>Ga0247611_10000074_pt1 | contig 188236 bp, 141 predicted proteins | sample 177DNAGHGhighgp2_FD_192422 | JGI IMG/M metagenome (GOLD analysis project Ga0247611, IMG submission 192422) | Sheep rumen microbial communities from Palmerston North, Manawatu-Wanganui, New Zealand - 1770 DNA GHGhigh gp2 | ecosystem: Host-associated > Mammals > Digestive system > Stomach >... | reverse complement strand
TGCATCGCAGGGCTTATTAGAGTACTCATAAATGTCAAATGTAGCTGCGAACCTCTCAAAAAAAGAGAAATACAGGTACATCGGTTAGTGTAAGTCTCTGTAAAAATGCATTTAACGGAAACTCAAGTTTTTTATTACGACAGTTATATAAATTTTCTAAAAAACTAACGAATTCTTCACTTGTTGACATAGGGATTTTAGGGTAGAATGTAATATGTGGATATATGGCGGATCGATCCGCAGCATACGGTAACTATTAAAAGGGGTTATAAGATAATATATGGGAAAGATGGAAATTTATGAAAATGAATCCTTCAGCGGCAACAGATGTCTTGCTGATAAGAAGGATGTTACGATAAGAAACTGCACCTTCGATGGTTCATCAGGAGGTGAAAATGCACTGCTAAGAAGCTCAAGGCTGGTTGTGGAGAATGTTCTTATAGATCAGAAGGGTGTATTCTGGAACAGCAGCAAGCTGAAGATAACAACGGCTGAATTCGCTAAAAGAGCTGAGATGGCATTATGGTATTCAGATCACCTCAACGTGTCTGATGCAAGCATCGATTGCGATAAGGTGCTCAGAGAATGCAGTCATATAGATCTTAACAAATGTGGTATAGTTTCCAACGAGTTCGGCTGGTTTAATTCATTTATTAATGTAATGAATACGAAGGTTGAAGGCGATTATTTTATGCTTAAGTCAGAGAATATGGCCTTCAGGAATACCTCGGCTACAGGAAGCAGCGCATATCAGTATGTCAAAAATGCAACCTTTGAGAACTGCAAGATAATCGGAGATAATATGTTCTGGCATGCTGAGAATGTTCTTATCAAGGACTGTGAGATAAAGGGAGATTCTATAGGATGGTTCTCGGACCGTATTCTTATGATAAACTGCAGGATAAGCGGCAGGAATCCGTTCTGTAATTGCAAGAATCTTCAGATGTCAGGCTGTACTATCGTGGGAACAGGCATTGCATTTGAGAATTCCGAGGTGGAGGCGGATCTTGAAGGAAGCCTTGAAAGTATCGTAAATCCTGCGGCAGGCGTAATAAAGGTACCTGAGGTTAAAGAGGTTGTTATGGATTCAAAGAATCCAAGGTGCCGTATCCAGACACTGACTGAGAATTATTAGGAAGTAATTAGAAGTATTTAGAGAATTCCGGGAAATAGAAGACCGACTTTCCGGGATTTTGGGAGAGTATATGAAACAATTAGATAAAAACAGTGGAAAGATAAAGGCAATCCTTGTGATAATCATTATTACATTAGCTTTTATCTGGGGAAACAGTCTCATGACAGGAGAGGTTTCAAGCTCCATCAGCGAGTGGTTCAGAGAGGTACTGAATAAGCTTTTTCATTTTGCAAAGAGCAGCAAGGAGGTCGGCAGCGGCCATCTTCTTCGAAAGCTGATGCATTTTACTGAATTTATGATACTTGGCATAGAGCTTACTATATTTAAGAAGAACAGCAAGAAATACGGCAGGAGCCCGGTTATACTGGCAGGACTTCTGATAGCGCTGGTGGATGAGACCATACAGCTGTTCATTCCGGGACGTGCAGGAATGATCAAGGATGTCTGGATCGATTTTTCAGGATTCATGACAGGATTCATACTTGTAACCGTCGTTCGAAAGCTTCGTGCGTAAGCAAACTATGGTTAAATACATAATAACTTTACATAATTAAAATAGTGTTTAAAAATGGCTTAAAATAAGCAAAAAATCAAAGAATTGCTTGACAAATAGGCTGTTTTTATATATAAAAGTATATGGACACTGGTTACAGACTTGGGGGTCCTAAATTAAGTATTTTATGTTGAGGAGGAGTTTTTCAAATGAACAAGACAGAGTTAGTTGCAGCAATCGCTGATAAAGCAGAAATTAAGAAGGTTGATGCTGAGAAGGCACTTAAGGCTTTCACAGATGTTGTAGCTGAAGAGCTTAAGAAGGGTGGAAAGGTACAGTTAGTTGGATTTGGTACATTTGATGTACTTGAGAGACCTGCTAGACAGGGACGTAACCCAAGAACAGGTAAGTCTATGAAGATCAAGGCTTCTAAGGCTCCTAAGTTCAAGGCTGGTAAGGCATTAAAGGATGCTATCAACTAATCTATAGATAATATGTTTAGATAAGGACAGTACCACCTGATCGCGGTACTGTCTTTTTCTTTAAGAAGGTGAGTGAGAGAAATGAGATTAGATAAGTTTCTTAAGGTTTCAAGACTTATAAAGAGAAGAACAGTTGCAAATGACGCCTGTGATGCAGGCAGAGTAAAGGTAAATGACAAGACCGTCAAGGCTTCCTATGATGTAAAGGTAGGAGATATCATCGAGATCGGTTTCGGTGATAAGTCCGTTAAGGCTGAGGTTACAGCCATTATGGATACTACCAAGAAGGAAAATGCCTCTGAAATGTTCAAATATCTGTAGTTTTTGGCAGATATTTCATTATTTTGTTATATTTTACTATTGAAAATTTTATGTAAAGTTAGTATTATTAATTTATCTTATTCTTTTCAGAGGGGTATTATGAGCAGCCGCAGAATGACAAAAGCTCAGCGTGAGCGCATAAGAAGAAAAGATCATATAAGACGAGTAAGGGCAGAGCATAAAGAGTATCGTGATATGCGAAGGGGAAAGAAACAGTCCGGAGTAGGTATTCTTCTTGTTATATGTGCTCTTGTTCTTGTTGCGGTTGTTACGACAGTCAGAGCTTATAATCTTCATGAGAAGGAGAAGGAGCTGACAGTAACAGAGAAACAGCTTGAGATAGAGCTGGTAAATGTTCAGCAGAAGAGAGAAATTCTTGAACAGCAGCAGAGCTATATGAAAACTAAGAAATATATCGAGGATGAGGCCAAAGATAAGCTTGGACTTGTTTATCCGGATGAGATAGTTATTAAGCCACGCGGAGATAATTAGAAGCGGTTAACTGATAAAATCAGGGTTAACCGCTTTTTTCAGTATTTTATAAAGAGGTTATAGGATGGATTTTTCCGGCAGGATTAGAGAATTTGTGATGCAGCATGAGCTGATCGAGAAAAATGACGGAATAGTTGTTGGAGTTTCAGGAGGCGCCGATTCAGTCTGCCTTCTTCTATGTCTTACGGAGCTTAGAAAGCATTTTAATCTAAGACTTAAGGCGGTTCATATCAATCATATGATAAGGGGAGAAGAGGCCGACAGGGATCAGAGCTTTGTTGAGGAGCTTTGCAGGGAGCTTGGCGTCGATGAGATTTCTGTCAGAATAAATGTTCCGCAGCTTGCTAAGGAAAAGCATCTGACCGAAGAGGAAGCCGGAAGAAATGCAAGGTATCAGACCTTTAAAGAAGTGATGGAAGACAGCGGTTTTCATAAGATAGCCGTTGCGCATAATTCGGATGATCTTGCGGAAACCGTCATTTTTAATATGGCAAGAGGCAGCAGTATCAAGGGCCTTGCGGGAATACCTGTAAGAAGAGACTGCATCATAAGGCCGCTTTTAGGGGTAAGACGCAGCGAGATAGAGGAATATCTGAAGGAGCGCGGCAGAAGCTTCGTTACTGATTCAACAAATCTTCTGGATGATTATTCAAGAAACAGCATAAGGCATACAGTTATTCCGGCGCTGAATAAGCTGAATGACAGGGCGGTAGACCACATAGCTGCGGCTGCGGAGGACGTAGCTGAGATCTATGAAATGATATGCGATATGGCGGATACCGCTGAGATTCATTTTGAGGAAGACAGAGTAAAGATAGCGACTAAGAGCCTGGAGGGACTTAGAGGACCTGTTAGGCGCGAGGTATATCTTAGAGCGCTGGAGCACCTCGCAGGAAAGCGTAAGGATATCGGCAGCGTTCATCTGGATAGTATAGACGGACTGCGCAGTAAGGAAAATGGCAGCGCAGCGGATCTTCCGTATGGTATAACTGCTGTAAAAAGCTATGATAACCTTATCATTTCCGGTATCGGTGCCGGGAAAAAGGCTAAAAAAGAGGCAGAAGAAAAAAAGGATCTTTTTGTTGAAATATCCGGAGACGGAATATATTATACAGATAATGGCAAAATTCAGGTTAAGACGATGGATTACAGCCCGGGGACAGAGATCCCTTCGGGAGACCTTGTGAAGATGATAGATAAGGATAAGGTTTCCGGAAAAATATTGCTGCGGTATCCTCAGCAGGAGGACCGTGTGAAGATCAGTGCGGCCGGCTACAAGAAGCTTGGCAGGCTGTTTACAGATCTTAAAGTGGAGAGAGAAGACAGGAAGACGGCGCCTGTACTGGCGGATGATAATGAGATCATCTGGGTCATCGGAAGACGGCTCAGCGAAGCCTTTAAGGTTGACAGCAGTACCAAAAGCGTTTATCTTCTGGAATATATTCAGAAAAACATTTAAGGAGAGAGAAATGCGGGAAGAATTTGAAGTTCTTATAAGTGAAGAGGAGCTGGACAAAAGGATCAGCGAGATGGCTGAGCAGCTCGATAAGGAATATGAAGGAAAGACAGTTCATCTTTTGGGAATACTTAAGGGAAGCGTTTTCTTTATGTGTGATCTTGCCAAGAAAATGAAGTCTGATGTGACAATGGATTTTATCTCAGTATCAAGCTACGGAGATGGTACAGAGTCTTCGGGAATCGTCAGACTGAACAAGGATCTTGATGAGAGTATAGAGGGTAAAAATGTGATAATAGTTGAGGATATCGTGGATTCGGGAAGAACACTCAGCTATGTCAGAAAGCTTATGGAGGACAGAAAGCCTGCCAGCCTTAAGATAGTTACTCTTCTGGACAAGCCGGACCGCAGGGTAGTGGACTGCAAGGTGGAAATGTCGGGCTTCGTCATTCCGGATAAATATATAATAGGATACGGACTGGATTATGCGCAGAAATACAGAAATCTGCCGTATATAGCCGTTATTCAGTAGATAAGGAGAAAAGTATTATATGAAAAACAAAGCATTTAGGGGCATGGGACTGTATTTTGTCCTGCTCGTTATCGGAGTGGCGCTGTATTTTGTCATCACAAACAGAAACGCTGACATTTATACTGCCTACGGTAATGAGAACCTGAGTGATGAGCTGAAGGCTGGTAAGATTGTTGAAGTCGATATAGTTCAAAACAAAGAGGTTCCTACAGGAACCGTCTATGTAAGCTATGATGACGGCTCGCAGGTAATCTTTTATACAGCTGATGTAAAGGAAACTCAGGAAATCTGTAATAAGAAGGCTGATAAAGATGTAGAGATAAAGCTGGAGGATGTCAGACGTCCTTCACTTTTCCAGAAGCTGGCACCTTATATCTTCGCAGTGATCCTTGCAATGATCGTGCTGGTGATACTTATGAGCCAGACAGCCGCAGCATCGGGCGGAAACAGCAAGCTGATGAATTTCGGCAAGAGCAGAGCCAAGAAGGATGTTCATACAGGCATTACCTTCAATGATGTTGCCGGACTTATGGAAGAGAAGGAGGAGCTTACAGAGATAGTTGACTTCCTCAAGGATCCTGCAAAATTCGTAAAAATGGGCGCAAGAATACCTAAGGGCATACTTCTTGTAGGATCACCGGGAACCGGTAAGACACTCCTTGCCAAGGCAGTAGCGGGCGAGGCGGATGTACCATTTTTCTCTATCTCAGGTTCCGACTTCGTAGAAATGTTTGTCGGCGTTGGTGCTAGCCGTGTAAGAGATCTTTTTGAAGATGCCAAGAGAAATGCACCTTGTATGGTATTTATCGACGAGATAGATGCTGTTGCGAGAAGAAGAGGAACAGGACTCGGCGGCGGTCATGATGAACGTGAGCAGACACTTAACCAGCTTCTCGTTGAAATGGATGGCTTCGGAACCAATCAGGGTATCATAGTCCTTGCGGCAACAAACCGTGTAGATATACTTGATCCTGCTATCATGCGTCCGGGACGTTTTGACAGAAAGGTTATGGTAGCAAGACCTGATGTCAAGGGACGTGAAGAGATCCTGAAGGTTCATGTAAGAAATAAGCATCTTGCTGAGGACGTGGATATTCATGAGGTTGCGAGAACAACAGTAGGATTTACCGGAGCTGATCTGGAGAATCTTATGAATGAGGCTGCGATCCGTGCAACCAGACAGAACAGAGCATTTATCGTCAAAGAGGATATAGATAAGTCATTTATCAAGGTTGGAATAGGTACGGAGAAAAAATCCCGTGTTATTCCTGAGGAGGAGAAGAAGATCACTGCCTACCATGAGGCCGGACATGCGATACTTTTCCATGAGCTTTCAGATGTCGGACCGGTTCATATGATATCGATCATCCCGACAGGACCGGGTGCAGCGGGCTATACGATGCCTCTTCCTGAACACGACAATATCCACCTGACGAGAAAGAAGATGCTTCAGACCATAATGGTTGATTTCGGCGGAAGGATCGCCGAGGAGCTTATCTTTGACGATATTACTACAGGTGCTTCGCAGGATATCAAGGAAGCAACAAAGACAGCCAGAGATATGGTCATCAAGTATGGTTTCTCCGAAAAGGTTGGCCCTATCAATTATGAGACAAATGAAGATGATGAGGTATTCCTTGGCAAGGACCTTGGCCATGCAAGAAATTTTGGAGAGGAAGTAGCAGGACTTATTGATTCCGAGGTTAAGAGGATAATCGACGAGTGCTATACGGCTGCAAAGGCTATCATCATTGATAAAATGGATATTCTTCACAGATGCTCAGAGCTCCTGCTTGAGAAGGAAAAGATAACAGGACAGGAATTTGATGCACTGTTCGAAAGCTAGAAAATTTATATACTAGTATTAATACTCCCTGCATTCATTAGCAAAATGAAGGTGGGGAGTATTTTTATACTTGACAAAACGAACGAACGGTCGTAAAATCACAAACAAAGAGTAGACGACACGGCGGAAGATGAACAAAGAGTAGAAAACGACAGAAGTGTCGAAAAAGACATTTCATACATTATTTCATATACATATTTTTAAGAAAAGATACATAGAAATGAAAGGATAAAGCATGACGAAGAAAGAAGATATAGTATATGCAGCACTTGAACTTGCTGCAGAATACGGACTGAAGGCGATTTCGATGTCGCAGATCGCAGGAAAGGTTGGACTTACCAAATCCTCATTGTATAGCCATTTTAAGTCCAAGGAAGAGCTTATAAATGAAATGTATTCACTGCTTAGAAATAAAGCGAGAAACAGCTCGGACGTTCCAGCTGATTATGCAATGCTTTTTAATGGCAGAGGTCTTGAGGAAATACTGCTGATATGCACATCAGCATACGCCGGTTTTCTGGGGGATAAGGATATGATGGCATTTTTCAAGGTGCTGTATGCCGAAAGGAGTACTTCAGCGGCAGCGGCCCAGATAATGCTTGAGGAAACAGAGCGGATGATCGGATCGGTCAGGAACCTTTTTTATGCACTTGTGGTGCACGGAAAGATGAAGAAGGATAATGTAGACACGGCTGCGCTGGGATATGCAATGGCTATACATTCTTTGATCGACAGAGAGATGGACAGGATAACAGCCGGGGAGGGTAAAGCTATAGATGCTCCGGATAAAATGGGTATCCCTGAGGATATCTGCAGATATATCAAATGGTTTAGTGAACAAATGGAGGTAGAAAATGAATAAGAAACTTATAAACTGGCTGGGTCTGACCGGTGTGATATCATTTATCAGCTATGCGGCAGCGGTTATTTTCTCGCCTTTAGCGTTTCCGGAGTATGACTGGATGTCACAGGCGGTAAGTGATCTGTCTGCCGAGACTGCACCATCGAGGCAGCTGTGGTCGCAGCTTTCGGCATTTTATAATGTATGCAACACAGTCGCTGTAACTCTCGTGATAGTTTATATCTCAGAACATAAAACCGGTTCGAAGCTTTTCAGAGTCGGAGTATATCTTTTTGCAGTGATGAACTGGATTTCATCCATCGGTTATAAAATGTTTCCGCTTTCGGACAGCGGAAAGGAGATCACAACATTTCAGGAGAAAATGCATATAGTTGTAACTGCAGCAGTTGTAATGCTTTCTATCGTTTCTCTTGTGATACTCATCATTTCTGGATTTAAAAAGAATGGAATTAAGATTGTCGGAATTTGCGCAGCAATCGCCCTTACCATGATGTTTGTAGGTGCGATCGGCATGAAGGCAGTGCCGCCTGAATATTTCGGAATCGTTGAAAGGTTCAGCGTATTCGCCGCCGTAGGCTTCAATGCATTTCTGGGCATCCTGTTGTTTAATGACTTTAATGTTGGCAATAACAGCCCAAAAGTATTTTTCTAAAATTTTTCTATATTTTTTTAAGGCATTTTAAAGCTGTTTTTTGTGCATATTTTTTATTTCTAATAATCGCATTTGACATTGTGCACAAAAAATCGACCGGTTTTAAGGGCTAAAAACCCTTCATTTGTAATAATGCACAAAAAAATTTTAAAAAAATCGGCTTTTTTGTGAACACTTTTATCACGTTTTGAATATAATAACACTTGTAACCCCCCAATACATTATATAGTTTTTTGCTACACCCCATAAGTAACAAAATACCTTCTCCAAAAGAGCATGTCTACCCCGACATGCTCTTTTACTTTGCGCGGTTCTACGAGCGGTGCACAGACAGGACGTAATTGGCTGTTGGGAGCTTGCTCACAAGCAGCCAAATTACGGACTGGATGTATAGCGCGACAGCGCGATATGAGCACGGAGCGAAGCGGAGTGCGAATGGGCACCGCGAGTAATATTAATCTAATATGTTACAAGCACAGACAGGACGGAATTGGCTGTTGGGAGCTTGCTCACAAGCAGCCAAATTACGGACTGGATGTATAGCGCGACAGCGCGACATGAGCACGGAGCGAAGCGGAGTGCGAATGGGCACCGCGGTATATGGAATGCAATTTTGCGGGGGATGAATCCAGTCAGTATTGGAACAGCGTCCATGGAAGGGAGATTTTCTGCTTCGCCTTTCGCTCAACAGCTATTCGTTTCCCGACATTATTACAATCCCCGTCACATTTATGATATGATAAAAGAATAATTTCCATTTTAACCCTAACCATTTCATCTTTTCTGCATTATACATACAGAAGCTTCTAAGAAACAATGAAAGAGGTAATTGATATGACCACAGATGAGTACAGAGAACAAATAGCGCAGATGTCGAAAACAATGTTCAGATACTGTCTTTCACGTACAAATTCATACCATGATGCGGAAGATCTGGCTCAGGAGATACTGCTTGCGAGCTTCAAATCGGAGTTGGAGTTTCCGAATGAGAAAGCCTTCTATGCCTTTGTTTGGAGGACGGCTGATAATCTTCTGAAAAGCTGGTATCGAAATAAATCAAGACGTGAAACAGCGGAATTAGATGAAAGAATGTCGGATGGCAGTTGGGAAACTCTTGAGGAAAAGGCTAGTGACAATGATCAGCTGCGGCTGATTACCCGCGAGCTTTCTCATTTGAACTCAAATTACAGGCATGTAACTGTTGCGTATTATATCGACGGAATGTCAGTGAAGGATATTTCCGAAAGGTTTTCTCTGACGCAAAGTATGGTAAAATATCTTCTCTTTCAGTCAAGAAAAAGAATTCGGGAGGGAATTAACATGGAAATAAATTACGGTAAATTAAGCTATGATCCAATAGAATTAGAAACATTTTTCTTTGGTGGTAAGAATAATTATTTTGGAGTATTTGACAGCAAGCTCAGTAACAATATTCTGGTTGCCTGCATTTTTGACAAGCTGTCCGAGGAGCAGCTAAGCTTGCAGATCGGTGTTCCTACCGCTTATCTTGAGGACGAATTGAAAAAACTCAAAGAATACGGCCTTCTCATTGAGAAAAATGGTTTCTATCAAAGTAACGTCCCAATAATCACCAAGGATGTTTTTGCTGAGATCAGGCGTGCAAATAAAACGGATGTTGAAAACATATGCGAAACTCTAAAAGATAATATTGATAAAAATATGGAAGAGGTACGTAAGACAGGCTTTTACGGAAATGATATGCCTCAGAACTCACTCAAATGGTTCATGCTTGCGCTTGTTCTTCATTTGGCATATTTTGATAAGCCTCTTGAAGATCTGCCTTCGGAATATCCAACGGATGTATTTGGCGAAAAGTGTTTCAGGTTATTTACCGAAAAACTTCCAAGTGATCCTTATGGGCTTGGTGTATGCCATATGGACGGTAATGATTCATCAGTATTATTTTGGGATATACTTATAAATGGAGAACTTAAACACCCTAATCTTACAAGAACCAGAGCATATATGCTGGGAAAGCTTTTATCCGAACAGCCTGTAACTGAAAATGAAAAGCTTATCTGTTCAGAACTTATTAATTACGGTTTTGCAATTAAGACTGATGACGGTATCGTTCCGAATATTCCGATACTTACCAGTGAACAAAATGAAAAGATTTCTAATATCATCCAGGATATTGGCATAGAAATAGGTCAGAATGTTGTTGGAAGGACACCGGTACTGCGCAAAATTCTTTGTGACCACAGTCCTCAGCATCTGATTGATTATACAGAACAGATGGCACCACTCCTTCATTTTAAAGAAGCGGAGCAGGTAATGCAGAATCTCTGTGAAAGCGGCTGGCTACTGCCATTAAAGGATGGTATGCAAGCAACAACGATAATGTGTTTAAAGAAGAGTTAAAGGATATATAAATACATCTTCAATTCAGGCAGGAAACAAGAGGATCTTTTCTTGTTTGCGCGGTTCTACGAGCGGTGCACAGACAGGACGGAATTGGCTGTTGGGAGCTTGCTCACAAGCAGCCAAATTACGGACTGGATGTATAGCGCGACAGCGCGACATGAGCACGGAGCGAAGCGGAGTGCGAATGGGCACCGCGGTGTTAGAAAAAAATAAACCACCTGCTATGCAGGTGTGTCCCCAAAAAGCTTTAGCTTCAAGCAAGAAAACCTCCAGTGCTATAATAAGTGCAGGTTCGCCAACTGCACTGATAATAACAAAGGATTATATTTTACTCCATCAGGGATTTTGTTATAATAATTCAAGGTGTGATAATTGACACATTGATAAAAAATGTTAAGCGAGATTTAAAGGTGGAGCGCAGACTGTTATTGAGGCGTTGATTGGATTCAGAAATATAGAAAATGATAGTTTGTTCAGCAGTTATTTTGGCTGTGCATAAAAACGAGAGGGTTATTAAATGATTCGCAAAGCTGAGAAAAAAGATTTATCACGTATAGCAGAGATACAGATTTTTAACTATCGTTTGTATTTTTACCCGATATTTAAAAGTGATGTATATTATTTTGCTGAATTGCAGGTTCCTTCGCTCATGAAAGATTATGAAAATGAGCTGGACAGTTTGTATGTATATGATGATGGAGTTGTCAAAGGATTTACAAAGATTGAAGGTACATATATTGCAAAGCTTTTTGTGGAGCCTGTTCTTCATAATGCAGAGATTGGCACAAGGCTGCTGGAATTTGCGGTAAATGAACACCATGCTGATCATCTTTGGGCATTGGAGAAAAACACAAAGGCCATACGTTTCTATGAGAGAAATGGTTTTGTCTTTACAGGGGAAAAGAAACTGGAAGAGGACACGACAGAGTACCTCATATTACTAAAAAGAGAAGACTGCTCCGGGTACCGCTATAAATGAGTAATATCCGCCGGATGAATGGTTTATGGAGGCGGGACATCCCCCCTGTAAAAGCGTGGTATAAAATTCAGAACATAGCGTATTCGTGGGGCTTGATAAAGGAAAGCAGGAATTATTTATTATGAAATGGATTTTTTTTGATCTTGGAGCAACTCTGGTTGATGAAAGTGATGTGTATAAAAGCCGGTGCGAATACGCAATAAAGCAATTAAACATTCCGCCAGAGGAGTTTATGAATAAGGTATATGACGAAGCAAAAACTTGTCCGACGCCTATCAGGGCGGCAGCCAAAGCTTACGGAGCAGTGCTGCCGGAGTGGGATAACAGCTTGGAAAAGCTTTATAAAGCAACCCACAGCGTGATATCCGGTTTATATGGTAAATACAAGCTAGGAATCATAGCAAATCAGTCATTGGGCACGCAGGAAAGAATTGATAACTGGGGCATTGGAAAGTATTTTGATGTTGTTATAGCGTCAGCTGAAGCAGGTTGTGTGAAGCCTGATCTAAGGATATTTACTATGGCTTTAGAAAAGGCAGAATGTGAACCGTCCGAAGCGGTTATGATAGGCGACAGATTGGATAATGATATTGTTCCGGCAAAGAAAATCGGAATGAAAACTGTATGGGTTCGTCAAGCCTACGCAAAATATCAGTGCATAGATGACGAGAGCAAAAGACCGGATCATATTATTGATAGTATAGAAGAGTTACTTTTTTTGGACTTGAACTGATGCCATAGAATATGGTGTTTTATTTCATTAACGACCTTGTTATAATGGAGGCAAGAAATAGCTTTCCGTTTATGACTAAAGGGGGGAGAATTAATGAGTGATTACAGAACAGAAGTGATTGAGGCAATCCGGGCTGCGGATGATGCTTTGTTATATTTGAATAGAGCGAAGAATTCCCTTACCAGTGCACGTAACTGGGGCATATATGATATGATCGGAGGAGGTTTTTTCAGCACAGCTATCAAAAGAAATAAAATGTCTGATTCCCAGATGTATATGGATGATGCCAATGTGGCGTTGAGGAAACTCGAAAGAGAACTTATGGATGTGAATCAGATGACTGATCTCGGTCTGGACACGAATTCATTTTTAAGTTTTGCTGATTTTTTCTTTGATGGTTTTTTTGTGGATTGGATCGTTCAAGGAAAGATAAATGAGGCAAGACAGAAGATAGAAGATACGATCCGCACTGTGGAAGATATCAGATATAACCTGAGACTGCAATTATAAAAAGGTGAAGGAGTATTAAAAAAATGGAAGAATCAATGAAGGATTACGAGGCACTGCTCGAAGAATCATACAGCTTGATGGGGGATGGTGTCCATGATACGGACACACTTCTTGCATGGAGAAGAGCTGAAGAGCTAAAGGAATCACAGGAAAATGTGACAGTAACTGTAAATGAGATAGTTAAAGGCGGAGTTGTTGCTGATTTAGAGGGTTTAAGAGCTTTTATACCGATCTCAAAGCTGTCGCTTGAGAGGATAGAAAACTGTAATCCGTACCTTGGAAAAGAAATCGAGGTAAGGGTATTCGAAGCAGATATGGATGAGGATAAGCTGATACTTTCTGCCAAAGAGATACTTAAGGAGAGACAGGAGATCAGCAGAAAGAAGAAAATATCCGATGTTAAGATCGGACAGGTATTCCATGGTGAGGTAGCCACGATCAAGGAATACGGTGCATTTGTAAATATTGGCGACGGTTTATCAGGGCTGGTTCATATCTCGCAGATTTCGCATAAAAGGATCAAGCATCCATCAGTTGTTCTGACAGAGGGTCAGGAGGTTGATGTAAAGGTTATCGATGTCAAGGATGGCAAGATATCACTTTCCATAAAGGCACTTCTGGATGATCCGGAGGAAGAGAATGCTGAAGAAGAATATGTACTTCCTGAATCAGAAGAGATAGGCACCTCGCTTGGAGATTTACTGAAGGATTTCAAGTTCGATGACTGATCTTAAAATGCAGGATCATTTGGTTGTGTTCTATGGTTCAAATACGTGGGAATATACCAGACTTGGCCATATTACAGATAAAACTCCTGAGGAAATGACGGAGCTTTTAGGTAATGGTTATGTCGTGATAAAATTTGAAAAATTATACTAGAAGTATAATGACAAATGATACAAAACATGTTACTATGTGATATGTGACAGGATTCGGGAGGATGATTCCGGGGTTTTGTCATGAAAGGATTTAAAAAATACGGACGCTGTCCGGGAAAGGAAATGTTATGAGATCAGCTGCATATGAAAAGTTTAATATTTTGATAAGTAGTGAAGTTTTGCCTGAAATAAAAGGACAGAACTATGGTTTCGTATGGAATAACCGGATAAGTAGACACAGGTCTCATAATATTACTGTCAGTTGATAAACTGACTAGGTTTAGATTAGGAGATTATCAGATGCCGCTTATCCAGATATATGGACAGGCGGTTTTTTTATGTGCTTTAGACGGTGTCAAAGAGCAGGGCACGAGTCAGACAGTCAGCAAGAGCCGGATGCGGGGCAGACGGCTGAAACCGGTGGACTGCGAAATGATTTTAATGATCAAAAAATACTAAATAAGGAGGAGACGGAGATGTTCGAGATTAAAGGAAAAGTGAATACAGCTATATGCTACGCCACGGTAGTGGAGGATGAAGCAATCGAACAGATCCGCCGTATGTGTGATTATGATCTTACCGAGGGCAGCCGGATCAGAATAATGCCGGATGTTCACGCGGGTAAGGGCTGCACCATAGGAACGACAATGACAATCATTGACAGGGCTGTTCCGAATATCGTTGGAGTAGATATTGGCTGCGGAATGTATACGGTAAATATCGGCAAGGAAGAGATAGATCTTTCGAAGATAGATGCCGCGTGTCATGCGATTCCGTCAGGAATGCATGTGTGGGATGGCCGCAGGGAGAGATTCGACCTTACGGAGCTTAAGTGCTACAGAATATTAAATGATGCGAGATATATTGAGAGAAGTCTCGGTACTCTTGGCGGAGGAAATCATTTTATAGAGATTGATGAGTCGGCTGACGGTACTAAATATCTGGTGATCCATTCAGGAAGCAGAAATCTTGGCAAGCAGGTGGCTGAGTATTATCAGAAGCTTGCAGTAGAGCTTCATTCCGGCAAGGATGAGTACTACGCCGCAAGGGATGAGCTGATCGCAAGATATAAAGCGGAAGGCCGCAGAAATGAGATCCAGGATGCGCTAAAAGAGCTTAAATGGGAGAGAAGGGATTGCTACATTCCGGAGGATTTATGCTATCTCAATGGAAAGTATTTTGAGGATTATCTTTATGATGTAGAGATCTGTCAGCGCTTTGCAAAACGAAACAGAGAGAAGATGGCTGAGGTCATTTTCGAGATGACGGGAATCACACCGGGCGAAGCATTTCATACCATACATAACTATATTGATACGGATGAAATGATACTTAGAAAGGGCTCTATAGCGGCTCATAAGGGTGAGAAGGTGCTTATCCCGATCAATATGCGCGACGGCAGCGTACTGGCAGTTGGCAGGGGCAACCCGGACTGGAACTTCTCTGCACCGCACGGAGCAGGAAGACTGATGTCACGTACAGTGGCGAAGAATACTCTTTCAATGGAGGAGTATAGAGAGGTAATGAAGGGAGTTTATACGACTTCCATAAATGAGAACACGATAGACGAGGCACCGATGGCCTATAAGTCTCTCGGAGACATCATAGATGTCATAAGAGAGTCAGTTGATGTTATCGAGGTACTTCGTCCGATATTTAACTTTAAAGCATCTGAGTAGAAGGAAGGATTCAGAATGTTCCTCCCCGCTCAGAGGGCTGGAACAGGAGGACATGATGAATATGATTCCGATAATCGATATGGCAGGTACAGGCAGGAACATTGCTATGCTTCGTAAGCAGGCAGGTTTCTCTGTAAAGGACCTTCAGGACATTTTTGGCTTTTCTACGCCTCAGGCTATCTACAAGTGGCAGCAGGGCGCAGCTATGCCAACCATCGATAATCTGGTAGTTCTTTCTGCAGTATTTGGAATATCTCTTGAGGATATCCTTGTATTTCAGAATGAAGCAGATATTCGAAAGAGTGCTTAGGCATTCGACATTTTTATAAAGTAATCTTCTCAAATGATGCCAAAGAATATATAATCAAAATGCAGCGCGTCATTTGAGAAGAAAAGATGAGCTGTCAGTAAAAAAGGACAGGCAGAAGGTTTTACATACAGCTTGTCAACTACCACGCACCTAAAGGTACGTGGCTTGCGACTCCCCTGTAGTGCGTTGTAATAACTCCTACATTTTGTCGGTGTAACTTCCGTGGGGTCGCATCATGGGACGGTTGACACCGCCCCTTACGACAAAGATTTACTCTGCCGTAACTGTATCAGGTACTTGGTTATCTTCAAGATAGTTGATTCCCATGCGATACAGATTCATAGCTCCAATGCGGTCATCATTTGATTTATAGCCACAGTTTTTACAGGCAAACAGATGCATCTTCTTGTTACGGTTAGCTTTTTCAATGTGTCCACATATAGGACAGCACTGGCTCGTATAACGAGGATTGACCTTAATAACAGTAGACTGATTCTGTTTAGCCTTGTAGATCAGTTTTTGTTCGAGGTCGAAGAAAGACCATGATACGGAAACATAACGGTCTTTGGTTCTGACACGCTCTGTGGCATTACGAACGCCTGACAAATCTTCAAGTACAAAGAGTGTATGATTCGGGCTTGATTCGACGAGTGCCTTTGATATCTGGTGGTTAACATCCTGCATCCAACGGTTTTCTCGCTGACCAATAGCTTTAAGCCTACGTCTTGATGATGGAGTCTGACGCATCTGGAGTTCTTTACGAAGTTTGGAATAGCCTGCACGCTTCTGTTTGATGGCTTTACCGCTTACAAAACCAGACTTGTGCTTACTATCATAAGTGGCAACAACAAAGTTAATTCCTCTGTCAATGCCTACGACATTGCAGATATCGGAAACATTACTTTCCTCGATATCATAAGTAACGGGGATATGCAAAAAATACTTACCATGCTTGTTTACGAGCTTGGCTGTGCCGAACTTATAGATTGTATGGTCAAAATATTTAGACATACCCTCAGCGAAATAAGGAAGTTTAACACGACCATTCAGCGTATTTACTGAAAAACAGTTTTGCGTAAGGGAATAATCCCTGTTCCAAACAAGGTCATACTGAGGCTTCTTGAAAGATGGTTGAATCCACTCTTTCTGATTTTCGAGAATAGTCTTATATCTTGCGATAACAGTCTTAAATACAGACTGTGCCATCTGAGATTTAAGCCCAAACTTCTCTCGAAGTGTGGAGTATAAAACCTTATTAAGTGAGAACTGTTTCAGGTCGTGAGTACGGAACACATAGTCAGATACATAATTACAGGCATCAGAATAAACAGACATGGTTTCATCAAGTAGAACCTTACTGTCTGGTGTGACTGCAATCTGAATTTTAGCTGTAACTGTCATCTGTTCCATCATGCACCTCATTGATAATTCACTAAGTATATGATAAAATAGCTGTTAGTGAAAGTCAATATGCAAGGAGGTTTTTAAGGAAGACTGGCTCAAAGATGCGAAGGAATTAGCAAAATCCGAAGCTGAGTATTTTGTTAAGAACTTAATAGATGTGGCAAATACAAATAACCTTGATGCAGAATGGTTTGTGGAGGAGGTTGTTAAAAATATCCAAGTTTTCTGTCTGAGTGCTATTGGAAGCATAAGATATTTTGGTCTGACGGGTATTTTGCCTGTAGCATTGGCGAAGTATCATCAGCTACTATACAAAAGTACATCGAAAGTCAAGGTTAATGGCTACGGGTTTACAAGGCTTCTCCCACCGCCCGAGGGCAGTGGGTTTCCGCCTACATCAAACGAAAGGTTTTACTTATGAAATTTGAAAAGGTAGATATTAAATCGGAAAACGGAATAAGAGAAGATCTGATGCTGGAGCTGTACTTTAGTATGAACGAAACACAGCTCCTGCATTATTATGAGCCCGAACTCGGGCTTTTTGTTGTGGAGAGCCCTATGGTGATAGAGAGAGCGCTCTCAGCGGGCTATGAGCCGGTTTCATTTGTGATGATCGATAAGGTTGCGGATGAAATGTGCAGGAAGTTCGGAGGAATGGTAGAAAGCGATATAACGGTGCCGGTTTATACGGCGGATTACGACACCATAGCGAATCTCACGGGAGTTAATATTTCCAGAGGAGTCCTGGCGCTTTTTAAGAGAAGAGAGCTGCCGGAGCTTTCGGATGTACTTTCCGGCTGCAGGAGGATCGCGGTATTTGATGATGTGGAGAATCCGACGAATATAGGCGCTATGTTCAGGTCTGCAGCGGCGCTCGGGATAGAGGCTGTTGTCGTGACCGGAAATTCAAGTGATCCGCTTTACAGGCGTGCTTCGAGAGTGAGCGTCGGAACGGTATTTCAGGTGCCGTGGACGAAGGTCAGTAAAAAGGATTATATGAAAAGACTTAAGGAGCTCGGCTTTAAAACGGCCGCGATGGCACTTAACGATAAGTCTGTCGGAATAGATGATCCGTGCCTTAAGGAAGAAGAGAAGCTTGCGATAATACTTGGAAATGAAGGCTACGGCCTCAAGGAGGAGGTCATAGAAAGCTGTGATCATGTCGTGAAGATACCGATGAAGCATAACGTTGATTCGCTGAATGTAGCAGCAGCGGCTTCCGTGGTGTTCTGGGAAGTTATGCGCAGCTCTTGAAAAAATTTTGAAAACTGGGGTATCAAATACTGGGCAAGGACTCAGGAATATGAGGAATGTTTAAAGAGAGAAGAAGCGGCTTCGGGACTGTACCCGGAGCTGCTTTTTAAGTTGCATAAAATTTTTTTAATTATGCTATTGACAAATTAAAATTTTATTAATATAATGATTGCATACAATCGAATTGAGCAAAATATAAAGCCTGCAGCTTGTGATTCATGATTCACAATTTGCTTCAGGAAGTAAAAGCAGCACAATTAAAACAATTACAGTAACAAAGAGATAAAATCAGTTTTAAGAAATGAAATGGAGGTAACAAAGTGGCTAATATTTATGATTTTACAGTAAAGGACAGAAAGGGAAATGAGGTAAACCTTAAGGAGTATGAAGGAAAGGTTATCCTTGTTGTAAATACAGCTACAGGCTGCGGCTTTACTCCACATTATGATCCGCTCGAGAAGATGTATAAGGAGCTAAAGGATAAGGGCTTTGAGATACTTGACTTCCCATGCAATCAGTTTGCAGGTCAGGCTCCGGGATCGGATGACGAGATCCACGAGTTCTGCACCATGAAGTTCGGAACAGAGTTCCCTCAGTTTAGCAAGATCGATGTAAACGGTGATACTGCAGATCCGCTTTTTGCATGGCTTGCTACGGAGAAACCATTTGCAGGCTTTGGCAAGGGACTTAAGAATTTCTCTCTTGAGAAGTTCTCGAATATGAACAATAAGAAGTACGGCGATAAGGCATACATCAAGTGGAACTTTACAAAATTCCTTGTTGACCGTAAGGGAAATGTTATCGCAAGATTTGAGCCTACAGAGGATATGGCAAAGGTAAAGGAGGCTGTCGAAGCAGCACTTTAATCTTTTAAAACATGCCGGGTAAACTGTAAATGTATCATCAAAACCATTTGAGGCATGAAAATACATTTACAGTCTGCCCGGATTTTTTTATAATATATATCAGAATTTCAGATGGTTAAGATGGTTTTATGATCATGATCAGATTGTATACGTTGAAGCGGTTTTTTTAGGACTGTGAAGACGACAGAATGGGAGGGGACAAAAATGCAGTCAGATGAAGAAAGTAAGCGCGGAAGGGTTATAATACGCGCAAGTATCATAGGTATAGTAGCAAATGTTTTCCTGGCAGGCTTCAAAGCACTTATCGGAATCATAAGCAGCTCAATCTCAATAGTACTCGATGCGGTTAACAACCTGTCGGATGCCTTAAGCTCGGTTATAACAATAATCGGCACAAAGCTCGCAGGGCGCGAGGCGGACAAGAAGCATCCTTTCGGATATGGAAGGATAGAATATCTAAGCTCGCTGGTGATATCCGGAATCGTTCTCTATGCAGGTGTTACATCCCTTGTGGAATCCATCAAAAACATCATTAATCCGAAGGAGCCGGACTATTCAGTGGTATCGCTCGTGATAGTCGGACTTGCTGTATTTGTGAAGATAGGGCTCGGACTTTTTGTTAAAACAACCGGTGAGAAGGTTAATTCGGATTCACTGATCAATTCGGGCAAGGATGCGCTCCTTGATTCGGTTATCTCTTCAGCAACGCTTGTTGCCGCTTTGATATTTACATTTTCAGGAGTATCTCTTGAGGCGTATCTCGGTGCGATCATTTCACTTGTTATCATCAAGGCCGGTTTTGAAATGCTTTCTGATACAGTCTCAAAGCTGCTTGGAGAGCCGGGCGATGTGCAGCTTCTGCAGGATATCAAGAAGACTGTATGCGAGTTTCCGGGAGTCAGGGGAGCTTACGACCTGATACTTCACAATTACGGTCCGGACACCTATAGCGGATCTATTCACATCGAGGTGGATGACGATTTTAAGATAGACAGACTTGATGAATTAAACAGAGAGATAATGGTTGCGGTCAATCAGAAATATCATGTGCTTCTTACAGCCGTCGGCGTTTATTCGGTAAATACGAAGGATGAAGATACGATCAGGCTGAAGGAGGAGATCGGAAAGCTTGTGCTCGCGCATAAGTTTGTGAAGCAGATCCATGGCTTTTATTACAGCAGGAAGGAGCAGTCAGTCAGGTTTGATGTGGTCATAAGCTTTGACGCTGAAAGCCGTCAGGCTGTATTTGCAGAGGTTTATGAAGAGCTTAAGGCTAAGTACCCGAACCTGCAGTTTGCACTCGCTATGGATATGGATTATGGAGAAATTATCGGATAATTATTAATTCGGCATATTTTTGTTGTTTAAATCCGGTCATTGTATTAAAATATAGTGAGTATTTAATGTGATCGGAGTATTGTACAGATGGTTGAGAAAAGTGCTCAGAGAGTAGTAAATTACATTTACAATTACAAACCTATCATAAACTATGGCGCTCTTTTCAGTGACGGAACAGAGAGATTCAGAAGTCCGGCTGAGCCGAAGTCAGGCGATACCGTGACCATACGTTTCAGAACGGCCAGAGATAATGTGGACTATGTCTACCTGCTTTATAATGGTCAGAGACTGCGTATGGACAAGACGGACGGCGACAAGCTCTTTGATTATTATTCTGTTACGCTTCCGCCGCTTATGGAGAGAGGCTATTATCATTTCGAGATCAGCTCTGGAAATGTTACCATCTATTACAATAAGCTTGGTATCGTTAAGGATACCGACAGGCAGTATGCATTTGAGCTTATTCCGGACTTCTATGTTCCGGCGTGGGCGAAGGGCGCTGTCTTCTATCAGATTTTTGTGGATCGTTTCAATAACGGAGATCCGAAAAATGATGTCCTGAGCGATGAATATACATATATCGGAACAAATGTTAAGAAGGTTGAGAACTGGAGCAAGACGCCGGACGCTGTTGACGTTGGCAATTTCTACGGAGGAGACCTTCAGGGTGTTATAGATAAGCTGGATTATCTGGCTGATCTTGGAATCGATGCGATATATTTCAATCCGCTTTTTGTATCACCTTCGAATCATAAATATGATATTCAGGATTACGATTACATCGATCCGCATTACGGCAAGATAGTGGTTGATAAAGGAAATCTTCTTCCTACACACAGCACTGATAATACGCTTGCAACAAGATATATCGAGAGAGTGACAAACCTTGCGAATCTTGAAGCTTCAAATGAACTCTTCATCCATCTTGTGGAGGAGGCTCATGCAAGGGGCATCAAGGTCGTTCTGGATGGTGTATTCAATCACTGCGGTTCATTTAATAAATGGCTTGACAGAGAAAGAATCTATGAGGGCCGCGAGGGCTACGAGAAGGGTGCCTACGTGGATAAGGACAGCCCTTATAATTCATTTTTCAAGTTTAATGATAAAGACGGCTGGCCATATAATGACAAATACGACGGCTGGTGGGGACATGATACCCTGCCGAAGCTTAACTACGAGGGGTCGGAGAAGCTTCATGATTATATCATGAAGATAGGAGCAAAATGGGTTTCGCCTCCATTTAACTGCGACGGCTGGAGACTTGACGTTGCAGCGGATCTCGGATCCTCAGAAGAGTATAATCACAGATTCTGGAGAGATTTCAGAAATGCAGTCCGTGCTGCAAATCCGAATGCCATCATCCTCGCGGAGCATTACGGCAATCCAAAGCCATGGCTTCAGGGTGATCAGTGGGATACCATCATGAACTACGGCGCATTTATGGAGCCTATAACATGGTTTCTTACAGGTGTTGAAAAGCACAGTGATGAGTTCAGGGGAGATTTCCTCGGCAATCCGGACATTTTCTGGGACAGCATGAGATATTATATGTCGTACCTTAACGAGAATTCAATCGAGGTAGCGATGAATGAGCTCTCAAACCATGATCATTCCAGATTCCTTACAAGAACAAACCGTCGCGTAGGCAGGATCCATACCATGGGAGCCCATGCCGCAGACGAAAATGTAAATAAAGATATCTTCCGTCAGGCGGTTCTCTTCCAGATGACCTGGCCGGGCGCTCCGACTATCTACTATGGAGACGAGGCAGGCGTTTGCGGATGGACCGATCCGGATTCGAGAAGAACCTACCCTTGGGGCAGAGAAGACAGAGAACTGATACAGTTTCATAAGGATATGATAAAGCTTCACAAGAGCAGTGATGCTCTTATGAACGGATCGCTCGTTAAGCTGCATGGAAGCACCAAGTGCATAGCATTTGGACGTTTTACCGATAAAGAGGCGGCAGCCATAGTGCTTAACTGTGACTATGAGGATAAGAAGCTTCTGCTTCATGTAAGAAGCATCGGCGTTCCGAACAACCGCATGATGAAGAGAGTTGTACTGACTTATGAAGGCGGATATTACATGGATGATAACGCACATATGGTTCAGAACAATATGCTGACAGCGGTTATCCCGAAAATGTCGGCAGCGGTTTACATCTACAAGAAGACTGAGTGACAAGAATAATTTTTATAAGCAGATGACCGGACAATCTCCGGTCATTTGTTGACAGAAGGAGAAATATGGCAGATTTTATATTACATTCTGAATTTGAACCGACGGGCGATCAGCCGGAGGCTATAGATGCACTTGTCAAGGGCTTTAAGGAGGGCAGGAAGGAGCTTACCCTGATGGGAGTTACCGGCTCCGGCAAGACCTTCACGATGGCAAATGTTATCAAGGCTCTGGGCAAGAAGACGCTTATAATTTCCCACAATAAGACTCTTGCTGCGCAGCTTTACGGAGAGATGAAGAGCTTCTTTCCGGAGAATGCGGTTGAATATTTTGTATCATATTATGATTATTACCAGCCGGAGGCTTACGTTCCTTCGACGGATACTTATATTGCGAAGGATTCTTCGATAAATGACGAGATCGATAAGCTGCGTCACAGTGCAACGGCTGCGCTTATCGAGAGAGAGGATGTTATCGTGGTTGCGTCTGTTTCCTGTATCTACGGTATAGGTAATCCGGATGATTATAAGTCCATGATGCTCTCGCTCCGTCCTGGAATGGTGCTTGACCGCGACGAGCTGATCGGCAGACTTGTCGATATGCAGTATTCCAGAAATGATATGGATTTTAAGAGAAGCACTTTCAGAGTTAAGGGTGACGTGGTTGACATAATACCATCGAATACAAATGAAGACGCAATCCGAGTTGAGTTCTTCGGAGATGAGATAGACAGGCTTTCCGAATTTGATCCGCTCACCGGCGAGATCAAGAGAAATGTAAGCTTCTCATGTATCTTCCCGGCTTCCCACTATGTTATAGAGCCGGCGAGGATGGAGGGCGCACTCAAGGAGATTGAGAAGGAGCTCGACGAGAGAGTTTCATATTTCAAAGCAAATGACAAGCTTCTGGAGGCTCAGAGGATCAAGGAGAGAACGGATTTTGATATAGAGATGCTCCGTGAAACCGGCTTCTGTTCAGGAATCGAGAACTATACGAGAATACTTGCCGGAGGAAGACCGGGAGAGGCACCGAGCACTCTGATGGATTTCTTCGGGGATGATTATCTTCTCATAGTTGATGAGTCGCATATCTCGCTTCCGCAGGTCAGAGGAATGTACGGCGGAAATAAATCCAGAAAGCAGGTGCTTATAGATTTCGGCTTCAGACTTCCATCGGCTATGGACAACAGACCGCTGGATTTTAATGAGTTTGAGAAGCATATAGATAAGGCGCTTTTCGTATCGGCAACGCCGGGAGATTATGAAGCAGAGCATGAAGAGGGAAGAGTTGAGCAGGTGATAAGACCGACAGGACTTCTGGATCCGAAGATCGATGTGAGACCGGTCGAAGGTCAGATCGACGACCTCTACAGCGAGATCACAAAAGAGACTGCTGCCGGAAATAAAGTGCTCGTAACAACTCTTACCAAGAGAATGGCCGAGGAGCTTACGGACTACCTCAAGGGACTGGACGTAAAGGTAAAATACCTGCATTCGGACATTGATACCATGGAGCGTATGGAGATCGTCAGGGACCTTCGAATGGGCGTATTTGATGTACTTGTCGGAATCAACCTTCTTCGTGAGGGACTTGATATTCCGGAGATCACGCTTGTAGCTATACTTGACGCGGACAAGGAAGGCTTCCTCAGATCAGAGACCTCTCTTATCCAGACCATAGGACGAGCAGCCAGAAATGTAGACGGTCACGTAATAATGTATGCAGACAATATGACTGATTCGATGAAGCATGCCATAGATGAGACCGAGCGAAGAAGAGCTCTGCAGCAGAAATATAATGATGAGCACGGCATAACTCCTACGACCATCAGAAAGGCCGTAAGAGACCTTATCTCTACAGGACTTACGGTGGATGAAGCCGGCGGAAGATCCGCAAAGATAAATGTGGATGCCATGAACCAGAAGGAGCTTAAGAAGGAGATCGAGAAGCTTACCAAGAGGATGAACAGGGCGGCTGTCGAGCTTGAATTTGAGAAGGCGGCAGAATACAGAGACCAGATAACGGAGCTGAAGAAGGCATTACGAGATGCATGATGAGAAGTAAATCCTCAGGGCAGGCGTGATGCTTGAAGCAGCGGAAGACGCTGTGTGAGCGTGATGCGGCGGAGGATTGCTGCGTGAGCGTGATGCAGCGGAAGACGCTGTGTGAACGTGATGCAGTGGAGGATTGCTGCGTGAGCGTGATGCAGCGGAAGACGCTGTGTGAGCGTGATGCGGTGGAGGATTGCTGCGTGAGCGTGATGCGGTGGAGGATTGCTGCGTGATGCTTGAAGCGGCGGAGGGCTGCTGCGTGAACTGAATAAAGATGCTGAAAGATCAAGCAGATGCTACGTTTTTACGCATACTGCTTGATTTTTGTTTTTTGGGATTTTTAACTTGAAATGTGGCAGGCTGATAACTATACTGATAACACACATGCGGATAGCTGCTCTTATCCGGCATGGAATCTCTTGTGGGATTTTGCTGTTTTTTTCATTTGCTGATATTTTTGCGGCCTGGTGGGGGAGACGTACAGGCCGGTTTAATAATACAGATTCATATTTTTTTTGGGTGACCCTGAAATTGCATTTATAAGCATTTTCAGGGATTTTTTTGTTTCTATCAGGATATTAAATCAGAGAATGAGGAGGAAAAGCTTATGAAGATAATCAGAAGGATAACTGCATTTCTTCTGGCGGCGCTGATGGTTTTCAGCTTTTTGTCGCCGGATGTTATATATGCCCGGGACAGCCGGGGCGGAGTCGAGAAGACAGATGATGGAAGTGGAAATGAACTAAGTAAAAATGCTCCGTGGAATGAGGGACATACAGACGGAAAAAGCTATGTTACCGTGGTGAAGAGAGACGGTAAATATTATTACAGATATTATACGCCGGACGGAGAGATTTTTGATGCCGGCTACAGCTTTACGATCGGTGGTGAAGAGGTTAACAGCTTCTGTATAGATGCGGACCTTAATTCGGGCCTTGACGGCTATGAATTTGATATAGAGAAAAGCGAGTGGGACGATGCAGAGCTTCGTCAGGTGGTCTACTATGCGCTTCATAATTACGATTATGCTGATGCGAGAAGAATAATCTGTCATTTCCTGCGGTCTAAGGGGCGAACGACCAATTCGGATATTCCGGACTGCTCGGAGGCTGTGGAGAAGGCGCTTTCGGAGAGTATTCCGGAGGATGTAAGATTCACGGTTTATTATCTTGCAAATACCGCTGATCCGGGAAGCAGCGGCAGGTATCAGGATTTTATCACCTGGTATGAGGAGAAGATAATTAAAAAGGATTTTTATGCTGCGGTCAAAAAGCTTGACGGAGAAGGAAATGTTATGTCAGGCGTTGGCTTTGATGTATATATGAACGGCTCATTTTTCGGTACGGCTGTAACGGATGACAGCGGTATTGCAAGCATATATCTCGGAAGCTTTGAGAATGCACCTGCAGTTACTGTGAAGGAAAACTGGGAAGAAGGCTGGCCGGACGGACATGAGAGATTTGCACATGATGGATCGGAGAAGACTGTAACTCCCAGCGAGAGTGAAGAAGAGGCGAGGGAGAAGGCAGCTTTATATAGCTATATCAATTATGCCTACGGCTATGCGACGCTGGTCAAAAAGTCTTCTTCAACTACAACCGTGAAAAGCTTTGAAGGCATAAAGTATGCCCTTTACAGAAATGACGGAACAAGGATCGCTGATGTCTGTATGGACGAGAAGGGCATGATCGGAAGCGTACTTAAGATATACGATAAGAAGCTGCATTTTGAAGAGGATGTCAGATGGAACGGCGTTACTTATAAATGTATTGGCGGAATGCGTTATGATCCAAATGATAAGGATAATGCGAATAACATTTATTACTGGCTGGAATATGAGACAAATGAATATTTCGAGCTTGATGAGGAGACTAAAAATTTCTTCACGATGAGCAGTAAGTATGCGGTACGCCCTGGGAGCGGCAGTAAGTATCCGGCAGTTTATGAGGTTCAGCCGAGCGTGACAAATGCTGCTGATAAGCCGTTTTATGGATATTATATTGCGGTGAAGAAGGTTGATGAGAAGGGAAATGTCATGGCAGGCGTTACCTTTGACGTGACTCTTAACGGACAGACTATGACGAAGGCACTTAAGACCGGAGCGGACGGAATTGCAGTTCTTAATGTGGGAAGCTTTACATCTGTGCCGGAGGTCTATGTAACAGAGAACTGGTCGGACAGAAGGTTTGTATATAATACTGCCAGAAAGAAGATAACGGTTTATAAATCCGAGGAGGCTGCACGAAGCCATGCAAAGGATTTTCTATATACAAATTATGCTTATGGCTATGCCGGGCTTATTAAGAAGAGTGCGCGCACCGGAGTCAGTCCGTCAATGAAGGGGATCAAATATGAGCTTAGAAGAGCGAACGGAACAAGAGTCGCAGAGGTGATTCTAAATGACGAAGGAAGGGTAGAAACTGTAAATATTCTTGCGGCTTCAGACAAGCTTTTTACCGAAAGGATAGATGGTGAGCTCTGCATCGGAGGGCTTTCATTTGATCATAATGATAAAAATGTTAAGGATAACTATTACTGGGTGGAGACAGCTTCAAATGATGAATATCTCCTGGATGGAACCAGATATTTCTTCACGATAAATGCAGAAAATACTGTAAGTCCGGGAAAGGATGCCGGAAAGTATCCGGAGATTTATGAGGTTGTTCCGGCCATGACTACTGCAAAGGATAAGCCGTTTGTCGACTACTATATTGCGGTCATGAAGACAGACGAAGAAGGAAATAAACTGAACGGTGTAACCTTCGATGTTACTGTGAACGGAAAGAAGTATGAGAAGGCGCTTATAACCGGACTGGACATCAAAAATGAGATAAGAGTCAGCGGAAGCATCGGCGTTGGCTCGTATTATCTGGGAAGATTTACGGCTGTGCCTGAGGTTTCGGTCGCTGAAAACTGGGCTGATAAGAACTATATTCATAATGAAGAGGAAAAGGAAGTAAAGGCTTATGCAACGCCTGAAGCCGCTAAGAGTCATGCTGCGGAATTTACGTATGTAAATGAGAGATATACATTTGCGACGATAGAGAAGGCGCCTGCGGAGGACTTAAGATATATCCTCGGAAATGATAACTACAGCTTAAATGGCATAAGATACGGACTTTTCTGCAAGGAGGAGGATAAGCTTATCGCAAGAGTCAAGCTTACTGAATATACAGAAAATGGCTGCATCAGTGCAGGGATAGACAGCCTCGCGGATATTGAGATAGAAGCCGGCGAGCCTTACTACAGTGCAGAAAAGGGCGGATACTTCTGTGTTGGAGGACTTACTGCAGGTAAGGAGTATTACTGGAGAGAGCTTAGCAGTGATGGCGAGCTTCCGGGTGATGCAGATGAAGCATCGGATGGAAGAAGTGATGAGCATGCGGGGGATGCTTCTGTGGATGATGGTGAGACTGCAGAAGGTACTGGTGATGAAACGGCGGATGGTGAGCCAGCGGAAACGGATGATGACTCTGTAGAAAAAGTACTGACAGTAGGTAAGAATTACCTGCTCGATGAGGAGATTTACAGCTTTACAGCGGATAGAAAAAATGCGGTGGAACCGGTTCTGATAAAGGTAAGTGATGATGCACTTTACGGTACGGTCACAGTGAAGAAGCTTCTTATGCCGGAAGGACTTGATGGGGCAAGTCCGAAGGGTGCTGTGTACCGTATCTGGGGAATTGATGAATATAACAGTGACTTTACTGATGAATTTGTGATCGATTCTCTTGGATGCTCTGAGAAGAAGTCTCTTCCTTTCGGAAGCTACTGTATCGTGGAGACGAAGGCACCGGATGAAGGAGACTGGCTGCTTGATGAGACGGTCTATACAGTGAAGCTTGCAGCGGGCGAAGGAGATAAGACGGTTACCGGCAAAATGACTGTTACTGCTGAAAATGCAGAGGTTATCTCGACAGATAAGGCAAGACTTACATCGGCTGCTCTTATTAAAAGATCAGCTTATGAGAAGGCAAGCAAAGGTAATCCGAATTACGATATGTCGGGCATCATTTACGGCTTATATGATGATAAGGATGAACTTATCGCAAGTGTAAAGCTTACCATGGAGGACGGAAGAGGCATTATAAAAAAGGCTGAGGATATCATGCTTTCGGATGAAGTAAGATACTCGGTTCTGGATAATGACGGATACTTTGCCGTGGGCGGATTAATATATAACAGTGAGTATTACTGGCTTGAAAAAGACTGCAGCGGCAGCGGATTTATAAAGTCGGATGAGAAGCTTGTATTTAAAACTGATGAGAAGGACAGCGGTGAGGTGTATGTGATAGAAGCAGAGGACAGTCCGTGCATGGGAAAACTCAGGGTCCATAAGACACTTCTGCCGGAGGATGTGAAGGATGCAGACCCGGCCGGCGCAAAGTATATGGTTTACGGCGCGGATTTATATAATGCTTACGTCAGAGAGGTTCTTACCATCGGCAAGGACGGCTATTCGGATGAACTGACGCTTCCTCTTGGCGTTTACAATGTGAAGGAGATAGAAGGCCCGGCGAAGGGTGAGTGGGACCTTGATGCTACTGTTTATGAGGTGGAGATAACTGAGAACGGAGGAACTATGGAGGCAGCCACAGGGCTTCGCGTCAGTGGAAGCTATATAACTGTCGAATCCTCTGACAGGCAGATCACGAAGAAAGAGAAGATTAAGCTCAGTACTAAAGCTTCCGATACAGTGACCTTGTCGCAGACTGCATTTCCGGCTGAAGATACTGTGCTTATGGATAAGGTCAGCATCACCGGGCTTGAAAAGGAACATAAATATACTCTTCTTACAAGGCTTGTCGATAAGGCGGACGGAAGCCTCATAACCGAGTCGGCGCTTAAGTTTACGGCTGATACAGAGAAGATGATCGTCGAGGTGAAGACTGCATTTGATGCTTCAGGATTTGAAGGTAAGGAGGTTGTATACTTTGAGTATCTTTTTGAAGGGGACCTTTTGAAGGAAGTGAAGACTCCGGGAGAGCTTCTTACTGAAAAGGCTGAGCTTCTTCTTGCAAAGCACGAGAATATAAATGACATCGGGCAGACGATAAGATTTCCGAGCGTAAATACCAGCGTTTCTGCGAAGGATGGCGGCAGAGAGGTGCAGCCGGTCGAAAATGTAACTGTCTATGATGACGTGGAATATCACGGCTTAACCGAAGGAGATTCATTTAATGTGATCGGAATCCTTATGGATAAGAAGACAGGGGAGCCGGTACTTAAGGATGGTGAGAATATAATCTCCACGAAGACTTTTACCGCGGAGGAAAGTGACGGTACTGTCAGGATGGAATTTAACTTTGATGCAACAGGCATGGAAGAGCATGATGTGGTAGTTTTTGAGAAGATTTATGATGCGGAGGGGCATCTCATCGCAAGGCATGAGGACATAAATTATCTTCCCCAGACCTTCAGGGTTACTGATCAGCCGAAGACCGGCGACGGCTTTATGCTGTCTGCATATACACTTGTGATGCTGCTTTCCGGTGCGGCTGTTGCTTTTGTAATATATCTAAAAAAGAGAAAGAGCAGGAAGGATGCTTAGCTTAAAGTGACAAGCAATCCTGAGCTGGCAAAGCTGGTGGAGGATATCATATATTCTCAATCTGCCAGTCAATCGGATCAAGACCGTTCTCTTTAAGAAATTCATTTGCTTTACTGAAATGCTTACAACCATAGAAGCCTCTGTATACTGAAAGCGGACTCGGATGAGGCGCTTCAAGTATCAGATGCTTCGGGTTTGTGAGCATCTTTTTTTTGCTTCTTGCAAAGCTTCCCCAGAGGAGGAATACTATCGGACGGTCAACTTTATCTATGATCTGTATTACGGCATCGGTGAAATTCTCCCAGCCCTTTCCCTGATGTGACGCAGCCTGATGTGCACGGACTGTGAGTACAGCATTTAGAAGGAGAACACCCTGCTCGGCCCATTTTACCAGATAGCCGTTATTCGGAATATAGCAGCCGAGATCGGTGGAAAGCTCCTTGTAAATATTCATGAGTGACGGCGGGATATCAACGCCCGGCTTGACCGAGAAGGAGAGACCGTGAGCCTGATTCGGCTCGTGGTATGGATCCTGGCCGATTATCACGCACTTCAGCTTTGACAGTGGAGTGAGGTGAAAGGCATTAAATATATCGTCTCCCGGTGGATAGACTGTGTTATGGCTGTATTCGTAGCTGACGAAACGAAACAGCTCGCGGTAATAATCCTTCTTATATTCGTCCTGGAGCTTTTCGGCCCAGTCATTTGTGATCGGTGGCATATGGTAACCTCTCTTGTCTTTAAATCTTTTATTGTGCCGGAACCTCTCTCCGGTTTTTTATTCTATAATTCTTTCTTAGTATATTCTTTGTCTCCATGATATGCAAGTGACCATAGCATATTTGCCGGGGACTGAATTTCTTTGTGCAATATGCATAAAATATTCTGTAAATTATCACGATGAAATACAATTTGACTAAAAAAATGGCTCATGCTATATTTATATCACCGAAATGAACAACCGGTTGCGCAACAATGAGAAAGGGAGTTGCGCAAGTGGCGGGTTATATTTTTGTATGAAAAATGCGCAATAAAATGGGTTGGTTGCGCAATGGGTATATGCAGGAGAATTGCGCAGAAACTTTATAGTTTATGTAGAAGAAAGGACAGGTTACAAATGAGAAAAAGAACAGGCTTAAGGACCAAACTGATCTCCGGATGCATGGCTCTTCTTTTGGGGCTTTCTGTATGTGGAGGAGCTTCTGACAAGGAGAAAAAATCTTATGCGGCAAGCAGTGTTTCAGGCGTGTCGGCGATATCTTCGCTTCCTTCTGATTTTATCAGGGGTGTGGATGTTTCTTCGCTTACGGCATTTGAAAATGCGGGAACATCATTTTATTATCTCGACGGTTCAGAGGGCGATATGTTTGATATCCTGAAGGGAGCAGGCGTCAACTATGTAAGACTGCGTATCTGGAACAATCCGTATGATTCAAGCTCGCCTTACAAGGGCTACGGCGGAGGCAACACTGATCTTTACAACGCAAAGGTTCTCGGCAAGAGAGCGACTGATGCGGGAATGAAGGTTTTTATCGATTTTCAGTATTCTGATTTCTGGAGTGATCCGGAGAAACAGTTTGCACCGAAGGAGTGGTCAGACTATACGCTCGCACAGAAGAAGACAGCAGTTTACGGATACACATACTGGGCAGTTTCAGAGCTTCTTGACTATGGCGTGGATGTAGGCATAGTTCAGATCGGAAATGAGACAAATGGCTCTATGTGCGGCGTCGGCGGACTTTATGATGATGTATGGGACTTAAGCTCGGGCGTTGCGGCACTTATGCAGCAGGGCTGTTATGCTATAGATGATATAAACTCTGCTTATGGAAAGAGCATCCAGAAGGCTCTTCATTTTACTGATCTTAATACAAATGGTGCCTGGTATGCGAGCTGCCTTAATACACAGGGCGTGGATTATGATATTTATTCAACATCTTATTATCCTATGTGGCACGGTACAGCGAGTGATCTTGCTTCAAGTCTTACAAGCATTGCAAAGACATATAACAAGAAGGTCATGGTTTCCGAGACAGCTTATCCATATACTCTCGACAACCTTGACAGCACCTCAAATACAGTTTCAAGCTACTGCATGAATTATCAGAATTATGATGTGAGCGCTTCAGGACAGGCAGAGGCCGTAAGAGCGGTTGCAGAGGCAGTAAATAAAGTAAATACAAATTACAGCTCAGGCTACGGTCTCGGCGTATTCTACTGGGAGCCGTCATGGATCCCTACAGATTCTTCTGCATGGGGAACCTACGGAACAGGCTGGGCATCTTCAACCTCAGGTAATTACGAGAAGCTTTACAGCTCTTCGGTTCAGTTCTATGCAACAGAGGATAAGGGCTCTTCATGGGAGAATATGGCGCTCTTTGATACAAATGGAGTAGCCATGAAGTCGCTCTACGTATTTAACGATATGGCAGGAAAGTCAAGTACTACTTCATCAGGAGTATTCAGCAGCTCGTCATCAACAAGCTCAACACTTGACGGAACATACTATATAAGAAGCAAGTTCAGCGGTAAGTACCTTAATATCGCTTCTGGTTCATCTTCTAACAACGCAAATCTTGAACAGTATTCATACAGCGGAGCTTCTGCACAGAAGTTTAAGCTCGTTTCGGACGGCGATGGATACTACACTATATATACAGGCGCTTCAAGCTATTCGAAGGTTCTTGACGTGGCAAAGAAGAGTGCTGCTGACGGAACAAATGTAGCGCAGTATACATCAAATGGCGGCAACAACCAGAAATTCCAGGTCGTAGAGGTTTCAAGCGGAGTATACGCTATCAAGACCAAGATATCCGGAAATGCATCAGGCCTTGACGTATATGGATGGAGCACATCAAATGGAGGAAATATCGCACAGTATACCTACTGGGGCGGCGACTGCCAGCTGTGGTATCTTGAGAAAGCTGAATAACGAAACTCCCGCAATCAAAAACATTTGGAAACCGCTGGTTTTCTGCGAAAACCGCTAATTCCTCGTGCTTTGCACATCATTAATACAGCCTGTTTTCTGTAAACAGAAACAGGCTGTATTATGATGTTTTTATGTCACATTGCGCAAAGTTGCGCATTTTTTTGCCGTTTCATTGTGCATTTTTACCATAAATTTTCAAAAAAATATGAAGATAATGTCAATTGATGAAAAAGCGGCTGGATTATATAATAGACCTATGTTTTGATGCATGCGCAAACGGTTGTGCAAAAAGCATTTCGGAACGTATCAGAGAAACTCATTAATTAAAAAACCGAAAGGGGAGATGGATTTTATGAGAGGGAAAAAAATGAAAGGAAAAACAGGTGGAAGACGCTTTTTTGCGTGGCTTGCCGTATTTGCTATGGCACTGTCGCTTATAGGCGTAGTTCCTTCTAAAAAGGTAGTATATGCCGAAAATTATACCACCTTTACGCTGTATTACCAGTACAATGGTGAAGAAACACTTATTGTGGATATCTGGAATCATACAGGACTTGAATTCACCGATGAAGACGAGAAAGATGATTATTTTGCATGGGGCAAGGATCAGGGTGAGATGCAGGTCGTTGAGACAGATAGCGGATGGCGCTATATATCATTTAACATCGTATCAGATACAGCAGATGATGGATTTGATATTTATGCAGGAGATTCAAGCAACAAGATAGCATCATATGACAGCCAGTGGAATAATCAAGATTATTACGCTGCATTAAGATCCGGTTATTCAGAAACATATTTCATCAATAAAACAGGTGATGTATATGACAATGCTGCTGATGCAGGTATTAATCTTGGCGATGATCCTGAAGTATTTGAAGAGCAGGATGGCTATTCATGGGTTAAGACTGATATAATTGCAAATGGCGATTTTGAATCAGTAGTAAAGGATGGCAACACTATTACCAGTATTGAAAACTGGGATACAAATGGTACTATCGCAGAAGCATATACGAACAATGATACAAATGTATTAAGTATCTGGCAAAGTGATTCTGAATCATCAACCTCTTATGTTCATCAGTTAGTAGCATTAACGCCTGGCTGGTACCGTATAAAGCTTGATCAGGAAGGTGCTGCCGCAAAGTCAGGTCTTTCCATAGTTGTTGAAGGCGTTCTTAGTTATGAACTCCCTGCAACAACAGCTTGGGGAAACTGGACAACAGTAGAGAGTGATCCTTTCTATATTTCTGCAGAAAACAGTTATGACTTAAATATTAATGGTACGCTTGCAGCAGGAACATGGGGACACCTCGATAACGTTGCTATCTACAGATATGAGGAGCAGACAGAAGCTCCAAGAGTATTTGAATTTGATACTACTATCTCAACAGGAGATCCTATCGATTCAGATCTCGTTGCTGAGAAAATAGATATCATGAATGATTTCATGACAGGTGCTGATATTTCATCATTCGGAGCAATTATCGACAGCGGCGCTGAATTCAAGGCTGCAGATGGAAGTCCTCTTACAGAAGCTGGCTTCTTCGAGCTTCTTGCAGATTCAGGCGTAAACTGGGCAAGAATCAGAGTGTGGGTTGATCCTTTTGATTCAGAAGGAAATGGCTACGGCGGCGGTAACAATGATGTAGCTATGGCTATCCGCCTTGGAAGGCTTGCTACAGATGCAGGCATGAGAGTGCTTATCGACTTCCACTATTCAGATTTCTGGACAGATCCTGGTAAGCAGATGGTACCAAAGGCATGGGCAGATTATACACTTGATGAGAAAGCAGAGGCACTTCAGGCATGGACAGAAGAAAGTCTTACAAGTATCATTGAGGCCGGTGTTGACGTTGGAATGGTACAGATTGGTAATGAGACAACCAATTCCTTCTGCGGAGAGTCAAACAGAGCAAATATGTGCAAACTCTTCGAAGCAGGAAGCAAGGGCGTAAGAGCCGTTGAGGAGGCAACAGAAAAGCAGATACTTATAGCAATTCATCTTACAAATCCTGAGAGACAGACCTTCAGCAGCTTTGCAGCTTCTCTCGAGACAAACGGAGTTACATATGATGTATTTGCTACAAGCTATTATCCATACTGGCATGGAACACTTGAGAATCTTCAGAGTGAGCTTCAGAAGATCGCAACAAATTACGGTAAGTATGTAATGGTTGCTGAAACTTCTTACGTAAATACAATTGAAGATGGTGACGGACATGCTAATACAGTAAGAAAAGGTACTAATGATTCTAACCTTCCATATGCTATCGGTGAGCAGGGACAGGTTACACATATTAAGAACGTAGTTAAAGCTGTTGCAGGCATTGAGGATAACAAGGGTATCGGCGTGTTCTGGTGGGAGCCTGCATGGATACCTGTTCAGAACTGGGCAGCAGCAGAGGATAAGGACGCAGTACTTGACGAGAATAAAGCTCTTTGGGAACAGTACGGCTCAGGCTGGGCTTCATCATATGCAGGTGAGTATGATCCGAATGATGCAGGTAAGTGGTTCGGCGGTTCAGCTGTAGACAACCAGGCTTGGTTTGACTTTGACGGAAAAGCACTTGAGTCTGTTAAGGTATTTGATCTTGTAAGATACGGCTCAACTGCTGAGGACAAAATTGAAGAGATTAAGGAAGCTTCTGCTTCTGTAGTTGAGGGCGAAGACCTTGTAATGCCTGAAAAGGTTACTGCAGCATACGCAAGCGGCAATGAAGAAGAAGTTGATGTAACATGGGATGCAGATATGATTTCTTTCTGCCTCGAGCAGGGACCTGGTGAGTTTATCATCAGCGGAAAAGTTACTATCGGTGAAGCGGAATACGATGCAGTATGCAAGCTTACCGTAAATCCTAAGAACCTCCTTACAAACGGAAGCTTTGAGGATGGTGAGACAGGATGGAATATCACCAGAACGAATGCAAATGATAAGGTAACTACTAAAGATGATAAGCATGAAGGAACTCATACCTTCCATTTCTATAATGGAAGCGCACAGAGCTTTACAGTTCAGCAGACAGTTACTCTTGATAAGGGTGTATATGACTTTACAGGTTACTTCCAGGGACTTGCGGATGTAACAGGTAATATATTTGTAAAGATTGGTGATGATGAGACAACAGAAGGCTACACACTTGCAGACTGGGCTAATTGGCAGAATCCTAAGATTGAGAATATCGTAGTACCTGCTGACGAAACTGAGGTTACAGTTGGTTTCACTTGTGAATATGCAGGCGGTGCATGGGGAACATGCGATGACTTCTATCTCTACAAGACAGGTGATGTTCTTGAGGTATCATTTGATGCAGGCGATTATGGAGTAGCTCCTGAATCAATCTTCACAGCTCCGGGTGAGAAAATCACATTACCTGAAACTGTTGAGTCAAATGAGGATGGGTATGTATTCGATGGATGGTATACAGATGAGGATTGCCTCGAGGCATTTGATCCTGAAACAGCTATCGAAGAGGATACAGTGCTTTATGCAGGTTGGTCTACAAAACCTGTGATCACAAAGTCTCCTTCTGATGCTAAGGTTATCAGAGGAAGTAATGGCGTATTCAGAGTTGTTGCAACAGGCAGAAACCTTGAGTACAAGTGGCAGGTAAGTTTAGACGGCGGTAATACATGGAAGACAAGTGGTGCTGATGGATGTACAACAGATAAGATCACTATAAGAGCAACAGATACACTTAACGGCAGATGCTTCAGATGCCTTGTTTCAAATGCTGCAGGTACAGTAAATTCAGCATCAGTTGTTCTAACAACAGTGGCAGTTATATCTTCACAGCCACAGAATGCATCAGCAGCAATCAATGATATAGCTAAGTTTACTATTAAATCAAGATCATCAGTTGCTACATATCAGTGGCAGGTAAGCACAAACGGCGGTGAGAAGTGGGTTAACAGTGGTGCAGAAGGAAATACAACAACTACACTTTCAGTAACTGCTAAGTCAGCTAAGTATAACGGATATATGTTCCGTTGTAAGGTTACAAATGGTAAGTGGGTTGAGTACTCAAATGCAGTTACTCTCTCAATCAAGACTAAGATCGTTAAGCAGCCTGTAGACGTAACCGTAGAGTACGGAAAGCTTGCAAAGCTTTACACAAAGGCAACAGGTGTTGATCCACAGTATCAGTGGCAGATGCTTAACGCAAAAGGCAAGTGGGTTAACAGTACAGCTGCAGGAAATCAGGAATCAATCTTAAGATTCACAGTTACAGCTTCTTTCGCAAACGGTAAGAAGTATAGATGTAAGATCACAGATGGTGACAGAACAATCTACAGTAATATCGTTACAGTAACAGGAGTTGCTGAGGGAGCAGAATAATCTGTAAGGATTATCAGAGAGTACTGAATATCTAAATATCAGCGGCATAGATCCGGTAAAAAAAAGGGTCTATGCCGCTTTTTTTGTTTGCTGCTTTTTCGGGTAATTCGGGTTGTTTATTTTCGGAATGTGTTGTAGAATAGAAATGTAGTTAATAAGAAGAGGATTCCATTTTATTGTGAACGTTTTCATTTGCAGATCATTTTGTCCGGGAATCCGATGGGGGTGGGGTATGTATTATATCGAAAATGAATTCTTGAAAGCCGGTTTTCTTCAGCATGGTGCAGAACTGAGATCTCTTAAGGATAAGACCACAGGAGAAGAATATATGTGGTGCGGAGATCCTGCTTACTGGGGAAGAGTTTCACCGGTGCTTTTTCCGGTTGTAGGTAATTATAAAGATAAGAAGTCTTATTATGACGGCAAGGAATACAGTCTGTCCCAGCATGGTTTTGCGAGAGACAGTGAGTTTGCTGTGGAATCAGCTTCTGATGATGAGATAAGCTTTGTGCTTACATCGAGCGAGGATACGCTTAAGGTTTATCCTTTTGATTTTAAGCTTACGATCAGCTACAGGCTGAAGGGGAAAACTCTGACGGTTGGATGGTGCGTTGAGAATACGGACAGCAGGGAGATGCATTTTTCTATAGGCGGACATCCTGCATTTAATCTGAGAGATAAGGACAGTGTTATAAAATTCTATGGTGCTGAGAGCTTTACCGCAGGAATTCTTGATAATGGTCTTCTGTCAGAAAGGACCAAGGAGATAAAGCTGTCTGATGGCGGACTGCTTAAGCCTACAAAAGAGCTTTTCCTGGAGGATGCACTGATAATCGAGCATACGGATATTAAGAAGGTTTCGCTTTCCGATAAGGATGGCAAGGATTATCTTACCGTAAGCTTTGATGCACCGCTTTTTGGAATCTGGTCACCGGCGGGCAAGGAGGCTCCATTTGTCTGCATAGAGCCGTGGTACGGCAGAACTGACAGAACGGATTTTGATATGGAGCTTACGCACAGAGAATATGGAAATAAGCTTGCTTCGGGAGAGATTTTTGAAGCCGGGTATGAGATCACTGTGTACTAAAAAATGTCCGAAAAAAATGAGAGTAAAAAAACGGACAAATAATTATTAAATTTTAAGAAAAAAATCAAAAATTTTTCGAAATATTTCAATCTTGTAATTGATATATTTTGAATTTTAGATTAAAATAGAATATGGTTGTGCAGGGTCTATTTGCACACCGGTCTTTAAAAATTTTCTGCCTGTCGGGATACCGGTATTTGTGGAGGAATCATTCCCGGACAGGATAATATATTTCAGTTAATTTCAGGAGGGTCTGTGACTATGGAAGACGAAAAAGAGAAGAAGAAACCGTTTACAAATGTATTTCAGAAGCTGAAGAATATTCTTCGTAGAATGTCTAAGAAGAAGAGAGCTGAAGATGAAGCAGCAAGACTTGCTGCAGAGGAAGAAGCAAGAAGGGCTGAAGAAGAGGCAAGGAAAGCGGCTGAAGAAGAGCAGAAGAAGCTCATTGAGGAGCAGGCCCAGAAGAGAGCTAAGGAGCAGGCGGAGGTTGCCAAGCTGATGGCAGAGGCGGAAGCCGCCAAGGAGGCCAAGGCAAAGCGTGAGGCAGACGCCAAGGCCAAGAAAGAAGCAGAAGAAGCTGCAAGACTTGCAGCAAGCAAGGCTAAGTCAGAGAAGAAGAAAGCTGCAGCTAAGAAGGCTGAGGAAGCAAGAAAGGTTGCAAGCGGAGAGGTCGGCACAAAGGCTGATCAGGAAAAGGATAGAAAGTATCAGGAAGAAGTTAAGAGAAGAGCTGAGCAGGCTAAGAAGAGAGCTGAGCAGGATGCAGAGGAAGAGGCAGAAGAGAATGCATCTATCGATCCGGTAACAGGTGAGAAGATCGCAACTGATGAAGGTCCTGAACTTCCAATCTACCTCAGCAAGTATCTCAAGCTTGTTAAGACAGGTGATGATATCAGAGTTGCTATCAGTTCTATTCAGGCACATCCTGAAACATCAAAGAACCTGGTTATTCTTGGACATAACGGATTCGGTACCAACAGAGTTGGTGAGGATCTTGCAAGAAGTTATTTTGAACTTGGTTTTGTTAAGTCAGACAAGATCGCTAAGATCAAGGCTAAGCAGCTCAACAAGATCGGTCTTGAGAAGCTTCAGGGTCTCAAGGGCGGATGCCTTATCATTGAGAATGCCGGACTTGTTTCTCCACAGAAGCTGGTTGAGGTTATCAAGGATTCAGGCGCAGATGCAAATGATTATGTAGTAGTTCTTACAGGTGAGATCGATTCCCTCGCAAGATTCTTCGAGCAGAATCAGGAGGTTGTTGATGATTTCGTATACCTCATCGATATCCATAAGATCAAAGAGAGAGGAATGTCTATCATCGCTAAGGGTTACGTTAAGGAGAAAGGCTACAAGGCTGATAAGAGCATCATTGACAGATTCAAGGGTGCACTTGGAACCATGGAAGTCGGCAATATAGACAGATTCCTGGACTATATTGATACAGTAATGAAGAAGTGCGATGACAGAGAGTCATCAAACGGTGATACCGGTAAAAAGGTTATTACTTCAGAAGATTTTAGATAAATAGGTTGTTTCAAGAAAACTGGTTCGATAAGGATATATACTCTTACCTTCGAATCGGTTTTCTTGGTTTTAAGGATAATTTTCAAATAAATGACAGGTGAGATAAAATGAGTGAAGTAACAGATGCGATAAGGAAAGAATATAAGGAAAATGATGATAGACGCGACGCCGGACTTACCACGCCGGACGATATAGTAAGATTTGACGATATATGTTACGGCAGCGATAAGGCCTGGCAGCTTATGGACATTTATATGCCGAAGAGCTTTGCGGAGGAAAGAAGACTTCAGCAAAAGAGTACGGATGTATTTGACTCTGAGACTCAGGAGATTGAAAGCAGAAGAAAGATTCCTGTGATAGTGAACGTTCACGGAGGCGCGTGGGTATACGGAACCAAAGAAACTTATCAGTTCTACTGCATGGGACTTGCCGAGAGGGGCTTTGCAGTGGTCAATCTTACCTACAGACTTGCACCGGAATTTAAGTTCCCTGCCGCTGTAGAGGATATTAACCTTGTGATGCATTATATTTATAAAAATGCAGAGCATTACGGTATGGATTTAAACAGGCTTTTCGCGGTCGGTGATTCGGCGGGCGGACACCTTCTGTCGATATATACCGCAGCTTCGACCAATCCGGCTTATGCAAAGAGCCTGGGTATAGATTTTCCGAAAGGCTTTAAGCTCCGGGCTGTCGGACTGAATTTCGGCAAATACAGCTTTGAACATGATAACAAGATATATTCTGACGGCGATAAAGTACTGCTTAAGGAGATACTGGCCGGGCAGGGAACAAAGGAAGAGATGGAGAAGGTAAATGTACTTCCGCATATCAACTCGGATTTCCCGGAAACCTGTATAGTAACGGCTCAGGATGATTTCCTTAAGGATCAGTCTTTACTGCTTGTAGAGAGACTGGTGGAGGTGAGGGTTCCATTTACATTCAAATTATACGGAAATGCAGAAAATGCGCTTTATCATGTATTTCACTGTGACTCAAGGTCAGAGGCTGCAAAAAAATGCAATGATGAGCAATGTGATTTCTTTAAGAGTTTTAAATAAAAGTTTCAACACCAGGAGGTAGTATTATGGCATGTTTTTTAGTGTCGGTTGCTGAGGCTGCAGCAGTTACAGCTATTAAAAAATCGGAGGAGAAGAAAGAGAAAAAGAAGGTGGAGGCCGGCGAAGAGGTAGTGAAGGCCGGACATATTCCATTTTCAAGGAAGCTCGGATGGCTTACAAAGATGCTCTGGGGAGGCGCGTTGCTTCTTCTGATCGAGCATATATGGCACGGCGAGGTAGTCCCGTGGTTCCCATTCCTTACTGCGATGGAATCCAAGGAGGAAACATTGGAAATGCTGAAGGAAATGGCTACGGTCGGATTCTCGATGGCCGGGCTTGTTACGGCAGTCTGGGTAGTGATGCTTCTGGTTTCGGCTTCCATAGAGAAGAAGACAGACAGAGCAGTTGCAGAGAAGCAGTAGAAATGCGGCGGTTGGCGGAGCAGGTCATGCGTGTGGCTGATGTGATGAAGGCGCCATGCGGTTGGTCAGGTGGCTGATGTGATGAAAGTGTCATGCGGTTGGTCAAGTGGCTGATGTGATGTAAGCAGTCATGCGTTTGGTCAAGTGGCTGATGTGATGAAAGCAGTCATGCGGCTTGTTGAGCAGGATCTGTGAAGCAGTAAGGAGGCTTTTATGTGTCTTATAATAACGGCTGCGGCTGCAGCATTTTCAGCGGTGCTCTGGCGCTTTAAATTCAGAGACCCGAAGTATAAGTTTATTAATCTTGTTTTTATGTATTTTGGTGCTGCGCTGATGTGGAGCGTGGACGGAATCTTTTCGGCTGCAGAGGGCGAGGGTTTCTTCGACCTTTCAGCAAATGATGCACTTCTCGGACTGGTGGTTGTAGTCTGCGGAGCGGCTTTCTGGGCAGCGAATTATCTGTTCTTTACCCCTGAGAGAAACCGGTTAAGAAGGCAGTAGAAAAAGAAATAAGAAACTACAGGTAAATGTAAGTGTTATTAAGAGGGGAAACTAATAAGAAGGGACGAAAGAGAAAAATGCTTGAAGAACTGAAGAAGAGAGTTTATGAAGCAAATATGCTTCTTCCGAAATACGGACTGATCACATTTACGTGGGGAAATGTCAGCGAGATTGACAGAGAGAGTGGACTTTTTGCCATTAAACCGAGCGGCGTGGATTATGATAAGCTGACGCCGGATGACATAGTCATTATGGACCTTGACGGCAACAAGGTAGAGGGTAAAATGAATCCTTCTACAGATACGCCTACTCATCTGGAGCTTTATAAGGCATTTCCGGGTATCGGAGGAGTTGTTCACACACATTCAACCTTTGCAGTTTCCTGGGCTCAGGCAGGCCTGGATATTCCGTGCTATGGCACGACGCACGCCGATTATTTCTACGGAAGTATTCCGTGCATAAGAAATCTTACGGCTGAGGAAATAGAAGAGAATTACGAGAAGAATACAGGTCTGTCGATCGTTGAGAGATTTGAGAAGGATGGTATAAATCCGATATATGTTCCGGGCTGCGTGTGCAAGAATCACGGACCGTTCACTTGGGGTAAGAACGGAATTGAAGCAGTGCATAACGCTGTTGTTGTCGAAGAGGTTGCAAAAATGGCGCATCTCACGAGACAGATCAACCCGGACGCCGGAGAAACGCCGCAGTATATGCAGGATAAACATTTTATGCGTAAGCATGGACCGAATGCGTACTATGGTCAAGCCAACAAAAATTCCTAAGGAATTTTTGCGCCTGATTGACCGCGGAAGCGGTCAATCGTGCGAAGCGCAGCGGCGCACTCTGCTGTGAAGAAGCAGACGGAGGTGATGTGCGAAGCATGAGGCAGAAAAGCGAAGCATGAGGCAGAAAAGCCAGTAAATCGCGAAGCGATTTACGCTTGATTGACCGCCGGAAAAATGGAGAAGCAGCATGCAGTATAGAAAAGACAAATATGGCAACGATATATCAGTTCTCGGCTATGGGTGCATGAGATTCACCAAGAAGGGTGCCTCCATCGATATCGATAAAGCTGAAAAGGAAGTAATGGCAGCGGTTGATAAAGGAGTCAATTATTTTGACACTGCATATATCTATCCGGGCAGCGAGGCCGCCATGGGAGAGATAATCGCAAGGAATAATATCCGCAGCAGGATCAACATCGCGACCAAGCTTCCACAATATCTTATCGTGAGTGCAAAAGCGATAGACAAATATTTTGCAGAGGAGCTTTCCAGACTCAGAACGGATTATGTGGATTATTATCTGATGCATCATCTGACTGACGTGGATATGTGGGAGAAACTGAAAAAGATCGGTATCAAAGCCTGGATCGAGGAGAAGAAAAAGTCCGGAGCTATCAGAAATATAGGCTTTTCCTACCACGGAAATACGGAAAACTTTCTGAAGATCTTAAATGATTATGATTGGGATTTCTGCCAGATACAGTACAATTATCTGGATGAAATATCGCAGGCCGGTGTTGACGGACTTCGTGCAGCGGCGGCAAAGGGAATTCCTGTGGTCATAATGGAGCCTCTCCGCGGCGGAAGGCTGGTTAATCTTCTGCCGGACAAGGCGAAGAAGATGATCTCCGAGAATCCGAAGGGCTGGTCGGCGGCAGAGTGGGCCTTCAGATGGCTTTATAATCAGCCGGAGGTAACTTGCGTACTGTCCGGAATGAACAGTCTGGAAATGGTGGAAGAGAACTGCCGGACGGCGGATTCTGCATTTGCGGGACATTTCACCGGGGAAGATCAGGAGTTTATCGAGAAGATAAAGGAGATCATCCGCGAGAGGGAGAAGGTCGGATGCACGGGCTGCAGATATTGTATGCCGTGCCCGAAAGGCGTTGACATCCCGGGAATCTTCAGATGCTACAATGCGATGTATACTGAAGGCAAAAGCGACGGACGTTTTCAGTTTGCCCAGACGGTCGGACTGACAAGAGAGCCTGCATTTGCAAGTCAGTGCATAGGCTGCGGCAAATGCGAGAAGCACTGTCCGCAGAATATTCCGATCAGAGAGAAGCTGAAGGAAGCGGACAAGAAGCTGAGACCTCTGCATTACAAGATTGGAATAAATATCGCGAGAAAGTTTATGTTCAGAAAAGCAAAGACTAAGAAATAATAACAGGAAGTATAAAAAAGCAGGGGTGCACGTCACGGTGCACCCCTGCTTTTTATAACTCTTAAATAATATTTTACAGATCCTTACCTGTGAGCATCTTGTATGCCTGCAGGTACTTCTCGATAGTCTTGTCAACGATATCCTGTGGAAGGAACCAGTTTTCAGGCTCTTCCTTGTTAGCGTCAGACTTGAGCCAGTCACGAGCAAACTGCTTGTCAAATGATGGCTGACCATGACCTGGTTCATAACCATCAGCAGGCCAGAAACGTGAGCTGTCAGGAGTAAGCATTTCGTCGCCGAGGACTACATTTCCTTCCTCATCAAGACCGAACTCAAACTTTGTATCAGCGATGATGATGCCCTTTGTGAGAGCGTAGTCAGCGCATTTCTTGTAAAGTGCGATTGTGTAATCACGAAGCTTCTCAGCGTACTCGCGGCCCTTGCCAGGGAAAGACTTCTCGAGAACGTCGATGCTCTGCTCGAATGAAATATTCTCATCATGATCGCCAATCTCAGCCTTTGTTGAAGGTGTGTAGATAGGTTCAGGAAGCTTGTCTGATTCCTTCAGACCTTCTGGAAGAGTGATGCCGCAAACGGTACCATTTTTCTGGTAGCTTGCCCAGCCGCTTCCGGTGATGTAGCCACGAACGATGCATTCTACAGGAAGCATTGTAAGCTTTCTAACCATCATGCTGTTGCCTGTGAATTCAGGCTTTCTGAAGAATTCAGGCATATCATTTACATCTGTTGAAATCATATGGTTTGGAAGAATATCTTCTGTCATTTCAAACCAGAATTTAGACATCTGTGTAAGAACAGTGCCCTTCTTATGAATTATATTCTTAAGGATAACGTCGTAGCAGCTGATCCTGTCAGTTGCAACCATTATAAGACTGTCGCCATTGTCGTAGATCTCACGAACTTTGCCTTCCTTGAAAGGCTTCATCTCATTTGACATTTTTAAATTCCTCCGTTTTGTTTGATGATCACTTTGCTGCAGGCTTGTCGCCTGATGACTTAATAAGAATAGTGTATAGTAAAAGAAAAATCAAGTTTTTTTATAAATACTGCGGCTGATGTGGACGGCGGCGGTTTTGTGACACGGAACCGGCCTGTTTCTACCTAGAGCGAGTCGCCTGAAAATGCGCCCGGCAGCAGTTCATCGATACTAAAAATCTTATAATCATCCTCGTTCCTCGCGACAATGACTATCGCTCCGTCCGGAGATTTAAACTCCGAGATCACCTGACGGCAGATGCCGCAAGGGAAAGTGTAGCTGTCGGTGGAAGGGGAGAGCGCAGCCTTGCCGCCGATTATCGCGATGGCGTTTATATGCTTCGCACCCTCACTGACAGCTTTATTTACGGCAACGGTTTCCGCACAGCTGCCCGCAGGAAATGAAGCATTTTCAACATTGCAGCCACTGAAGATTCGGCCGTCATCCGTTAATACTGCGGCACCGACGCTGAAGCCGGAATAAATAGAATATGACCTCTCGCGTCCGCTGACAGCGGAGCGGATGAGGGATTTTATCGTCTCGACTGGAAGGCTATTTTTCATTGCTTTTGTTCCTTTCATTAATCTATGTGCAGGGGGCTTCCGACAGTTCCTGCATTTTTGCAATAATTTATCACAAGTTCACACCGGGTGCAAGGGGAGGGGTGGAGATGAATTATTTATATCTATAGTTTAATGACAAAACGGCGTTTTTGTATTAGTATAAAAATGTATTCGGCTATCGCCGAATTGCCTGCACAGCTAATGCCGCTTACTTCACTGTCACGACGGAAGGCTGTACTCAGGGCAACCTGGTGCAGCGCCGATGAAGCGGCATGATAACGTGTTTAAAAATAGCTAGCCGGATTTACTTCGGAGGACTGATGATTATTTTAATCCGGCAATATCATTTTTTAAGAAAGGCAGGAAAGAAAATGGACGCAATATACAAGAATTATTTATTTAACAAGCATTATCTGGTAAGTGATGTGGATGTCGCTGAGGACGAAAACACAGCGTCAACCGCCGGCACAGGCGCATCAAACGCGGCGCCTGCAGCAACCGGTGTCAATGCAGGCCTGGCAGCATCAAGCGCGGCACATGCAGCAACCGGTGTCAATGCAGGCCTGGCAGCATCAAGTGCGGCGCCTGCAGCAGACACAGCGTCAACCACCTTCCAGACGCTCTTCGCGCTTGCAAATCTGTTCAATATCAGGATAACAGAGGGCGCAGAGCTGGTAAGAAGTGAAATGATCAGCTACGCGGCAGACAGACTCGGCGAGAACGTGCCGGAACCTTTCTACAAGGGATTTCCGGAGAGCGTTCGCAAGCTTTCATCAGACGAGCTGCTTTTCGACCAGATGGTGCATTATTCTGTGACATATGGCTTCGGCAACTTCTCAGAGGCCGGCCATTCGATCATGGAAGAGTATTTCGAGAGATCGGCATTTAAGGAGAAGGCTGAGATCAAGGATTTCAAGATCATCACAGAGGAGGCCGCCGTGGGTATGCTTGCCGGGATGGTAGACAACCTCCTTGCAGGCACCAGACCCCTCAGCCTCGAGCAGTACACACTCGTGAAGAGCTTCGTTATCTCGTACGATCACAAGGTGAAGAGCGTCGCTTCGAAGAACACCTGCGTGAAGCTCCTTATGGACACACGCGACCTTCGTTTCACGGGATTTCTCGCTCTGTCCGACGTGATAAAGCTGGTGGACGAGATGAACTACGCCCTTTACAGAAATGAAAGGATAAATAAGCTGAATCTCAGAAATCAGGACAGAAAGTTCATTACATCAGTGATAAATGCAATATTCGCCGCAGGAAACTGCGATATCAGAACCTGCTTCGAGAAGAAGAAGGCGTGGAACGGACTGCTCCATCATTTGCATTTTTCAGCTGAAAATGAAGAGCAGCAGGCATTTCTCGATGCAATGCGAGGCAGAACCAACGATTCAGTTTACTCAGAATTCGAGAGAGCGATGGCGGCCGAGAATATCAGATCCGCAGTCGATGCCTTAAGAAAGGGCAAGGGCTCGGGCACAATCCTCAGAAATCTTAATTACATAATCAGCAGATGTACAACCACAGAGGAGCTCGAATACGTCCTTGGCAGCATAGACACAAGAAATGCTATCATCCTCCTGCAGCTTCTCGTAACCTATGCGGACTATGCCGGCCAGGCGGCGAGACGTACATTTGCATTTACAAAGTTTGACAGGCTCAGGGTTTACACCGAGAGCGATAAGGATATGAAGAAGAGAAGGTCCATGATAACCGTCGGCCAGGCGAAGGATCTTGAGAGAAGGATCAGGGAGAACCTGCAGAAGGTGCTTAGCGGCAGACTCGGCAAGGTTTACATCGATCCGGAAATGGTGAACTACGCGCTTCCGCTTCAGGAGACCACCTCTCAGGGCGGCTTCGGCGTACTGACCAGAGGCTCGCGCATTCATATCGGCGAGACGAAGAAGCTCCGCGCCTTCACCTATTGGGAGAAGGTAAATGATATCGATCTGTCGGTTTTTGGCATCGATACAGACGGCAGGCAGACCGAGTTCTCGTGGAGGACTATGGCAGGCAGGCAGTCCAAGGCAATCACCTATTCGGGCGACGAGACCAGCGGCTATAACGGCGGCTCCGAGTATTTCGACATAGATACCGAAGCGTTCAGAAAGCAGTATCCGAAGATTAGATACCTTATCTTCTGCGACAATGTGTATTCGGCGCTTCCGTTCAGCAGAGTATACTGCAGGGCAGGCTATATGCTGAGAGATCTCGAGGATTCCGGCCAGGTGTTTGAGCCAAAGACAGTGAAGTCTTCATTTGTCGTGAACTGCGACAGCACCTTCGAATACCTCTTCGGCATTGACCTGGAGACGAATGATTTCATCTGGCTGAATATGGCGCGCGACAGCCATGCGCAGGTTGCGGGAACGACCGGAATGAGCTTCGTGACCGACTATTTCCACGTGACCGACATCATAAACGTTAAGACCTTCTTCGAAATGATGGCCACAGAGGTCGTGGATAACATGGCCGACGCGGACGTAATCGTGACGAATAAGGAGGTTGCCGGAGTTCTTGGCGGCACATCGGGTTCGGCAGGCGGAAACAGTGCTGGCGGCGTGAATGCTGCAGATTCGGCTTCGGGTGGCTTGAATGGCACTGTTGAAGGAACTGAAGCTGCGGCGCAATCGGCTGGCGGACGTACTGCTGCGGATGGCAGGAATGAAGCAGAAATAATCCGCGAGTACGACATCGAGAAGATGATCGCATTGATGAATATAAAGTAAAAAGCTTCCGGGGAGGAGGCAGTATCTGCCCCGCAGGCTGAGAAAATAAAAGGCATGAACTAAAACGTTCATGCCTTTTGAGATATGACGGGCAGAGCTTTTGCGTACACAAAAATTTAAGATTTTTATATGGCAAAATGTGGCCTCAAAAGGGTGCAAAAACTTGAAAACTTTGGCGATTTAGGCTATAATCTATACTAACTATAAATATATGCAAAAATAGGAGGTAGGAAAATGGACAAAGAAAAAATGAATAATGATCCTCAGAATACCTCCGAAGAGATTACTGAGAGAATTGAAGAAATGATAGAAGAAGAAACAGAAACCGGCGCAGGAACAGTCTCAATCAGCGACAGGCTCAGAGAAGCCGAAGCCGACGAAAATGACTACGACGCAGATGTCGAAGATGGTTATGACGAGGCGGAGTATGATGAGGCTGACGGCGAAGTTGATGGCGAAAACGAGTATGGCGAGGCTTCTGAAGACGCTGAATATGTAGAAGATGAATACAGCGAGGAAGAAGAGGAAGAGGATGACGATGACGAGCCGAGGATAGTCGTAAATCCGAAGGTGGTTAAAGTTGCGTCACTTATACTCTTTTCCGGAATTATACTTGTGTTTGCTAGTATTGCGTGGTTTACGATGAACAAAGAAGTCGGGACCGGGGGGATGAGTATAACGACGGCAGGAATGCCATTTGAAATTTCTGTAGATTCACCTTATACTCAAACTCCGGATTATTCGGGAATTTTAAGTGCTGAGTTTGGTTATAGTTCCGATGTACATGTGACAGGTTCTACCGATTCTATCAAATGGTTGATGTATGATGAGACATTTGATTCTACCAATCCTATGAGAGGATTGAAGCCCGGTTCAAAAGGAGTTTTTCGGTTCAATATTATTCCTAAGACTGTTGGAACATATACGATTTATTTTAATCCTATGATCACCGGATATTATGCCGAATTTGATTTGAACTCGGGAACGGGGGTAATTGACCCGGAGAGTATAAAAACAAATGCGTCCGGAACATATATTCTTCAGACTCTTAGTGAAAGGGCTGCAGCTAAACAGACAGAATATGAAGAGCTGATTGAAGCCGGAAACAACGCTGAAGCAAATATTGTCTTGAAGGAAAAACAGGCTTGCGAAAAGGCGGAACAGTATTTGAAAGGGCACCTGTTGCTTTTTGAAGAGCGCGATGAAAATGGATGTTATTCTGTATTGAGAAAAATTAATCAGGAATATAGCAAAACATTTACATTCACGCAGGAACAAGTGGATAATTCAACACCTATCCCGGTTACTATTTACTGGATATGGCCTAATACGTTTGGACAAATTTTGCTTGATGAAGGTGATGTGAAACTTCACGATAATGCAATGTTTGATTCAACACAGACAGCTATTGAAGGAGTTACGCCGAGAAACGAGTTGATTGCGTATATTTGCAGTAATTCAGGCTATTTCTTTGAGAGCAGTAACACTTCAATAACCGGTGATGGTCTTAGTGCATATATAAATGGCGTGGTAAATAATACAAGTCCCGATAATTTGATTGCGCTTAGTAATGGATATAACAATGCGGATCAGATTATCGGAGAGAATATTCAGATTCTTTTCGCGGAAATGATAGTTAGTCTAAACGAGAATTGATGGGGATGATGCCTATGAAACTTGACAAAAACAATGCAGGAGAAAAACGCATTGGCTGTGTCGAAAAATTTAAAAAACTTCCCATGAGAAAAAAAATCGGTGTTTTGATTGCTATGTTTTTGACGGCGGCTACTTTTTTGGCACTTCCAGCTTTGGCATGGTTTTCTTATCAAAAAAAGATGGGAGATATGCAGTATGTGGATTCGCCGACAAAGTTGTACATCACGGCGGCACATGGGGAAGAAATAAAATATCTGGATTTGTCTGATATATCGGTAACAAAAACAAGTGCTAGCAGCAAGTATTATGTTTTTGCGGTTTCGGGAAGCAATGCGGTTTCATACAATCTACAGCTTGCTTTCACGACTAATAATCAGTTTGAGTACTATATTTACCCGGCAAAAGAATACACAGGGACTCCAGGAGAGGGTGTGGAAGAGCCTCATCCGATATATGTTACTCATAATGATGAAGGCGAAACCGGGACAAGTTATTATTACATAATAGACAAAGATGTTGTGGCAAACCCTGGCGGCTCCGCTATTGAAAATTACAGGATTGATAACGGAACACAGATTTCCAGACAGAGCCAGACGCTTACAATAACAACGGAATACCTGAATAAGCAGGATCCACTGCCTGCGAACGCAGTAATAGATGCTAATACTACAAAGCACAATGATACATACTCAATATATAGTTATGTTCAGGATTGTGCGGAACCGATATACTGGCAGGCACATAACATAAAATCCAATATGGATCCAACTACGCGTGAACTTCTGGATTATTATATTTTGGAAGTCAACTGGTCCGGGGCAAAGGCTAAGGCTGCAGAGGGTGAGTTTTTGGATAATGGTGAAACCGATATAATCTACATATCAGTATCTTCGGGATCTTAATTATAGATAATTAATAGGAGGGGGGAATAAGCCTTGAAAAAGAAGTTTTTATCATTCATAAAAAAATACTGGCTTGCGTGCTGGCTTATTCTCTCTTTTGTTTCGTTTACAACCATTGGAATCGTGTACGCGTCATATACAAAGACCAGTTCAGCTAAACTGGTAATAGCGAGGGTAGGCAATTCAGGAAAACTCTTTTCATCCAATTACCTTCAGAAGGGTACGATGGCTAATGCTGTTCTTTATATCGATGCTGATGATAATGAACTGGTGGATTTTGTGAGAATATCCAATTTTGCTCAGGGGAATCCCGGAAAGCCCTATGCAAGGGCAATTAATTATAATCTCAGCATTAAACTGGTGTATCAATCAAATGGGGAATATGTTTCGTTCAGTGATACTGCCAAGATTGGTCAGCGCTACATAAAAGTAAGCTTGAATGGCGGTGAGGATGTTATTTTCGGATATGATGCAGATACAAATACATATAAGAATTACACCATAGCTTATACCACCGGCAGTTCTCTGGCCGGAGCTTCGCCTAATACGGATACATTAAGAATTGAATACAGCGAAAATCAAAAAGTGCTTCTCTCAACACCGGATCCGGATTTGCCCAAGATGTATCTGGAGATTACTGCAACGCCCACACCTACGGACAATTATCTTGATATTGATCCCCTGGTAGGAAGGCTTGATTTACAGCTTACCGGTCAAGTTCAATCCGTTGTATGGAATGGATATATAAATGAGGATGGGGCAAGAGATGAAACAGGAACCGCGGTTCCGGCGGCCACACTTGATGATTACAATTATGTAATAGAGGGTACAGGAGAGGGAACCATTACCCTGAGATGGGATTCTACCTATCTTGAACTTAATAAGGATTTTATTGCTCAATTAACGGCTATCACCGGTAATTCAGCAACGGCTGATAGTGTTACATTCAGTGTAAACTCTAATACAACCAGCCGTTATGATACACAATTCTACCGTACCGGCCAGGCGCTTACAAACTACGATACATGGGATGAGGTGAATGGATATATTACATGTACATTTACCCCGGCTACTGCGGGCACTCCGTAGATTTGGGCACTCCGTTATCATTCATAATACAAAGGTTAAAGGGATTTTGATATGAAAAAAAGAAAGAATAAGTCAAAACTTCATAAAAGAATTCTCTGTATTGTCCTGACGCTTGTTATTATTTTTTCAAGTGTCTATATTCCTGTGGACTGGAGAGTCCCTGTCATATCAGATATTATTGACGCGACAACTAAGACAGTAAATGCAACAGAAACTTGCCCCTATACGGACGCAGAACTAGCTGCAGGCGGATTTGTTCAGGATGCTACCTACAATAAGATTGATACGGTTGAAGAGTTGTCATTGTTTTCGTGGTGGTACAGGGAAAAAGCCGATACAAGTAAATTGACGAATGTTGAAATCGGTATAAATGATTTTGCTTCGTTTGGCGGGTATTCGGTTATCAGTCTTAATGATAATTTTACAAGTATTGGTACTGAGTCAAGCCCATTTTACGGCAATGTTAAAATCTCAACCGGCTCTGCCTCCTGCTTTTTTAGCAAAAAGCCTTTGTTTGGCCATATTGAGCAGGCGTCAAAGATTGTAGATGAGAATGATACAACCAAAACATTAATGTTCATGAGAACCGTTGGATACAATACAGGAGATAAGCCTACATTTGATTCTTTGAACGTTTTGGCTGAAAAAATAGTAAATAACAAAAGTACTCCGGCGAGTTCACCTTTTAATGCAAAATGTGAATTGGTAACTGTTACCAGTGATTCAAATTACTCAAACTTTTCACATCAGGATACTTGCGGATTGGTAGGGAAGATCGGAACAGGAGCATATGCTGACCTATCCATACAGTATAATTCTCCTAATATTTCAGTGACCGGCTCGGACAATATCGGTCTGTTTTGTGATGAGATGGAAACCAGTTCCCACCTGGTTGTTAAGCTTCTGAATGCATCAGCAGTATCTTATTCAATTACAAGTTCGTCTGAAAATGCAGGCGGTGTTGTTGGAAAGATGAACAGTGGCTCTGTTCTGGTGATACCTCCGGAAATAGCGACATCAACAAATAATAATTTTGACAAAGTAACACAAACGGTTACAGCGAAAAAATATGCCGGGGGACTTGTTGGCTACTCGGTAGATGCTTATATAGGTTCTTCTGAACCAGCCTCGGCTACACCATATACTTTGACAATAGGTAATTCCATAAAAACGGCAGGCACAACACTTGTCGGAACATCCGGCAATGGTTATGTATCAGGCTACTATAAAAATACTCTTGCGAACAGAGTGTTTAGCCTGTCCGGACTTACTGTCAGCAGTAACATCTTTACCACGGCAAAATCAAATGCAGGTGGTTTGATTGGTGTGTTCTGCCATGAACCGGACACAACAACGACAGGATTTGCCGGAGTGGGAATCACAATTAATGGTGGTTCGGGTGTTTCTTCTTCGGCTGCCGGTACATGCAGAATGATGGTGAATGCAACCGAAACAAGCAGTGGAGGGCTTATTGGCAAATACTCTACGAATGATCTGAGAAATACTTTTACGATAACAGATGTGTATGTTAAATTCTCCGGAAATAAAGACAACTCTGTCGGCGGAATGATAGGTACGGTTGATGACACTACATCGGCCGCATATATTGTGTTTTCAAATGTTAACTCTGAAAGAAGTAGCGGTAGCAGTGGTGGCGGACTTATAGGTTCGGCAGGCTCGACAAATACAAAAGGTGTATTTGTTGATGTGCAGAATTATATTAAAATTAAAAACGACTTCGGTGCAGGTCTAGTTCATACCATACCAAGGGGTGTGTTGAGAATATCCGGTGAAACTGATCTTACTGGCATGAAAACCGGAAATATGATTGTTAACACTAGGGATACCACGCTCATATATTCAAGGGGAACCGGAAATGACGCTACATGGACTCTTAAACGCCCAACTGCGTCTATTAGCAAGGATGATATAGGTACATGGGGCGAAGTTCTTCGTCTTACAAAAACGGGCATGACAAGTAATTCCGTTGTTGATGAAAATAATTATGCTACATTACATAAAGTAAGTATACCAGCTATTACAGTTACACAAACAGGTGGAGAAGCAACGGAAGATCCTGAGGTTACTACTCCTGTAGTAAAATCCGTAGCTGTTAGTTCATTAACTCAGTTTGCTCTTCTTGCTTTAAATATGCAGCACAATACGGCTGATACCAGTGAGGCCTTGACTGTTAATGGTTCAGGTGTATCAACACTACTTGAATGCAATATCACATTGTCGTCAGATATAGATTTGTCTAATACCGGTATTGTCGGACTCACAAGGGATGGGGGCTCATTAACAGCGTCTTCCGGGGAAGCGCCTAGTTCTGTTGATGCCCTTCCATATAAGGGAATATTTGATGGTGGAAATCATACAATAACTCTGGCAATTGGCGAGAATTATGGGGCTGCTACATTACCGACTGAAGGAAATGGTAAAATATACAATCATCGTTGGAGTGGCCTATTTGCATCAATTCAGGAAGCTACGATTCAAAATTTAACTGTTACCGGAATATGTAATAAGAAACCTAATAATGGTGCTGATTATAACAGCTATCTCGGTGGAGTTTGTGCCGCTGCAAGAGGAGCTGGTGATATATTATTTTCAAATGTTACGAGTAGCATTACATGCAACTTGGATAAAAGTAGTATCAAAAATGCTTTTATAGGCGGTATGATTGGTGGTGTTTATAGTACAACATCGGGAGTATTATCTTTTAGTGGTTGTTCATCTTCCACAACAATGAATGATAATACGGAAGGAAATAATTGTCATCTCGGAGGATATATTGCTTATATTGACAGTTCTGCCAATGAATTGACAGTGAATTTTGATTCATTAACCGTGACGACACCTGCTGCAGAAGAGGGTGGCGATCCTACTGTTACTACTACTTCATGCACATTGGGTGGCAGCTATACAAACACAGGTCATACGAAAGATTACACAGTTTATGGAGGACTTATAGGAGCCGTTTGCGGTACTGATGGCCATGCCGTAAAAACTACTATTAATATTAATGATTTGAAGGTTGATGCTTTATCATTAGCATCTTTTACTAAAAACACGGATTCTGACACAGAAGGTTCTGCAGGAATCCTTGGCTATGCATGGATTGATGCAAATGTTAATATTAACAAGCTTGATATTGGTAGCGAATCTGGAACAACAGTAACCTCAACCATAACCGGTGGCAAAAATGCTGCAGGTCTTGTTTATTGTGCTACAGGACATTGGGTTGTAAAAAGAATTGATAATTACAATGCTACGATCACTACAGTATCAGGAGGCAGACTTGGCCTGCTGGTGACACGAGGAATTAATGAAGCTACTGTTTCCGCTATTGGCGATAAAGCAAAAGATGCAACTTCAGCATTATATCTTGAGTTGCTTGATCAAAGGACAAACGCAGTAAATTCAGAAAAAAACTATGCAATAGAAAATGCAAATGTCACAAATGCTACAGGGGTTTATGATGAAATCGTGGCATTTACCCATAAAAAGGATGGGGATATAACAGTCAATGGCCAGAATGCTGTTGTTTCTATCAACACAGATGGCAGTGGTACCAGTGTGACAATGACGGGAAGCGCTTGTAACACTTATCAGAATAAAACTGTTTTTGGAAGTGGCAAGGTTAATGAACATTCTAGATACTATTATAATTTGGATACTATTCGTGCTAAGGAAAATAAATCGGATGCTGAAACATTCCTGCTATGGAGTGTAAATAAGTATGCCAATTCTAAGATTGCTTCTAAATTTGGCAGTACCTTTACGCTAGGCAGTAATGCATCGCTTGATATGAATGGTTTGTCTTATTATACGATTGACTATGAAACATTCTCTGATCTCAATAAGATAGGAACGGTAAAATACTATAATAAGGAAATTGAGCTTGGAGAGTCTGCGACTGGAAATAGTGACAGTGTTGTACGTAGCACCACGAGCACATCTCCTCAAAGCCAGCACTATATGTTACACTGTGGTCTTTTTAGAAATGCAACGGGCAGTGTAAGTGTTGGAAGTTTGACACTGCAGGGTAATGTGGGCGTTTATGACGGCAATAGTGGTTTTATAATCAGTGGTGTGCTTGGCGGAAGTGATACAACCGCATCCTCTTTCACGGATACTGCGTTGACACTTGATGGAGCAACCATCAATGCTACTGTGACAGCTGGTTCCTATGCTCCTATGATCATCAATAAGGTTGAAAAGAATACCACTCTGAATGTAAAAACTGTAAGATCGTCAGGGTATACTACACTTACATCTGGGTCGGGTTATGCCGCAAGCAGTCTTATCGGCAAGGTCGGTAAGGATGATGAAACGGATACCGGTATGAACTTAACGTTCAGCGATATAGCTCTTGATGCAAGAAAGACTTCATCATCTGTTTCTGATACAACACAAAAGGGCTTGTTAGACAGCGTATACGGTTCGTACAGAACGATTTTCAGCAACGCAACCTTACTGCATCACTATTTCTATTCAGGTACAAGTTCAACAGGTACATACAATTACACTCACGATGCTGACTGGGGTGCTGCAGGAACAGCTGTATCTGCTGCTCCTCATCTTGTAACCTACGGTCAGGAAATAGTCAACACAGTTGATCACAGAGATTCTTCTTCGCCGTCTATCAGTGAGCAGAATAAATACTATGGAAGTGATGTATATACCAGTCCTACGGAAAATAATCGTTCTGAAACAGACGGTGAGTATTCTGCATTCAGTACTGCATTTGTTCCTTATGTTTATGATATCGGTACGCTTAATGGTGCCACTGGCTCCAATACAGATAATAAGCATGAGCTTAGAGTAAACATTGCAGTTACCAACTTGAATGAAGGGTGCGGAACATATAATGATCCTTATGTGCTTAAAACTCCCAAGCAGTTTGAAACACTGGCTACACTTATCAATACACCGGGAAGCTTTTCAGCTACGGATTTTGAAATCAACCTTCCTTCTGACGGAATAACTGGAAATCTTCAGTGGTGTGACAACTGTGAGCAAGAAGAAGGAGAAACTACAGCTCTTGATCATAAGGAATTTAGTCTTGGCACAGGCAGCGATTCAGATAAATTTGTAAACGGATCAACCAAATACACCAAAACGGCAGTGAGCGAATATCTCGCCGGTGCATATTATCTTATCGATGCGACGACAGTCACACTTGGAAACTCGCATACTTTGGGAACGGGATCAAATGCATTTCACGGCGTAATAGTCGGAAAGAATCAGATCGGTGACGTTTATCCGACAGTAAATCTTTCAACAGCACTTGTCGATAACAGTGACGGCTGTGTTATCAAAAATTTGATTTTCACCCGCGATCAATTTAATGTTGATGCACAAACTGGAAAAGCACAATTTGATTACGGCACTGGCTGTGGAGCTTACGGCGGTATCATAAACAAGATAATGGGCGGAGATAATATCATTGATAATGTTGGTATTACCTTTGCAGAAACGCCATATACGGAGACTACATCAGGCGATACATACAACCATACTATCCCTATCGGCGGATATGTGGGAGTTGTATTTAACGGTGGTCTGTTCTTCCGAAATATGGACAGCGTTACAAACAAGGCAGGGCTTCCTGCGACTGCTGCGAAATATCTCTACCGCAACCCTATCATCGGCAGAGTGCTGAATGGCTACGCTGTCTGCGAGGATTGTACAGCTCTCAACAACGGCGATAAGAATTATTACATTACCCAAATCAATTCAACTGCAACAGATAAGCTCACTATTACAAACAGTGCAATCACAGCGAAAAGCGCACAGGCTTGGTTTGTGCTGTCTCTTCTCGTGAACAGCGGCACAATGAGCGACGAGACCTTGTATATTAATTCAAACAAAAAGTCTGCTCATCGTGGAACATATGGCGATGTAGGCTGCAAGAATACGAAACTTAGTGCTGATCCTGATCCCGAGGATACATCAGAAACACGCATTGCGGTATCTGATAAAGATATGTTCACCGGAGCCGCAGATAGGAAAGAAGTATATGTTTCAGGAGATAAGCTCAAACCGTATCTTATGACCAATTACACCACTGACGGCGCTGCAACTCCGTCATCGGGCGCATGGCTCAATACCTCTACCGGCTATGATATCACCATGAACGACGATGAAATGGATGCCGAGGATAAAGTCTGGACACTGGATAAGGCTTATCGTGGTATTGGTGGGTTTAATGGATATGATACAGGTTCAGCAATAGATGGAAGTGTATCTAGAAATTGCAACAATACTTGTATTATCAAAGTTAAAAGCCTTACAGGGAACTCAACAACAATAAACCTTGATATGAAATATATAGGTTATCGACATGAAATAAAAAAACAAAATGGAACGTATACTAAAACCCAGGAAAATTACTCAACAACAGAAAACGGATTTGGTTTATTTAACTTGTTTTCACCTTCAAAAAATGGCGTGAATGTTGATAATTTAATTCTGTCTGGCTCAGTTTATTCAGATTATGTGGATAAGGACACGGGTGAAGTATATCACGATTATGAAGATAGTGGAAGCAACTGGAACCGTTATTATGCTTGGACAATTACAAATAGTAGAAGATTGTCTACAGGAATGTTTGCCGGAACAAAACCCGACACCAGTAAAAGTAATAAGGTTACATTATCAAATGTTTCTTTGAATTCCGCAAATGTTCATTCAGGGAAACATGCAGGTGGATTTATTGGCAATGCATCGAATGTTACGCTTTCTTCTTGCCCAGCTACAAATGTTAGCTCTTTTGGAAGGAGCAGTGTTGGTGGCTTAATTGGTTATGCGAGTGACGATACAAAAATAAGCGGTGAAGAAGATGGCACAGCTGTATCGATTAATAATGTGACCGAGCAGGGAAAAGGTTATACAAATAGTACTGGTAATGGTAAGGATGGTCGAAATGCGGGTGTAGGTGGACTTGTCGGAATGAGTACTGCTATAACAATTGAAAATATTAACTTATCTTCTGTTGCTGGTGGATTGGTGCAGTATGATAATTTGGGAAGTGACGATAGCTCTTATGTTGGCGGTATGCTTGGAGTAAGTAAAGGCGCTATTACTATTCGGAATTGTACTGTTAATCAAATTTCAGCACTTGGAACCGCTAACAGGGTTGGCGGCTTAGCAGGTGGTACACTGGGTAATCAAACGCTTACAGCGACGAATGTTACAATTGATGGAGGCAGTACTGCAACACTCACTTGCCGCGGGAAGGAGTCTGTCGGTGGAATAATTGGACATTCCTCATCGACAGTTTCTCTCGAAGATATTATAATAAAAAATTATATTCTAAGGAAAGTAGATAAAGATGGAGATGCACAGGCCAATGCAATGGGCGGAGCAGTCGGTTCGCTACAGTCTACTTTGAATATGAAAAATGTATTAATTGCTAATTGTGTTTTTGAACAAACAGATAACGTGACTTCAAAAACTACACCGCTATCTGTAGGTGGAATTATTGGAAGGACAGGTTCAGTTGCTATTCAGGGTTATAACGTTGTATTGCGCGACATAAGCACTAACAGCACACTTAATAGTAACGGTAAATACAAAGGAAACTTTATTGGTACTGGTACACCTTCAAGTTATAAGATCGTTGGATTCGCATTGCAAGGGACGCTGCCTACTGACAAGTTGATAAACAACACTACAAATAATCCGACAGCAGCTAACCAAAGCAGCAAATACATCATCTTCTCCGACTACACCGGTGAGGGAATACCTGTTAAAGAAGAGAATTCTACAGACTTTACTGCCGGCTCAGGTAATCAGCCTAAAGTCAATGGCATTGACGTCACAATGTCCGGCGCATTGAATTCACCGTTTGCTACAAGCAATCCTGGTCTTTTGATGCAGGGCGGCGACCTATATACGGGAGACGGCATGGCAAGCACAGTCGCAGCTCTGCCGGTCCAGGCGATCATCACCGATATGGATGCGACTTCCGATATACCAAATAATAAGTATACGGTCACGACATCGGAAACAAATTTCAAAAAGTATTATCCTTCCTGTCTGTCTACATTCAAGACAGAATGGTCTGATTCGAATCTGCCTGCTGATTTTAAAGATTTCGTTGTATTGCTTGTGGAAGATCCTAGTAGAGACAATACGACAGAGATGATTAATAGTTATCTTCAGCTGTTGACAAATACATATTATAATGTGTCAAATGATGGGTATTCGGGGGTTTATTCGATTGATATTCGGAAGGTACAGTATAATTCGGCGTCAGGGAACTTTACATATGTTACAACAGCCAATTCGGCGAATCTGGGACAGGATACTTCAGAGGATAAATTCTATATGGGCACCGATGCCGATACGGATGCGGCAGTTCCGACATTTACATTGTTGGATGTACAATTTAAAGATCCCACTTCCAGCAATTATGCACTTCATCTTTATATTCCGATAATCGTTAAAAAGATGATCGATGTTGACTTTGAACTGGCAACTGGTTCGGGAACACCTTTTGATTCGCAGTGGTATAGTGATAATCATAGATTTGATAATGATAAGATACTGGCGGAGAATATCGGTTCAAACGGAACACTCTATTTCACATATACATACAAACGTACTCAGAAAGAATGGCAGACAGCATTGGAATACGGCGAAGACTTTTTGAACAACTATGACAAAGCCTTGGCATTAACTCCTGCAAACCAATCAGCCAATCTGACTGATTTCCCGGGCGCAACTAAAATTGTTCTTGTAGATGCGAATCCCGGACGGCTGGGAAAGGAGTATTACTCAAACATTAGTACTGCCTATGATAGTGAAACAAAGAAATTGTCACTGAGTGGTCTATCATTGAGTGGTGACCCTGAACCTTACTTCACTAATGATACAGAGGTGTTTACACCGATCACTTTCAGCGATATGCTGAATATAACAGCAGTAGCAAATAATAGTGGTAAGTTTGTGATTGATGATGTAAATCCGACGGTAGAAGCTACTCTGGGTGGTATAAAAACAAAATTCCGGTTAGCTACAAGCGGTGATACAGGGCAGAAATATAACCTGACCGTTGTTAATGTTGCAGGTAATAGTACGCAGGCCGGAAGTAATGACAATGTTTATCCAGCAGAAAGGTATTATCTCTCGTTTTATACTGAACGCGAAAATGAACCGCAAGAAACTGTTAATTCTGCTATACATTATTATACTGTAACTGCAGACAAGTTAACGGCATCCTCCGGAGCGTCAAAGGCAAAGTATAATACAAGACATGATAAGGCGATAATATTTGCCAACATTTTTGAACAGACAAATGTAAAATTTTACACATATGCAAATTCTGATTTGCCGCAGCTTGCGCCTGAAGAGATCAACGATACAAATAACACCGTTTTTGTTCATCTTGAATCACAGATAGGATTTACTTCACAGGCATCAACTACATTTGGTGCTCAGTTGAGTTCTGTTGATATGTATCAGAATTTCATGGTTTACATGACAAATACCGAGACTAACAAAATAGGTATTTACGGAAATCCTACGGTGTCCGCATCTATTAATGTTAGCTCCGTTGGCGGAACCGTTACGCCTAAAACATACAATGACAGCACGAATGCAAGAACGGTATTGAACTATGCGGAAGTATTATCAAATGATTCGATATCGCCATATTTAAATGATGGTGGAGCGATAATAGTAGCAAATCTTCAACTGTCATATCCGAATCTTGGACAGAGAACTTCACAGTTTGCATCCCGTTCCGGTAATAATACTGTGGAGGACGGAAACAGGTATACGGTAGTTTCTGCATATTCTAAAATTGGTTTTGATAAGGATACAGTTGCATTAAGTAAGAATCAAGAGACGGGAACGATCAAAGACGGTTTTCAGAATTACTGGTATTATATTATTTCCAGAAAAGATCCAACGCTTGATTATTATGCACTTGCATCCGACGATGGTAGGCAATTTGGACAATTGGGTATCAACGCAAATGATTTGCCGGACAGTACTGGAAAAGTAACAATAGAAACTGCAGCCGAATTTGATGTAAGACCGATATCTTCACTTGTTGCGGCTTGCGACACAGTCAAGATAACATTTACGCTTCAGCAGAAAAAGCAGTATACTGATGGAACTTTCAACTACATTGTATATGAGCCGCTTGATTCAGGAAGAAGCATTACTGATTATTTGTACAATGTGCATGTGGATTTGACTGGAGCTAGTGCACCGGTGCTTGATTCAGCAACAAATACGTACACATTTACAGTTCCAAGATCAAGTGTTATCGCTTTGGATGAAAAAGCTGCAGCAGAGTCTGATTTTATGAAGATACCGATTGTCTTTGATGTATTCACAGGATCCGATACTCCAAAGAATTCAGACGGAACAGCTATTGAAGGGGCATCCTCATTTGAAAGCAAGAACCTTAGATACGCAAATTATAAGGTCGTTGTAACTGCTCAGATGATGAATGGTAACGCATCAGTAGGCGCATCACCGAGTGATGATTTGGTGTATACCAATGCTAAGTTGCTCGTAGATTACATTAAATCGGAATAAACAAACATTAAAAAGCAGAGGAAGCGAAAAGCTTCCTCTGCTTTAGTAAGCGCCAAATAAAATGTAAATGGTAGTAAATGGTAAATAGCCTGTACCTTGGTAAGTGGTAAACCACTCGTGTACCTATAAATTAACGCCACCCCGAAGGGTGGATGTTAAAAAACTATTTATTCATTTGTTTTCGACAGCTGTCTGGTAAGGCATCTGACCATGGGAGCAAATCATTTATGTATTCATCAAGCGGATCATCCTGATGCTTCAGGATTTCTTCGAGAGCATATTTGAAATACTCATATGGTTTTAAACCGTTTGCCTTTGCTGTCTCAGCAATACTGTAGAGTGTTGCACTTGCTTCAGCGCCATTCTTGGAATCAATGATTTACCACTTACAAAGCGATGAAGTGAGCGGCGGAAGTGTGGCTGTATAGCAGGAGTGTGTCTGGGAGCTGTGGCTGACCGCCGTGAGATTCGTGATAGTTCTCCTGATCAGCGGTCTCTTTGACAGGCTCTTTATCGACTGGTACTGGGTCGGCCGCACGAAAGCGTGGGTGATACCGGGAACGGAAGATCTGATGCCGTACATTTACGGAAAAACGCTTATTAAAAAATGGGTCGGAACCCTTGTGGACTTCCCGGCGCTGGCAGCAATCATAGCAGGAGTGATGGGGCTGCTCAGATGATGCCCTGAGAGTATCGGAGGTATGATATGGACCGTAAAGAATATGCCGTAAAGCTTAAACACAGCGGCTTAAACTGCTGTCAGGCGGTGCTGTGTGCTTTTGCGGATGAAGTAGATTTGACAGAGGAAGAACTGAAGAAACTGGGATCAGCCTTCGGTGTGGGTATGGGCTGTCTTGAGGCCACCTGCGGAGCTCTTGTCGGTGCACAGATGCTGATGGGGCTTAAGAAGCATGAGGGCAGACCGGTACTCAGAGACGCGGCATCCACACTTCGTAGCTTTGAGACGGCATGTGGAGCGACCATCTGCAAAGACCTTAAAGGCAGGGACACGGGAGTTGTGCTTTGCGAATGCGATGACTGCGTGAGGAACGCGGTGGAGATTGCGGAAGGGATAATGAAATAACAATAATGATAGCAAAAATAATAGTTAAATGCATAATATACAACAAGTTTCTTAACCGTTTCCTTCTGGTTCGCAGGTGCGATGCGGATGATATCGGCGCAGGCACATGGGAGAATGCCGGCGGAAATATTGAAGCCGGTGAAACCCCGGAGGATGCTGTGCGAAGAGAAGTCATGGAAGAAACAGGTATCACTGATATCAGTATCAACAGGATTGCATACATTGCCATCCTTGAACGTGAACTTCCGGATCTGCTCATAGTATACCTGTGTGAAACAGAAATTGAAGATATTAAGATCAGTTTCGAACACAAGGACTATGTCTGGGCTGATGAGGAAACATGCCGCAAACTTCTGCCGGAGCCTATTATCAGGGATTTTGAGGAGTATAAGGTGTTTGAAATATTGTCAGAGTAGATTGACGGGCAGTTCCCGGAAGGAATGTAAGTGGTAAACCACTCGTGTACCTCTAAATTAAAGCCACCCCAAAAGGGATGGCTGTGAAAGTTACTTATTGATTTGTTTTCGACAGCTGTCTGGTAAGGCATCTGACCATGGCAGTAAATCTTTTATGTATGTTTCAAGAGCATCATCCTGATGTTTCAGGATTTCTTCAAGCACATATTTGAAATACTCATATGGCTTTAATCCGTTTGCCTTTGCTGTCTCAGCAATACTGTAGAGTATTGCACTTGCTTCAGCACCATTCTTGGAATCAATGATGTGCCAGCTGTGTTTTCCAACGCAGAATGCTTTGATACTCTGTTCTGCGTCTTATTCTGATATATGAATAAGACGCAGAACAGTCGATCAGGAACTTTTGCATCGGTAAGAAAAACTTTGTAATAATTGATACTGTATCAGGTGCCAAAGCCAGTGCTGTGATCTACAGTCTCGTAGAGACAGCGAAGGCCAATAACCTGAATGTATACGAATATAAAAAAATCTGCTCACTGAAATCCCCAATTATTATGTGGCTGTGCTCCCGCTTTTTTATAGGAACTTAAAATCAGCAGTAAATAAGAGATACTTCGAAAAATCAGCAGCCTGAAACCGTTACGACCACGGGCTGCTTTGAAACGGTTAAAAATGTGCAAAAGAAGGGTTCGATGAATATTATCACTTAGGTGAAAGAAAAGGTGAAAGAAAAGGTGATTCTGCTGATGCAATCATAGAGCTTATAAAGAAAAATCCTGGAATCACTATAAGTGAAATGTCAGAAGCACTTGCGTTGACTAAGAGACAAGTTGAAAGAAAAATAAATCAACTGAAAGCAGAAGGCGTACTCAGAAGAGAAGGATCAACAAAAAAAGGTGTCTGGGTCATAAATCAGTAAACTGAAATGTCGTAGTCAGTCGAATTCAGTTGTAATTAGAAGTCAAAACAAAATAGAAATGAATTCATCCCGCCGTGTGGCTATCTCACTTATCCGCTACAGGATATCTGAGATACTCACATGGCGGGTTTCTTTATGCCATTTTTTCGGCAAAATCAATGTCCGGGACAAAAAGAAAACAGTATTATTAGTTCGCTATAATTTTATAGGTACACGTGTGGTTTACCACTTACGTTCAATCGCGTGTACAATCCGTATGGGAAAAGATTTTAAATTTTTTGTAAATTACCATTAAATGTATTGCACACTGATATACATAGTGGCATAATAAGACCAAAGAAAGGTGGTGTCGATTATGGCAGTTAAAAGTTCAAATGTAATGGCAAGAGTAGAGCCGGAAATCAAGGAAGAGGCTGAGGCTATCCTTTCCCAGCTTGGTATTTCGGCATCTAACGGAATTAATATGTTCTACAGACAGATTATTCTCTGGAAAGGACTTCCTTTCCGACCGTCTGTTCCCGCAAGCAGACCCGCATCTCTTGATGAGATGACCAAAGAGGAATTTGATGCCAAAATGGTGCGCGGTCTTGAACAGGCTAAGAACGGTGAAGGAGTTCCTGCGGATGAATTCTTTTCATCTTTAAGGGAGGAAATCTTAAAGTCTTAGATTTATCAGAAGGTGCTGCCAACAAAGCAGGAATTTCGCAGAAAAGCAATTATATTTTGAACAAAAGTGCGGTGAACGGCAAAAAATATCCTTTCACCGCTCGTTTGTTTAAAAATGTTTAATTTGAAATCTGATTTATGAAGTTGTGTTCCGACTCTGCAATGTTATATCTTTCGATATGTGGCATAATTTTTTCTTAAATCGAAAAAAATAACATTGATTTCATGACAATATAATGCTATATTTTTCGATATGAAAGCAAAAAACCCTTGATATCGAAAAATATAGCATAGGAGATAATGATGATCATTGGAAGAGAAAATGAAGCCAAAGCTCTCGCCTTTTTCGCTGAATGAATGCGAAAGATTTTTTGCATCGAAAAATATTGTGATGTCGAGGTATGATATTGTTCAATCATATATGATGGTTGGAGGGATTCCATACTATTTGCAATATTTCGAGAGGGAAAATAGTTTGCCACAGAATATTGACAAGATTTTTTTCTCTGACAATGCTGTTCTTAAAAATGAGTATGATAGATTGTTTTCTTCATTATTCGTAAACCCAGAGACGATGAAAACGATTATAAATGCGCTCTTTACAAAAAGAAGGGGATTATCAAGAAAAGAGTTGACAAGTCGTGCTGGGATTACTGACAGCGGTGAGTTATCTAAGCAGCTGAAGGCTTTGATTTCTGGTGATTTTATCATTGAATATGAATCTTTTGGAAATAGCAAGGCAGAAACGTTTTATAAGCTTGTTGATCCGTTTTGCATTTTCTATTTAGAATTCATGAGAGGAAAAAAACATGGCAAGCAGCAGAATTGGGTAAATATTGAAGATTCACCCGCTGTTAGAACCTGGAAAGGCTATACCTTTGAAAATGTATGCTGGAATCATAGGAAGCAGATTAAAGAAGCTCTTAGGATAGGAGGTGTATCAACTACAGAATCACTGTGGTCTAAGAAAGGAACAGGGGAATCACAGGGAACACAGATTGATATGATTATAGAGAGAAAAGACAATGTCGTAAATATGTGCGAAATGAAGTTTTATAGTGATGACTATGAAGTGGATTTGGAAGATCACAAATCATTGGAAAGAAGAAAAAAACTCTTACGGGAGAAAATTTCCAAAAAGGCTGTTGTTCATAGTACTCTTATTACTACATATGGACTGGCCCGGAAAGGGTATTATAGCGATTTCGTAAATGTGATAACGATGGATGATCTTTTTAAGTGATCTGGATACTGTCAACGAAACATGGTACCTTTAAGAAAGTGTTACGGGAACGTGGTACCGGGTACCTTTAAGAAAGTGTTACGAAGATCTTTGCAAGTTTGTTATACGTTATCTTCCATGTTGAATTGCCCCGGGAAAGATTGATATTTTTCCGATTCGATGCCTCACATTCTTCCGATTCAATGCCTTACATTCTTCCGATTTGAAGTTGATTTTTCTTCCGATTTGGGGTAAAATGCTTTAAAAAGATAAGGAGCGGACGCCAGAATGAGTGAGAAAGAGTATATTAGCAGAATTTTTGACGGGATTGTTGAGTTTACCCTTAAGAGTAAAGGCGCACTGGTGATAGTCGGACCTAAATGGTGCGGAAAATCTACTACGGCAAAGAGATATGCCAGGACGGTCATCGACCTGATGCCGCTTGAATCAAGGAATGAATATATAGAACTGGCGAAGATATCACCGGAAAACTTTTTAAACTATGGCCCCAAGCCGATACTGGTCGATGAGTGGCAGCATGTATCATTTATCTGGGATCAGGTAAAGTATGAAGTCGATAAAACAGGAGATTTCGGACAGTATATCCTAACCGGTAGCGTGACGGATAAGAGCAGGACTGAACTGGACGATGAAAGCAGCAGACATACCGGAAACGGGAGGATCATACGAAAAATGATGCGTACCATGTCTCTTTACGAAACGGGAGACAGCAACGGTACCGTATCACTGCTGGATCTTAAAAACGGTAGATTTTCCAAGGCAATGTCAAAGAAAGACATAAACGATTATGCTTATTATGTCTGCAGAGGGGGATGGCCGGTCGCCATAGGCAAGGACAGGGATATATCTCTGGCACAGGCAAGGGATTATTACGAAGTTGTCGTTACGGATGATATTTTCTCATTAAAAGACATCCCTCTGAAGAAGGACGAACAGAAAGCGAGGAAACTTATGCGTTCCTACGCCAGAAATGTTTCCATAGCTGCGGCTGATACAACGCTTTTGGAGGATTGTGCCGGAAGTGATGGTACATTTGATAAGGATGTATTTGCGAAATACCTGAATGCTCTCAGAAATTTGTATGTTATAGAGGAACTTCCTGCGTGGAATCCGAACCTCAGAAGCCAGACAGCCATCAGGACAAAAGAGACAAGGCATTTTACGGATCCTTCCATCGGTGCTGCAGCTTTAGGCATAACTCCGGAGGGGATATTTAAGGATATAACAACATTCGGATTGCTGTTTGAATCGCTGGTAGTGCATGATCTAAGAGTATATGCTGATGCGATTGGAGCCCATGTTTATAAGTACCGTGATTCAAAAAAACGTGAGGCGGATGCCGTGCTTCAGTTTGCGGACGGTTCATGGGCGCTTGTTGAGGTAAAACTCGGTGGAGAAGATGATATCAGGAAAGCGGCCGATAACCTGATCAGGATTGCTGATGATATCGACCGTGAACGGACGGGGAAACCGGCATTTCTTATGGTTGTTACAAAAAATAAGGTGGCATATCAGATGGAGAACGGAGTTTATGTTGTTCCGCTGTGCTGTCTTAAAGATTAACAATTGAACTATTGTTAATTGCTCCATCTGATTACAGGCTGATTGTATTCCATATTTTCATCAAGTCCCGAACCCTCACGTTTTTTCCAAAAACGAAGTGTAAAAGACATATTTCTTTCGCATTCTTCGACCAAGGCATTGCCATCATCGAAAGAAGCAAATACTACAAAAGTTTCCTACTCCAAAATAAGCTCTTCCAAACGGATCTTTCTTCGTCCAAATCGAGTAGCCGGTATCAGGCGTAATCTCATTAATCAGAGCCGGATCAAATTCTTTCTTTGAAAGTTCATTTAATTGTATATCCATCATTTTCCCTAAAATCGTATTTTTCATTCTAAGTTATCTTCCAATTGAACTATCGCATTTTCAATGGGAATTTGTAATTAAGTGTTTTTTCGAAGAATCTCCAAATATGAAGTATAAGAATAAATCTTTGCTTTTCCGAATTTTGATGTTTGTGACAGTATTCCTTTGTCGCAGAAAAGGTCCACATACTTGGCTGTAGTGTTATAGGAGAAGCCCAATGCATCAGAAGTCTTTTTGACATCGATAATGGGATTCTTTTCAAGGTATGTGAGAAGGCTCTTCAGGTTGTTTTTTATTCGAGAGGATTCAGCATCAATCAGATCAATGTTTTTAGTGTGTAAAGCAGTCAGCTTATCGATGGTGTCTATTGCATCTTCGGCTGTTTCCGCAATTGCTCGTAGGAAGAACATAATCCACTGTTCATAATTTCCGCTTTTTCTGACTTCTGTCATTCTGTCATAATATTCAATACGATTAGATTTCAGATAGCAGGAAATATAAAGCGATGGGGTGGAAAGAATATGTGTCTCCATCAGGAATAGAGTGATAAGGAGACGACCAACTCTGCCATTTCCATCGAGGAAGGGATGAATGGTCTCAAATTGATAATGAATAAGGGCAGCCTTGATAAGCGGATCGAGGGAATCTTCAGCATTAAGGTATTTTTCAAGATCAGACATCGCATCTTTCATATCTTGCGGATTAGGCGGAATATATCTTGCATTTTTCAGTGTGCTGCCTTGCCCACCTATCCAGTTTTGGGAATAACGGAATTCACCGGGAGTCTTTTCACTGCCGCGAACCCCTGAAAGCAGAACCGAATGCGTTTCTTTAATCAGTCTGTTGCACAGGGGAAGCGTGTTTAATCGGTTTACAGCATACTCCGCAGCCTTACCATAGATGGCGAGACGATAGAGGATGTTTCATTTGCTACCAAGGGAAATACTTCGCTTTCATCTGTTGCGTCTGACAAGGGTTCTGACAGATACAGCTTCAAGATCAATTTTGGTAAATATGTCGATGACCAGACCTACTACGGACTGGACAAGCTTAACTTAAATAATATATATGCTGATGCAACCTATCTTAAGGATTATCTGAGCTATCAGCTTTTCAACTATATGGGCGTAGATGCGTCGCTTACGAGCTACGTAAGCCTCACAGTAAATGGAAAAGCCCAGGGACTTTATCTTGCGATAGAAGATGTTTCGGATTCATTTCTTGCGAGGACGGACAATTCTGACGGCGCTTTATATAAGCCGGAGACAGCTTCCCTCGACAATGCAGGAATGAAGGACGGACAGGCACCTGAAGGCTTCAATCCACAAGATGGCCAAGGCGGCCAGCAGGGAGGAGGCTTCACCCCACCGGACGGACAGATGCCGGACGGCTTCAATCCTCAAGATGGACAGAATGGTGATAATGCTCAGGGGAATGGAAACAGGCCTCAGGGCTTCGGCGGAAAGGGCGGCTTTGGCGGCGATGATGCCGGCGCATCTCTTAAATATAAGGATGACGAGATAAGCAGCTACTCCGACATTTTCGACAATGCAGAGACAGATGTTACGGAAGAGGATGAGAAAAGGCTCATCGCATCCCTGAAGAAGCTTTCTGAAGGAAATGCCGAGGAGTCTGTAGATATAGATGATGTGATCAATTATTTCACGGTACACAATTTTGTGATGAATTATGACAGCTACACCGGAAATATGCTTCACAACTACTTCCTTTACGAGGAAGACGGCAAGCTTAAAATGATCCCTTGGGATTACAACCTTTCATTTGGAGCATTTTCAAATGGCGGCGGACGCGGTGGCGATGGCAACAACTGGGGCGGACGCGGCGGCCAGAATAACACAAACGACACAAACAACACAACTGATGACAAAGCATTTGATCGCGGCGGTGAGCAGAACGGTGGCATGGGCGGCACAAAGGATGCAACAGAGATCGTAAACTACGGCATTGATTCGCCGCTTTCAGGAGCAACAGAAGCTGACCGCCCGATGTGGTCATGGATAACCTCGAATGACGAATATTTAAACAAATATCATGAAAGCTTTACAAAGCTTGTGAGCTATGTGAATTCCGAAGAATTCCAAAATGAGCTTGCTAGACTCTATGAGATGCTTCTGCCTTACGTAGAAAAGGATGCGACTGCATTTTATACAGCAGATGAATTCACAAAGGCGTTTAATACTCTGAAGGATTTCATCAGCCTCAGGGCGGAAAGTATAGAGAAACAGCTGAGCGGCAAGCTCTCAACAGTTACTGATAAGCAGGAAGCATCCGACAGAGTTGATGCATCAAACATCAATATAAGCGACATGGGCTCGCAGGGCCGCGGACGGTAAATGCAGCATTTATCAGAAGTTATCATTTAGTGTTATCCTCAATTTATTATATAAGCTATAGAAATATAGCGAAGTCCCCTCACACCCTATATTTTACGAAAGAGGCTGCAGCATGAAATACGGCTGCAGCTCCTTTTGTGTCTAAGTAATAGTCCACGTAGTTTACATAAGATGACTGCTGCAGGATTGAAAAAAGAGTGTATTTGTGGTATCATATATTGGATTGTTGTGTAAGACCGTATTCTTTGTAATGGATGAGAAATAGGCTAAGAGGAAATGCATATGTTAAAAATTATATTTGGAGAGTGCGCAGGGGTAGTTACAAATCCTGCGGTATACTTTAAAAATACATATGAAGATGAATGGATCACGGATGAAATGTCACGCAATATGATACTGGATATTGACAAGTCCACTGTAATCAGTGAGCGTATTATAGAAAGTCCTGTGCTTGGAGGGATTACACCGAAAGAACTCTCCGGAGGCGTTAAAACGCTTATCCTCATCAATAACTGCCCCGACAAAATATTTAATGCATCCGCGTGCGGCGATAATTGTGCAAAATGGTTGCTAGAGATGGGAAAGAATAAGGATATTACCATCAATCTCAGACACCTCATGGATTTTGGCAATGGTGATTTTGAGGTTTATATTCAGAACACAGATCAGGTTGTTCATAATATGAGAGAACTGGTACCGATTGCCGGGACGATTGTGAGGTAAGCGCATGAAAGGAAGCTATACAATCAGAGTGGGTAACAACCGACTCAGATATGAATTTATCATATGCAGGAACATTACTATCCTTAAAGGAAACAGTGCTACAGGAAAGACTACGCTGGTTGAAATGATAAGAGAGTATTATGAGGATCATGAACTCAGCGGTATTCAGTTGGAATCAAGTGTGCCTTGCAGAACTCTTTCTGGTCGTGACTGGAGTATTATCTTACCTGCTATAGAAAACAGCATTGTTTTTATTGATGAAGATAATGATTTCTTAAGAACAGTTGAGTTTGCGGATGCTATACGAAATAGCAGCAATTATTATGTGATTGTCACCAGGGAAGGGCTTCCTAATCTTCCATATAGCGTATCAGAAATATACGGAATAAGAGAATCTGGAAAGTATGCAGGTCTTAAGCAGGTCTATAACGAATTCTATCGTATTTATAATCCGGAAAATGAAAATAAACTTAGTGAAGTGAACACTATTATAGTGGAGGATTCAAATTCTGGTTACGAATTCTTTTCTGCAATAGTAGATGATAATAAGAAGGTAATAAGTTCGGAAGGCAAGTCGGGAGTGTTTGGTAAACTTCTTGAAAATGGCTTTGAAAAGAACTGTCTTGTTATAGCTGACGGCGCAGCCTTCGGATCGGAAATAGACCGCATTATGAAACTGATACATAATATGGAAAGTGTTGTTTTGTATCTTCCGGAATCATTTGAGTGGTTGATATTAATGTCCGGGCTGATTGATGGAAAGCGTGTTCAAGATATACTTGCTGATCCCGGAGATAATATTTTTAGTGAAAAGTATTTTAGTTGGGAACGGTATTTTACTGATCTTCTTGTAGAGGAAACTAATAATTCATATCTTAAGTATGCAAAAAGGAAACTGAATCCTAATTATTTGCATGATACAGAGAAAAAACGAATTGTTAGTGCGATGGATAAGGCAGGGAAACTGATTTCCGAATAATTACATATAAATTTATAAAATTTTTGCCCACCGTGTGGCTTCCTCATTTATTCGTAACAGATATATGAGAAGATTACATGGTGGGCTTCTGCTTTTCTTGTACATTTAATCTACGTTAGAATATAAGATGACAATATTTCTAATGCAGCATAAAAGGCGAATTATTAAGGATTAATTTGAGAAATGTCTAAGTAGTATTAAAATGCGCCATCTGATATAGTGAAAACAGAGATGCTTTTTACATAAAAGCCGAAATGATTTATAGGTTTTTTGGACGAAAAAGGGGACACCCTGAAGGAGAAAAATGAAGAGAGACAGAGCTTATCATAATAGAAATGCAGAGGATTTTCTGGCGAAGCTTAGTAAGGAGCAGAAGCTTCTTGTGATCAGCGGAACCGGCGACGAGAGAGAGGCGGCCGGACTGCCGCGCTTCGAGGTTTTTGGCGAGGCTGCGCACGGAGTTCAGGCGCGCCATGATCAGATTTTTGACCTCGGCGAGCCGGCCTGCACCACGGTTTTCCAGAACCCTATCGGCTTTGCGGCAACCTGGGACAAGGAGCTTATGCATGAGGTCGGAAGCCTTGTTGGAACCGAGGCGAGAAGTCTTTATCAGGAAGGAAAGAACAGGGCAATCTGCATGTTCGCACCTACGATCGACATGGAGAGAGATCCACGCTGGGGCAGAAATGAAGAGGCCTACGGCGAGGATCCGCATCTTACCTCACGTATCGCAGGCGAATATATTAAAGGAATGGCCGGGGATGATCCGCGATTTGTGCGCTGCGGAGCAACTCTGAAACATTTTTACGGAAATAATGTTGAGGAGGATCGCTGCTGCGCGGACAGCAACATTTCCGAAAAGCTTAAAGACAGCTATTACATTCACGTTTTCGAGGAAATAATAGACTACGCGGACCCGCAGGGCGCAATGTCTTCTTATAATCTTGTAAATGGAGTGCCTAACACCTTCAATCCGGAAATGACTACGCGCCTTAAGAAGCGCGGGCTGCCATTTGTTACCGGCGACGGCGGAGTTATCGACCTTGCGGTGACAAGGCAGAAGGCAGCGGCAGACATGACGGAGGCGGCTGCGAAAGCTGCCAAAGCCGGCATGGATTCATTTTTGGATGACAGTGTTATAGTAAGAAACGGACTTGAGGATGCTCTAGGTAAAGGCATGCTCACCGAAGAGGATATCGACCGCATCGCATTTAACCGCCTTCTTTCGTATTCGATGCTTGGACTCCTTGAGGAGGATATCGAAAAGATCTTTCCGAAGGAGCTTTACAATTCGTCAAAGGTTGATACGGCGGAGAACAGAGCACTTGCTAGAAAGGCTTCTGCCGAAGCGGCAGTCCTCCTTAAAAATGAAGATAGTGCACTTCCTCTAAAGGAAGGAGAAAATATCAAACTGCTTGGTCCTTTTGCAGATCGCTGCCCGATGGACTGGTACAGCGGACTTACAAGCCATCAGGTTACTATCCGTGAAGGACTGCAGGAAATATCAGATTCCCTCTGCCCGTACGTATATATAAAACTGGGCGAGGGACTTTACGCAGGACTTGATGGTGAACGTCTTGTGGCAGTTCCGAAGGATAAAGCGGAGCTTTTCCGCATCATGCTCTGGGACGAAACAAGGATCACGCTGCGTTCGGTAAGCCTTGACCTTTTGCTTACATCGCAGAAGCCGGATCAGCTGATATCATCCCAGCAGCCTGAGGAGGCAGAACATAAACAGTTGGAAAACAGCGCTGAGCAGGTGGATGAAGGCAACAAACAAGTGGATAATCGTAATAATTCTGCTCAGCTTGCCGGTGATGTGGAGCTCTTTGCATATAAGAAGGACGCCTTCGGATGGTTTGTGCTTGAGGCATTTCAGCTGCTTGATGAAAAAGGCGAGGTGATTCGTTTTAAAGCGGATGATGCCCTTCATTTCTGGGAGGATAAGCGTATCAGAGGCATGAAGAATCATGATATTAAGATGCCGGTAGCTTTTGAAACAGTAAAAAATGCAGAAGAGATCCTTGCCGATATTCTGGGTGATGGAGACAGGATCATCGCTGCCTTCGGACTTCATCCAATCGTAAATGCGAAGGAAGATGTAGACCGTGAGAGCATCGAATTTCCTCCATTTCAGAGGGCGGTAATAAGAAAGCTCAGGGAGGCTTCTTCTGATATCATTTTGATACTGAATGCAAATGCACCTGTTGCGGCAGTGGAAGAGAATGAGGCGGAGGAGATCCGCAGCATACTTTGGATGGCAGGCGGAAATGAGGAATACGGAAATAGTATCGCCGATATTATTTACGGCAGAGTGAGCCCGGCCGGAAGGCTTCCGCAGACCTGGTACCGCGGCGATGAACAGCTTGCTGACAAGAATGATTATGATATCGAGAAGACTAAGATGACATATCTTTATATGGAAGATGATCCGCTCTATAGATTTGGATACGGCCTTTCATATACAGATTTCTCAGCGGAAATTATTTCTTGCAGCACACCGGCAGACAAAACGGCCGCAGCTCCAACCCTCACTGTTCGTGTAAAAAACACCGGTGATACATCTTCGGATTACGTGGTAGAAATTTACAAACGCCCTGACGGAAGCTACCGTCTGTTTGAAGATATCTCTGAGCCGGGCGCAAGACTTTCTGCATTTACCCGCCTTAAAGATATAGCTCCGGGCGAAGAGAGAATTGTAACCCTTAATTGCAGATACTAGTTGCAAAAGTCAAATGCTGAAAACAACTGTGGAAACTCATAAAATTCCGTAAAAAATTTATGGTATATTTTCCTGTAATATGATAACATATACTTTAACAGGTCCCACATGTTACCTTGCGTAATATGTGGGAAAAAATAAAAGCATAGTGAAAACGATAACAATAAAAATTCAATATTTATGGAGGAGATATGGATAAGAAAAAATGGGACAAAACCTTCACTGACCGTATTGAAAAGTATTATGACGAAATGAAATGGTTATATTCAGAACTTTACAACAATGACGAGCAGGCTTTTTCATATTTCTGTGATATGCTTTATCAGTATTATACGGAGAGAAGCGACGTACTTAAGCTGTGGGACCTCGGCAGAGAGGTCGTGGATGACTGGTTTTCCGGAAATGAGATGCTTGGCATGCTCATGTACACGGATGCATTTGCAGGTGATCTGAAGGGTGTCAGAAAGCACCTCGGATATATCGAAGAGGTTGGAGTGAATTACATACATCTTATGCCGCTGTTATGCAGCCCTCCGGGACGAAGCGACGGCGGATATGCGGTTTCGGATTTCAGGACCGTACAGCCGAACCTCGGTACGATGAAGGATCTTGCAAAGCTTTCAGAGGACTGTCATTCAAGGGGAATCAGCGTATGTCTGGATTTTGTAATGAATCATACCAGCGAGGACCACGAGTGGGCAAAGCGTGCTAAGCAGGGCGAGAAGGAGTATCAGGACAGATATTTCTTCTATGATAACTGGGATATTCCGAATCAGTTTGAGAAGACCGTTCCTCAGGTATTTCCGACAACGGCTCCGGGCAATTTCACCTGGTGCGATGAGGCGAAGAAGGTCGTAATGACTTCATTTTACCCTTATCAGTGGGATCTGAATTACAGAAATCCTGTTGTATTTAATGATATGACAGCCAATATGCTTTACCTCTGCAATCAGGGCGTGGACATCATCAGACTTGATGCGGTTCCTTATATCTGGAAGACGCTTGGAACAGACTGCAGAAACCTTCCGCAGGTTCATACGCTCGTGCGTATCATGAGAATGGCTGCTGAGATAGTTTGTCCGGGAACACTTCTTCTCGGCGAGGTAGTCATGGAGCCTTCCAAGGTTGTTCCTTACTTCGGAACAGTGGAGAAGCCGGAATGCCACATGCTTTACAATGTTACAACGATGGCGAGCACCTGGCATACGGTTGCAACAAAGGACGTAAGGCTGCTCAAGCATCAGCTCGGCATAGTATTTGCGCTTCCGAAGCAGTATGTATTCTTAAATTACCTCAGATGCCATGACGATATCGGCTGGGGACTTGATTATCAGTTTCTTTCGCAGTTCGGCATTGAAGAGGTGGCTCACAAGAAGTATTTAAATGATTATCTTAAGGGCGCGTGGTATGGAAGTGACGCCAGAGGCGAGCTCTACAATGATGATCCAAGGCTTGGCGACGCAAGACTCTGCGGAACCACAGCTTCACTCTGCGGCATAGAGGCTGCGGAATATGAAGGAAGAGAAGATAAGCTCGACAGGGCGATAAAGCTTGATATCATGCTTCATGCATTTCTTTTCACCCAGAGCGGAATCCCTGTTCTTTACAGCGGCGACGAGATCGGTCAGAAAAATGATTACAGCTACCACGACGATCCTGACAAGAGGGAGGACAGCCGTAATCTTCACAGAGGACATCTTGACTGGGACAGCGTAGCCAGAAGAAAGGAAAAGGGCACCAGGGAGCAGAGGATATTTGATGCGATAAACAGGCTTGCGAAGATCAGAACAAGCAATAAGGTGTTTGAAAATGACGCCGACACATGGATCGTAGAGACCTATAACGATCACATCCTCGGTATCGGAAGATACTATAGAGGCGAGAAGCTTATAGCGCTCTTCAATTTTAACGATAAAGATGAGACAGCATGGATAAATGAAGAGGAGGAATACCACGATATGCTTACGGGCGAGAAGGTGCTTGCCAAGGCAGTAGGAGTTCCTGCAAATGATTTTGTCTGGCTTATGACGAAATTTTAATGTGATGTAAAGGAGTGTTTCATTATGACGATTAAAGAGGTTGCTGAACAGGCGGGTGTATCAACAACCGCAGTCAGCAGGTATTTTAATGGTGGCTCACTCAGTGAAGAAAAAAGGAAAAAGATCAAAAAGGTAGTAGAGAAGACCTCATTTGTACCGAATGCTCTTGCTAAGACCATGAGAACCGGAAAGAGCGGCAATATTGGTGTTATCATACCTGATATCAGCTCGCATTCGATGTCAAGGATACTTACAGGACTCGTTTCAAAGCTTGAGGTTAATAATTATTCTGCACTGATCGGCTGCACTTTCGGTGAGAAGGAGCGTGAGGTTCAGTATATAGAATCGATGCAGAAGGGCAGTCTTGACGGAATAATACTTATGGGGACTGTTTTGACTCCGCACCTTAAGGACACGATAAATGAATGTAAGGTGCCGCTAGTCGTAACAGGGCAGAATTTTAAAGGCGTTTCGTGCGTTTATCATGATGATGAGAATGCACTGCACGATCTGGCGTCGCTTGTGCTTAAGAAGAGAAAGCATCCTGCATATATCGGTGTAAATGAGTCGGATACTGCAGCAGGACGTTCCAGAAAGAAGGGCGTTGAGAAGGCACTTGCTGAATTTGGCTTTAATGTTAAGGATTATCCTTACGATATAGCATATTTTACCGCTGAAAGCGGCTACAGGGTTGCGATGAAGCTTCTGGCTGAACATCCTGAGGTGGACGGAATAATATGTGCTTCGGATCATATAGCTCACGGGGTTATGAGAGCTGCCAGAGAGTCCGGAAAACGTATTCCAAAGGATATAAGTATAGTCGGAGTCGGAGACAGCTGGGCTGATATGATATCGGACCCGCAGCTCACAACCGCTGAATTTTATTATGAAGAATGCGGAAAGGAGGCAGGTAATCTTCTTCTCGAAATGATAAATGACCAGGAAAAGGCTAAGCATGTAAAGCAGATCAAGCTTGGCTATTCGATCATTGAAAGGGGGTCGGTCTGACGGATGAAACTGATATTTGTAGATATTGATGGTACGCTCACCAGACCTGGTGAGAACATCCCGCCGGATAGTGCTCTTGAAGCTATTAGGGGAGCTCAGACGAAGGGAAATAAAGTATTTCTCTGTACGGGAAGAAATCTTGATATGCTCCGTCCGCTGCTTAAGTTCGGATTTGACGGCGTGGTAGGAAGCGGCGGAGGATATGTAACTGTCGGAGATACGGTGCTGTATGACTGTCCTATGACGGATGAACAGAGAGACATAGCTCTCGAATCGCTTCATGAATTCGGAGTCTTCTGTACCATCGAGGCAAAGGACGGTTCCTGGGGTGACGAGAATATGGGCGAATTTCTGTCACAGCAGGGAGAGGGCAACAGCGAGATCGAGCGCTGGAGAAAAGCCCTTTCAGAAAACCTTGGTATAAAGCCGATGCATGAATACAACGGAAGCCCTATCTATAAGGTTGTTGTAATGTGTACGGATATGTCTCAGCTTGACAAAGCGAGGAGCCTTCTGGAGAAGGATTTCAGGTTTGTCATGCAGGAGGTTAAGGCACATAATTGTCTGAACGGAGAACTTGTTAACAGGAAGTTTGATAAGGGCCTCGGAGTGAGGCTGATCGCGGAACATTTTGGACTTGGAATCGAGGATACATACGGCTTTGGCGACAGCATGAACGATCTCGAAATGATACAGACAGTAGGCAAAAGTGTCTGCATGGAGAACGGTGCTGAAGCACTGAAAGAGATCTCTGATATTGTATGTCCTTCAGTAGATGATGACGGTCTTCTAAAGGCATTCAAAATGTTGGAACTTTGCTAAAATGCCTCTTGCATTTATAGGACTTTTAAAATATAATGTATGTATATTGAAAACGATTTCACTATGTATTCAAAAAAGGAGGCGGGAAGATGGCACTTGATTACAGAAAATGTGCAGAAGAGATAGTTGCCAATATCGGCGGCAGAGAGAATGTCGCTCAGGCAGCGCATTGTGCTACCAGACTTAGACTTGTTATCAAAGACAACGGAAAGATCAACAAGAAAGCTCTGGAGAACGTAGATGGTATTAAGGGAATGTTCGAGAACAACGGACAGCTCCAGCTCATCATTGGAACAGGAACAGTAAATAAGGTGTACGATGAATTCCTTGCTGTTACCGGAATGTCGGCAGCAACAAAGGATGACGTCAAGGCAGCTGCAGCAGCGCAGCAGCCTGCTTGGAAGAGGGCACTTAAATCAGTTGGGGATGTTTTCGTACCTATCCTTCCGGCAATCGTAGCCTCAGGTCTTATGATGGGACTTGTAGAGGCACTTGGTAAGTTTATTCCTTCATTTGAAGGGTCTGACTGGTACAGCTTCCTTGATATGGTTGCAAATACGGCATTTGCGTTTTTGCCGGTTATCGTTGCTGTAAGTGCAGCGAGAGTGTTCGGCGGAAACCAGTTCTTAGGTGCCGTTATCGGTCTTCTTATGATACATGGCGGACTTCTTAACGGATGGAATGTCGGAAGTGAAGAAGCTATCAACAGCTTTTTTGGTATCACCACAGGTAAGATACCGACATGGAATCTTTTCGGCGACTTGAAGATCGGCGGTTATACTTTGGGATCGATATCGCGGCATGGCTATCAGGGACATGTTATCCCGGTAATCATCGCTGTATGGCTTATGTGTAAACTTGAGAAATGGCTGCATAAGCATACACCTGAAATGCTTGATCTTTTTATAGTTCCGCTTGTAACAGTATTTGTAACAGCACTTGCAACATTTATAGTTATCGGACCTATATTCGCACAGCTTGAGACATGGGTTCTTGAAGGAGCTAAGATACTCGTTAAGAACGCTTTCGGAGCTATGATAATGGGAGCTATTTATCCGTTTACAGTCGTCATGGGTCTGCATCATATGTATAACGTTATCGAGGCGGGAATGCTTTCCAGTGAAGCAGCGCTGAATACATGGATGCCTATAGCATCCGCTGCAAACTTCGCACAGTTTGGTGCCTGTCTTGCAGTTGGTCTTAAGGCAAGAAGTATGAAAACAAAGTCTGTTGCAGTTCCGTCATCGCTTTCGGCAGCGCTTGGTATAACAGAACCTGCAATCTTCGGTGTAAACTTCAGATTTATGAAACCATTCCTTTGTGGTATGGCCGGTGGCGCGGCAGGCGCTGTATTCGGTGCTATCACCGGAATCGGTGCAAATGCTTATGGTGTAACAGGTATTCCGGGTTACCTGACAATAGATAATCAGCTCCTTTATACAATACTGCTGGCTATTTCAGGCGGCGTTGCATTTGGACTTACATGGTTTATCTGGAAGGAAGAACCTGCAGAAGCAGCTGAAGGAGGAACAGCGGCTTCTGCGGCAGCACCGGTGGCTCCGGCAGCCTGTGCCATCACATCATCAGGTGATGAGGTAACAAAGAAAACAGTTATCAGCAGCTCAGCAGGAGAGATCGCACTTCCTACACCAGGAAAGGTTATTCCGTATACAGAGATACCGGATCCTACATTTGCATCCGGAGCACTTGGACAGGGCGTCGGAGTTGAGCCTGCGGAAGGCGTTGTATTTGCACCTATGGACGGTGAGATTTCATCAGTTGCAGAAAGTAAGCATGCAATCGGTATCTCAGGTGCAGAGGATCAGGAGCTTCTGATCCATGTCGGAGTAGATACAGTTGAAATGAAGGGTGACGGCTTTAAGACCTTCGTAGAAGAGGGTGATAAGGTTACAAAGGGCCAGAAGCTTATGGAATTTGATATCGCAAAGATCAAAGCAGCAGGTCATCCTGATACAGTAGTTGTACTTCTTACCAACAGTGACGACTACGAAGATGTTAAATTTGGGGATATTTAAAAAAGTATAATGATAATGAACTTCCGGAAAAGCAGGGACTGATCCGGCAGGCAATATAAAACAAATAATGTATTAACAGGAGGTAAACAAAATGAAGGAATTTAAGTATGTTATCACAGATGAGGTTGGTATCCACGCACGTCCGGCTGGACTTCTTGTAAAGGAAGCAAAGCAGTTTGCAAGTACTATCACTATCAGCAAGGGTGATAAGAGCAGCAAGGCAACTTCTCTTATGAAGCTCATGGGAATGGGCATTGTTAAAGGCGATGAAGTAACAGTTCAGGTTGAAGGTGATGATGAAGAGGCAGCTGCAGCAGCTATTCAGAAGTTCCTTGCCGAGAATCTGTAATTTAAAAATACTGAGATAGGATGCTTTCCGGATATGATGCCGGGAAGCATCCTGTGATACATGGAGGATGTATTTATGATATACGGAGCACTTGAAGCCGGTGGGACCAAAATGGTCTGTGCTATAGGTAACGAGGAAGGAAAGATCCTTGAACAGATATCTGTTCCTACTGTTACTCCGGAAGAAACTATGCCGGCAATTATAGAGTATTTCAAGGATAAGGATATTAAAGCTCTGGGAGTTGCGTGTTTCGGACCAGTTGATCTGGATAGGAATTCACCAACCTATGGTTATATCCTGAAGACTCCTAAGCTTCCGTGGGCGAATTACAATATAGTCGGAGAGCTTAAGGCTGCTCTGGGAGTTCCTGTGGGCTTTGATACTGATGTTGATGGTTCTCTGCTTGGCGAGGTTACGTGGGGATCAGCAAGAGGACTTAGTGATGCGGTTTACATAACTATCGGTACAGGCGTTGGCGGCGGTGTACTTTCAGGTGGAAAGATAGTACATGGCATGCTTCATCCTGAGATGGGCCACATGAAGCTTATACCTGCACCGGGCGATAATTATCCGGGTAAATGTCCATTTCACGGAAACTGCCTTGAAGGAATGGCAGCAGGACCTGCGATCGGAGACAGATGGGGAGCTCCGGGTAAGGATCTTGTAGACAGAGACGAGGTCTGGGAGCTTGAGAGTGAGTATATCGCACAGGCGATAACGAATCTCATCTTTACTATCAGTCCGCAGAAGATAATCCTTGGAGGCGGTGTAATGCACCAGCTCCAGCTTTTCCCTCTGATAAGGAAAAAGGTTACCGAGAAAGTAAACGGATATATTGAAACAAAAGAACTGAGTGATATGGATTCGTATATATGTCCGGCAGGCTTAAATGACGATCAGGGCATTATGGGTGCTATAAAGCTTGCGATGGACGAATACAGCATTTCCTGAATGTATAGTCAGGGAAAAGGGCCGGCGAAAACATGCTTCACAGTCCTGAGATAGTAAGAGTTCAGGAGGTTTGGAAATGAGAGAATGGACCAAAGAAGAAAAATACAGATATCTTCATGATCCTCAGGAGCTTCTGCCTCTTTACGAGAAGATTAAGAAATCTGAGTACAGACAGATTTTTCACAATCAGGCTGTAACAGGTCTTATGAACGATCCGAACGGTTTTGTATGGCATGATAACAAATGGCATCTTTTTTATCAATGGTGTCCATGGGGAGCAGTCCATGGACTAAAACACTGGTATCACATAGTATCAACTGATCTTGTAACATGGAAAAATCTGGGACTGTGCCTCATTCCTGATCATGGGAACGGATATGATAATAAGGGCGTATATTCGGGCTCGGCTATGCCGATAGACGATAAGATATACCTTTATTATACAGGAAATCACAGGGATGAGGACTGGACCCGGCATGCCTATACCTGTCTTGCGAGACTTTCGAAGGACGGATGGTGTGAAAAATATCCTCTGCCGCTTTTCGGAGAGAATCCGGATTATACGGAGCACCAGAGAGATCCTAAGATAATTAAGAGAGAGGGAAGCGATATATATTATCTTATGATCGGTGCAAAGACTAAGGATAACAGGGGATGTGCACTCATCTACAGCTCGGATGATCTGCAGAGAGGCTGGAATTTTGCAGGAGAGCTGAAGGTTCCGGGCTTTGAGAATTTCGGAGACATGTGGGAATGTCCTTCGATAGAGCATATAGGCGGTAAGGATGTGCTTATCTTCTGTCCGCAGCATTTTACTCTTCCGGGACGCGGAAATATCCGGAATCATAACGGATATATTCTCGGAACGATGGATTGGGACAACCTTACATTTTATCCTGACGGACAATTTCATGTTCTGGATTTCGGTTTTGACTCATATGCAGCTGCCTGCGCAAATAATACGCTGGACAGCGACAAGGCGATTCTTATCGCATGGATGGGACTTCCTGATGCGGCTTATCCTACAGACGATGAGGATTGGTCCGGATGTCTTACACTTCCAAGAGAATTAACTGTAAGAGGAAGAAGACTTATCCAGAGACCTCTGCCTGAGCTGAAGAAGCTGAGGGACGAGAGGCTTGATACCGATGTAAATGAATACGGAACGTTCAGGTTGCCGAGGGCAGCGGAGATTGAGATCGACTGCCGCGGCGGGGGTCACGATATTAGGATCTTTTCAGATGAAAGATCGAATGGGGGCATTCTGATAAGCTGTAATGAGGATCAGACTTTGATCAGCGTTGACAGAAGCGGAATGAAGACAAGATTTAATACAGGAGATGGAGAACGGCTGGAGAGACCTCTTGAGAATGGACTTTCACATCTCAGGATATTTATCGACAGCAGTTCAGTAGAAATATTTGTAAATGACGGTGATGCTGTATTCACCAGCAGAGTATTTCCTACAGAGGGAGAGCATTTCTGCAGTGTAACAGGAGATTCATTTACAAAGATGTGGAGTATGAAGAGAGCTGTCAAAGAGCAGTTCCTGGTATAGCTGCAGGGGTGCAGAAGTACCGGTTAAGACTCACACATTTTGATAAGGATCTGTTCATTACCGGGAGAAGGAGGGTAACATAAAAATGGTGATATATACTGGAAAAGCTGTGTTCGGGGGTATAGCTATCGGACGCATCAGCTTATATAAGAAGGACCAGCAGCAGGTAAAAAGAAACCGGGTGGAGGATACTGATGCAGAGATTGCAAGGTATCATGCAGCCAAGGAAGAAGCGATAGCCCAGCTTAAGGCACTTTATGATAAGGCTGTTAAAGAAGTCGGAGAAGCAAGCGCAGAGATTTTTGAAGCTCATCAGATGATGCTTGAGGATGATGATTACGTTGATTCTGTAGAAAATATCATTTCTTCTCAGATGGTAAATGCTGAATTTGCCGTGGCCCAGACCGGTGATAATTTTGCTGAGATGTTTGCAAACATGGATGACGAGTATTTCAGAGGAAGAGCAGCGGATATCAAGGATGTTTCCGAGAGACTGATCACAGTGCTTTCAGGCGGAAGCGGACTCGATATGTCATCTGATGAAGCTGTAATAATCGTAGCTGACGACCTTGCACCATCTGAAACTGTACAGCTTGATAAGGACAAGGTGCTTTCATTTGTTACAGTTCACGGATCGGCAAACAGCCATACTGCGATACTTGCCAAGACCATGAGCATTCCGGCTATGATCGGAACAGATATACCTCTCGAGGACGAGATAAATGGCAGAATGGCCATAGTCGATGGCTTCGAAGGTAAGGTTTATGTGGATCCTGATGAGGAGACACTGGCTGCAAAGACAAAGCTTCTCAACGAGGAGCTTGAGAAGAAGGCACTTCTTGAACAGCTCAAGGGTAAGGAGAATATTACTCTTGACGGTCAGAAGATCAATATTTATGCAAATATCGGAAATACGAAGGACCTTGCGCTCGTAATGAAAAATGATGCAGGCGGCATAGGACTTTTCAGATCAGAGTTTATCTATCTTGGTTCAGAGGATTATCCGACAGAGGAAGAGCAGTTTGCAATCTATAAGACTGTTGCGGAGAGCATGGCCGGCAAGAAGGTCATCATCCGTACGCTTGATATTGGTGCAGACAAACAGGCAGATTACTTCAATCTTCCGGAGGAGGAGAACCCTGCTCTCGGACTCAGAGCTATAAGAATATGCCTGACAAGACCGGAAATCTTTAAGACACAGCTGAGGGCGATACTTCGTGCTTCTGCATTTGGTAAGATCTCTATAATGTTCCCGATGATCATCTCCGTACAGGAGGTCCTTGAGATTAAAGAGATAGTTGCAGGTATCAGAAAAGAGCTTGACGACGAAGGCTATAATTATGACAAGGACATCGAAATGGGTATCATGATCGAGACTCCGGCTTCCGTAATAATTGCTGAGGATCTTGCTAAGGAAGTTGACTTCTTCAGTATCGGAACAAACGATCTGACACAGTATACTCTTGCGATAGACCGTCAGAATCAGTCACTTGACAAGTTTTACGATCCGCATCATCCGGCTATACTTAAGATGCTTAAGATGGTTGTTGATGCTGCGCATAAGTACGGCAAGTGGGCAGGTATCTGCGGCGAGCTTGGAGCGGATCTGTCGCTTACACAGGAATTCCTTGCAATGGGCTTTGATGAGCTTTCTGTATCGCCTGGAAGGGTTCTTCCGATCAGAAAGATAGTCCTTGAAACAGATGTTAAGGAATATAAGAAGAACAAAGAGTAGGCAGTGATCAGGAGCAGAACTGAATATAAAATGTATGGCAGAAAAATGTTGTACAGAAGCAGATTGAAATAAGTATTGCATTATATTATCTTCGGATATATAATGACAAAAGTGTCAGAAGCCGGAAACGTAACTGCTTGCAGGAAAGCGTATTGGGCTGAGACATTTTAATACAATATGGGAGCTTGCTGGTGAGCAGGCTGAGAGGAGACTTCCTTGTCTCGACCATTTGACCTGATGTGGGTAATGCCAACGTAGGAAATCATGATGCTCTTTTTAGTGGCGGATTCCCTAGGAATCCGCCATTTTTTACGGCAGTATGCTGCAGGAGCATCCCTTCTTCCACACCCATCGAATTTATGATAATGGAGGAAAAAATGAGAAAGTATCTTGAAAATGTAAGAGAGAGATCACCGCTGGTACATAACATCACTAATTATGTAACAGTAAATGATGTAGCAAATGTTATCCTTGCCATCGGCGCAAGTCCTATTATGTCCGATGATGAGGAGGATGCACCGGATATTACAGCTATCTGCGGAGGACTGAATATCAATATCGGTACTCTCAATAAGAGAACGATTCCGGGAATGTTCCTTGCAGGCAAGAGAGCAAATGAATTAGGACATGCAGTTCTTCTTGATCCTGTAGGTACAGGAGCTTCAAAGCTTCGTACAGAAACAACAAATAACCTTATCAAAGAGGTTAAGTTTGATGTTATCAGAGGCAATATTTCCGAGATCAAGACTATCTGCAACGGAAGCGGAAGCACCAGAGGCGTTGATGCTGATGTGGCTGACAAGGTAACTGAAGAGACTCTTGACGCAGCTGTTAAGTTCGTTAAGGAACTTGCCGGAAGACTTGATACCATTATTGCGGTAACAGGAGCTATCGACCTTGTTGCAGATAAGAATAAGTGTTATGTGATAAGAAACGGACGTGCAGAAATGGGTTCTATCACAGGAACCGGCTGCCAGCTTTCCGGACTTATGACTGCATTTATCACAGCAAATCCTGAGGATAAGCTTGGTGCTGCAGCTGCAGCAGTATGCACCATGGGCGCAGCAGGAGAGATCGGCTGGGAGAGAATGCAGCCGGTCGATGGTAATTCAACTTACAGAAACCGTATCATAGACGCTATCTACAATATGGACGGTGAGACCCTCGAGAAGTATGCAAAGTACGAGATAAAGGAATAAGAAATGAAAAGATTCACTGACGAAGAACTTAGAGCATCAATGCTGCTGTACGCTGTTACTGACCGCTACTGGCTGAAGGAGGGCGAGACTCTCTGTGAGAAGACAGAAGAGGCACTCCGCGGCGGGGCAACATTTGTGCAGCTGAGAGAGAAAAATGCAGATGAAGAAACCATTTTCGGACTTGGACAGGAGCTTAAGGAGCTTTGTAAAAAATATAAGGTTCCATTTGTGCTTGACGATGACGTGGATCTTGCCATCAGGCTTGATGCTGACGGAGTCCATGTCGGACAGAGCGACAGACCTGCAAGTGAAGTAAGAAAGCTTATCGGACCGGACAGGATACTCGGAGTATCGGCTCAGACGGTTGAGCAGGCTGTAAAGGCTGAAGCGGAGGGCGCAGATTATCTGGGAGTAGGAGCAGTATTCCCGACAGGTTCCAAGGATGATGCGGATGATGTAAGCCACGATACACTTGAGGCTATCTGCAAGGCAGTAAAGATACCGGTAATCGCTATCGGAGGTATATCTGCAGGAAATGTAGGACTTCTTAAGGGAAGAGGACTTTCCGGAATAGCAGTTATCAGTGCAATCTACGGCCAGAAGGATATCGAGGCGGCAACGAAAAAGCTTAGAGCACTTACAGAAGACATTTTATAAAAATGATAATAACAGCAGGCTTCACAAGGGGCAGGCTGAAAAAAGCGTAGCATTGGGGGCACCACCTTGCTTCGCTATATAAAATTAATGCACAGATTCAGAAGGGAGACAATATGAGAACAGCATTAACAATCGCCGGAAGTGATTCCAGCGGAGGCGCCGGAATACAGGCAGATCTTAAGACAATGACAGCCAACAGAGTTTTTGGAATGAGCGCTGTCACAGCTCTTACTGCGCAGAATACAACCGGCGTATCAGGCGTAATGGAGGTAACTCCGGAATTTTTAGAGCAGCAGATAGATATGGTATTTACCGATATCTTCCCGGATGCGGTAAAGATCGGTATGGTATCATCAAGCGGACTTATCAATGTGATAGCCGAAAAGCTTAAGGCTTATAACGCAAAGAACATAGTCGTTGATACGGTTATGGTCGCAACCAGCGGAGCAAAGCTTATCAGTGATGATGCCATAGAGACTTTGAAGGAGGCTCTTATACCTCTTGCAACAGTGATCACGCCGAATATACCTGAGGCAGAGGTTCTCTCGGGTATTTCAATTAAAGACGAAAATGATATGAAAACGGCGGCAGAAAAGATCGGAAAGAGCTTTAATGTTGCAGTGCTTCTGAAGGGCGGTCACAGCATAAATGATGCGACCGACATTTTGTACGAAAAAGGATGCTTCACGGTATTTAAGGGAAGCAGGATAAATAATCCGAATACTCATGGAACAGGCTGTACGCTTTCAAGTGCGATTGCATCGAACCTTGCGAAGGGATATTCGCTTAAGGATTCGGTAAAGAGAGCGAAGGAATATATCTCCGGCGCGCTTCTTGCAGGACTTGATCTTGGCAAGGGCAGCGGCCCGCTTGACCACGGCTTTAACATTCCGGATTTTACTGCCGGAGCTGATGTTAAGGTTAATGTATCAGAGGAGGTCTAAGATGGAAGAGAAAAAGACCTCTATATATGAAAATGGCCTTGTATGGTTTGGAGCAGGAGTATCCATCGCAGAGATCCTGACAGGTATGGCACTTGCTCCTCTTGGAATGAAGAAGGGTATCCTTGCGATACTTCTGGGACATGTGATCGGATGCGTGCTGCTTTTCCTTGCTGGTGTGATCGGCGGACGTACCGGCAGAAGCTCCATGGAAACGGTTAAGCTTTCATTTGGTAAATGGGGAAGCGTGTTCTTTGCAATACTTAACGTTCTTCAGCTGGTTGGCTGGACCGGTATCATGATATATGACGGAGCGATCTCCGCAAATGGCATCAAAGACGTTGGCGTGTGGATATGGTGTCTGGTTATCGGAGGTCTGATCCTTATATGGATACTGATCGGTCTTACCAAGCTTGGAATAGTGAATACTATTGCGATGATCTCGCTCTTTATACTGACGATAATCCTTTCAGTTATCATTTTCGGAGATAACGAGGGAAGCGGACTTGACGAATCAGCGCTCAGCTTTGGCGCAGCGGTTGAGCTTTCGGTAGCAATGCCTCTGTCATGGCTGCCGCTTATCTCGGATTACACAAGATCGGCTGAGAAGCCTGTAAAAGCATCCGCAGTAAGTGCGCTTGTTTACGGACTTGTCAGCTGCTGGATGTATATAATCGGTATGGGCGCTTCACTTTTCACTGCAGAGTCGGATATAGCAGCTGTTATGGTGAAGGCCGGACTTGGTATAGTAGGACTTCTTATAATCGTTTTCTCGACGGTTACAACAACCTTTCTGGATGCATATTCCGGAGGTGTCTCAACAAAGACTATCTGGGGCAGGATCAGCGAGAAATGGGCAGCGGTTGCAGTCTGTGTGATCGGTACTGTCGGAGCTATCGTTTATCCGATGGATGATATAACAGACTTTCTCTACCTGATCGGTTCGGTATTTGCACCGATGATCGCAGTTCAGATCGCAGACTTCTTCGTAATGAAGAAGGACAGTACGGTTAAGAAGGTAGATATTTTAAGCATGATCGTATGGCTTATAGGCTTCATCATTTACAGACTTTTCATGAAGATCGATACGCCTGTCGGAAGTACGATCCCATGCATGTTCATCACGGCTATTCTTGAGCTTGCAGCGGTAAAACTGCTTGTCAGAAAGACGAACTAAAGAGCTGAATAACGCAGTAAAAACAGCGGAAAAAATGTTAATGGGCAAAATGCACAAGTGGGTGATATGTTTACTGATAAAACTCACGAAAATGCGGTTTTGCCCATTTTCCACTTACAAAAAAATGAGAAAAGTGGTATGATTTTTTATGTAGGCAAAGCAGTTCCCACGGTAAACTATTGTAAAATTTTTGTAAGATGGGTGATAACATGTTTGAAGTAGGAGACTACATTATTTACGGAAGTAATGGTGTTTGTGAGGTTAAAAGTGTAGGTCCTATTGATTGCCCGGGCGTTTCCTGTGACAAGCTTTATTATACCCTTCGTCCGTTATATATCAGAGACAGCAGTGTTTATACTCCGGTTGATAACGACAAGGTTATCATGAGAGGGATAATGAGCAAGGCTGAGGCGGAAGCATTTGTTGACGGTATAAATGATATCGATGCTCTTACCATAAATGATGAGCGTAAGATCGAGCTCGAATATAAGAAGACCGTTAATACCTGCGATCCTGTTGAGCTTGTCAGGATGATCAAAACAATAAGTGGCAGAATGAGCCGGAGGCAATCTGAAGGCAAAAAAATGACGGCTGCCGATATGAAGTACATCCACATCGCTGAAGAGAGCCTATGTGGGGAACTTGCAATCTCTTTGGATATGGATAAGTCTGAGGTAAAGAACTATATTGCGACAAAGGTTGATGATATGGTACATATTGCCTGACTCGTGTAGCTTGGAATTATTAAAAGGCGCGGAGCATTATGCTTCGCGCTTTTTAATTGGTTATGGGGGAGGCGTTTTTGGTGATCGTTAATGTGATTTTGCGGGGAGGTTTTTTGGCGATTGTTAATGTGATTTTGCAGGGAGGTTTTTTGCGATTGTTAATGTGATTTTGCAGGGAGGTTTTTTGCGATTGTTTTTTTGATCATGAAGTCGTAGAGTCCGGCCTGTATGCTGTCATTGTATGTATAAGATATGTGTGGTATGATGAAATGTATCTGGTCGTTTTTGTGCTCTCGCTTGGAACGATTGTTTATGCCGATCTTTGGATGCGAAGCGGTAATTACAAAGAAAAGACAGAGGTAATTCAGTAAATGGTTGCTAAAAATGAAGTATATGAAGTGATAATTGAAGATATAGGCACTGAGGGACAGGGCATCGGACATATAGACGGCGAGGCTGTATTTGTTAAGGATACGCTTCCGGGAGACAAGGCTGTTGTCAAGATCATCAAGGCCGGAAAGAAGATGGCATTTGGAAGGCTGATGGAGCTGATCGAGCCATCTGAGAGCCGTACTGAACCGCTGTGCGAGGTCGCCAGAGCGTGCGGAGGCTGTACCCTGCAGCATATGGATTATAACGCCCAGCTGCAGTTTAAATGGAACAAGGTAAAAAATCTGCTGCAGAGAATAGGCGGAGTTGAAGAGCCAGAGAGGCTGATGGAGTACGTTAGTGATGACAGTGTGAGCAGTGATGGAAAGCTTGCTGAAAGCGCTGGTACAGACAATGTGAACTGCGGCGGAAAGCCTGATGCTGCGGATGCTTCATGCGGGATGGGCGGAAAGCCTGATGCTGCGGATGCTTCATGCGGGTTGGGCGGAAAGCTTGCGTACGGACTGGATTATCCGTATTACTACCGCAATAAAATGCAGTTCCCTGTAGGACGTGATAAGGAAGGAAAGGCAGTGCTTGGCTTTTATGCAGGAAGGACACATTCAATCATTCCACTTACGGACTGTGTTATCGGGCATCCGGTAAATAGATTCATTATCAAGGCTGTCAAGGAGTATATCGATAAATTTAAGATCAGTGTGTATGATGAAGAAAAGCACACAGGGCTTATCAGGCATGTACTTACAAGAGTTGGTTTCCATACGAATGAGCTGATGGTCTGCCTTGTTGTAAATGGTGACAGTATACCACATGCAGATGAATTCTATGAGATGCTGCTCAGTGCAGTAGAAAAATATAATGATGGTCTTGAAACAGAAAATGATTCTGAGAGAAATAGTGATATTCAGAAAAACAGAATAGTTTTCAGATCCTTCATGATAAATATCAATAAGGACAAGACAAACCGTATCCTTGGTTTTTCATCGAAGGTCATAAAGGGTGATGCCTTTATTTCCGACTATATAGGGGAAATAAAGTTTAACATTTCTCCGGAGTCCTTCTTCCAGGTGAATCCGGAAATGACAGAGAAGCTTTACGGGAAGGCACTCGAATACGCAGAGCTTTCCGGGGGAGAAAGAGTCTGGGATATGTACTGCGGAATAGGTACGATCTCACTATTCCTTGCCGGAAAGGCTTCACATGTATTTGGCGTGGAGATAGTACCGCAGGCGATAGATGATGCTGGAGAAAATGCAAAGCTGAATGAAATAAAAAATGCGGAGTTTTTTGTCGGAAAAGCGGAAGAGGTTGTTCCGTCTCTCTACAGTGAGGATCCGGGAAAATACCGTGCCGATGTTGTCGTAGTCGATCCTCCGAGAAAAGGCTGCGATGAGAAGCTCCTTCAGACATTGGTAAGGATGGCTCCGGAGAAGCTGGTCTACGTTTCCTGTGATCCGGCAACCCTCGCAAGAGATATCAAATATCTCTCAGAAAATGGATTCGAACTGAAGAAGGCAGCTGTGTTTGATCAGTTTTCGCATGGGGTACATGTTGAAAGCTGTTGTCTGCTCGAGCGAATACAAAATGCGTAAAAATATGAGATTAGTTTTTAAATATGATAGAGGGAAACAGTAATGGTTTTGCTGGTAATTGATACCCAAAAAGGAATCACTGATGATAGACTTTATGGGTTTAAAGAATTAGAAGAAAATATAAAAACTCTGATCAAAACCTCCAGGGAAAATGGCGTGGAGGTAGTCTTTGTGAGACATGATGACGGACCGGGTTCGGGGTTCTCGAAGGGAGATGCTGATTTCGAGATCTATGAGGGATTTGCACCTATGGACGGAGAAAAGATCTTTGACAAGAACGTTAACAGTTCATTTCATGAATCTACGGGGCTGACACTATATCTCAAGTCAAAAAATATAAATACAGTGATCGCTGTCGGGCTTCAGACGGATTACTGCGTGGACGCTACGATCAAAAGCGGTTTTGAAAAGGGCTTTAAAATGGTTGTGCCGGAGTACTGCAATTCTACGAGAGCCAATCCGTATATGGATGCAAAAACGGCATATGAGTTTTATAACAAGAATATGTGGCCGGGAAGATATGCAACTTGTTTATCAATTGAAGAAACTCTTGAGATGATAAGAAATCATAAAAATAGTGTGAAGCCTGCGCGGATTAACGCCTGCGGTACACAGGAGATTGAATACAGGATCGCTACAAAAGAAGATATGGATCTTTTGATGAGTAGCCGGCTTGAAATGTTAAAAGTTGTGAATAATCTTGATCATTCTTATAAATATAGTGATGAGATGATTGAGAACAGTCGTAAGTATTTTGAGAATGGGAACCAGACAACGGTTCTTGCTTTGGATGGAGACAGGGTTATCGGCTGTGCAACCATGTGTTATATATACATAATGCCTACATTTTCTCACACAACCGGAAAAAGGGCGCATCTTATGAATGTGTATACCATGAAAGAGTGGCAGCGGCAAGGTATTGCGAAGAAAATGGTATCTATGCTGATAGAAGAGGCATGGAAACGCGGGGTAACTGAAATCAGTCTGGATGCCACAGAAGAAGGACGACAACTATACTATAAACTTGGTTTTACAGATTCTACCGAGTGTATGGTGTTGGTAAAACCATAAATGAAAAAGTGGTTACAGGAGTGAACATACTAGTATGAACCGGTGAATACATAAAAACGGCCATTTTCATGGCCGTTTTTGGGTGCAGAAAGCACGGTATTATTTTGTGCGATCAGCACGGCATTTTATTTGATATAAGTAAATGTTACCGTGTCGCTGTAGATGATCGTACTTCCGTCGGTGATCTTACATCTGAATTTTCTTCCGCTTTTACTCTCTGCAGCGGTAAATCTTACGATGGATGTATCGTTTCCGGCTGATGTACTGTCAACCCATTTTCCGGAGTTGGTCATTACCTGCCACTGGTACTTCGGAGTGACACCGAGAGCCTTACAGTAGAATTTAACGATAGTTCCTTCCTTGGCTTTAATATTTACCGGCTGCTTGATGATATGGGGATCAAAAAGGAAACGTACGATATTGGAATAGTCAGTGTAGTTCTTTGAAGATACCTTGCATCTGAAACGATAGCCGACATTTGAATCGGTTACTCTGACTGTAATACTGTCTGTGGCAGAACCGGTGATTTTTAAGTCTGACCATGTTTTGCCGAGATCCTTGCTTACCTGCCACTGATAGCTTAGCCCTGAGGTCCTGCCCGTTACAGTGAAGGTTACCCTCTTTCCGACAGCTGTTCTGGTGTTTTTCGGCTGTGCTGAAAGAAGTGAAAGAGTATTAAGCCTTGCTGCCGTTGTCTTAGCAGCTCCTCCATAATTATAAACGATACATCTGTAGTATTTGCCGTGTAAAGCTTCGGTTGCCTTCATTGTGATGCTGGAGCTGTTATGACCTGAAGCGGTGCTTGCCTTCCATGTCTTTCCGCCGTCGGTACTGATCTGCCACATATATGAAAGGTTGTTTCCCTTTGCCTTTACCGAGAAGGTTGCATTTTCGCCTCTGATAACCGATGTTGAAGCCGGCTGTATTTTTATCTCAGGTGCGGAAATGGTGCATAAAGAATCAAATTTAGATGCAAGGGCGGATGCTTTATTATTGTCAAGCATGTCCTTAAACATATTCTTGAAGTCAGCCTGAGTTGCAAAGCCGTGAGGGTCTATCTTACATTCCTCCTTCGGGGCATTTGTCTTGCCCTTAGCTATCGGCATTTCGTAGGTTGCGGCCCATGTAACAGCTTCCCATGCGTAGTAGTCCACATCATAATAATCCATATAATCATCCGCACGGCCGAAGTCGATAGACCTTTTATAGCCTGTGCATTCTGCATATCGCATCAACATGAATATAAGATCCTCTCGTTCAATCCATTCGCCGACACCGAAGGTTTTGGATGAAACATACGGATATCCCATGCAGATGGAATTTTTTTCGCCCCAGAGAAGGGCGTTCTCATACCATGCACCTGCCTGTACGTCAGTGAATCTTGATTTAAGACCGCTGACACTCGGACTTCCTGCCATTTTATAAAGTATGTAAACAACGGCTTCTCTTGAGATAAGATCGTTAGTTGTCGTACCGCTCTGAAAATGACCGGGTATTCTGGTAAGCTTTGAATACTTTGGAGAGGCGGACAGGCTTACCTTGTCATCAAAGCAGAGGAAATAAATATTGTCTCCGCTGGTAGAAACATCTCCGCCGTAGTCAATTGTCCACGAATGGCCCTGACAGACATCGTATTCGGCCGCCTTTACGCCCTCCTTATATGTCTGGATAAGGAAAGGGTTATATCCGATATCAAGCTTGGTAAAAGGATTGGTAAATGCCTGTAAAAAGTACAGATATGTATTATTACTCAGATCCAGATTGCTGATATTGTTGCAGGCACAGTCGAGATAAACAAGCTTCGGATTCTTCGAAAGATCCAGCTCCGAGATAGAATTATATGCACAGTTAAGCTTGTTTAATTCAGGATTGTGGCTGAGGTCGAGTTTTGTTACATTATTGTAAGCACAGTTATAGTACTGAAGTCCCGGACAGCAGCTGATATCAACATTTTTAAGGCCTCTGTTGTCCCATATATCAAGTCTTTTCATTTTTGGATTGTTGGAGAGATCCAGAGAAGTAAGCTTATTACTGAATGCATCCACATGAGCAAGCTTTGGATTGTTTTTGATATTAAGCTCTGTCAGCAGGCAGTCGCCGCAGGTCAAGTGTTCAAGCTCCGGACAAAGAGTCAGATTAAGCTCTTTTATAGGATTACTGTTGCATTCAATAAATGCCATTTTTGGATTTTTGGTTACATCAAGCTCAGTCAGATTGCAGTTGTAGCAGTATACCCATACAAGCTCGGAATTATGAGTTAGATCAAGCTTGGTCAAAGGGTTATCTGAGCACCATAATCCCCGGAGATCTTTATTATTACTGACATCGAGATATGAGATATTGTTTTCCTTACACCAGAGCCCCTGAAGATCCGGGAAAAGCTCGATGCCCTTTAGATTTGTGACACCCGCACCCTCGCAGTAAATGTTTAAGGTTATTCCAATCTCATACGAAGATAGTATACCATTGCCGTCCCTGTCATAATCGGGACCGGAAATGATACTTCTGAAAACCGGATCAGGAAAGTTGGTTTCATTGATCACGACAGGATTAATGCTGTTTACGTCCGGTTGTTCTTCTTTGTCCGATAAGTTCGGACCATCTGCCTTATCGGCAATAGCAGTGCCTTCTTTACTGCTTACGGTTATCTGTTCCGGTTCGACGGCAGCATTAACCGTGGTTACCCCGCTTGCCGGTGTCATAAATAAGGCCATAAAGCCTGCTATGAGCCCGGAAGCAAAAATACTTTTTCTTTTCACCTTCACATCTTCCTTTCTTTCACTGTAAAAAACAGCTTTAAATTTTCCCCTTCAATCGAAATATAACAGTATTTTATAAGGCTTGTCAACGGATTAAAAAGGGGATAAACACTATTTCAGACTCCTATCGTCAGGCTATTCAAGTCCCAGCAGATGTGCTATAAGCCTGTAATCTGAAAAATACGTCATGCTGGCAATTCTGTGAGAGGTGTTATTTACCGTGATCAGCATGCAGTCATTTTTTACAGAGTTATAGTAGAGATATGAATATGAGAAAACATCCAGCTGGTTCTGGCCGATCTTTACAGAATCCTCGGACTGAAAGCTGGTATGATGGTACGCTTCAAGCTCAGGCTGATTTATAGCCATGTTATAGAAGCGGTATTTACGTGAAGATGTGTTTACGCCAATCTTCCTTCCGTCGATGTAAATGATATTCAGCGTTCCGTTGGTGTGAACGGTGACATTTTCTCCGAGGGTGAATGGCAGCTCGGCAAGGATGGAATTATCTTCATGGAAGGTGGTTTCGGTATTCTGGGCAATCTTAAATTCAGTCATACGAAGAAGAGTGGTGACGTCACGACCCTTTGACTGGATGACGTAAGCAACACCCTGATTTATGATAAATACGATTATTACGGCGACCACGATGCCAAGCATTTTTGAGAAAAATTTAAAAAGATTGCGCAGGAATTTACCTGAGTCAGAATACTGGGAGAGCGCTTCGATACGTATTTCCTTTGAATTCGGGAGTTCGACTTCCTTGCCCTTGATAAGACTGATCACGAGGTGTATAAGCTTCGTGATCTTTTTTGTAAGGTATCCCTGGAGCACAAGAAGCAGAACGATACAGCAGGATACGGTCATTGTGACGGTCGGATCGATCTCAACGATATTGAGCTGGTGGATCAGCTCGTAGAGAAGCCCCATGAGAAGGAGCCATTTGAAGAGGGTAAGCATAATGAAGGCGAGAAGAGAATACTCTGATTTTTTCAGATCCCTGAAGCTTACATCCTCGTAGGTCTGGCCGGTAACGATCTTTCTGACGCCTGCAGTAAGGCTGTCACTGACTATGATGTATGCGACCATGGCGATAAGAACCTTAATGACATAACTTCCAATGGATCCCTGATTGTCATGGATCCATGCTTTGAATACGCTGAGAGCCTGTTTGAAAATGTCGCTGATAGCATCAAACATAGGAATTTTCCCTTCCTTATCATTAGTTTCCCGGTACCATTTTGCATACTTTATAAAGACACAGATATTATACTATTTTTTAATGCCAAAATATATTAATTAGGCGCTTTTTATGTAAAAAATCTTCACAAAAAAACTCCCTCAGAGCATTGGCATAAAGCCTTGCTTTGAGGGAGAAATATTTATAATGTGGATTGCTGCATTTTATATAAAATCACAGCATTATATACTTACATTTCTTTAACCTTCTGGTATTCTTCAATGATCTCATCATCCGGTGCTGGTGTGATAAGTGATACGACGAAGATGAGTATAAGAGCTGTAAGGAAAGAAGGAAGGAGCTCATATACATCCCAGATTCCTCCTGCAGGTCTTACTGCGAATTTCCAGATGAATACCATTGAACCGCCACCGATCATTCCTGCGAAGCAGCCGAACTTGTTGGTACGCTTCCAGAACAGAGCCATAAGCATTGCCGGACCGAATACGGCACCGAAGCCTGCCCATGCAAAGGATACGATGTTGAAGACTGAACTGTTTGGATCCCAGGCAAGAATTACGCCGAGTACAGCTACAACAACGAGAGTTGTTCTTGCTGTGATCATTGCTGTCTTCTCACTCATTTTGATCTTGAAAACGTCCTGAATGATATTTTCAGATACAGCGGATGAAGCTGCGATAAGCTGTGAATCGGCTGTAGACATCGTAGATGCAAGTATTCCGGCGATGATAAGTCCTGCGATAAGAGCAAAACCGAATCCGTGCTCAGAGATCATATTTGCTATCTCTACGATAAGTGTCTCTGCCTTTGAAGAGCTTGTCAGGTCACTGTGATCAAGCATATCAGGAAGATCCTTCATGGCTCTTGCAACGATACCAAGGAAAACAGCGATTCCAAGTGAGAATACTACCCATACACTTGCAACTCTTCTTGAAAGCTTTAGCTTGTCAGGATCGTTGATAGCCATAAATCTGAGAAGTACATGAGGCATACCGAAATATCCAAGGCCCCATGCAAATGTAGTAACAACGTTGAAGAATGTGTACGAATTTGATCCGCCGGTAACATTATCATGAGTTGCTGAGAAAGTGAAATATCCCTTGAGGCTTTCTGCATTATCGATAACTGCACCAAAGCCGCCGGCATTTGAGATTCCGAAGCCGACTACTATTAAAAGGGCGATAGTCATGATGATCGACTGGATAAAGTCGGTTCTCGAAGCTGCGAGGAATCCTCCTGTAGTTGTATAGCCTACTATAATTATAGCGGAAACTATCATTGCAAGCTGGTAATCAACATTAAAGAGTGTGTTGAAAAGCTTGCCGCAGGCTGAGAAGCCTGACGCTGTGTATGGTACAAAGAAGATAATGATGGCTGAAGCACCGATGAGAAGAAGGGTATTGCTGTTATCCTTGAATCTTTTCTTGAAGAATTCAGGGATAGTGATAGCGTTTATCTCTGCGGTGTAATTTCTAAGCCTTTTTGCTACGAAGAGCCAGTTGAGATATGTACCGATCGCAAGACCGATCGCAGTCCAGCCGGCATCTGCAACGCCTGAAAAATACGCAAGTCCCGGAACGCCCATCAGAAGATATGAACTCATATCTGATGCTTCGGCACTCATGGCGGTTACAAATGGGCCGAGCTTACGGCCTCCGAGGTAAAAGTCACTGACATCATTTGTGTTTCTGGAACTGATGATACCGATGATGAGCATACCGAAAAGGTATACAAGTATCGCAACAACAATTCCAATCTGAGCTGTTGTCATTTGTTTTTCCTCCACATTTTTTATGTTTTGCTGCTTTACCAGAGCAGCGCTGTTTAAATGATACTACAAAAAAAGACTAACTGTAAATAAACAAAAGTAAAAATAAGTAAAGTGTATGGAAAACGGAAGGGATGGATGATATACTTATCGTGGCTGAAAGCTGCAGAGAGGATCATGGGCTGATGCTGTGCAGAGGTTAGGTTGATGCAAAGTGGAGTATACAGATATGAAGAAGAACATAAAGATGATAGTAAGCTATGACGGAACAAGATATTTTGGCTGGGAACATCAGCCGAATACCGATATGACTATTCAGGGCAAGCTTGAAAATGTACTTAATATGATGCTTAAGAAGGATGATGGCGCGGCAGGAGCAGCAGGAGGTAAGGACAGCGATGCGGCTGCAGCAGGAGGCGAGGATGCTGGCGTGACAGTCATCGGAGCCGGACGTACGGATGCGGGTGTTCATGCGAGAGCCATGACGGCAAATGTTATCCTTGATACAGATATGTCATGTGAAGAGATCCTTTCTTATATGAATCGTTATCTTCCGGAGGATATCAGCGTGAATAAGGTTACTGAAGCTTCCTCTCATTTTCACAGCAGATACAATGCGAAGGGAAAGACCTACAGATATACCTGCTGGTACGATGCGACTAAGCCGGTATTCGACAGGAAATACGTATCGGTCCTCGACAGAAGGCCTGATATAGATAAAATGAAGGAAGCGGCTCAGTATATCATTGGAATGCATGATTTTAAATGCTTCTGCGGCAATCCAAAGATGAAGAAGTCCACAGTCAGAGTCGTTGACAATATCAAGATAGAAGAAAGCGGCGGATATATCAGATTTTATTTTCACGGAAACGGCTTCCTGCAGAATATGGTAAGGATCATGACCGGAACCTTGCTTGAGGTAGGCTTTGGAAAGAAGAAACCGGAGGATATCGAGAAGATAATCGAAGGAAAGGACAGACAGCAGGCCGGATTTACAGCCGAGGCAAAAGGGCTTACGCTCATGAAGGTTGATTACGAATAAATATCAGGACTGATGTTTAGAGAGAAAGCAGCATCCAAAAACAAATAAATGTATAAATGCATAAAAAATGTATAAAAAATGCATATACACATTTATTATACATAAGTTACATAATCACGTTTACATAAAAAGTTCGAAAAATGACGCAAAAGCGTCATTTTTTTACGCTTGAAAAAAATATAAAAAAATACAAAAAAAGTGTGGTATTTTGTAAAAGGTAATGCTATAATATGGCAGATAACGCCGTGGGATAGTTGCCTTCGGCTTAGGAAAGATTAAGGAGGTACTATAATATGTCACAGAGAACTGACATTCACAAGATTCTTATAATTGGTTCCGGTCCGATAATCATAGGCCAGGCCTGCGAGTTTGACTATTCAGGAACTCAGGCTTGTAAGGCTCTTAGAAGTCTTGGCTATGAGATAGTTCTTGTTAATTCAAATCCAGCAACTATTATGACAGATCCTGAGATGGCTGATGTTACTTATATTGAGCCACTCAATGTTAATCGTCTTGAGCAGATCATTGCTAAGGAACGTCCTGATGCATTGCTCCCTAATTTAGGTGGACAGTCAGGACTTAATTTATGTGCTGAGTTATATAACGCAGGTGTACTTGACAAGTATAATGTTCAGGTTATCGGCGTTCAGGTTGATGCCATCGAGCGTGGTGAGGACCGTATAGAGTTTAAGCAGACCATGGATTCTCTTGGTATCGAGATGGCAAGAAGCCAGGTTGCATACAGCGTTGATGAGGCACTTGCCATAGCTGACCAGCTTGGTTATCCGGTTGTTCTTCGTCCTGCATATACAATGGGCGGCGCCGGCGGCGGACTCGTATACAACAAGGAAGAGCTTAAGACAGTCTGCGCAAGAGGTCTTCAGGCTTCACTTGTTCATCAGGTTCTCGTAGAAGAGTCAGTTATGGGCTGGGAAGAGCTTGAGCTCGAAGTTGTTCGTGATAAAGACGGCAACATGATAACAGTTTGCTTTATCGAAAATATCGATCCGATGGGCGTTCATACAGGAGACAGCTTCTGTGCAGCTCCTATGCTTACAATCTCACAGGAGGTTATGGACAGACTTCAGGAGCAGGCATATAAGATCGTTGATGCCATTCAGGTTATCGGTGGAACAAATGTACAGTTCGCTCATGACCCTGTATCTGACAGAATCATCGTTATCGAGATCAATCCTCGTACTTCACGTTCTTCAGCACTTGCAAGTAAGGCTACAGGTTTCCCTATCGCACTTGTTTCAGCAAAGCTTGCTTCAGGACTTACACTGAAGGATATTCCTTGCGGAAAGTATGGTACACTTGATAAATATAAGCCGGATGGTGATTATGTTGTTATCAAGTTTGCACGTTGGGCATTTGAGAAGTTCAAGGGCGTAGAAGATAAGCTCGGAACACAGATGCGTGCAGTTGGTGAAGTAATGAGTATCGGTAAGACTTATAAGGAAGCTTTCCAGAAGGCAATCCGTTCACTTGAGAAGGGTCGTTACGGCCTCGGATATGTTAAGAACTTCCATGAAATGACCAAGGAAGAACTTCTTAAGGCACTTATCACACCATCAAGCGAGAGACATTTCCAGATGTATGAAGCACTCAGAAAGGGTGCAACTATAGATGAGATATTTGAGCTTACACACGTTAAGAGATACTTCATCGAGCAGATGAAGGAACTTGTTGAGGAAGAGGAGAAGATTGCACAGTCAAAGGGCAGCCTTCCATCAGACGAGCTTCTTACACAGGCTAAGAAGGACGGCTTCTCAGACAAGTACCTCAGCGAGATCCTTGAGATTTCAGAGGATTCTATCAGAGAGAGACGTGAAGCTCTCGGCGTAGTAGAGGCATGGGATGGCATACACGTTAGCGGTACAGAAAACAGCGCATATTACTATTCAACATACAATGCACCTGACAACAATCCGGTTAAGACTGACAAGCCAAAGATCATGATCCTTGGCGGTGGTCCAAACCGTATCGGTCAGGGTATCGAATTTGACTATTGCTGTGTACATGCAGCTCAGTCACTTAAGAAGCTTGGCTTCGAGACTATCATCGTAAACTGCAACCCTGAGACAGTTTCAACAGACTATGATACATCAGATAAGCTTTATTTCGAGCCTCTTACACTTGAGGACGTTCTCAGCATTTACAAGAAGGAGAAGCCGGTTGGTGTTATCGCGCAGTTCGGTGGACAGACACCACTTAACCTTGCTTCAGATCTTCAGAAGAATGGTGTTAAGATCCTTGGTACTTCTCCGGAAGTTATCGATCTTGCAGAGGACAGAGATCAGTTCAGAGCTATGATGGATAAGCTTGGAATTCCAATGCCTGAGTCAGGAATGGCTACAACAGTTGAGGAAGCTAAGACCATCGCAAATAAGATCGGCTACCCTGTAATGGTTCGTCCTTCATACGTTCTCGGCGGACGTGGAATGGAAGTTGTATATGATGATGAGGCAATGACAGGATACATGAAGGCAGCTGTAGGTGTAACACCTGACAGACCTATCCTTATCGACAGATTCCTTCATCACGCACTTGAGTGCGAGGCAGATGCCATTTCCGATGGAACACATGCATATGTTCCTGCAGTTATGGAGCACATCGAGCTCGCAGGTATCCATTCAGGAGACTCAGCTTGTATCCTTCCTTCAAAGCATATTCCTGCTGATAATCTTGAGACTATCAAGGAATATACAAGAAAGATCGCAGAAGAGATGCATGTAGTAGGTCTTATGAACATGCAGTATGCTATTGAGGACGGCAAGGTATTCGTACTTGAGGCTAACCCAAGAGCATCTCGTACAGTTCCGCTTGTTTCAAAGGTTTGCGGTATCAGAATGGTACCAATTGCTACAGATATTATCACTTCAGAGCTTACAGGCAGAAAGTCACCTGTACCTGAACTTAAGGATAGAGAGATTCCTTACTATGGCGTTAAGGAAGCTGTATTCCCATTCAACATGTTCCAGGAGGTTGACCCTCTTCTCGGACCTGAGATGCGTTCAACAGGAGAGGTTCTCGGACTTTCACGTTCACTTGGTGGAGCATTCTTCAAGGCTGAGGAAGCTGCAAAGGCTGATCTTCCGCTTGAAGGAACAGTACTTATCTCTGTAAATAAGCAGGATAAGGCAGAGGTTGTTGATATTGCAAAGAGCTTCGCAAATGACGGCTTCAAGCTTATCGCAACAGAAGGTACATGCAAGATCATAAATGAAGCAGGTATCGAGTGCGAGAAAGTTAAGAAGCTTCAGGAGGGCAGACCAAACATCCTCGACCTCATCACAAATGGTGATATACAGCTCATCGTAAACTCACCAATTGGCAAGGACAGCGCTACAGACGACAGCTACCTCCGTAAGGCAGCTATCAAGGCTAAGATACCTTATATCACAACTATCGCAGCTGCTTCTGCAGCAGCAGACGGTATCCGTCACCTTAAGAAGCATAAGTTCAGTGATGTTAAGTCTCTTCAGGATTGGCATAAGGAGATCGTTGAGAAGTAATCTCTCGGCAGATCGACGTTAAAAGAATATTCAGATAGCGGGGTGGCGTAAGACGCCCCGCTATTTTTCTGCTATTTCTGCAGAACATTTTTGACACTTATGTCAGTTTGGGGTATAATCAGTAATGTAGGCCATTTCGGGGTAAAATCAATCCGGACTGCCTGCATTTAGAGGGGAAAATTGTGGAAGGCTTTTTATAAACCGGGGATAAGCTCCGGTTAAGTGCGTAAACTATATATTAATCGATTGGAGAGTGTATGAAAGGAATAATTCTAGCAGGAGGAGCAGGAACAAGACTGTATCCGCTCACACTTGTTACAAGTAAGCAGCTTTTACCGGTGTATGATAAGCCTATGATATATTATTCATTATCGACGCTTATGCTTGCCGGAATCCGTGATATCATGATAATCAGTACACCTGAGGAGCTTCCGAGATTTGAATCACTTCTTGGAAATGGAGAAAGATTCGGCATCAAGCTTTGCTACAAGGAACAGCCAAGCCCGGACGGACTGGCTCAGGCATTTATCCTGGGTAAGGAATTTATCGGCGATGATGCCTGCGCACTTGTTCTGGGAGACAACATTTTCTATGGAAACGGCTTTGGAAAGAAGCTTAAAGCGGCTATCAAAAATGCAGAGATAAACAGCCGTGCAACAGTTTTCGGATATTACGTTGCGGATCCTCAGAGGTTCGGTGTGGTTGACTTTGATGAGCATGGAAAGGTTACAAGTATTGAGGAGAAGCCGAAGGATCCTAAGAGCAATTATGCTGTTACAGGACTGTATTTCTACCCGGCAGGAGTTGCAGAGCGTGCAGAACAGGTAAAACCTTCGGAGAGAGGCGAGCTTGAGATCACAACTCTCAATGTTATGTATCTTGAGGATGATCTTCTTGATGTACAGCACCTCGACAGAGGCTTTGTATGGCTTGATACAGGTACTATTGACAGCCTTATAGAGGCTTCGAACTTTATACAGACAGTTGAGAAGCAGAACGGCGTCATTATATCGGCACCGGAGGAGATCGCATATAACAATAAATGGATAGATGAGGAAAAGCTTCTTGAAGCTGCAACGCAGTACGGAAAGAGTGCTTACGGAGAGCATTTAAAGCTTACTGCTAAAAACAGGATCAAAAAAGGCGATAGATAAATATCGCAAGTTTATTAATAAAATTGGGAGATAAAAAATGACGATTATTGTAACCGGAGGAGCCGGATTCATCGGAAGTAATTTTGTATTTCATATGTTAGACAAGTATCCTGATTACAGGATAGTATGTCTCGATAAGCTGACCTATGCAGGAAATCTTTCAACACTTAAGGGCGTTATGGATAATCCTCAGTTCAGATTCGTAAAGCTTGATATCTGCGACCGTGAGGGCGTTTACAAGCTTTTTGAAGAAGAAAAGCCTGATATTGTTGTAAACTTCGCTGCAGAATCACATGTAGACAGATCGATCGAGAATCCATCGATCTTCCTTGAGACAAATATCATCGGAACCAGCGTCCTTATGGATGCTGCCCGTAAGTACGGAGTAAAGCGTTATCATCAGGTATCTACAGATGAGGTTTACGGAGATCTTCCTTTGGACAGACCTGACCTTTTCTTCACAGAGAATACACCTATCCATACAAGCAGCCCATACAGCAGCAGTAAGGCTGGTGCAGATCTTCTCGTTATGGCTTACTACCGTACCTTCGGACTTCCTGTAACAATATCAAGATGTTCAAACAATTACGGTCCATATCATTTCCCAGAGAAGCTTATACCGCTTATGATCGCTAACTGTTTAAATGACAAGCCTCTTCCGGTTTACGGCGAGGGACTTAATGTACGTGACTGGCTTTATGTTGAGGATCACTGCAAGGCAATCGACCTCATCATTCATAAGGGAACAGTCGGAGAGGTTTATAATGTCGGCGGACATAACGAGATGAAGAACATCGACATCGTAAAGCTTATCTGTAAGGAGCTTGGCAAGCCTGAGAGCCTTATCACATATGTTACAGACCGTAAGGGTCACGATATGAGATACGCTATCGACCCTACAAAGATTCATAATGAGCTTGGCTGGCTGCCTGAGACTAAGTTCGAGGACGGCATAAAGAAGACTATTAAGTGGTATCTTGATAACCGCGACTGGTGGGAAGAGATAATCAGCGGTGAGTATCAGAATTACTACGATAAAATGTATGGTAACAGATAACCGGAACGGAGAAAAAAAGTGGCTAAATTAGGTAGAAATGACGCATGCTGGTGTGGAAGCGGTAAAAAATACAAGGCATGTCACGAAGAATTTGACAGAAAGATTGAATTTTACAAGAATCAGGGACATATAGTTCCTACTCATGATATGATCAAGACACCGGAGCAGATCGCAAAGATCAAAGAAGCCTGCAAGGTAAATGTTGAGGTACTTGATACAGTTGCAGAGAAGATCTGTGCAGGAATGAGCACAGAGGATATCAACGAGATAGTAAATGAGGTTACATACAGAAATCATGCTATCCCTGCACCTCTTAATTATGAGGGCTTCCCGAAGAGTGTCTGCACATCTATAAATGATGCCGTATGTCATGGCATTCCTTCAAAGGATGAGATCCTTATGGATGGCGACATTATAAATGTAGACGTTTCAACCATACTTGACGGATATTTTGCTGACTCTTCAAGAATGTTCATGATCGGAAATGTTTCCGACGAGGACAGAAAGCTTGTTGAGGTTACCAGGGAAGCTATGATGCTTGGACTTGAGCAGGTTAAGCCATGGGCATTTATGGGAGATATGGGACAGGCAGTAAATGATCACGCAAAGGCTCACGGTTATTCTGTAGTTCGTGAGATCGGCGGACACGGAGTAGGTCTTGAGTTCCATGAGGAGCCATGGGTAAGCTATGTTACAAAGAAGGGTACAGAGATACTTCTTGTACCGGGTATGATATTTACTATCGAGCCTATGATCAATATGGGCGGACCTGAGATTTTCGTAGATGAGGAAAATGACTGGACTGTATATACAGATGACGGTTCAAAGTCAGCTCAGTGGGAGATTCAGGTACTTGTAACCGAAGACGGACATGAGGTTCTCAGCTGGTAATAACTTAGATACCAAGAGCGTATGCAGGAAAATGCATACGCTCCTTTTTATTATAGATTATACTTATGGGCTATTGATTTTTTTCAAAAATGTAGTATCATTGGTTTTAGCACTCACTCACGGCAAGTGCTAACAATTCGTGATTTTTTTCTGATTTACTGTATTGTCGGAATGATATCTGATATAATGAATACAGTTGGTGGCTATTTATAAGGAGACAGATTTATGAAGAAAATAATTATTATTCCAATATACGACACGCTGCTTCTGCCGGATGTAACATTTTATTTCCGCAAAGAGGTTATAGACGGATGGACTGTAGGTAATCTTAATGCAGGCGATACGGTAGCGTTCATCATGCTTAAGCAGGACATAAGCGTAAATGCGGCAGGGCCGGAGGATTTCTATCCGGTGGGAATCTCTGCCAAGATCGAGAATACGGATAATGAAGGAAATATAAGGATAAGAACCCTCGACAGAGTGGATTTCACCAACATTACCGTTAAGGGTGATAAGGTAAATGCCGAGATCACCGTAAGGCCTGAGATCGACGATATCAGTGCCGAGGACAGAAAGGAAGAATTTGAGAAGATCAAGTCCGAGTATCTGAAGTTCGTTCAGAATTTCCAGTGGGGGCTCTGGGCAAGAGGCTTCATACTTCAGTGGAAGAATATGAATGAGCTGGCATGTGCCATGGCAGGTTATTTCAGCATAACCTGGGAGGAGAAGTATGCGGTCATTGAAGCTGATTCCATAAGCGAGAGATATACTCTTATCGAAAATGCTGCCTACGAATTCATGGAAATGGCTATCGTTCAGAGTGGTGCAGAGGAGACTCAGAAGGAAGAGCACGAGAAGCAGTACAGAGAGGCTGCTATCAGAAAGCAGATCGATATACTCCAGAAGGAGCTTGAAGAGATGCACCCTGAAAGTATCTCCGATATCAGCAAGTTCAGAAGGATGATCGATGAGTCAGGTATGAACGAGACCGCGAGAAAAGAAGCGGACAAGGTGCTTAACCGTATGAAGCAGGAAGGCCAGGATGGCCACGAATACGGCATGCTTTATGATTATCTGGATTTTGTTACGGCTCTTGCATGGAGACCGGCTGAACCGACAGAGATCAATCTTGAGAAGGCTGAGCAGATACTTGATGCAGATCATTACGGTCTGAAGAAGGTTAAGGAAAGGATCATCCAGCAGATGGCTGTAATGGCCCTCAACAAGAAGCAGGCTGGTTCAATACTGCTTTTCGTTGGTGCGCCGGGTACAGGTAAGACAAGTATCGGACAGAGTATAGCCAAGGCACTCGGAAGAGAATATGTTCGTATAAGTCTCGGAGGCATCAGGGATGAGGCTGAGATAAGAGGACACAGAAGAACCTACATAGGAGCTATGCCGGGACGTATCATGGAAGGCATGAAGAGAGCCGGATCATCCAATCCGGTAATGGTGCTTGACGAGGTAGATAAGCTCGTAAGAGATTACGGCGGCGATCCTGCATCTGCACTCCTTGAGGTACTTGATCCGGAGCAGAATAATTCATTTACGGATCATTATATGAATGTGCCTTACGACCTTTCAAATGTACTTTTTGTATGTACGGCAAATTCTGTTGATACGATACCTGAACCGCTGCTTAACCGTATGGAGGTCATAAGCTTCAGCGGATATACGGCAGTTGATAAATATAATATTGCAAGAAAGCATCTGATACCTAAGGCAATGAAGCAGATGGGCATCAAGGCCAAGAATCTCAGTATCACGGATGCTGCAGTCAGAAAGATCATAGAAGATTACACCGCAGAAGCAGGTGTAAGAGGACTTAAGAAGCAGATAGACAATCTCTGCAGATATGCAGCAGTTAAGCTTGTTAAGGGCGAGGAGGAGAAGATCTCCGTAACTCCTAAGAAGCTTAGAGAATATCTCGGAACCAAGGTTATCGATCATGATGTTATCGATAAGAATACCATTCCTGGTATAGTGACCGGACTTGCATGGACAATGGCAGGAGGAGAGATACTTTTCATCGAGACCAAGAAGGTCAGAGGAAGCGGCAAGGTAACTATCACCGGACAGCTCGGAGATGTAATGCGTGAATCGGTTGAGATCGCTATAAGCCTTGTAAAGGGTATACTTCCGAAGGAGACGGAGAATCTTGCGGAGCAGGATCTTCACATCCATGTTCCGGAGGGAGCAGTTCCGAAGGACGGACCATCTGCCGGAATCACCATAGTTACAGCGCTTACATCACTTTTCACAGGTAAGAAGGTAGACCCGAAGATAGCAATGACAGGAGAGGTTTCTCTCAGGGGAAATGTTATGCCTATCGGAGGACTTCCTGAGAAGCTGATGGCAGCGGTAAGGGCAGGTGTTAAGAAGGTTTATATTCCGGAGAAAAATGTCAGAGACCTTGAGGATGTCGCTGAAGAGGTTAAGGCAGAGCTGGAAATAATACCTGTAAAAACGATCAAAGAGGTTCTCGAAGCAACAGGTCTTAGATAGAAGGGGTATAAAGGGGAATGGCAGCAAGGATAGATTATGTTATTGGCGGCTCGGGAACCGGCAAGACCACTCATCTTCTGGAGAGATTTGTGGATGAAGCGGTAAAAAGTCCCGATAAAAGATTTTTAATGATAGTTCCGGAGCAGGCAGCCGGAAATACTGAGAGAGACATGGTGAAAACCATGTTTCTTCGTCATGGAAGAAATGGTTTCATGAACATAGATATCATAGGCATCAGCAGACTTGCCTATAAGATATTTAATGAACTGGAGAGCAGTGTTGGAGGAATGTTATCGGATGCCGGAAAAAGCATGCTGATACGTCTTGTGGCAGGGAGAACGGATCTTCGCGTATATAAGAACAGTATTGATAAGGATGGCTTTATAGCTGAGACAAAGTCTCTTCTCTCAGAGCTTTTCCAGTACAATATCACCCTTACGGATATTGAAAAGGTTATAGATGAACTGGAAAAGACCGGTGAGAATCCGGTGCTTTCAGGAAAGCTCAGGGATATGGCGTCTATCTATAAAGGCTTCGAAGAAAGGATGGCAGAGAAGGAGGACGGCGTCATAACGGCAGAGAGGCTGGTTGCATATCTCTTAAATCAGCTTCAGGATAAAAGCTGCAGGGCACTTGATGGTGCGGTTATAGCATTTGACAGCTTTACAGGCTTTACTCCTTCACAGTACAGCCTGATCCTTGAACTTATGAAGAGGGCGGAGAGGATCACCTTCTCCATCACGATGGATGCATCGATCATAAAAAGCGGCAGAGAGGTTAAGGAATATGAGGTCTTTAATCTGAGCTATGTGACATATAAAAGGCTTGAAGAGCTGAAGGAAAAACTCTGTGCCGGACAGGAAAGCGGAATGCTTTTGCTTGAGGAAAACCGCCGCCACAGAGAAGACTCGATGTTAAAAGCTCTTGAGGCAGGGATGTTCAGATTTCCGGTCAGACCTTTTGCAAAGGCCGGCGACAGTGATAAGACCACCGGTAACAGTGTAAGACTCTGGAAATGCAAGAATCCGGAGGAACAGCTTCAGTGTATAGCGGAGGAGATAAGAAGAAAGGTATCAGAGGAGGGCTACCGTTATAATGAGATAGCGGTTCTCGCACCGGACCTTTCCGAAATGACCGGAAGCTTTGAGAAGATATTTAAAATGTACGATATTCCGTTCTTTGCGGACTATACGGTAAAGCTTATGCAGAGTCCGTTTACAGAGGCTGTTATCTCTCTTCTTGAGGCGGAAGAGAAGAATTATGACTACGATTCCATGTTTTCACTTCTTAAGACAGGAGTGCTGAAATGCGTTTCTGATGATGACGTGATGACGCTTGAAAACTTTGTGCTGAAGAAGAACATCAGAGGCGTGAAGAGATGGAACCGGTGTTTTTCGTATACGCTAAACAATGAAATATTTTATGAAAATGAAGAAAATATACGTAAAAGGCTTATGGAAGGACTTGGAGAGATCCACAGGGCATTTACTGAAGGAGGCAGGACCGTTTCGGATTATGCGGCAGCCATAAGACTTTTTATGCAGCAGAATTCATTTAAGGAGCAGACGGAGGCAGCGGCTGAAAAGCTTGAAGGCTCTGACATGAAGCTTTCAAGGACCTACAGATCCCTCTACAGCAGGATAGATGAATTCCTGGAGAAGATGGTGGCTGTGCTTGGAGAAGAAAAGCTCAGCATGCGCGAGTTTTCTGAGATCTTTAAGACCGGAATAAATGAGATAAGGCTTGGAACACTGCCGGCTTCTCTTGACAGTGTTGTTGTGGGAGATATCGAGAGAACCAGACTTTCGGATGTAAGGCTTATTTTCCTCATAGATGTAAATGAAGGCATCATTCCGAAACCGGGCAAGCCGGCAAAGATACTTAATGATTACGAGAAGGACTGCATCGAAGAGCTCTTTAAGAGACTTGATATCAGAAAAGAGCTTGCACCGAATGATAAAAAAGAACTTTACATAGAGCAGTTTTATATATATCTCTGCCTGTCAAAGGCAAGGGAACAGCTGGTGATCTGCACTTGCAATGTAAGCAGAAGCGGTGAAGAGCTTGAGGCGTCCTACATCATTTCAAGGATCAGGGGAATACTGCCGGGTATTGTTGAGGAGAAGGCGGCTCCAACGGGAGCCTTCGGAACGATCAGCTCGGATGTGTATTCATTTACAGGAATGATGAGAGAGCAGCTGTATGAGAAGAAGGAAGAAGGAAATGATGACGATCTGAAGGAGCTTGCTGTGCTTTATTCTCTTTATAGAGATAAGAAGGCGCTTGCTGATGAAGCGGCAGGATATTCAGACGTTGAAGATAAACTCTCTGATGATGCAACCCTTGCTGCACAGAAAGGGCTGTTTGTTCAGTCTGTTTCAAAGCTTGAGGAATATGCGGGCTGCGAATATAATTATTTCCTGAATTATATGCTGAGACTTAGAGAGAGGGATAGCTATCAGCTTGATCAGATGCAGTTCGGAAATGTCATGCATGGTGCTCTTGAAAAGGTCTTCAGAAAAATGGATGAGAAGGACCCGAAAGATACATATCTGAACTGGGTACAGGCAGATGATGCGGCCTTATCAGCCAAGATGAAGGAGGCTATAGATACTGAATTCAGAGCTATGTCCGATGAGCTGCTTTCGCCTGAGGGGGAGATAATAGCCGAGGGTCGGAACAGATATATCATGAAGAATATATATGAGCTGGGTGACAGGACCATTAAAAACCTCGGTATGCAGATTCGCGGAGGAGAGATGTCACCGCGCTTTTATGAGACTAAATTTAACCAGAGAGATGACTTTGCAAGTACAAGCATAGCTGTGCCGGGCGTTACCGGAAATGTCAAGCTTGAGGGTAAGATCGACCGTGTTGATATCCTTGATAAGGGCGATATTATATACCTCAGAGTCATAGATTATAAGACCGGAAATAAGGATTTTTCATATTCAGATCTTTTTTACGGCAAACAGCTTCAGCTTACGGTCTATCTGTCGGTGATGGTTGAAAAGGTTAAGAAGATCTATAAGAATCTCGGCAGGGACGTAAAGGTTGTTCCTGTCGGAATGTACTATAATCCTGTGAAGGATCCGTATGTTGAAAAGCCTGACAGCTTAGATGAGGAAGCGATAGAGAAGGCAATCCGTAGAGAACTCAGGCTTAAGGGACTTACAGGCGAGGAGCCGGAGTATCAGGAAATGCAGGAGAAGGGTATTACCGATCCTGAGAGAAGACTTGAAGGACCGGCAGATATACTCGGAATGGACTTTTATTCGAAAGCCTACAAAGGAAATCCGCCGGGCAGTCCTAAGGGAACTCATGTACTTGTAAATGAAGATGATTTTGAGAATATCGAAAGCTTTGCGGGAGTAAAGATTAAGGAACTTGCGGGAGATATGCTGAAGGGAAGCATACGCAGGAATCCATTTACGGATGGAAGAAATAAGACCTGTGACTTCTGCAAGTATAATGATATCTGCCGTTTTGATCAGGTGAACAGGGGTGACAGGGCAGTTTACATAAAGTCTGACGATGAAAAGGCATTTCAAACGATCAGTAATATAGGAGGGGCAGCAAAGAACAGTGGCAAAGTGGAATGATAAACAGCAAAAGGTTATAGACAGCCGGAAGCTCAGCGGACAGATACTTATCTCTGCTGCTGCGGGTTCGGGCAAGACCGCTGTCCTTGTTGAACGTATCCTTAGAAGTATTCTGGACAAGACGGACGGCGAATATGTAAATAATATCGATGATTTTCTTGTGGTGACATTCACAAGAGCAGCGGCTGCGCAGATGAAGGATAAGATCAGTAATAAGATCACAGAGCTTCTGAACGAGGAGGCCGGAAAGGAATTTCCGGATAAGGAGCTTGTCGATCATCTGCTTAAGCAGCAGGTTTCTGTCGGAAGGGCGGATATCTGTACTCTGGACAGCTTTTCTGCGAAGGTCGTCAGAGAAAATTTTAACGTGATAGGGATAGATCCTTCATTTGTTACTGCGGATGCAAATCTTATGAAGCTCCTTAAGGATGACATCCTTAGTGAAATGTTTGATGAGCTTTTCAGCGGCAAGGACGGCAGGTATGTAAGCTCTGCGGATTTCTGCGAGCTGGCTTCATTTTTCTTCAGAAAAACAGATGATACGGATCTTAAGAATGCATGCCTTAAGATAATGAGAGTGGCTGAAACCATGCCCGAGCCGGAGAAATGGCTGAGAGAGTCTAAGATAAATGATTCGGAAGACAGAGAAAAAGCGTTAAATTCACTTCGTTGGATGGACCGCCTGCTCGAGGACATCAAGGGACAGATCAAAAGTGCTATAGATATAAATGACCGTGTGCAGGAAATTGCGGCGGAGCTTGCCGAAAATACTGAGGGCATGACTGATAAGGAGATCGCAAATGTAGGTAAAATGGTCGCTAAGGCTGAGGAAGACCGCGAGAAGCTGGACATTTTATATCAGGCTGCGGATAAGGAGAACGGCGGCAGCTACAGGCTTATCAGAGAGGCACTTTCCGGCTGCAGCTTTGCGAGAAAGGGCACCGGAGAACCTGAGGCTTACTCGAATCTGAGAGGCAAATATTCACTTAAGTCGGGACTTATAGGCAGTATTCCGGAGAATCTTGTAAAGGGAGGAAAGCTTCCTGATACTGAAGAACTGATCGCTGAGGTTTATGATAATGCGGCCAGATGGATCAATATTTTTGTGGATGTGTGCCTTGAGTTCAGCGAGAGGGTGATGGCTGAGAAGAACAGGCGTAAGCAGTATGAATTCAGCGATATTTCTCATTTTGCGCTTAAGGTGCTTTCGGAATGTGAAGACGGCAGGATAAAGCGTGACGAAGCAGGAAATGCGATACCGTCAAGAACTGCAAGGGCGCTTTCAAATAAATATAAATACATCTACGTGGATGAATATCAGGACAGTAGCTATATCCAGGAGGATATGATAAATACTATCGCCCGGATCAGAAATGGTGTACCGGTGAATATTTTCATGGTAGGAGATGTAAAGCAGAGCATCTACCGCTTCAGGCAGGCAAAGCCGGAGCTTTTTGTAAATAAATACAATACTTTTGAGAATATAACGGATGCTTCTATAGAAGAGCTGGAGAAGAGAAGCGGCGGAGCGGCTGCCGGTGCTGTGGTTGGATCTGCAGAAGGTGCTGCAGGCGATGTGAATGGCGCAGCTGCCGGAAGTGCTGCAAGTGGTGATGATGCAGCTGCGGACGGCGGAAGCGGCAGAAGTAAAGGCATGGTGATCGATCTCAGTAAGAACTACAGATCAAGAAGACCTGTGCTGGATGCCACGAATTTTATCTTCAGCAGCCTCATGAGACGCGATATCGGCGGGCTGGATTATGATGACAGAGTAAAGCTTAATTTTGGTGCCGGAGAAGCGGGCATATATGATGAAGGATCCGGTGAGGGAAGAAAGACGGAGCTTATCATAATAACCAAGCCGGAGGAGGTTCCCGAGGAAGATGCCGGAAGCGCAGATGCAAAAACCGCTGATAAGCCGGATGCGGATTCTTCAACTAAGAAAGCGGCTGAGAATAAAGCTTTGGCGGATGATGACTCCGAATTCGGAAATGATGAATATGAGGCGGCGGTGGTCGCAGACCGTATCGAGGAGCTGCTGAATGATGAAAGCTTTACCGTAAATGATGAAGAAAAAGGAACAAGAAGGCTCAGAGCTTCTGATATAGTAATACTTATGAGAAGCCTCAAGGGAAGAACTGATGCGTATGAAGACGCTCTCACACGCCGCGGCATTGGCGTGAAGGTCGATAATGAGAGCGGTTATTTTGATGCAATCGAAACGGTTACGATGCTTTCAATGCTCCGTGTTATCGATAATATCAGGCAGGATATCCCTCTTGCAGCGGTACTTGATTCTCCGATAGGAGGACTGGATGACAGCGATATGATGCTGATAGCAGGTGAGGAATATGAGGGCAGGAAGGCTTCATTTTATGATAAATGCACAGCCTTCAGGGACAGATACCTTACCGCTGATAAGTCAGATGAGACCAAAACAGCCGTTGCGGCAAGACTGGACAGATTCTTTAAGCTCAGGGAGGAAATAGTATCAAGACTGGGATACATCAGCATTTCCATGCTTATCAGGGAGATACTTGATAAGACCGGCTATGATATCTATGCTTCGATGCTTCCTATGGGCGAGAGACGTCTTGCGAATCTTTCGATGCTCATGAAGAAGGCTGAGGATTTTGAGGCAGGCAGCTACAGCGGACTTTTTAATTTCTTAAGATATATAGATAAATGCAGGATCCATGATATTGATTTTGGTGAGGCTGATGTAAGCAGTGATGGAAGTGATAAGGTTACTATCATGACTATCCATAAGAGTAAGGGACTTGAATTTCCGGTGGTATTTCTCGCAGGACTTGGCCATCAGTTCAATAAAATGGACGAGAAGGACAACATCTTCGTGGATGGAGACGATCATCTGGCGGTTAATTATATCGATCCGAAGCGAAGGATCAAGGATAAGAGCTTTATGTCGAGAGTGATGCTCAGGCTTTCGACGCTGGGAAAGGCGGAGGAGGAGCAGAGGCTTCTCTATGTTGGAATGACCAGAGCGAAGGAATATCTTATCATGTCCGGAGTTGATAAGGGCTATTTTAAAAAATGCGAAAAAGGCTTTGACAGCCTTGATTATAAGATAAGAAGCACGTTAAAGGATTATTTGACATGGATAGAACCTGTGGTCATGACAGGTACGAAGGATGTGATCACAAAGAAGGTGATGACCTTTGATGATATCGATAATATCGGAAAAGTCAGAAGGTTAAACGGTAAAATGGATTACGACAGCCTTACCATGAAGCTGGAGAGACTTTCGGCAGAGGAGGATGTCCGTAAGAAGGCTGATGAGCAGTATGAGATCTATGAGCTTTCAAAGCATTATAAGTATAAGGATGATGTGACTGCATTTGCGAAAATGTCGGTTTCGGACATCAAGAAGCAGCTGATGGAGGCACAGTTCGAGGATACCGAGCGTTACGCGGGTAAGGAGCTGTACGATCCTGCTGACAAGAAGGGGCTTTATGATTTCATGCTGGACTGTGGTGATGCTGATGTGGAGTTTTCGGCTGCAGGAGCTGTAAGATCAGATGATCCTGCTGCTGCAGTAGCTGCAAAATCAGATGATCCTGCTGCAGAGGAAGTGAAGGACACTGAGACATATGATGCTGCAGGAAGAGGTACTCTCATTCACAGAGTATATGAGCTGATTGATTTTAAAAGGATCGATTCGGCTGAGGATATGAAGAAGGAGATAGAAAGAGTACTTACACTGGACTGCTTTTCAGAGGATGACAGAGCCGGATTCTATGAGAGAAATGATATAGAGCTTATGATACGTTTTGCGGATACTGAGCTTTTCGGAAGGATGAAGGAGGCAGACAGAAGAGGAAAACTCTATAAGGAAGCTGAATTCACCATGGGTGTACCGTCGAAGGAGCTCGGCATCGGACAGGAAGGCAGCGGAACGGTCATCATCCAGGGTATCATTGATGGATATTTTATAGATGAGGATGGCGAAGCGGTAATAATGGATTATAAGTCCGATAAGACTGCGAATAAGCTTACCCTGATCAAAAGATATAAACCTCAGCTTGAGCTTTATGCAAAAGCGCTTACCGGTATCAGAGGACTTAAGGTAAAAGAGAAGATAATCTACTCTCTCGTCGCGGGTGAAGTGAAGCTGTAAGTGCAGCCCTCAGTGCAGCAGTAAGCGCAGGTCTCAGTACAGCTGTAAGTGCAGACCTAGGTACAGCAGTAAGTACAGCCGTCAGTGCAGCGGATGTACTGTAAAAAATGTGCAGTTTAATACATTTTTAAAAGGCTCACAGAGGCGCTTAAATAAGGTATTATTGATTGACATTGATTATATGAAAAACTATAATGTAGGAAGTATTTCTGAGAGGAGATGACGTACGGTATCATGACAAAAAGAAAAAGAATAAAGACATTTTCGATCATGCTTTTTGTGGTTGTGATCCTGACTGTTTTATCATTTGTTTTCGGAGGAAATGAACGTTCGGAGACTATCAAGGAGACCATGAAGGATGCGGTTCTGCATGACGAAAACAGGATGAGCCTCTTTGGTCTTATCGACGTCAATCCGTCGCTTGTATCGGCTTATGTCGTAACGGCTGCAATACTTATATTTGCGCTGATCATAAGGATATTTGCGATACCACGCTTTAAGATCGTTCCGGGCAAATTTCAGGTGTTTGTAGAAGAGTGGGTAGGTCTTTTCAAGAATCTTGCAGAGAAGAACAGCCCTCACAGAAACCGTTTCCTGGGCATTTACGTTTTTACGGCGGGTACATATATCTTCGTCGGAACATGCTTTGAGCTTCTGGGATTCCAGGCGGTAACTACCGGCGGAATGTCTATGGCTCTTCCTGCTCCGCTTGCGGATATCAATGCGGCCATTTCAATGGGCTTCATGTCGTACTTCGCGATAATGTCAGGAGGAATAGCTGAAAATGGAGGTAAGGGAGTCCTCAAGACACTTAAGGATTTCTCGCTTCCGATATCAATGAGCTTCCGACTTTTCGGAGCGCTTCTCAGCGGTCTTCTGGTAACAGAAATGGTTTACTATTACATCACGCTGAGCTTTGTACTGCCTGTTGTTGTAGGTATACTCTTTACACTTATACATGCTCTTATACAGGCGTATGTCCTTACAATGCTGACGGCACTGTTCTACGGAGAGGTTTCCGAACCGTCAGAGAAGAAGGTTAGAAAAAGAGCCGCTGTAAATCAGTCGGTTACTGAATAAATGTTTTTCCAGGAGGGATTAGTAAAATGAATAAAGTATTAAAAATCATGCCGGTATTTCTTGCGGTTATCATAGTAATGCTTGCTGTGTCTATTCCGGTTATGGCAATGAGTGATAAGAAGAAGGATAACAGTGCAAAGACAGTAGTCAGTGCAGCAGAAAAGACAGTAGTTATGCAGGATGCGGAAACTCTGAAAGTCGATAACGAGAAGGAAGAAGCTTCAGACAGCAGCTCAACAGGCAGCAAGGCAATGGCAGCAGCTATCGTTGTTGGACTTGCAGCAGCTGCAGGTGCTATAGGAATGGGTATGGCTATCTCAAAGTCAGCAGAAGGAATCTCAAGACAGCCTGAGGCTGCCGGAAATATCAGAACCTCCCTCATGCTCGGACTTGTATTCATCGAGACAGCTATCATTTATGCACTTATCGTTGCGATACTTATCATATTCGTCATGTAGCGGAGAAATGGTGCTTTGACGAGATAGATAAGAGTAACATTTGTTGACAAGAGATTATTTGAAAAAGGAGGCATAAGGATGCCGCTTAATATAGATATTCAGCAGATACTTCTTCATCTTCTTAACTTTGCGATCCTTTTCACAGGACTTTATGTGATCCTTTACAAGCCGGTAAAGGAGTTTATGGAGAAGAGGCAGGAGCATTTCAAAGAGATGGAAGAAAAGGCCGAGGCTGCAAAGTCTGACGCCGAGAAGCTGAAGAAGCAGTACGAGGATAAGCTCGCTGCATCAGATGCTGAGATTAGTGAGAAAAAGAGTAAAGCAGAGGCTGAGCTCGGGGCTATCAGAAAAGACCGCCTTGAGAAGGCAGAGGCTGATGCTGATAAGATAATTCGTGATGCAAAGGATACTGCGGAGAGAGAGAAGAAGAGGATCATCCGCAGCGCCGATGATGAGGCTAAGGATATAATCGCTGAAGCTGCAGAGCAGATAGTGAATTCCAGCCTCAGTGATAATTTTGATGCGTTTCTTCGTGATGCCGAAAGGGGTAAACAGTAATGAGTGAGAAGCTTACGGCTGATAAGGCTGTTCTTTACGCTGCTGAGGCTCCTTCGGACGAACAGAGATCCGGTTTTGAAGCATTTCTCTCTAAGAAAAAGGGAAGGGAGATAAGTCTTGAATGGAAGAAGGACGATACTCTCGGAAATGGCTTCAGACTCTGCTACGGAAGCGAGGTTTATGACTGGACCACAGAAGGAAGGCTCAGACAGTTTGTAGATATGATCGGCGGCCTTACAGGAGAAGGCGACGTCGTCAGTCTTGTCAGGGAAAATGTTAAAAACTGGAAACCGGAAGCACGTGCAGCCGAGATCGGACACGTTGTAACTGTCGGTGACGGTATTGCTGTAGTTTCAGGACTTGACCGTGCAACCTACGGCGAGATCGTTGCTTTTGAGTGCGGTGTAAAGGGAATGATCCAGGACCTTAGACATGGTGAGGTCGGCGTTATAATCTTCGGCGACGATGATGAGATAACGGATGACAGCCTTGTTTACAGGACAGGCAAGACCGCGGGTATTCCTGTGGGTGAAGCCTTTGTTGGGCGAGTGGTAAATGCACTCGGCGAGCCTGTGGACGGCAAGGGAGAGATCCCTGCGGACGGATACAGAGCTATCGAATCGCCTGCACCGGGAATAATAGACAGACAGCCGGTTGATAAGCCTATGGAAACAGGACTTCTGACCATTGATTCCATGTTTCCTGTTGGAAGAGGCCAGAGAGAGCTTATTATAGGCGACAGGCAGACCGGTAAGACTGCCATAGCCATTGATACTATACTTAACCAGAAGAATAAAAATGTTATCTGCATCTATGTGGCGATCGGCCAGAAGGCCAGCAGTATAGCGCATCTGATGCAGAATCTTACAGAGAACGGAGCGATGGAATATACCATCATCGTAAATGCTTCTGCAGGCGAGACTGCACCTATACAGTTCATCGCACCTTACGCAGGAACGGCTCTTGGCGAGTATTTTATGAATACCGGAAGAGATGTGCTTATCATTTATGATGATCTTTCAAAGCATGCGATAGCTTATAGAGCACTCAGTCTTCTGCTGGAGCGTTCTCCGGGACGAGAGGCTTATCCGGGAGATGTATTCTATCTGCATTCAAGACTGCTTGAACGTTCGGCTCATCTTTCGGATGAGAAGGGCGGAGGCTCCATGACGGCGCTCCCTATCGTTGAAACTCAGGCCGGAGATGTTTCGGCATATATACCGACGAATATCATTTCCATAACAGATGGACAGATATTCCTCGAAAGCAGTCTGTTCTTTTCGGGACAGAGACCGGCGGTAAATGTCGGACTTTCGGTATCCCGTGTAGGTGGTGCGGCCCAGACAAAAGCCATGAAGAAGGCAACGGGCAGCCTCAGACTGGATCTTGCGCAGTACAGGGAAATGGAGGTCTTCAACCAGTTCTCAAGTGATCTGGATGATGTTACCAAGAAACAGCTGTATTACGGCAAGGGTCTTATGAGACTTCTGCGTCAGCCGCAGAACCATCCGATGTCTCAGCATCAGCAGGTAATAACGCTTATTTCGGCGCTTAACCATAATATGCAGGATGTTGATATCAGTAGGATAAATGAGACCAATTCTAAAATGCTTGACTATTTTGAAGATATGTATCCGGAAGTCTGTGCCGCTATCGACAGAGACGGAGTGATCACAGATGAACAGATAGATCTGATCAAAAAAGAAGCAAAGAGCTTTATAGATTCACTCGAATAAGAGGCAGAGGTGGTTTAGGTGTCTGGAGCCAAGGAGATAAAGGACAGGATAAATACAATTAAAAATACTCAGAAGATAACAAATGCCATGTATCTTATCTCTACTACCAAGATGCGTAAGGCTAAAAATGAGTATGAGAGGACCAAGCCTTTTTTTGACATGCTGAATCAGGAGTTCAGCCGTATGCTGAGACGTGTTGACAGCGTTGACAGCAGCTATTTTTATACCGATGAGGAGAAAATGGGTGAAGGCGGAGCAGGCAGGGAGGTCTGCGCGATCTTCGTCATAACGGCTGATAAGGGACTGGCGGGATCATATAATTCAAATGTTATCCGCGAGACCGAGAGACTCATGAAAAAGTACAAAAAGACTTATCTTTATGTGATGGGCGAGGTCGGAAGGGCTTATTTTTATAAGCATAACATTCCTATGGTCGAAAGCTACAGCTATCCTGCCATGGATCCGAGCCTTCACATAGCCAGAAAGACCGCCAGTGCGATACTTACAGGCTTTGATGAGGGGCTTTATAAGGATGTATTCATCGTATATACCAATATAAACGGTATCACAGAGGTGGTTGAGAGAAAGAGGATACTGCCTCTCAACAGAAGAAGATTTCTGGAAAGAATTGGTCCGGGTGAGGATTCATATGAGAATTATGAGTTTTATCCTTCATTTACGGATGTAATAGATAATGTTGTTCCGATGTATCTTGCGGGCTTTATATACGGCGCAATGATAGACAGCTTCTGCTCTGAGCAGAACGCCAGAATGACAGCCATGAATTCTGCAAATGATAATGCGGAGGAGATAATGTCCGAGCTTTCCGTGGAATATAACAGAGTGCGGCAGGCAGCGATAACCCAGGAGATAACTGAGGTCGCAGCAGGAGCAAAGGCATTAAGACGTAAGAAAAAGAAGAAGACAGGGGAGGCTGTATCTTGAATAAAGGTAAGATAGTTCAGGTATCGGGACCTGTAATAGAAGTTGAATTTACAGAAGACAGCATGCCGAAGTTAAGGGATGCTTTATATCTTTACGTGGGAAACGAGAAGAGAGTCATGGAGGTATCGCAGATACTTCCTGATCATATAGTCAGATGCATCATGCTTTCTCAGAGCGAGGGAATAGCCAGAGGAGATGAAGTCTTTTCGGAGGGAAGCGGCATAAAGGTTCCTGTAGGAAATGTCACTCTCGGAAGGATGTTCAATGTTCTCGGAGACCCTATCGACGGTCTGGGCGATATCCCGGAGGATGCCGAGAGAAACTGCATACACAGAAAAGCGCCTGCCTTTGAAGAGCAGAGCGTAAATGTTGAAATACTTGAAACAGGCATCAAGGTCATAGATCTTCTCGAGCCTTATCAGAGAGGCGGAAAGATCGGTCTCTTCGGAGGAGCCGGAGTAGGTAAGACAGTACTTATCCAGGAGCTCATCCATAATGTTGCCATGGCGCACAATGGTTTCTCTATCTTCACCGGCGTCGGTGAAAGAAGCAGGGAAGGAAATGATCTCTGGAGAGAAATGCAGGAAAGCGGCACCATTGAGAAGACAGCGATGGTATTCGGACAGATGAATGAGTCACCGGGAGTCCGTATGAGAGTTGCTCTGACCGGACTTACCATGGCAGAGTATTTCAGAGATGAACAGGGAAAGGATGTACTCCTTTTTATAGATAATATATTCAGATTCGTACAGGCGGGTTCTGAGGTTTCGACTCTGCTTGGACGTATGCCTTCGGCTGTGGGCTACCAGCCGACACTTGCAAATGAGATGGGTACTCTTCAGGAGAGGATCACATCTACCAAGAATGGCTCCGTAACTTCCGTTCAGGCGGTTTATGTTCCTGCGGATGACCTTACGGATCCGGCGCCTGCGACTACATTTACCCATCTTGATGCAACTACGGTACTTTCAAGAAGGATAGCCGAGCAGGGTATCTATCCGGCGGTTGATCCGCTCGCTTCAACCTCGAGAATACTTGAGGCAAGCTACGTTGGAGAGAGACATTATAATGCTGCCAGAGGAGCGCAGGAGATACTTCAGAAGTACAGTGAGCTTCAGGATATCATTGCCATTCTCGGTATGGATGAGCTCTCGGACGAGGACAGAAATGTAGTAGAAAGAGCAAGACGTATAATGAGATTTTTGTCCCAGCCTATGTTCGTGGCTGAAAAATTTACAGGTAATAAAGGTGTTTACGTCCCTGTTGAGGATACGATCAAGGGCGTGGAGACCATAATAGGCGGCGAGGTTGATAAGCTTCCTGAAAATGCCTTCTATAATGTCGGAACGATTGAAGACGCGTATGCAAAAGCTAAAAAGCTTGAAGAGGAATAAAACATGGCAACATTTTATGTTGATATACGTGAAGCAGACAGCCCGTATTATGACGGAGAGGTAGAGTCTCTCAGATTTCCTACTCTGGACGGTGAATACGGAGTTATGGCTGGACATAGAAAAATGATAGCGCCGATAGTTCCGGGGACACTTCATCTTGTAACTGCTGCCGGTGAAGAGATGATCGCTTCTGTCGGAACCGGATTTATCAAGATTGACAAGAATAAGGTCATTATCCTTGTGGATTCTCTGGAGCGTCCGGAGGAGATAGATCTTGAAAGGGCTAAGAAAACTGAAGAGAAGGCTATAGCCGGAATGCTTCTCAGACAGAATCAGAGAGAATATAAGCTTGCAGAGATAAGTCTTGCGCGTGCAATGTCCCGATATAGAACTCGTAAAGAATTTGATTCGAGAAGATAAATGTTGTATAATATAGAGTGGTACGCAGATAGATGATTTTTTGTTTTTTTTGGGGTGGAGAAAATATTTATGGCAAATGAATTTGGCTCTGAAAATTACATAGAAGAGTTAAAGAGACTTCAGGAAGAAAATGAAAGCCTGAAGAGGGATAATCTGGTTTATCAGGCTATCCTGGATAATACTCATGCAAAGATATTCTGGAAGGACAGGGACCGGAGATATGTCGGAGCAAATAGAGCATTTCTTGATTTCTTTGGCGTTTCTGCGGATGATATCGTCGGAAAGACCGATGAGGATATGGGCTGGTGCCCGGACCCGCTTCAGTTCTTCAATGATGAGATGGCTGTGCTTGAGGAGGGTAAGACTGTCCTTCGTTCAGAGGGCAAGTGTGTCTCATTTGGACAGGAGAAAGAGATAGTTGCAAGTAAGATACCGCTTCTCTTTGAAGGTCAGGTTGTCGGACTTGTTGGAGATTTTAATGACGTTACGGATACCAATACATCATTTAAGGTGGTTATCTCTGAACTGAACAAGGTAAGAGATCAGCTGAAGAGATATGAGTTCTATGACCAGCTGACAGGTGTGCTTAACAGAAGCGGTGCGTATGAGGTCGCTCAGGATTTCGAAGAGAAGTATTTCGAGGAACAGAGAGATTTTGCGGCCATTTATATGGATATTAATAATTTCAGGCAGTTTAACGATAATTACGGTTATCAGATGGGTGATGATGTACTTATCAATATTGCCAGAAAGCTTGAGGAAAGCCTTGTTGATGAATGTGCGCTCTCAAGATTCGGAGGAGATGTGTTCATTATACTCACGAGACAGAGCGGTGAGGATGAGATCAAGAGGCTTATAGCAGATATAGAGAAAAACGTCGGCAGTATCAAAAAGGTTGACGGATATGACATTTCCATAAGCATCATGAGCGGATATGCGAGATATTCTGATTTTATGGATATTGACAGAATGCTTCTTGAAGCAGAGAAGAAGCTTTTTGAAGGGAAGGATGAATAAGACCGGTTTTTATATGGGGGTTTTATGGGAGAAAATGATGCTATCTTTAACAAAATAGCAGAAGCTCTTCTGGTAGACTATTCAAGCGTCTACTATGTAAATGCCGTGACCAATGAATACAGGTGGTATTCAATGGATTCGCAGTTTAAATCTCTTAAGATCGAACCTGACGGAGATAATTTCTTTGAAAATGTCATTAGAGACAGCGAGCTCGTTGTTTATAAGGAGGATATAGAGCTCGTCAGAAATTTTCTGGCGAAGGAAAACCTTATGAAGGGCGTCAGGGGCGGCGAGATGAAGAGCATCGTATACAGGCTGAATGTAGATGGAAAGCCTGTATATTTTACTATGCGCCTGATCAGAGGCATAGTTGATAATGATGATTATTTTATCATCGGTGTCTTAAATGTAAATGACAAGGTCCTTCATGAACAGGAGAAGGAACGCCTTGAGAAACAGAATCTTATCTATAACCGGATCGTTCGGAGTCTGGCTCAGATCTATGAATCCATTTATTATGTTGATATTGAAACCGGAGAATATACGGTGTATGCCGCTGCAAGACGTGAGACCAGTTTTGACGTCATAAACAACGGTACGGATTTCTTTGCGGATTTTGAAGAGGATGTAAGATGCAATATCGTTCCTGAGGACAGGGATATGATAGGCAGCATCATTAACAGGGAAACTCTTAAGAATACATATGATTCCAAAACGTTAAATACTTCGTTCAGAGCGCTGGTAAAGGGTGTTGTAATATATATGAACCTTATGGTGGCGTGGGCTGAGGACAGAAAAAATGTCATCATAGGTATCACGAATGTTGATAAACAGATGAGAAAAGAGATCGAGCAGACGCAGGCACTTAGAAATGCCAATGAACGTGCCGAGACCGACGGACTTACCAAGGTTAAGAATATGAGTGCATACCAGAAGATGGAGAAGCTTCTTCAGGAGGATATCGACAGAAAGAAGACGGATCCTTTTGCAATAGTTGTATGTGATATCAACGGACTTAAGGAAGTGAATGACTCTCTGGGACATAAAGCCGGAGATGCATATATCTGCACTGCCTGCAATATGATCTGCAAGACATTTACGCACAGCCCGGTTTACAGAGTCGGCGGCGACGAGTTCTGCGTGGTCGTTAAGGGCGATGATTTTAATAATAAAGATTATCTTATGAAGTCCATATCGGAGACTATGAAGACCAATCATAAGAGAGGAGACGTTGTGGTGGCTTCCGGTATCGCAGTTTATGATCCGGAAAAGGATTCCTGCGTTTCTGATGTTTTTGAGAGGGCTGACAGCTTCATGTATGAAAATAAGAAGGAGCTGAAGAATTTTACGACCCGGAATTAAGAGGCCGTAAGGTGATCTGAAGGCTGATAAAAGACTGACCCAAAAGGCCGACAAAAAGATTGACCGGAAGACTAACCCCAAAGGCCGACATAAAGGATTGACCGGAAGACTGACCCAAAAGGCCGACATAAAGGATTGACCGGAAGACTGACCCCAAAGGCCGACTTATGATTGATCAAAAGATTGAATTTAATTATAGAAAAAATTAGAGGATAAAGAGATGGAAGAAAGGCTGCAGAAGCTTCTGAGAGAAAAATACATGCTTCTTAAGCTGGAATGCCCTGTAATAGAACGAAAATACTGGGAATGTATAGAAGATATGCAGGCTGAAGTCTTCAGAAAAAAGCTCAGTCTTATGGAGAAGGAAGAACCGGACAGGGATTTTTCTGCTCAGTATGAGGCACTTCGAAAGATGCAGGAAAACCGCCGGCAGATAGAGGAACGATATCTAAAGGCTTCGGAGATACTTAGTCTTTCCGAAGAGGAGATAGATAGTTTCCTTGCTTCATTTTATAAGGAAGATACAGCGGAGGGTGAAGACACAGAGCTTAAAGTTAAAAGACTTGAGGAAGAGATAAAGAATATAAAGATATCATTTCCGTATAATAAAAGATTTACAGTCGGAAGCGAGAAGACTGTGAAGCGTCACAGGGACAGGCTTCAGAAGCTTCTTGATGAATATAATGAAAAACTGGGAGAGCAAAATGTTTAAGTATGCTTTTTTTGATCTGGACGGAACACTTACACAGTCTGAGTTCGGGATCATCAATTCGATTATTTATGCTCTTGATAAGATTGGCATTGAAGTAACTGACAGAGAGAGCGTGAAGAGGTTCATCGGCCCTCCGCTTACGGCTGCATTCAAGGATTTTTATGATATGAATGATGAAGATGCGGCTAAAGCTACAAAAATCTACAGAGAATATTATAACGCCGGAGAAATGTACAACGCGCCTCTATATGACGGAGTAGAGAAGGTCCTTGCGGATCTTTATGAAAAGGGCGTAAAAATGTATATTGTTACATCAAAGCCTAAGGTTTTCGCTGAGAAGATAGCTGATCATTTTGATGTGCTCAAGTATTTTGAGAAGGTTGTAGGACCTGAACTATCGGAGAAGAGCTATTCCAAGGCATTTCTTGTTAAAACTGCTATGGAAGACTGCGGAGAGATCCCTTCTTCAGAGGAGGAGAGACTTAAGGATTATGTAATGGTCGGAGACAGATTCTATGATATCGAAGGCGCTGTCGCAAACAGTATCTCTTCGATAGGAGTTCTCTACGGTTACGGCGAGAGAGAAGAGTTAGAAAAAGCCGGTGCAACATTTATCGCTGAGACAGCTCCTGACATCACAGGTATTGTGCTGGGAGAATGATTGCCCCGGAACGGTGATAATTAGGCTTTTTGGCCTGTCGGCGGATTATTATATGTGCATATTGCACAAAAAAATACCCTGTTTGGCTGTCAAAAGATATTCGTAAACTTGCTTTTGCCTGAAATGTGCATAAAACACTGAGGAAAATACAAATTTTTTTCGTAAAAATGAATAAATTATGGTTTTATTTTTGGACAGTTGATGATATAATAAAAGAACATTATAGCTTAAAGGGGTGACACTATGATCAAAAAGGAAATGATAGCAATGCTTCTTGCAGGTGGTCAGGGCAGTCGTCTTGGCGTTTTAACCTCAAAGCTTGCTAAACCAGCAGTTGCATTTGGTGGAAAATACAAGATTATTGATTTTCCACTTAGTAATTGTATTAACTCTGGTGTAGATACTGTAGGTGTACTTACACAGTATAGACCACTGAGACTTAATCAGCATATTGGAATCGGAATGCCATGGGATCTTGATAGAAATCTTGGTGGCGTAACAGTGCTTCCTCCATATGAAAAGAGCACTAACAGTCAGTGGTATACCGGTACTGCTAATGCCATCTATCAGAATCTTGAGTATATGGAGTATTATAATCCTGAGTATGTTCTGATACTTTCAGGTGACCATATATATAAGATGGACTATGAGGTTATGCTCGATTATCACAAGAGCTCAAAGGCGGATGTTACTATCGCTACTTATCAGGTTCCGATGGAAGAAGCCAGCAGATTCGGTGTTGTTATCACCGATGAAAACGGCGTTATCCAGGAATTTGAGGAGAAGCCTGAGCATCCACGAAGCAATAAAGCTTCAATGGGTATTTACATTTTCAGTTGGAAGGTTCTCAGAGATGCACTTATCGAGATGAAGGATGTTCCTTCATGCGACTTTGGTAAGCATGTCATTCCACGTTGCCATGAGCAGGGTAAGAAGATCTGTGCATATGACTACAAGGGATATTGGAAGGATGTTGGAACCCTCGGTTCTTACTGGGAAGCCAATATGGAGCTTGTAGATATTGTTCCTGAATTCAATCTTTATGAGGAATTCTGGAGAATCTATACTAAGAGTGACACACTTCCTCCTCAGTATATTGCTGAAGGAAGCAAGGTTGTTAAGAGTATAGTCGGAGAAGGAACAGAGGTTTACGGTATCGTAGAGAATTCTGTTATCGGTTCCGGTGTAACCATTGGAAAGGGAGCAGTTGTCCGTAATTCTATTATCATGAACGGCGTAGTAGTCGGAGATAATGCAGTTGTGGATAAGGCTATCCTTGCAGAGGGTGTTAAGATTGGCGCAAATGCAGAACTCGGTGTGGGCGAAGAGCTTCCAAATGAGTTTGCTCCGCATATCTATTCATTTGGCCTTGTAACTATTGGAGAGAATTCTGTTGTACCTGATAATGTCAAGATCGGTAAGAATACGGCAATTTCAGGAGTTACAACTCCGGACGAATATCCGGACGGAATCCTTAAGAGCGGTTCTAGTATTATAAAGGCAGGTGAGTGATAATGAGAGCCATTGGTATTATTTTAGCAGGTGGAAACAGCAGCAGAATGGGTGATCTCTCAGCTAAGAGAGCAATTGCAGCTATGCCTATCGCAGGAAGCTACAGAGCAATCGATTTTTCACTTTCAAATATGTCAAATTCCCATATTCAGAAGGTTGCTGTATTTACACAGTACAATTCAAGATCGTTGAATGAGCATCTTAATTCTTCAAAATGGTGGGATTTCGGTAGAAAACAGGGTGGACTTTATATAATTACACCTACTATTACAGCTACAAACAGCTATTGGTATCAGGGTACTGCTGATGCACTTTATCAGAACATCAATTTCTTAAAGGATGCTCATGAACCTTATGTAGTTATCGCTTCGGGCGATGGTGTGTATAAGCTTGATTATAACAAGGTTCTTGAGGAGCATATCGCAAAGGGTGCCGACATTACAGTAGTAACAAAGGATCTTAAGCCTGATGAGGACGATATCAGCAGATTCGGCGTACTCAAGTGTGATGAGGATGGCAAGGTTATCGATTTTGAAGAGAAGCCGCTTGTGGCAGAAACAAATACTGCATCTATCGGTGTTTATGTTATCAGAAGACGTCAGCTGATCGAGCTTCTTGAGACATGCGCACAGGAAGGCAGAACTGACTTCGTTAAAGATATTATCGTAAGATATAAGAGTGTCAAGAAGATCTATGCATATAAGCTGGAGACATATTGGAGAAATATCAGTTCTATAGATTCATACTACAGAACCAACATGGACTTCCTCAAGAAGGACGTAAGAGATTACTTCTTCAGAAGCCAGCCGGATGTATATACAAAGGTTGAGGACCTCCCTCCTGCTAAGTTTAACGGAGAAGCAGTGGTTTCCAACAGCCTTGCATCAAGCGGATGTATCATTAATGGTACAGTAGAGAATTCACTTCTCTTCAAGAAGGTATATGTAGGCAACAATACCGTTATCAAGAATTCTATTATTCTTAATGATGTTCATATTGGTGATAACTGCTATATCGAGAACTGCATCGTAGAAAGCAGAGATACGATAAGAGCAAATACAGTTCATACCGGTGAGGTAGGAACTCCTAAGATCATTATCGAGAAGAGCTTTAGATATACTGTATAGCTTAAATTTGGGGACAGCATTAAGGAGGGTTAAAGCATGGAGATAACGGATGTAAGGGTTAGAAAGATTGATAAGGAAGGCAAGATGAAAGCCGTTGTATCAATTACTATTGATGATGAATTTGTAATTCATGATATCAAGGTCATTGAGGGAGAAAAAGGACTTTTCATCGCTATGCCAAGTAGAAAATCTACAGACGGCGAATACAGGGATATTGCCCATCCTATCAATTCAGAGACCAGAAGCAGGGTTCAGGACATTATACTGAAGAAGTATAGTGAAGCTGAAGACATAGTAAGCGAATAAGCTTTTTGTTAAAAAGATCAGAGCCCAATGGACATTTCCGTTGGGCTTTGTTTTTTAAAGAAGTAATACAAAGGAGAAAATGATGGTAAAGCATGTTATTTTATGGCAGCTTAAAGATGAACTTTCAGCGGCAGAGAAGATAATTGTAAAAGCAGATATTAAAGCCGGACTCGAGGGACTGAAGGGCCGTATTCCGGGACTTGTTGATATCAGTGTGAATGTTGATGGACTTGCTTCGTCAAATGCTGACCTGATGCTTGATTCAACCTTCGTTGATGAGGCATCCCTTAAGGGTTATGCCGTACATCCTGAGCATGTAGCGGTAGCTGACGGTGTTGTTCGACCTAATGCAAAGCTTAGAGTCTGCATGGATTATGTGGTGTAGGACTATAGAGTGTTTTGCATGTATCGCTAAATAGTGCATTGTAACAAAAAAACACAGGACTGAATATCAGTACTGTGTTTTTTTAGTGCAGTTGACGGGACTTGAACCCGAACCCACTTGCGTGGACATGAACCTGAATCATGCGCGTATGCCAATTCCGCCACAACTGCAGAGTTTTTTAATCCGTAAAAGGAAGCCTTTTCCTCTCACCGCGACATTTTTGATATTATCATTTAAGGGTATTTATGTCAAGAGAAAAATGACCTTTGAGATGTGCCTTATCATTGCATATATTCATATTTATATTATAATATTAACTATAGGTATTTTACGGAAAGGGGTGTTTAAATGATCGTAAAAACGGATGTAAAAGAGGTTCAGGTTTACAGAAGAAGTGCAACCATCACCAGGGGCGGTGAGGCTATACTTAAGCAGGGAAGAAATATAATATTTATCGCAGGAATGACTGCAAGTGCGGATCAGGATACATTCAGACTGAAGTTTCCGGAGGGGATACGTGCGATCAATATTCAGATCGTGAACATTTCAGCTGCCGTAGATAGAAGTGAGCTTGCGTCACTTGCTGCTGAAAAGAAGATCATGGAGCTTTCGGACAGGATAAGTACCTGTGAAATGATGAGGGAGCTAAGAAAGGCTAACAGTGATTTTTCTAATCGTTCAGATGTTTCCATAGAAGATCAGGAGAAGGCTATGGCAGAGCTTCCGGGACAGATGCTCCTTCTGCATAAGCAGATCGAAGAACTTAAAGAGGAAAAATATAAGATAGAAGAGGAACATAAAAAGGCTGTAGCAGAAGAGGAGAAGCCGCTTATTATGGCTGAGATAGAAGCTGAGGCGGAGGGGACAGTTCCATTTCTGCTTCTTTACCAGGATTCTGAGTGCTTCTGGAATCCAAAGTATGAAATACAGTACATAAATGACAAGGAACCGCTGGATGTAAAGATGAAGGCACAGATCAGGCAGTCTTCGGGCGAGGATTGGAAGCAGGTAAAGGTTACGCTTTATACAGGAAATCCGTCAGTTTCAAATGCACTGCCGGAGATGTCTACTATAGAGCTTTCATTTTTCGATATGGCTAAGCCGCGAATCATGGCTAAAGGCAACGGAAGGGCTATGGGTGCTATGTGCGCACCGGGAGCTATGGCGGATACAGCGGACGGAATGATGGACGGCGAAGCACTTATGGGCATAAGTATGCCTGTGAATATGCTGAAAATGGATACAGCCATAGTTTCCGAGGAAGAGACAATGACTGCATTTAGTCTTCCGAACCGAAGAGACATCTTAAGCGATACGGATGGAAATATAGCTGATCTTCAAAGCTTTACGGTTAAGGCCTTCTATCATGTGCTTTCAATACCTTCCGTAGATAACAGCGCTTATCTTACAGCTGAGATCGTTGCCTCTGACTGGCCGCTTCCGCCGGCGAGCGCATCGATTTATCTGGGAGATACCTTTGCGGGAGATGTCTTTGTTGATGCGGATTCCGATACGAATCTTTTCAATCTGTCGCTCGGTAAGGATGAGAGAATAAATGTAGTCCGTAACGAAAATCCTAAGAAGACGCAGGATGTATTTCTTAAGGGGACTAAGAGACAGCTTTGCGGCAGTGAGATACGTCTTGTGAATACTTCAGGAGATACTGTGAAGGTGATCGTTAAGGATCAGATACCGGTTTCTTCAGATAAAGCCATAACTGTAGAGACGACAGAGCTTTCAAACGGTCTTCTTGAAGAAGAGACAGGAGAGGTAAAATGGGAGCTTGACGCCGAGCCTGATAAGACGGTTGAGTTAAAGCTTGAATATAATATCACATGGCCGAAGGATAAGAGGATCACTGAAAGCCGCAGGGTCATGAAGACTATTACAAAATTCTGCCAGAACTGCGGAAGACCGGTGACAGGCAGGTTCTGTCCGGAGTGCGGTGCGGTTGTTAAATAAAAGAGGGACATTTTGAAGAAAAGATTAGGTTCAAGGCTTGTAGACAGGATTTCGCTTTTTGTATTATCTGTCTTTCAGGGACACCTTAAAAAGGGACTTATCGAAGAGCAGTACCGGATCAATAAAAAGGCCTGGAAGGATTATTCTGATAAGTTCCTGGGGGATGGAGCGGACGGCATTTATATAGAAAAACAGTCTGAAATGAAGGCGTTTCGCTATGGTACAAATAAGGGAAGAGTAGGAAGAAAACTTTTTAACGGAAAAGAGATGACAGGGGCAGATAATACCTGTGAGGTTATTGCTGTCCATAATCTGATGCGGTCTCTCGGGCGGGGTTCTGACTCTGTGCCTGATTTTCCGGAGCTGCTAAGGCATTTTTCGAAGAAGGGCATAGCCTTTCGCGGAATGTTCGGAACGAATCCGGGAGCGATGAAGAGGTTTCTTACCGGTATGGGCTATACGGTTGAGAAGCTCAGCAGTCCGGGAAAGAACAGTGAGAAATGTGACGAGCTTGAAAAAGATTATGATGCATTTATCCTGACAACCTTTAATGAAGGGCAGAATCCCTTCTCGATGGTGCATACCATGTGTATAACCAAAGAAGAGGGTGAAAATGAAAGGAAAATCTTCAGGATCCACAACGATTACGAGGGCAGCAGAAGCTATGATTCCCTTTATAAAGCGGCGGTTGGATATAATGATGGAAATGGTCATCCGATAGTTATTTACGCAGTGAGAACAGGGCAACGACAGGACGAAAAGACCGGAGTTTAAAAAGTAAAGCCGTACACAAATAAATCATTTGCATTTTACTGTAATTTTGATATATTTTAATGTGTGATAGGAGGCAATTTCCTGTCATATAAATGCCATCCGGGCGGTATGTTTTTTACAGTGATTCATACCGTAATATTATGCTAAAAGCTACGATTGGAGAAATATAGATGGATCTTAAGAAACAACAGAATGCGCCATTATATTCAGCACTTGAAAAGTTCAGGAGGCTAAGGGTGGTTCCTTTTGATGTGCCAGGCCACAAGAGAGGCAGAGGTAATCTGGAACTTGTTGAGTTTCTGGGGCAGAAATGTGTGGAGATAGATGTTAATTCCATGAAGCCGTTGGATAATCTGTGTCATCCGGTTTCTGTTATCAAGGAGGCTGAAGATCTTGCGGCTGACGCATTTGGTGCAGCTCATGCATTTTTAATGGTCGGAGGTACGACCAGTGCGGTTCAGAGCATGGTGCTGACAGCCTGTAAGCACGGCGACAAGATAATCATGCCGAGAAACGTTCATAAAAGTGCCATTAATGCTCTTGTTCTCTGCGGAGCGGTGCCTGTTTATATAGATCCGAAGGTAGATACAAAGCTTGGTATCCCTCTCGGTATGGAGATCGCGGATGTAAAGGCTGCTATTGCGGCAAATCCGGATGCCAAGGCAATACTTATAAATAATCCGTCATACTACGGAATCTGTTCAGATCTGCAGAGCATAGTAAATCTTGCTCATGAGAACGGAATGCTGGCTCTCGTTGATGAGGCCCACGGAACTCATTTGTATTTTGGAAAGAATCTTCCTCTTTGCGGAATGAAGGCAGGCGCGGATATGTGTGCGATAAGTATGCATAAATCCGGCGGATCGCTTACGCAGAGCTCGCTTCTTCTTGCAAATGATACCGTAAATGAAGGCTACATCAGTAATATCATCAATCTGACACAGACCACCAGCGCATCATATCTTCTTCTCGGAAGTCTGGATATAAGCCGCAGAAACCTTGCGCTTAAGGGGGCGGAAAGCTTCGGCAAGGTGTGCGAGATGGCTTCCTACGCAAGAAAAGAGATAAATGATATCGATGGATATTATGCATTTGGTTCAGAGCTTATAAATGGCGGAAGCGTATTTGATTTCGATGAGACAAAGCTTGTTATAAATACAAGAGGCATCGGACTTACGGGTATCGAGGTCTATGATCTTCTGAGAGAAGAATACGATATACAGATGGAGTTTGGCGACCTTTCAAATGTGCTTGCATATATCTCAATCGGAGACAGGCTGCAGGATATTGAGAGACTGGCCGGAGCGCTGGATGATATCGCAAGATTATATGCAAAGCCTGAAGGCAATTTCTTCAGCGCGGAATATGTAACTCCTATCGTTATGGCAACGCCGCAGGAGGCATTTTATTCAGATAAGGTAAAGCTTCCTCTGAAAGAAACCATCGGAAGGATATGTGCGGAATCGGTTATGTGTTATCCGCCGGGAATACCTATCCTTGCGCCGGGTGAGATGATCACAGAGGAGATAATAGATTATATAAATCTCGCAAAGGAAAAGGGCTGCTCTATGCAGGGACCTGAGAGCGAGGATATTTCAGAGCTTTGTGTTCTGAGATAGATTAAAAAAGATGCAGCAGAGATCTAAAAGCGCGAATGGTTAAGGGCGCCGCAGGCAGCATTTAATGGGTGCATCAGGAAGGAAATGAAATGGCAGAAGGAAAGATGGAATACTGGTTCGAGGAAATGCATACCTCGAATGTAAAAATGGCTATAAGAGTTAATCAGCATCTTTACAGCGGAACCAGTGAATTTAGAAGAATAGATGTTTTTGATTCGCCGGAATTCGGCAAGTTTCTTACATCTAACGGAAATGTTATCTTCTCCGAGCAGGAGGAGTTTACATATGATGAGATGATAGTTCATGTTCCGATGGCTGTTCATCCGAATGTGAAGCGTGTGCTTGTAATAGGAGGAGGCGATGGTGGCGTTGCCAGAGAGCTGTCCCATTACAAGGAGATCGAGGTGATCGATATAGCGGAGCCGGATAAGATGTTTGTCGATGTGTGCAGAAAATATTTTCCGGGTAACGCCATAGGTCTTGAGGATGTGAGAGTCCGTATATATTACGAGGACGGCCTCAGATTCCTTAGACGCTGCAAGGATAAATACGATCTTATAATAAGTGATGCAACCGATCCTCTCGGACATGAGGCAGGACTTTTCACCAAGGAGTTTTACGGCAACTGCTATAAGGCTCTTCATGATGACGGTATTATGGTATACCAGCACGGAAGTCCTTTCTTCGATGAGGACGAGGAAAACTGCAGAGCCATGCACAGGAAAGCATTTAAGTCATTTCCTATCACAAGAGTGTATCAGGCACATATTCCGACCTGCCCGGCAGGCTACTGGCTCTTCGGATTTGCATCCAAGAAATATCATCCGCTGAAGGATTTTGATCCTGACAGATGGGATGAGAGAAATATTGAGACCTGGTATTATACGACTCACCTTCATCAGGGAGCGTTCATGCTTCCTAAATATGTGGAGGACATCCTCAAGGAAGAGGAATAATTTAGTGTAAATGAAAGGACAGGGGTATAAAAGATGAGCAGATTACTTGTTATCGGCTGCGGCGGCGTAGCTCAGGTTGCAATTCAGAAATGTTGTCAGAATAGTGCGGTATTTACAGAGCTTATGATAGCAAGCCGTACAGAAGAGAAATGTATAGCGCTTAAGGAGAAGCTTGAGGCTGCAGGATGTCCTGTAAAGCTTTCAACAGCAAAGGTTGATGCTGACAGTGTTGACGAACTGGCTAAGCTTATTGATTCATATAAGCCGGATGCTGTACTTAACGTTGCACTTCCATATCAGGATCTTACTATCATGGATGCCTGCCTTAAGTGTAAGGTAGATTATATCGATACAGCAAACTATGAGCCTGAGGATACTGACGATCCTGAGTGGCGCAAGATCTATGAGAAGCGCTGCAAGGAGAAGGGCTTTACCGCATATTTTGATTACAGCTGGCAGTGGGCTTATGAAGACAGATTCAAGGAAGCAGGACTTACCGCGCTTCTCGGAACAGGCTTTGATCCGGGTGTTACAAGCGTGTTTACTGCATATGCTAAGAAACACTATTTTGATGAGATAGATACTATCGATATTCTTGACTGCAACGGCGGCGACCATGGATATCCTTTTGCAACAAACTTCAATCCTGAGATCAATCTTCGTGAGGTTTCCGCAAACGGAAGCTATATGGAGAATGGAAAATGGGTTGAGACAGAACCGATGGAGATCAAGAGAGTTTATAATTTCCCTGAGGTTGGCGAGAAGGATATGTACCTTCTTCATCACGAGGAGATCGAGGCTCTGGGAAGAAACTTCCCTGAGGTTAAGAGAATAAGATTTTTCATGACATTTGGACAGAGCTACCTCACACATATGAAATGCCTTGAAAATGTAGGGATGCTTTCAACAAGCCCTATCATGTTCGAAGGCAGAGAGATAGTTCCTATACAGTTCCTTAAGGCACTTCTTCCTGATCCGGCAAGCCTCGGACCAAGAACAGTCGGAAAGACAAATATCGGCTGTATCTTCACAGGAAGAAAGGATGGCAAAGAGCGTAAGATATATATCTACAATGTATGCGACCATCAGGAATGCTATAAAGAGCTCGGAAGCCAGGCAATCAGCTATACAACAGGTGTTCCTGCAATGATCGGAACAGCTCTTGTTGTTAAGGGACTCTGGAAGAAGCCGGGAGTCTTTACTACTGATGAATTTGATCCGGATCCATATATGGAAATGCTGAATGAATTCGGACTTCCTTGGGTTGTTGACGAGAATCCTGAACTTGTACCATAAGACTTGTGATCAGGGAAAAGATAAATGAGATATGATGAACTTAGTACTCCTGCATATATAGTGCAGGAGGGGGCATTAAAAAAGAATCTTGAAATACTGAAGGATGTAGAGGACAGTACGGGCTGCAGGATACTTCTGGCGGAGAAAGCATTTTCAATGTTTAAGGTCTATCCGCTTATAGCAGAGTATCTTGCGGGTACTACTGCCTCAGGATTATATGAAGCAAAGCTTTCATATGAGGAGTTCTGCAGGAAGGCTGATGATGCTGGAATGGCCGGTTCAGCGGCTGATTCTTCGACGGCCGGGGTGTGTGCTGAAAATCATGTATTTGAGCCTGCCTATAAGATTTCTGAGATGAAGGAGCTTTGTGAAATATGTGATCATATTTATTATAATTCACTTTCTCAACTGGAGCTTCACAGAAGCATCTGGGAACCGTATCAGAAGGCTGGAAAGCTTAAGGTCGCTCTTAGGATCAATCCTGAGCATTCTACCCAGGAGGGGCATGAGATCTATGATCCGTGTGCAGTAGGTTCAAGGCTTGGAATCAGGAGGGCGCTTTTGCCGGAAAAACTTCCGGATGGAGTAAGCGGCCTTCATTTTCATACTCTCTGTGAGCAGGGAGTTGAACCGCTTATTGAAACCTTCAGAAGCGTTGAGGAGAAATTCTCTTCACAGCTTCATCAGATAAGCTGGATTAATATGGGCGGCGGACATCATATTACAAAGGCTGATTATGATGTTCAGAAGCTGAAGGATTTTTTAAATGAAGTTAAGGCTAAATATGATATAGATATTTATCTTGAGCCGGGAGAAGCGATAGCGCTTAATGCAGGAACGCTTATCACAAAGGTTCTTGATATTGTTGAAACAGAGGATATGCCTACTTTTATAATGGATGCATCGGCTGCATGCCATATGCCGGATGTGCTTGAAATGCCGTATACGCCGCCGCTTTTCGGTGCGCTTAAGAGTGGTATGGAAGAATATCTGGAAGAAAAGAATTGGGGTTCGGCAGATGGTCACTCAGAAGGAAAGACGGAGAGTGAAGGAGTCTGGGTAAGGCTAGCTTCAAGAACCTGCCTTGCAGGAGATGTGATCGGAATATATAAGCTTCCATTTCTTCCGAAGGTGGGAGATATACTGACCTTTGGAGACATGGCCATTTACAGCATGGTTAAGAATAATACTTTTAATGGTATGTCGCTGCCGGATATTGTGCTTGAGCATGACACGGCGGATGATGACAGATACGAGCTTGTGAAAAGCTTTGGATATAAAGATTTTAAGGAAAGACTTTCGTGATGGAGAAAATGATGGATTTACCCTCTGGTGAAATGAATACTGTGAGATTTCCGGCTGAGTATGAGCCGCATCTCGGTACCCTCATGATATGGCCTGAAAGACCGGGCAGCTGGGGGCGTGACACTTCGGGGGCGGAGAAGGCATTTTCGGAGATAATTAGAGAGATATTAAAAAGTGAGAATATGTATCTTCTGGTCAGTGAGGCGGCATACGAAGATGTCTGCAGGAGGTTTGGGGCATATGCTTCAGGGACAGATTCTGCAGGAGGTAAGCTGGTAGATGATTGTGGACTTTCCGGCGAAAAGGTGGAAGAAAGCAGTGAGCTTTCCGGCAAAAAGGCTGTGGAAGGCTGCAGCTTCAGTATAAGCGGCCATGAATTATATATACTTAAGATTGATACAGATGATTCCTGGGCGAGGGATGTCGGACCTACATTTGTTGTGGACAGTGTTATAGAGTCCGGTGGTCAAAAGACTGTTGGAGAAAAAACAGCAGTAAAGAAGCCTGTCAGAAAGGCTGTAAACTGGTCATTTAACGCCTGGGGCGGTACAGTGGACGGATTATATGCAGACTGGAGCCGGGATGATAAGGTTGCAAAGAGCTTTGCAGAGTGGCTGGGAGATCCTGTGATAGATGCGGCTCCATTTGTTCTTGAGGGTGGAAGCATACATTCCGACGGAGAAGGAACGTTGATGGTAACTGAAAGCTGCCTTCTCTCTGCGGGACGAAATCCGGAGCTGTCAAAGAGTGAGATAGAAGAAAAACTGAAGGCTTTTCTTGGTGTCAGAAAGGTTCTCTGGCTGCCGCGCGGTATCTATATGGATGAGACAAATGAACATGTGGATAATGTGGCTGCATTTGTCGGACCGGGCGAGGTTGTTCTGGCATGGACTGATGATAAGGACGATCCTCAGTATGAGCTCTCGAAGACGGATTATGAGTATCTGATGTCTGAGACGGATGCTGCAGGAAGAAGCCTTAAGATCCATAAGCTTCCGATACCGAAGGTGCCGGTATGCTGCACTGAAGAGGATATTGACAATTACATTTTTGAGCCCGGTGAAGATGAACGTGAGCCGGGAGAAAGACTTGCCGCAAGCTATGTGAATTTTTATTTTTCAAATGAAGCTATACTTGTTCCACAGTTTGGCGGTGAAAATGCCGAAAGTGATAAAAGGGCGGTTCAGATACTTACAGAACTGTCTAACGGAAGAAGAGTGGTTCCGATCTATGCAAGAAATATACTTCTGGGCGGCGGAAACATTCACTGCATCACACAGCAGATACCGCTGGCACAGGGAGATAAATGATCCGGCGCGTGAATGGCGGCAGGTTAAGAATGTCATTTGTGATGGAAATAGAGAAAACTTACGAGGTGTGATATGTCTAAGCTAAGTAATGTCAGAGTTGCTGCGATTCAGATGAGCTGCAGCAGAGATGTGAATGATAATATAAAAAAAGCTGAGAGGCTGGTCAGGGAGGCTGCCGCAAAGGGCGCCCAGATTATCCTTTTGCCGGAGCTTTTTGAGAGACAGTATTTCTGTCAGGAGAGACAGTATGAATACTATGAATTTGCAAAGTCTGTAGAGGAAAATGATGCTGTCAGAGCATTGATTCCTGTTTCGGAGGAGCTTGGAGTTGTTATTCCGGTAAGCATTTACGAGAGAGCAGGAACAGTACTTTATAATACTGTGGTAATGCTGGATAACGGAAAGAATCTTGGTATTTACAGAAAAACACATATTCCGGATGATCATTTTTATCAGGAAAAGTTTTATTTTACTCCGGGTAATACCGGTTTTAAGGTTTTTGATACTGAATTCGGCAAGGTTGGAATCGGCATCTGCTGGGATCAGTGGTTCCCGGAAACTGCAAGAAGCCTTGCGCTTATGGGCGCCGATGTTATACTTTATCCGACAGCGATCGGCAGTGAACCGATACTTTCTGTTGACAGCTCAGGTCATTGGCAGAGAACCATGCAGGGACATTCAGCAGCGAACATCACGCCTGTTGCTGCAGCAAACCGCTATGGCCTCGAAGAGGTAAAGCCTTGCAATGAAAATGGCGGACAGGAGAGTGCACTCTGCTTCTACGGTTCAAGCTTTATGACAAATGAGACCGGCGAGATCATAAAAGCTGCCGGACGTGACAGTGAGGAAATCCTTATAAGCGATTATGATTTTGAAGCATTAAGAAATATTCGTCTGGAGTGGGGCGTATTCAGAGACAGAAGACCGGAAATGTACGGTTGTCTTACAAAATAAAATCACTCATGATATTTTAAATATTATATTTAAAAGGGGGAATTAACATGTTTTGTAACAAATGTGGTAACCAGGTTCCGGATAATTCGGCTTTTTGTCCGGTATGCGGCAATAATCTTGCAGCAAATTCTTACGGAAGACAGCAGAACCAGCAGATGTATGGCCAGGGAGCGCCTGGACAGCAGTATCAGCAGGGATATGGTCAGGGAGCGCCTGGACAGCAGTATCAGCAGGGGTACGGTCAGGGAGCGCCTGGACAGCAGTATCAGCAGGGATATGGTCAGGGAGCACCGGGACAGCAGTATCAGCAGGGGTACGGCCAGGGAACGCCTGGACAGCAGTATCAGCAGGGATATGGTCAGGGAGCACCGGGACAATTTGCCGGACAGCAGTATCAGCAGAATCCTTACGGAAATATGCAGAGAAATAATCAGGGTATGCCGAATGGACAGTTTGGTCAGCCGGCAGGAAAGGCACCTGCTGCTCAGAATAAGAACAAAATGATACTTCTTATATCAATAATTGCAGGAGTAATCCTTATCGGAGGATGTATAACCTGGATCCTTGTCTCAAAACATAATAAAGACAAAAAGGAGTCAGAGGAAACTCAAGTACAGGCTGCCGAGTATTTGGAAAAGAGCGCAAAAGCAGATGATGTGACATGTGCAGGCACTGTTCAGACAGCCATGCAGACAGGGCTGGCAAGTGAAGACTGCTATGAGGAAGTTTCAAACGCATCTAGAAATAGTGGTGGAGAAGTAACTATTTTATCAATTGAAGCTGCCCCGCATGGTGAGTTTACAGCCGATAATGTTTCAGCTGTTGGACCGTATGTTAAAGCTGAAGTTTATTCAAATCTTGCAGGTGGAGTTCCTATCAAGTATACCAAAAAAGGAGCAAAATATTACGTTGTAACCATTGAAGGTGAAATGCTAAAAACATACATATCTACAACTCCTGGTGGTCGTGACTGGCAGATTTTTCCAAGCACCGATCCGGAATATCAATAGACCAAAACATTTCAATCCTCCCGGGTACTTAACCACCCGGGAGTTTTTTTATCCCACCCGCAAGAAGATTTACGGATAAAAAAGAGTGCACCAGACTTGCAAACGTGCATTTCATCTGCGATTGAGCGAGCCTGTGAGCGCTTTACTTAGAATTGTTTCAAAAAACATCATCATGTATTAAACAAAGAAAAATATTTCTTAAGAGCACTTTTATCCCTTTACATAGTGTAAAAAAAGAGTGCACCAGGTTCGCGAAGGCGTATTTCAGCTACAACTGAGCGGACCTGAGTGCACTCTTATTCAATAACTTTTAAATCATATCATTAAGTCTAATCAGCAAATCTTCTCTGCCACTATGCATTGATACTATCCGTAAATCTTCTAAAGGCAGCCATTCCTGCTTCATCTCTCTTATACACGCCTGCACACTCCAGAACCTTAGAGAATACAAGTCCGATTTCGTTCTGAACTGCCTTGTGGAGCTTCTCAGGATTCTTTAATGTATCTGCATCGTACTTTGTGATCCACTCAGTTACCCAGTCTGCATGCTTTCCGAGAGCCTCATCATCCTTAAGGAGAGAAATGTCTTTTCCTGCGAGGATATGAGCTTCGAGAGCCTCCATTTCCTTCTTAAGTCTTGCAGGAAGGATGGCAAGTCCCATTACCTCGATGAGTCCGATATTTTCCTTCTTGATATGATGATACTCAGCATGTGGATGGTAAACGCCCATTGGGTGCTCTTCGGTTGTGATATTATTTCTTAATGCAAGATCAAGAATGTAGCGGCCGTCCTCAAAACGTGCGATAGGTGTGATGGTGTTGTGAGGAACACCGTCTGTCTCGGCAAGGATAAATGCATCCTCGTCTGTGTATTTTCTCCAGAGACCGAGTATCTTGTCAGCTGCCTCTGTGATAGCTTCAGCTGAAGCTGATTTAAGTCTGATAACAGAGAGAGGCCATTTGATGATACCGGCTTCAACCTCTGGGAAGCCCTTCATTTCAAATTTATATTCATAATCTGCTCTTGCCATAGCGAAGGTGTAAGCGCCGCCCTGGAAATGATCATGTGAAAGGATGGAACCGCCTACAATCGGAAGATCTGCATTTGAACCTGCAGTATAGTGCTGATACTGTCCTACAAATGAGATAAGCTTTGACAGAGTGTTCTTGTTGATAACCATTGGAATGTGCTTATCGTTGAAGATGATACAATGCTCGTTGTAATAAACATATGGTGAGTATTGAAGGAAATAGTCATCGCCGGAAAGCTTGATAGGGATGACTCTGTGATTCTGTCTTGCAGGATGTGAGATATGGCCTGCGTAGCCTTCATTTTCCTTGCAAAGGAGGCATTTTGGATAGCCAGAAGCCTTTGCCTTGCCAGCAGCAGCGATATCACGAGGATCCTTCTCAGGCTTTGAAAGGTTGATGGTTATATCGATATCACCATATTCTGTAGCAGTAACCCATTTCTCATCTTTGGCTACACGCTCTGTTCTGATGTAGTTTGTTGCCTTGCTGAAGCTGTAATAGAAATCAGTAGCTTCCTTTGTGGAATGAGCAAGCTTCTCGTTAAACTTTGCACGGACAACAGAAGGAAGAGGAGTGATGCAGCCCATGAGCTTTGTATCGAAAAGATCACGCTGGGTTACTGTATCAAGCTCACAGATTTCGTTATCTTTTGCATAGTCAAGGATAGCGTCAAGGATTGACTGTATGCTTCTTGTGGAAGCCTTAAGGGCATCGGCGTCCTCTTCGTAATCAGAGAGGCCGAGAGTCTCGAGAAGGGTATTTGTTACATAGACCTTATCAGCCTCGTCTACAAGACCGTTCTCTGTTCCGTATTTTACAAGCTCTGTGATAAGTGTATTTATATTATTCATAATGATTTACCGCCTTTCTGATTATATAAGCTTCATTCCGCCGTATTTTCTGATCTGTAAGATGCTGCATGCGCCTTCACCGAAGGTCTTGTCCATGGTCTTCTTATATTCAGGAACAAAGTCGTTTTGAACGAAAGCCGCTATAGTTCCGGCAAATCCGCCGCCGTGAACACGGGCTACGCCGTGAGAAGCACCACCGTTATTTAAAACATAATCGCTTACGCCGAGGGCGATTGATACTGCCTGATGCTCAACGTCCTTGTTGGTATATACGTTCTGGAGATATTTGTATGATGAATCACCGGATGCCTTTACTGCTGCAAGGAATGCATTTATATCGCCTGCTCTTAAGGCGTCAACCTGCTGGCCGACTCTTGCATTTTCAGTGATAAAATGAAGTGCTCGGAGTGCTGCTCTGTCATTTACCTTCTCTCTGATAAGAGAAATGTTTGCGAAAAGCTCTGCTGGATCAACCTCGCGGAGATATTCCTTACCGAATACTGCTGCAGCAGCCTTCATTTCTGCAGGAACTGCGGCATAGTCAGGTGTAAGGTTTACATGATCTGCCTTGGTATCTGTGATGCAGAGTGAGTATCCGTGAGAAGCCATATCGAACTCAACCTTCTCAACAACAGGAGCTTCAGGATCCTTAAAATCGATAGTTACAAGGGAACCAACTGAGCTTGCCATCTGATCCATAAGTCCGCATGGCTTGCCGAAGTAAACATTTTCTGCGAACTGACCGATCTGTGCGATCTCGATAGCTGAAACCTGCATGTCGTTGTACATTCCGGAAATGATGGTTCCGATAAGAGTTTCAAATGCAGCAGAAGATGAAAGTCCTGCGCCGATAAGTACATCGCTTGTAACATAAGCGTTGAAGCCGCCTATTTTGTAGCCGCGGTTCTTAAGTCCTGCGGCAACGCCTCTTATAAGAGAAGCGGTTGTGCCTTCCTCGCCGTCCTTCTTCTCAAGATCGTTAATGTCGATAGTGATCATTCCGCCGCCTGCTTCTGAGATAACATTGATGCTGTCTGCCTTTGAAACAACTGCGATAGCATCTCTGTTGATAGAAGCTGCGAGAACTCTGCCGTGCTGGTGGTCTGTGTGGTTTCCGCCAACCTCTGTTCTTCCCGGGGCACTGTAGATATCACCGTCAGTTACTTTGTATTCTTTGATAAAGCTGTCGATGGCTCCGGCAAATCTTTCTCTAAGATATGGAAGAAGTGCTTCGTCCAGATATACGTCCATTAAAAGTGCATCTTTCTCGTTTGTGATAAACTGTTTCTTTAAAACTTCCAAGTTCATGGCTTGTCCTCCTGAAAAATATAGTGATTTTGTTTTCGTTCGTTTTGAAAATATGATAGTTTTTATGATACGTTCGTTGTTTGTTTACTAAACAATAACATTCATTTACTAAAGTGTCAACTGTAAATTTTGACAAAAATGAAATGAATTTTTCTACATGGTGGATTTTAAGTAAAAATCACGGTTTTATGCGGTTTTGAGGAGACATAGCTGCCCGGATCAAAGCAGTGCTCGAAACTACACTTATATATCATAGGAGAATTATTTTATAAAAATGATACTATTTCGTTATCGACTTTTAGTAAACAATATGGTATGATGTTTACTAAACGTGGGAGTAAACATTACAGATGTTTTCTATATTGAAAGGCATGATATGGCAACTATAAGACAGATAGCCCAGATGGCAGGTGTATCGCCTGCAACAGTTTCAAGAATATTAAACAATGACAGCACACTTTCGGTTACGGAGGAAACCAGGATAAGGGTTTTTGCTGTTGCGGAAGAGCTTCATTATACCAAGAAGACAGGCACCGACAAGGCAGCTTTCAGGATAGGCATACTTCAGTGGTTCTCCGCAGAGGAGGAGCAGAGGGATGATTATTATCTGAGAGCGCGTCAGGGAATAGAGGACTACTGTATCAGAAACTCTATATCCATAGTCAGGGCCTACAGATCAGACGCAAACTACAGAGAGGTCATCAGTGCATTGGACGGCCTTATCTGTATCGGAAAATTCAGCGTCAAAGAAACCCGTGAACTTTTAACAATATGTAAAAATGTCATCTTCATCGATATGTCCGTTGACAGCAAAGAGGTATCGACTCTTACCATAGACTTTAAGGCTGCGGCAAGAGAAGCACTTCAATATCTTAAGGGACTTGGACACAGAAGGATCGCTTATATCGGCGGCCGTGAGTTTGCATCTGGAACGGATGCGATCCTTGATGCGAGGAAGAAGGAGTATCTGAGCTTCATGAATAAGAACAGGCTTTCTACGGAAGGACTTGTGATGGAGGGACAGTTCAGTACATCTTCAGGCTATGAGATGATGAACCGGCTGTTAGAATCCGGAGTACCGCTTACTGCTGTATTTGCGGCAAGTGATGCGATAGCGTACGGAGTCCTAAGGGCTGTTAAGGAGCACGGGTTAAAGGTTCCCGAGGACATCTCTGTGATAGGGATAAATGATTCGGAGATGAGCCGCTTCTCGGAGCCGGCGCTTACAACCATGCATGCTCCTGTTTATGAAATGGGCCAGCACGGAGCAAATCTTGTGTATGCAATGTCGAGACTTAGTATCAAAACACCGCTTAAGGCACAGCTTTCCTGCTATCTTGTGGAGAGAGAATCCTGCGGGAAATGCATCGGTAAGTAAACTATGTAAAATGTATTTCAGGAGGTTAATATGAAATTTGCAGAAAAGTTAAAGGAAATGACACTTGAAGAAAAGGCCAAGATGGTTGCCGGATTTGATATGTGGACGACCTGCCCTATTGAGAGGCTTGGAATCCCACAGGTAATGGTAAGCGACGGCCCTCACGGACTCAGAAAGCAGTTTAAGCGTCCGGAGGATAAGATGAATTATGGACAGGGCGGTACTATCAATGCTGTATGCTTCCCTGCAGCCTGCGCGACAGCGGCTTCATTTGACAGAAAAATGATGTATGAAATGGGACAGACTCTAGGAAAGGAATGTCTTGCAGAGGATGTTCAGGTTATACTCGGACCGGCTGTAAATATTAAGCGTTCACCACTCTGCGGACGTAATTTTGAATATGTTTCAGAGGATCCGTATGTTGCGGGTGAGCTTGCAGCGGCATATATCAATGGTGTTCAGTCAGAGGGTGTTGGTACATCCATCAAGCATTTTGCCGCAAATAATCAGGAGTTTGAGAGAATGTACGGCTCATCAGAGGTGGATGAGAGAACACTCAGGGAGATATATCTTTATGCATTTGAAACTGCTGTGAAGAAGGCTTCTCCATGGACATTTATGGCTTCCTACAACAAGATCAACGGTGAGTATTCGAGCGAGAACAAATGGCTTCTTACGGATGTGCTTCGTGACGAGTGGGGCTATGACGGACTGGTCATGAGCGACTGGGCTGCCGTTTCTGACAGGATAAAGGGCATAGCTGCAGGACTTGATCTTGAGATGCCTGGCAGCTACGGTGTAAATGAAGCTTCTATTATTAAAGCTGTCAAGGAAGGAAAGCTCGCAGAAGAGGACCTCGACAAGGCTGTAACAAATGTTCTTAATCTTATAGATAAAGGAATTGAAGGAAAGAACACTGAGGAGGCTGCAAAGGCTGAATTCAGTCGTGAGGCGGATCATAGAAAGGCAGTTGAGTACGCAAGAAACTGCATAGTAATGCTTAAAAATGAAGGAGAGGCACTTCCGCTCAGAAGAAATATCGGTAAGAGCGAGCAGGTTGCATTTATCGGTGAATTTGCTGAGAAGCCGCGTTATCAGGGCGGCGGAAGCTCTCATATAAATACTGACAGAGTGAGCTCGGCTCTTTCATTTGCGGAGAGATATGCCGAAAGATACGGCAGCATCAATTATGCAAAGGGCTTCCCTGCAGACAGAGATGTTACGAAGGAGGAAGAGGCTGAGAAGCTTATAGATGAAGCTGTTAAGGCTGCGCAGAATGCTGATAAGATCGTTGTATTTGCCGGACTTCCTGACGTATTTGAATCAGAGGGCTATGACAGAGAGCATATGAGACTTCCTGAGATCCAGAACAGAGTCATCGAGGCGCTGCTTAAGCTGGATATCCAGGTGATAGTAGTTCTTCACAACGGTTCGCCTGTTGAAATGCCTTGGGCAGACAGAGTTTCAGCTATAGTTGAGGCATATCTCGGAGGCGAAGGTATAGGCGAGGCTGTGGTTGACGTTCTCTATGGTGCGGTTAATCCTTCAGGAAAGCTTGCCGAGAGTATACCGCTTAAGCTTTCAGATAACCCAAGCTACCTGAATTTCCCGGGAACCGGACATAAGGTTAATTACGCAGAGGGAATCTTTGTAGGCTACAGATATTACGATAGTAAGGAAATGGATGTACTTTATCCGTTCGGACATGGTTTATCATATACAAGCTTTGAATATTCTGACCTTAAGGTTACTGCAGACAGTGCTGCAAATACAGCGGTTGTTACAGTAAAGGTTAAAAATACCGGCGATATGGCAGGTAAGGATGTTGTTCAGCTTTATGTATCTGATAAGACCAAGAGAGTTACAAGACCTGTGCACGAGCTTAAGGGCTTTGAGAAGATAGAGCTTAAGCCGGGCGAGACAGGAATGGTAAGCTTTGAGCTTGATAGCAGAGCCTTCTCTTATTATGATACAGACAGAAAGAACTGGGAGGTGCCGGCAGGTAAATTTGTTATCGAGATCGGACACTCATCAAGAGATATAGCTCTTACAGAGGAGATAGAACTTGACGGAACATATACGTATATTCCTTATATAAGTAAGGATGTGCAGACAGGAGAGGTTCTTGAATGTCCTCTTACAAGAGATTATATGAAGGAGGCAGCTGCACAGTACGCAACAGCTTTCGGTATCAGTCCTGATAATCCTGAGGCAGATGCGATGACAGAAGCAGTGCTTAAGTTCATGCCGCTGAGAGGCTACAGAAACTTCGGCGGTATAACAAATGAAGCTATTGAAAAGGTTGTTGAAGACCTTAAAAAACTGACAGGGCAGGAATAGTCTGCACTGTCAGCTGAGTGAAATATCATAAATATTACTGAGAGGGATGCGTTCGCTGATAAGCTGGATGTATCCCTCTTCGGGTTTTATCTTTGCTACCGCACCGGTAAGCCTTTCGTAGAAAAAGTCTGAGCCCTCATCATTTTGCACCGGAGTTCTTATAATGGCGGTTACGATGTCTCCCGGAGAAAGGTTCATCAGAAGTCGGTTTATCTCTTCCTCTCTTTCCGGGGTGAGGTCATTTGCGGGCTTAGGTATCCTGATCCTTGCGTTAAGCGTTTTATTTAGTCCCCTGAGAGCTGAAAATGGAGCAAAGATCTTGGCTCTCTCCATCGCATCCATCTTCGGGTGTTCGGCGGAGAAGAAGTCATTTTCGTGTACGGGGCGCTCGAGGTTTATGATGTCTTTATATTTTCTTCTTGTTTCTTCTATATCCATTTACGCCTTATGACCTCCTATCTGTGAGTTTCTTTCCCTCGCGGTTGCACCTTCAACAAAGCTTGTACCGCGGAGTATGGCGTTGCTGCCGAATTTTTTCTTGATCGAGAGCATGGCCTCCTGCAGCTTCCTTTCCTCACTCAGCTTTTCGGGAGTAGTGAAAAGGTCGTACTGATATGCACCTTCCTCTTCGGGAAGAACGTTGCAGGCGGTGACATTAAGTCTTCTGAGCGTAAGAGCAGGATTTACGATACGGTCATACAGCTGCATCGCAGGTTCTATGATCTTCTCGCCGGAGCTTGTATGGGTGCCAAGGCGGATGAGACCGTGACTATGCTTCGGGATATTCCTTCCGTAACGGTCAGTATGTACTTCGCCGACATATAGTCCGCTGTCGACGGCTTCCTTGTCATAGCCGAGATCGATAGAGATAGAATCGGTCACTAGCCCCTTGTCAACAAGGTCAAGCACAAGGGCGTCAAGCATTTCAAATATTACTATGCGGGCCTTTTCAGCGGTATACGGACATGAAAGCACCTGACCGCTGCTCACGCTGCGGTTGCCGGCCTTGTAATTCTTGATATGTTTCATTTCTGTGGGCTCTATGCCCCAAGCATGATCTATCAGAAGCTCTGCGTCTATACCGAAAATGTTGTAGAGCTTCTGTTCATTTATAATGCTCATCCGGGCAACGTCGCCCATGGTGAACATACCGTGCTCCCCGAGGCGCTTTGCCGTGCCCGGGCCTATCCTCCAGATATCGGTAAGAGGAGTATAATTCCACATGTTTTCGCGGTAGCTCATTTCATCAAGCTCGGCGATACGCACGCCATCGCTGTCCGCTTCACAGTGCTTTGCAACAACGTCCATAGCGACCTTGGCCAGATAAAGGTTTGTACCGATGCCTACGGTCGCAGTGATGCCGGTAGTACGGAGCACCTCGCGTATCATGCGGACGGCAAGCTCGTGGGCGGTAAGGTTGTAGAGCTTAAGATAGTCGGTCACATCTATAAATACCTCGTCAATGCTGTAAACATGCATATCCTCCGGGGCTATATATTTTAGATATATCGCATAGATATCTGATGAAACCTTCATATAACGGGCCATCTGTGGCGGGGCTATGATAAAGTCGACCTCTTCGCCGGTAGAGCGGAAGATCTCGCGGAGACGCTGCTTTACCTCGTAAAGCCTTGGCCTTCCGGGAATTCCGTAGGCCTTAAGGGCAGGAGATACAGCAAGACAGATGGTCTTGTCGGTACGTGACTCGTCTGCCACTACAAGCTTTGCCTTTAGAGGGTCGAGCCCTCTTTCCCGGCATTCCACAGAAGCATAGAAGGACTTAAGATCTATGCAGATATATTTACGTTTTTTTACGTTTTCTTCCTTCATATGCAGCCTTTCTAATAGAAACCTTTCCCCCAATTATGTGATATCTGTTACGATCGTTTAGTTCTGTTCCGGCAGAACAATCCTAAAATACTCGAACTTACATTCGATTATATCATATCCATATCTGTTAGCAATACATTTATTCACAATTCTTTAAAAATGATAGGGCTTTACTATCCGGACTCTTTTATGTTATTATACTAACGGCTGTTTGGAGGATACGGCTTTCGAAAAGTTAAAAACTTTAGCGCCAGACTGATTTTCAGTTGACGAGGTGAAGGGTTATCGAAGTATTCGGCGGATGCCCTTCCGGACCGCACAATACGTAAGCTCCGTTACAAAAAGGGAGGTGACTCCTGAACAAAAAGGCGGAGCGGTGCATATAAAAAAATAAAAGAAAAGGGGAAAATTCAGAGGTGTGCAGGTTCTGAAAAGGGGAGACTATGCCCTCTTATCAGTGAAGGTTCTGCGGGCCTTAGGAATTTGTGGTGATTTTTATGTGCGGAATAATTGGATTTACAGGAAGTAAGCCGGTAAAGAATATACTTATCAATGGTCTTGAGCAGCTTGAGTACAGAGGATATGACAGTGCAGGTATAGCTGTTCTTGGCGAAAATGGAATAAATATCAGAAAGAGAACAGGAAAGGTTGCCCAGTTAAGAGAAGCAGCCATGGACCTTAAGGATGAAGCCTTCTGCGGTATCGGACATACCAGATGGGCTACTCACGGAGGAGTAACAAATGTAAATGCTCATCCTCACAAATCCGGAAAGGTTGTTCTTATCCACAACGGTATCATTGAGAACTACAGAGAGCTTATTACTGAATACGGACTTAAGAACAAGCTCGTTTCAGAGACAGATACAGAGGTTGTAGCTGCTCTTCTCGATACTATTTATAACGGTGATCCTATCAAAACCATAAGAAAGGTAGTTGATCTGATCAACGGTTCATTTGCATTATGCATCATGTTTGAGGATCATCCGGGACTTATATATGCTGTAAGAAATGTCAGTCCGATGGTTGCAGCTTCATTTGAAGATAATTCTATCATTGCATCTGACATCACAGCCATCATCCCTTATACCAAGAGATATTTCGTTGTTCCGGAGTATCATATTCTTACTATCGATAAGGGAAGCATCAAGTGCGAGGATCTGAAGGGAAACGTTGTAGAGCCTGAGATCCTTGAGGTTAACTGGGATATTTCTTCTGCTCAGAAGGGCGGATATCCGTATTTCATGCTGAAGGAGATCTATGAGCAGCCGGATGCACTTGACAGAACTATAAGACCTCGTGTAGAGAACGGTCTTCCTTACCTTCTTGAGGATGGCATCAGCGATTCACTTTTTGAAGGCATTAAGAACATCACTGTTATTGCCTGCGGAACTGCTATGCATGCAGGAATGGTAGGAAAATACGTATTTGAAAGCAAGCTCAGAGTTCCTGTAACTGTAGAGATAGCATCAGAATTCAGATATAAGGATCCTATTATTGATAAGGAGACACTTACTATCGTTCTTTCACAGTCAGGTGAGACGATCGATACACTTGAAGCACTGCGTCTTGCACAGAGAAAGGGCAGCCCTGTTCTTTCAATCGTAAATGTTAAGGGCTCAACCATAGCAAGAGAGAGTGATTATGTGCTTTATACACATGCAGGTCCTGAAATTGCCGTTGCAAGTACAAAGGCATATACAGTTCAGATAGCAGCAATGTATCTTCTTGCATGCAGATACGGACTTGTTAAGGGCATCATTTCTGAGGAAGAAGCAAGAGATTTCATCGCAAAGCTTGAAAATGTAAGAAGCATAATCGAAGAGACACTTAAGAGCGCAAATGCTGTAAAGATGGTTGCAAACCGTATCAAGATATCTCCAGATGTATTCTACATCGGAAGAGGCATCGATTATACACTCAGTCTTGAAGCATCACTGAAGCTTAAGGAGATTTCATATATCCACGCTGAGGCATATGCGGCAGGAGAGCTTAAGCACGGTACTATCGCGCTTATCTCTGAAAATGTTCCTGTTATCGCTATCGCTACAGAGAAGGATGTATACAGCAAGATCATTTCAAATGTCAAGGAAGTTAAGTCAAGAGGAGCTTATGTTGTACTTGTAAGTCATGACGACAAGATCGACGATACATCAATCTGTGATATGCAGATAAAGCTTCCTGAGGCTGACAGCATATTCTCGGTATTTGCAACAGCTGTAGTACTTCAGCTTATTGCATACTATACCTCTGATGCAAAGGGACTTGACGTTGATAAGCCAAGAAATCTTGCTAAATCAGTAACAGTTGAATAAGGAAGATAAAATGAAGATTAAGAAGTTTTTAGTCGTTTTTCTTGCGGCAGCCATAGTCTGGAGCATTTCAGCCTGCGGCGGCAAGGACAAGAAAGAGAAGAAGTACAGCGCATATATAGAAAACCTGATCATGGCGAATTATCTCGGAGCATCGGATGAATATATTGAATCCACCGGTGCGAACAAGAAGGACGCCGAGGCTATGTATAATGCGAATGTCGACAGACTTGCAAAGGCACTCAGGAATTATTACGGACTTGGGATAAATGAAGATGACGAGCTTTACGCCGATCTCCAGAAGCTTTCCGGAAAGATCTATGGAAATATCAAATATTCTGTAGGTGCAGCGTATAAGAAGAGCGGACACTACTTTGTTGATATTTCAATAAGTCCGATAGATATCATCGCTCAGACTGACGCAGATGTCAGAAATTATGTTGCGGATTTCAACAACAGGGTTTCTGCCGGTGAATTTAATAATTACGAGAAAGAAAAATATGAGCATGACTTTGCGGAGGGTATTGTCGATATCCTGCTTAAGGCGGCCGATGGTATGAAATACCAAGAGCCTGTAACTGTGACAGTTACCATTTTGGAGGAGGGTGACACCTTCTACATCAGCAGCGATGATCTTGCAAGGATTGACGAGGTAATGGTAGCCGGAAGCACATTTACAGATAATACCGAAAGCAGTACTTCCGAGTAAGTCACACTGAGTAAAAACTGATAAAAAGAAAGTGACTACATGAAGTATATATGCTATACTTAAATTTAGTCAAAAATGATTAATGAAAGCGGCGGAGACTGTATAAAAAACGTCCTGCCGGGCATGTAATATTAGTGAAAGGGGTTTTTGAAATGGAATTCAAGACAGTTTCTTTTGGTGGATATGATAAGAAAGCCGTTGATACCTATATCGAGGAATCAGAGGCCAATTATGAGAAGGAGATCACAGAGCTTCGTGCAAATGCTGAAAAGCTTGCTGATACAGTAAAGAGTCTTCAGACAATGAGAGATGTAAATATGAATGAGTCCAAGGAGACCATTGATAATCTTAAGTCTGTAAATGAGAAGCTTGAAAGTGAGATCGAACACCTTAAGGAAGAGCTTAAGAGCTATAGAGAGAAGGAAGGCGAGTCAGCTGCAAGATATGAATCAATATCAAGAACTCTTCTTGCTGCTCAGGAATCAGCTGCTGCACAGCTTCAGAGCACCAATCAGCAGTGTGAGACAAAGCTTGCCGAGACAACAGCTCAGTGCCAGCAGATGCTCGAGGAGACAACTGCAAAGTGTGATGAGCTTAAGAGAACTACACAGGCTGAATGTGATAAGCTTACATCTGAGACAGATAACAGCTGCGCTAATAAGAAGTATGCTACTGAGGCATATTGTGAGGATCTCACAAAGAAGACAGAGGAAGCAGCTGCAGAGCTTAAGAGAACTTCAGAGGCTGAGGCTGAGAGACTTAAGAGTGTTACAGAAGTAAACTGTGCAAGTCTTCTTGAGGAGACAACAAAGCAGTGCGATGAGAAGAAGGCGGCTACACGCGATGAGGTTCTTCAGACAAGAACAACCATCAAGCGTGAGTGCGAGAGCATCAGCGAGTTCATTGCTCAGCTTATGGCTTCAGTTAAGAAGGTTTCAAATGCCTGTGAAGAGACAAAGGCTTTTGCTGATAACGCATTCGGTGATGTAAGCTCACAGTCTTAATCTTCCGTTTAAGGGAAAACCGGTATTATAATATTCGGTGTTTCAGAAGAATTATCTGCTCCACCACTATTTTTCCAGAGTAGTGGTGGGGTTTTTAAACTAAGTGACAGCAGTCGGCTAAGGGGGTGTTTCAAAGGTGGGTTCTGAATATGATTTTTTATCGCATGCACTTCAGAGACAGAAGCTTGTGGTGATAGTTCAGAAGATATCATTTTCTGAATTTGCCATGAGACGCAGGATAGAATATGTTTCGGATAATGCTGATATACTTGGTATGAATGTAAATGCCATGAAGAATGGCTTCAGGCTTCCGGTTGATTATATCCATCCTAATGACAGGGAGGATTTTGAGAATGCTTTACGTATGTCTATTGAATCCGGAGCCGATTTCAACTATTACTGCAGGATAGTCGGAGACGACGGCAAGCTGTATAACGTTGATATAGCGGTTTCGCTTATATCTACATTTGAAAATGAAGCAGTAGTTGAATTTATCTACAGAAAAGCATCTGACAAGACTCCTGATATTGAGCAGAAGGAGGAGACAGGAGCTCTGATAGAGGAACAGGTCGAAAGGCAGGTTTCCAAAGAAGATAAGAATAAGGTGATAAATGTACTTAAGGATAATAATCTGGCGGAATTCTTCCAGAATATTTCCTGCGCTTTTGATCTTTATTCAAGTATTGTTGATGACCGTGGTCGTATACTTATAAGACCGGTAGGCCCCGAAGGATATCTCGGGGATTTCTATGACCTTTTTGAAAGACCACAGTATAAGGGGCTTTTTGAAGAGATCAAGAAGCATATCAGAGAGAAGAATTCGCCATATATTACAGAGCTGACAAGCTTCAATCCGGACAGTCGTATATCTGCGGCACCGATATATGTTGAAGGTGAGCATGTAGCTACATGGCTTCTTTGTGCGTATGATAAGGCTCAGGCAGAACTGCTTGAGAAGATTTATGAAAAGCAGTGGAGCATTGCGGATAATGTTTCCACATATATGGAGAAGATAAATACTTCCGTTCAGAAGGCTGAGAAGCTGAAGCAACTGGAGGCGGATATAGAGAATAAGATCCTTCAGAAGGAGATCATTTCGGATGCCATCATGGGCATTTCTGAAGGCGTGACAGGAGTCAGCGGCCTTTTCAGGGCGGTTGGCGAAGCGATGGACCTTGATTTTATAGTAATGTACGGCCTTATGTCTGATAAAACAGACATGTTTGAATATAAAAAGGGCTGGTTCAAGGCCAAGAGAGACCGTGAGATTATGGACGTTACATGGACCACCGGAAGATATGCCGATGAGAGAGAGGCTATCATCAATAGCGGTGCCCTTCTCATCGATCATAATAACATGACCAACAGGATCAGAGTGGGCGTTTTCCGCGGCAAGGTCAGAGCGGTAATGATCTACCCTGTCATTATTGAAAATGCGATCGTGGCATATGTATGCTTCTGCGAGAGCACAAAGGAAAGAATATGGACAGAGAATGAGATCGGATTTGCCAAGGATGTTACAGGAGTCGTTAACCGTATGATCAGGTTTACCGACGCCGAGGAAACCTCTGATAATGCAAACAAGGACCTTCTTGATATATTTAATTATTTCAAATCAGGTATTTTTGTTAAGGATGATGAGAGCGGAAAGGTGCTCTTCTCCAACAGGATACTCAATAAGATGCTGGGGTATGATTTTGTCGGTAAGGACAGCTCGATCCTTATCGCGCCATCAACCGGCATAGCAGGAATAAATGATAATTACAGCCGCGATAAGGTTACAAACTGGCGGAAATATATAGATGTCCTGGTCGAGATAGTGGATGTCACCGAGATCAGGGTGAAATGGCTCCGAGGCGAGCCTGCGACGGTCTATATCATAAGACCGGTGCACAATTAGCAGGAAGGAATTTGGAAAAATGGCAGATATCGGAATAGATCTTGGAACGGCCAGCATACTTGTATATGTAAAGGGCAAGGGTGTTGTCCTGAATGAGCCATCGGTTGTGGCTTATGACAGAGATACTGATAAGATAGTTGAAATGGGAGAGGAAGCCAGACTTATGCTTGGAAGAACTCCGGGCAATATAGTTGCGATAAGACCTCTCAGACATGGCGTCATTTCAGATTATACAACTACAGAAAAGATGCTCAAATATTTTATTCGTAAGGCAGTTGGCAGAAACTTCTTCGGAAGGAGACCATGTATAAGTGTTTGTGTTCCTTCGGGAGTTACCGAGGTTGAGAAGAGAGCTGTTGAGAGCGCAACATATAATGCCGGAGCAAGAGAGGTTACTATCATCGAGGAGCCTGTTGCAGCGGCTATCGGTGCGGGAATAGATATAATGCGTCCTTGCGGAAATCTTATCGTTGATATTGGCGGCGGAACTACGGATATTGCAGTTATTTCGCTTGGCGGAACAGTTGTCAGCTCATCTATCAAGGTGGCCGGCGACGATTTTGATGATGCTATAATCAGATTCATGAAGAAGCGTTTTAATCTTCTGATCGGTGACCGTACCGCAGAGGAGATCAAGATAAATATAGGTACCTGCTATAAGCGTCCGGAAAACATTTCCATGGATGTAAGAGGCAGAAATATGGTTTCCGGACTTCCGAAGACCGTAACAGTTGCATCTGACGATACTGAAGAGGCTTTAAGAGAGCCTACAGGCCAGATAGTTGAGGCCATTAAGGGCGTACTTGAGAGAACTCCGCCTGAACTCGCTGCAGACATTTCAGACAGAGGCATTGTCCTTACGGGAGGCGGCGCGCTTCTTCACGGACTTGAGGAGATCATTGAAGAGAAGACAGGTATTACAACCATGACTGCCGAGGATCCGATGTCAGCAGTTGCTATCGGTACAGGCAAGTACGTTGAATATTTTAATGGAAAAATATAGTTAGAAATATCCTGCACCGCCAGTGACTATCTTCCGGCGGTGCAGATTTTTTCATGGTTTTTGGTTTAGAAAACGGAGAATATGGTTTTAGAGGGCTATATTGAAAAAATAATATATAAAAATGATGAAAATGGCTATGCGGTCTTCACTGTTACGACCTCCGACGGAGAAGAGGTTTTTGTGGGAACATTTCCTCAGATAAGCGAAGGGCTTTACATAGTTGCTGAGGGTGATTATGTTCATCATCCGCAGTACGATATCCAGTTCAAATTTACCGGATATGAGATAAAGATGCCTGAGGACGCTGACGGTATCGAGAGATTTCTTGCTTCCGGACTTGTTAAGGGCATCGGTGAGGTGACAGCAAAAAGAATAGTCAAAAAGTTTGGGGCCGATACTCTGAGGATCATAGAGGAGGAGCCGGAAAGGCTTGCCGAGATCAAAGGCATTTCTATGGCAAAGGCTAAGAAGATTGCAGTTTCTTACAGCGAAAATATGGGCTTTCGCCAGGCTATAATCTTTCTGTCACAGTATGGCATAAGCGTCAATCTTGCCATGAAGATCTATGATGAATACGGCGACAGGATATATTCCATCATCGCTTCCAATCCGTACAGGATAGCAGAGGATATTCAGGGGGTAGGCTTCAGGAAGGCTGATGAAATTGCAAGGAAAGCCGGTATTCCGGAGGATTCTGAGTTCAGGATCAGATCTGCGATACTGTATGCCCTGAATCAGGGAAATGCAGAAGGCAATATGTACCTTCCGAGGGAAGAGCTGATCGAGAATGTTACCGCTCTTTTTGCCGGCTGCGACGAAGCTCTCCTTCAGGCAGTGGAGGATAAGCTGCTGGATCTTCAGATGGAGGGAGCAGTAAAGATTGAAAAGCTTCCTGACGGGGATGCGGTTTACAGTAAACATAACTTTTTCATCGAGAAGAACAGTGCAGCCCTGCTTGCGGGACTGATGCTGGAAAATGACATTTCAGATGAAGAATTTGAAGAGATAATAAAACGCTCTGAGTATGATCAGGGCATTACATTTGATGATAAACAGAAGGCTGCGATAAAAAATGCCATCATTAGCGGTGTTGCGATAATCACCGGAGGCCCGGGTACCGGAAAGACTACGATCACAAAGGCGATAATCGAGTATTTTGTTCTGAACGGTATGTCGGTCAAGCTTGCAGCGCCTACAGGAAGGGCGGCGAGAAGGATAACAGAGGCCACGGGCTACAAGGCGGCTACTGTACACAGACTGCTGGAGTTTTCGGGCGTGCCTGCTGAAAGTGACAGGACCCAGCCTAAATTCGGAAGAAACAGAGATAATCCGATAGAGGCGGACGCAGTCATAGTTGATGAAGCGTCCATGCTTGACAGTATGCTTTTTTATTCGCTCCTTTCAGCGCTGGAGAAAGGTACGAGACTTATACTGATTGGCGATACCGATCAGCTTCCGCCTGTAGGTGCCGGAAATGTGCTTAGCGATCTTATAGAAAGCGGATGTTTCCCTGTTACCGGACTTGAGGTTATCTTCAGACAGTCGGCAGAGAGCATGATAATCAAAAATGCTCATAATATAAAATATGGCAGACATATCACGATAGATAATAAGAACAAGGACTTTTTCTTTATCCCGCGAAGTACGCCTGCTGAGATAATAAATGAAGTAAAAGAGCTTGCTGTAAAGAACCTTCCGGAATATCTGGGCGTTGAGCCGGGAGATATACAGATACTTTCGCCTATGAGGAAAAATGAACTGGGCGTTGAGAATCTGAACAAGCGTCTTCAGCATACGCTGAACAAGGCTTCCGCATCTAAAAAAGAAAAGATGCGCGGAGAGGTTGTCTTCCGTGAGGGAGATAAGGTCATGCAGATCAAGAATAATTACAGGCTCGAATGGAAGATATATAATGATGCAAATGATGTCGAAGAAGAAGGAATAGGCGTCTTCAACGGAGATACCGGAGTCATTACTTCCATAGATGATGTATATGAAGAGATGGTCATAACCTTCGATGACAGAAGAGTGATAATATATCCATTTTCGGCACTTGATGAGATAGAGCATGCATTTGCGATAACTGTCCATAAATCTCAGGGAAGCGAATACCCTGCAGTGGTGCTTCCTCTCTATAACGGCAACTGGAAGCTGCTTAACAGAAATCTTCTGTATACTGCGATAACCAGAGCTAAGAATATGGTAGTTGTCGTTGGAAATCTGGGGCTGCTGAATCAGATGATAGATAATGTTCAGCAGCAGAAGAGATATACCGGATTCATCAGAAGGATTCGTGAGGTTTTCGAGGATGCTTCTGATATCTTTTCTCCGGAAGAAGAAAGCCGGTGACAAATGATAAAAGAAATGATGATAGATGCTCTCTTTCCGCTTCGCTGTGCGCTCTGCGATGAGGTTATGGAGGCCGGCCAGAGAGGCGTTTGCAGACAGTGCAGGAGCAGGTTGGAATATCTTTCTGAACCAAGGTGTATGAAATGTGGTAAGGAGCTGATCTCAGAAGAGGAGGAGCTGTGTCTCGACTGCGAGGCGAAAAGCAGATCTTATGATGCGGGCTTTCCGCTTTTCAATTATATTCCTCCGGTATCAGATTCGATAGTAAGGCTTAAATATCATGGACGCGAAGAATATGCAGATTTTTACGGACGTGAGATTGCAAAGAGATACGGGCCTGTATTTAAAAGTCTGGGAATAGAATGCATAGTGCCGGTGCCTCTATATAAGGCAAGGCTTAAGAAGAGAGGCTACAATCAGGCGGCTCTTCTGGGGAGCGCGATAGCTTCGGCAACAGGGATAAGGCTGGATGATTCGCTCCTCGTCAGAACAAAAAATACTGCGCCGCAGAAGGAACTGGATGACGGTGAGAGAGAGAAGAATCTTCTGTCGGCATTTGCAGTTAAAGATAGTGGTACAAGAACCATACCTTCGGCCGTGCTTCTTGTAGATGACATTTATACAACAGGAGCAACCATTGAGGGCTGTACAACAGTTCTTAAGAGGGCGGGGGTCAGGAAGGTTTTTTATACCAGTATAGCAATCGGAAAGGTGTGAAGTGTAATGAGTAAGAAGAACTTGGTAGTGATTTTTGGCGGAAGATCATCAGAGCATGAGGTTTCATGCATATCTGCCGCAACAGTTATCGGTGCTGTTGATAAGGAGAAATATAACATTTTTCTCGTGGGAATTACAAAGGACGGACAGTGGCTTCTCGTTGACAGTGTAGACAGCATAAGAGACGGAAGCTGGCGTAAGAGTAAGGTCAGCGCTGTTATCTCTCCGGATAAGGCCAGAGAGCTTGTAGTAAGAGAAAAGCCAGAAGAGAAAAATGGTGTAACAGAATATGGAAGAGTATATTCAGTTAAGGTTGATGTAGCATTTCCGGTGCTTCACGGACTTTTTGGAGAGGACGGTACTATTCAGGGACTCTTTGAAATGGCAAGCCTTCCTTATGTCGGCTGTGGACATTTATCATCAGCAATCACGATGGATAAGTTTTTCACAAAGGTTATCGCTGATTCGGTAAAGGTTGATCAGGCTGCTTACGTGCCTGTACGTTCATTTCAGCTTTCAGATATGGATGCTGTTGTTAAAAAGGTTGAGGCAGAGAAGGAATATCCTGTATTCATCAAGCCTTCAAATGCAGGCTCATCTGTAGGAATCTCAAAGGCACATAATAGAGAAGAGCTTATCGAGGGATTAAAGCTTGCAGCAAAGCATGACACCAAGATACTTGTTGAAGAGGCTATTAACGGTCGCGAGATAGAGTGCGCTGTATTTGGATACGGAGATAAGGCAATCGCAAGCGGCGTGGGAGAGATAGTCGCAGCAGCGGAATTCTACGATTACGATGCAAAATACAATAATGCTGCATCAAAGACTCTTATCGATCCTGATGTACCTGCTGAGAAGGTTGAAGAGATCAGACAGGCTGCTCTTAAGATATATAAGGCCTGCGACTGCTTTGGAATGGCGAGAGTTGACTTCTTCCTTGAGAGAGGCACTGACAGAGTAGTATTTAATGAGATCAATACTATACCGGGTCATACATCCATCAGTATGTATCCAATGCTTATGGAGAGAGCCGGACATCCGATGGCAGAGTATATCAATGAAATGATTGAAATGGCTTACGAGAGACATAAGTATGAAAAGAGTAAGAATTGAGATTAAAGGACATTCTGATGACGGAGTGGTAGATACATCCGTAAATGGAGTGATCATCGAAAATGAAGGCGAAACGGTTCTGCATTATTTTGAAGAGTTCGAGGGATATTCCGAGAAGACGAAGAATATCCTGACGGTTTCTCATGATATGGTTAAGCTTGAAAAGTCCGGCGGTATAAATGCTGTCATGCTTTTTGAAATGCTTAAGGAACATAAAGCAACGTATCATACCGGAATGGGACCTATAGAAATGCTTATCATGACCGAAGGGATTTTTACCAAAAGCACAGAGGAAGGGCTGGATATCAGCCTTGATTATACGATCGACTATGGTACGGGCGAACCCGCAAGAAACAGACTGTCTTTAAAGGCCAGATACATATAATAAAAACACAGGAGCTATGAGTGAAAATCATAACTCCTGTGTTTTTTTGTTGTAGTTAATCTTACTATAATTAATTGCGCGGCGCTTTATTCTTTTGTGTGTTGTTTTCACTGCGCTTGCCGGATTGCTTTTCTTCAGGCTTTTTGTTGTCCTTGGTTTTGCCGGATTGCTTTTCTTCATTTTCTTTATTGTCAGTATCTTGATGGTTCTTGTGCACAATAAAGTATACAAGATAGATGACCGCGCATGAAGCGATGATCGTGAGTACGGTTGTGACAGGACTATCAAAAAGAACTGATGGTACAAGATATGCAGAGGCATTTATTATGATATGCATGAGTATAGGCGCTGCGATACTGCCGGTCTTCACAGCGAGAAATCCGAGTATCATTCCTGCGATAAATGCATAAGCCATCTGTACAGGGTTGCTGTGATAGAGACCGAAGAGTACTGCACTCACTATGATGGCTGCCATATCAGACATATACTTTCTGCAAAAATGAAGAGTAACTGCTCTGAATATAAGCTCCTCAGCGACCGGCGTCAGGATCACTACCGTAATGATAAGGAAAAATGAACCCTTGTCGGTTAATGAACTGATCGTATTGTCATGCTCCTCAAGAAGAGAAGGAAAAAGCTTTCTTAAGAGCTTTAGTATTCCGTCTATAAGAAGCTGGAAGGAATAACCGAATAAGATCATAAGCGGAAGCTTTTGGGTAAAGAAACTCCTGATACCATTCTTTCCGGAATCTGTATTTCCTTCGGAAAACGTGCTTCCATTTATAAGCATATACCACCAGCCGAAGATTATCATGCAGAGCATTGCGTACAGGAAGAGCATGAGATTGGTGTTTATCGGAGCAATGCCTGAAAAGGCTTCGGTGTTATCATAATCGATATCCAGACCGAGATAATTGTTTAATACAAAAACAAGTGCGAAATCAGCGAAATATGCAATTATCTCTATGACATAAGTAAGGAGGATTGGCACTAGGATAAGTGCCAGCCCTCCTGCATTTTTAATATTTAATGTGTTGTTTTTTAAAGAATTCTTCATGGCAGATTTATCAGTCAGTGATCTTCTTAGCTCTTTCTCTTTCTTTCTTTTCCTTAGCCTTGTCAGCCTTGAGCTGTTCCTTGGTCTTCTTATTCTCTATATCAGCCTTAAGCTGCTGCTGATACTGAGCCTGCTGCTTACGCATCTTCTCTCTGAAGGTAAGCTTTTTCTTCTTTGGTCTGCCCTTCTTGTCGAGCTCTTCTACTACAGGCTGCTGGTTCTTCTGCTTTCTAACGCTCTTAACGCTTACAAGATAGATACCGCTTACCATAGCCTTAACTTCGCCCTTTACAGGAACATCGTCATAGATTGCATCGTCACAGATAAGTGTTACGATCTGCGGGCCAACCTTGGCCTTTACTACAGGAACCTTTGCCTTCTGATATCTCTTAGGGGTCTGTTCCATAACTATCTTAGGAAGCTTCGCATCCTTCAGGGGCATATATTTCTTGTCTATGATGAGCATGGTCGCCGGTTGTGCCTGTGCAAGCATTTCTTCCTTCTGCGCAAGCTGTTTTTTCTGCATTTTGTTACCTGCAATGTAGAGAACAACGATACCAATGATCACCACTGCAAGAATGATAAAAAATATGATCCATCCCATGATGTTTTTTTGTTTCCTCCAAAATTCTTAAATGTTTATTTGTTTCTTTCGCTTTTTAATTCAGCGTATTTTTCTGTAATATGCTCAGGTATTGAAGCATAGAACTCCTTTTTCTCCTGAACGGATAATTCCGATGGATATACAGGCTTGCTGAAATCAACCAAAACACGGCTCTTTTTGATAAAATGGAATTTGTTGTTCTCAAAGATATCATCAGTTCCGGTCATCGTAACTATAACGATAGGAGACTTTGATCTTTCAGCCATTTTATAACCGCCTTCCTTGAAAGGAAGCAGCTCATCACCGTGATTTCTGGTTCCCTCCGGATAAAGTCCGAGGGACAGACCTGTTTTCATCTGTTCGATACCCTTGCTGATGGTCTTGATAGCTTCTCTTGGATTTTCTCTGTCGATGTAGATACATCCGATATCCTTCATATAAGGTGAAAGGAGAGGAGCATTCTCAAATTCCTTCTTGGATATAAATCCCATTGGCCTGTTTGTCAGAGTCTGAACGATAATGATATCAAACCAGCTTCTGTGATTTCCTACAAAAAGTACTGCGCCGTCCTTCGGGATATTTTCCTGACCTCTGACTTCGATCTTGGATCCTGTAAGAAAGATAAGCTTTTTGAAGAAGCCTCTGACATATTTATATGCTGTTGTCCAGCCCTTCATCGGGTCTTTCTTGATGAGACGCTTGAAATGAAAATGAAGCGGACATGAGAAAACCATGGCGAAGAAGGACCAGAGTGCACAGATTATGAGTCGTAGCATATGATTCCTCCATTTAAATGTAAAGCTTAACGGCCGAACATCTTTGCTGTCTCAAACAGTCTTGAAGCAAGCTGATCGGTAAGAACATCCTGCTTATATCTCCATGACCAGTTTCCGTGACCGACTCCCGGAGTATTGAAACGTGCCCAGGAATCCAGCTCCAGTATATCCTGCATAGGAACGATGGCCATATTGGCAACTGAACCGAAGCAGGCTCTTATCATTACCCAGCAGATATCGCTTGCATCTGTGCTGTAATATCTTCTCAGCTTATCGCGGGATGCTTCATATGCATGCTTATACCAGCCAAGAGTAGTATCATTATCATGTGTACCGGTGTAGCATACACAGTTTCTGATATGATTGTGAGGAAGGAAATGATTCTCGTTCGGATTTTCAAAAGCAAACTGAAGTATCTTCATTCCCGGGAAGCCGAATTTGTCACGAAGATCGATAACAGATTCGTCTATCTCACCAAGGTCCTCTGCGATGATAGGCATATGATAACCAAGATTTGCTTCAAGCATAGTGAAGAAGTTCTCACCCGGAGCCTTGACCCATTTACCATTTATGGCTGTTTCATCACCGAAAGGAACTGCCCAGAATTTATCAAAACCACGGAAATGATCGATTCTGAGGAAATCTGTCAGCTCAAGCTGATGTCTGATCCTCTTGATCCACCAGTCATAAGCAGTCTTGGTGTGCTCAGGCCAGTTGTAAAGCGGATTGCCCCAAAGCTGTCCTGTAGCTGAGAAGTAGTCAGGCGGAACACCTGCAACATCAGTCGGATAACCCTTTGAATCAAGCATGAAAAGCTTCTTGTTGCACCAGACATCAACGCTGTCCCAGGCAACAAAGATAGGGATATCTCCGATTATTGAAATGCCCTTCTCGTTGGCATATTCCTTGAGCTTCATCCACTCAATGTGGAAAAGGAACTGGAGGAATTTGTAGTAGCCGGTCTCATCCGCAAGCTTTTCCTCCCACTCTGCACGTTCAGCCTTCTTAGGATTCTTAAGGCTGTCTTCCCACATATACCATGGAGCGCCCTGATGATAATCCTTGCCTGCCATAAAAAGTGCATAATCAGACAGCCAATCAGCCTTCTCAAGAAACTCGTGATACTGTGCCATGAGCTCCTCATCCTGAGAGAACTTGTCTTTTATACTGTCGTCCTTAAATCTTTCATAAGCCTTCTTGTAAAGGCCGGTCTTAAATGCTATTACGTCGCCGTAGTTAATATCCTCAGGATTCCACTGAGGCATATCCTTAAAATCGTCATCGAAGAGAAGACCAAGCTCCTTAAGATGGTCAGGGCTTATTATAAGCGGCTGGCCTGCGAAAGAAGAGAAAGGCTGATATGGCGAATCTCCAAAGCCTGTATGTCCAAGCGGAAGAACCTGCCATGCAGTCATTCCTGACTTCTCCATGAAATCTATGAATTTGTAGGCACCCTTGCCAAGGTCGCCTATTCCGTACGGCCCCGGAAATGATGTAGGATGAATGAGTATTCCTGCATATCGCTTAGGTGCAACATCTAAATGCTTATTATCCATTTTTTTTGTCCTCCGGATCATTATTCATAACCCATTTATTATACTAGAAATACAGGGAAATGACAAGAAAAATGGCGATATCTGTCATTTTTTCCGGTATGTATCCTAAAAGCTTCAGTCCTATGCGTTTTCGCCGGAGCTGAACATTTCATAAAGCTTTTTGAAGAGAGGGATAGCTTTCTCAATCCTCTCAGTTGGAACACAGTAAGAGATACGGAAATGTCCCGGACACTCAAAGCTGTCTCCAGGTACTGTCATAAGACCGAGCTCTCTTGCACCTGTCCAGCAGAATTTGTTGGCATCAGGGATAGGCGACTTAGGGAACATGTAGAAGGTTCCGCCCGGTTTTACGCATGAATATCCGATGTCTGTAAGTGCATCATAAAGCAGCTTTGCATTTGTCTCGTAGATAGAAAGGTCGCTTGTCTGATCAAGAACTCTCTCTACTGCAAGCTGTATTATTGAAGGAGGACAGTTGTGTCCTGTAAATCTTGAGATCTGTCCGCACATCGGAACGATGTAATCGCTGTCCTTGGCCTTAGGATTTACTGCCACATAACCGAGTCTTTCTCCAGGGATAGACAGTGATTTGCTGTATGAATAGCAGGAGATCGAATTGTCATAAAACTTTGAGATATATGGTGAATCTGTTCCTTCAAATACTATCTCTCTGTATGGTTCGTCGGAGATAAGGAAGATCTCGTGACCGTACTCTTTTTCCTTTGCGCTTAAAATGGCAGCAAGTTTCTTAATGGTCTCTGTTGTATAAACTATTCCTGAAGGGTTGTTAGGAGAGTTGATGAGAACTGCGGCAACCTTTGGGTTTAACATTTCTTCAAACTTCTCAAAGTTGATCTGGAATGAGCTTATATCAGCCGGTACGACCTTGAGAGCTGCGCCTGTTCCGGTGATGTATGGAATATACTCAGGGAAATATGGTGCGAAGGTGATAACCTCGTCGCCTTCACCTGCGATGCATCTTACCGCATGGGCGATAGCGCCTGCAGCCCCTGTAGTAGGGAAAATGTGCTTTGCTTCATAGTTCATACTGAATCTTTTGTTGAGAGATGCAGCGATGGCTTCTCTTGTTGAATCAAGACCGAGAGTCGGGCTGTAGCCGTGAAGCTTGACCGGATCACAGTTTGTGAGAAGGTCGTTCATTGCATCTGTAAAGCACTGCGGAGCAGGAACGGAAGGGTTTCCGATGGAAAAATTATAAACCGAATCAGGTCCGAGTTCCTTTGCCCTTTCCATACCATATGCGAAAAACTGTCTGATGACAGAGGTCTTCTCTGTCATGCCTTTGTAGAATTCTGAAATCATATTATCCTCCTGCCGGAAATGTCCGGATATTGTCTGAAAAACTAATTTATTATTTTAATCTATATATTCAGAAAAAACAATTAAAATCGAGAATTTTCTATGGAAAAAAAAGCGGATTTGGTGTAATATTTTATACATGAGAAAGATAATTGCATTAGTGGTTTTAAGACCACAAAGGGAATACAATCTGGATATTATCAATCGAATCCGTAATGAGATCTACAGCAAGGGATACGGACTTCTTGTTGTGGGTACATTTACCGATCTTTTTTCAAAGGACAAGAACGATTACGGTGAAAGAAGCGTTCTGGAGCTTATACCTTATGAGAGGCTTTCAGGACTTATTATTATGCCTGGATCATTTCAGGATATTGCGAAGGCAGAGATGGTCATAAGTAAGGCAAAGGCAAGAAATATTCCTGTACTTTCTCTTGATTATGACTGGAAAACACTTCCAAGCGTGAATTATGATTATAAGGGCGGTTACAGGGAAACTGTACGTCACGTCGTTGAATTCCATAAATGCAGAAAAGTATATATGATCGCCGGTATGAAGGATAATCCTTATTCTGATGAGAGAATTGAAGTATTTAAGGAAATATGCAGGAAGAACGGCATTTCCGAAAATGATTCGAAGGTTTTCTATGGCAGGTTCTGGGGAATGGGCGCCAAGAAATGTATAGATGAGATCATGACGATCGAGGAGCCGCTTCCGGAGGCAATCTGCGTTGCAAATGATGTTATGGCGGTTGCTGCGATCGAACGTCTCGAGGAGTACGGCGTAAAGGTCCCTGAAGAGATGATAGTTACAGGCTTTGACGGCATTGATATCGGAATCTACAATAATCCGAGAATGACCACAGCCGATACCGATTCCAGACTGTTATGCAGGAAGGCAGCCCTTCGTATGATCGAAATGATCGAAGGTACCGAGAGTGATGAGGATGAAAGACTTATGCTCATTCCGCTGAGACTCTGCGTTCATGCAAGCTGCGGCTGCAAGCAGGATTCGGAGACCGATATCAGCAGAAGAATGCTGGATCTTGAGGAAAAATATACCAAGGTGCAGGGAAATTCCGGACACCTGATCCGTATGAGAAATAAAACTCTTGCGCTCAACAGACCGGAAATTTACAGAATGCTTTCAAGCTACATTTCCGACAATACCTGGGTAGTTGTAAATAATTCCTTCTGGGAGAATCTGCAGACCTCAGAACATGATTTTGATTATGAACACGATATGGATCATTTCGATGAGAACATGACTGCTGTTATATATAAGCCGGTTTCCGATGGTAATACTGAAACCAGAGATGTGGCGGGCTATAAGGATAAATGCGAGTATGAGATAGCATTTAACAGAAATGAGATCGTACCGTATTTTGAGGAGATATTTGAAGAGAGAGGCGTTATGACCATAATGCCGCTGAATTTTCAGGATGAGGTCATAGGGTACTATGTTTTCTGTGATATGAGCAATGAAAATGAGATCGTCAGGGATGCGCAGTATTCGACACAGCTCTGTCAGAATATCGGAACAGTCTTCCGTGTGGTAAGAGACAGAGAGGTTAATGAGAGGCTTCTGGCAGCGCTCAGAAGTTCCTACAGCGCTCTTCAGGAGATTTCAATTCACGATCAGCTGACCGGAGTGATCAACAGACGAGGTCTGACTCAGATACTCGATGAAATGTGTGAGATGCCGAATGCTGCCGAGAAGATACTTTTCTACAGCTATATCGATATAGACGGCTTTAAGATGATAAATGATATGTGGGGACATGACGAGGGTGATGAGGCACTTGTTAATGTTGCGAAGATATTAAATGAGGTAATTGATAAGTTCAGTAATTGTGTTGCCGCCAGGATCGGTGGAGATGAATTTGTCGTTGCCGGTACTGCTGATTTTGATATTTCCGAGAGATTTGAGGAAGTGCTTAACGATGCAGTGAACAGATACAATGAAAGAAGCGGCAAGCCTTATCTTATCGAGCTGTCAGTTGGCAAGGTCATAAGAAATGGAGTAAGTTCCGAGACTGTACGTGAGAGTATAAAGGCTGCGGATACGGATATGTACCGCGTTAAGAAGAACAGAAAGAAGATCAGACTTAAGGAAGAGTTATAAGAGAATCTGAAAAAGCTCAGGACAAGAGCTGTGAATGATTTTTATTAATAGATAATAAACTGGAAGGTAATAAATTTGGAAATATTTGAGACACATGCGCATTATGACGATGATGCGTTTGACGGAGACAGGGATGAACTGATAAGCAGGCTCCCTTCATTTGGTATAAAAAAGGTTTGTAATATCGGGGCTGATATGAAAAGCTCCGAAAATACAGTTCAGCTTACAAAAAAATATGATTTTTTCTATGGAGCGGTCGGGGTTCATCCTTCTGATTGCGAGGATATGACAGAGGCTGATATTGAGACCCTTAGAAAAATGGCCATGGACAATGAAAAAATAGTAGCCATAGGCGAGATTGGACTTGATTATTATTATGATGATCCGGAAAGGGCACTCCAGAAGAAATGGTTTATAAGGCAGATTGAGCTCGCAAAGGAGCTGAAGCTGCCTATTGTTATTCATTCCCGCGATGCGGCTCAGGATACCATGGAGATACTTCAGAAAACCCATGCAGGAGATGCGGGCGGCGTAATGCATTGCTATTCATATTCGAAGGAGCTGTCCGAAAGAGTGCTTGATATGGGCTTTTATATCGGAGTGGGCGGAGTTGTAACATTTAAGAACGGAAGAAAGCTTGTTGAGACTGTAGAGAATACACCGCTTGACAGGATAGTGCTTGAAACTGACAGCCCGTATCTTTCGCCGGTGCCTCACAGAGGAAAGAGAAATTCCTCACTTAATCTTATACTGGTGATAAGAAGGATTGCCGAGATTAAGGGGATAACTCCTGAGGAGGTCGCTGAGACTACATTTAATAATGCAATGAAGATGTACAGGATAAATAAGTAAAACTCACTACAGTTGACCATAAGTAAAAGCAGTCGGGAAAACTGCATAAAGCTGACACTTGTACAGGAAAATACAGGAGGAAGATGTGATACCAGACGAAGAAAAGCTCAGTAATCCTCAGGTTACAATAGCTGCGATAAAAAAATATAATTTTAGTTTTCAGAAGAAATTCGGTCAGAATTTTCTTATAGATGATCATGTGATCAAAAAGATCATTAGCGCTGCGGAGATCACGAAGGATGATATCATCCTTGAGATCGGGCCGGGCATAGGCACCATGACGCAGTATCTTCTTGAAAGTGCCGGACATGTTATAGCGGTAGAGGTGGATGACAAGCTGCTTCCGATACTTGCGGAAACCCTTGGCTCTTATGATAATCTCACTGTGGTCAATGAGGATATCCTTAAATGTGATATCGCCGGACTTATAAGTGAGGCTTCGGCGAAAACCGGTAAAGGCCTCAAGGAGGAAAATGTCAAGGTTGTTGCAAACCTGCCGTATTATATAACGACACCGATAATCATGGGACTGCTTGAAGGACATATTCCGGCGGCGAGTATAACGGTCATGGTACAGAAGGAGGTAGCAGAGAGGATGAATGCAGCTCCGGGCGGAAAGGATTACGGAGCGCTCAGTCTTGCCGTGCAGTATTATTCGGAGACCTATCTTGCTGCAAATGTACCGCCTAACTGCTTTATTCCGAGACCGGGAGTGGGTTCTGCGGTTATCAGACTTCGGAGATATCAGGATCCGCCGGTAAAGGTTAAGGATGAAAAGCTGATGTTCAGGCTGATAAGGGCTTCATTTGAACAGAGAAGAAAAACTCTGATGAACGGTATCGGAAATGCATCGATTGATGGCATCACCAAGGAGAGGGTGAAGGATGCCCTTATCTCTATGGGACTGGATGAAAATATCAGAGGCGAGAGACTGTCTCTTGGTGAATTTGCAAGACTTGCGGATATACTCTCTGAGGATAGATAAATGAAAAAGCTTACTGAAGATGAAAAATATATGCGTCAGGCGATCAGGCTTGCTAAAAAAGCGGAGGAAAACGGAGACGTTCCGATCGGCTGTATCATTGTATATGAAGGAAAGGTCATCGGACGCGGATACAACAGGAGAAATGCTGATAAGATGACTCTGGCCCATGCAGAGCTTATTGCCATGAGAAAGGCCGGAAAGATCATAAAGGATTGGCGCCTTGAGGGCTGCAGGATGTATGTGACTCTGGAACCATGTCAGATGTGTGCCGGAGCTATCGTTCAGGCGAGGATACCTGAAGTGGTGATAGGCTGCATGAATCCGAAGGCGGGCTGTGCAGGATCTATCATTAATCTTCTTGATATGAAGGAGTTTAATCATCAGGTCGAAGTGACAAGAGGAGTCTGCGAGGAAGAGTGCTCGGAGATGCTCAGCAGCTTTTTTTCAAGATTGAGGGAGAAAAAAAAGAAAGCTTGACGGAAATGCTTCTCTTGGGTATACTATCTATGTTTAAAATTTCCGTACAGCCGGGGAGTTAGCGGTGCCCTGTACCTGCAATCCGCTATAGCAGGGGTGATGGCTGGCCTCGGGTTGAATTCTGTAGGGCTGCCCTCGGTAAGTGATGTTGATATCTGGGTCTTACGCGACAGAAATCTATGAACCGTGTCAGGTTGGGAACAAAGCAGCACTAAGTAGAACCTTCTGGGTGACGTGAGGGCGCCTGGGTTGAGTTAACTGCTGAGGTAACGCCTATTGGTTCTTCACAAAGCCAGCCGTGCGGTTTATTTGCTTTTTGAAGGGTATGAAGCGTTTCAAAGGGTTTGATTATTAATAACATATAAGTTTGTGCAATTTTATGTAAATATACTAAAAAATTATATGGAAATCTATCCTGGAACGTGGTAATATAACTTATAGTGTATTGCACCAGAATTGGGGATATCTGGTTAAGGGGCGAAGAATGAATTATTCAGAAGTAATAGATTTTGTAAAAAAGAAAACTTCAAATATTGAAAGACCTTCAAATTATCCTTTCAGAAACCGTTATGAGCATATCATGAGGGTTTACAGATGGGCTATCAGACTTCAGGCCAAGCTGGGTGGCGATCTTGATGTTATCGTACTTGCCGCTCTTCTTCATGATGTAGGTTGGGATGACGTTAAGCCTCACGAAGAGGTAAGCGCTGAGATAGCAGTTGAGTATCTTGACAGCATCGGCGTGGACCAGGAGAAGATAAAGAGGGTTGGAGAGATAATAATGAGGCATGAAGATAAAGATACAGAGGATGATCTTTCTCTTGAATGCCGTATTGTTATGGATGCAGATCTTCTTGATGAGATTGGTGCAGTAGAGATTATGTGGGATTGCATGGCAACGGCACTTGATCCGGAAGCAAGCTATAAGAGAGCATACTACAGGATCAAGGAATATTATCGTACCAACAAGCCTAAGATTAAGAGATGTAAGACTGATCCGGGAAGAGCTGAGTTTACAAAACGTATGCAGCTTGTAGAAAGTTATATATATCAATTAGAAAGAGAACTTTTTTAAAAACAGGAGGTTTGAAAAATGTTAAATAAACTGGTCAGGATTCTGGTAGGTATTGCTATAGTAGGTGGTCTGCTTTGGGCAGCTTATACATTCCTTCCATTAAATCTTACAGGTGGTGTAAGACAGTGGCTTCAGGAGACATTCCACAGTGATCTTAAGCCGGTAGCAGATGCGGCGAGAGATGCAGAGGTATATACAGTTGATCCGCTTACAAAGAAGATGGTTAAGTCAGGTATCACATACAAGGAGCTTATCGAGAAGAACTGTGACAGCGTTTCATGGTATGTTACAGAGAGCGGAGATGGATGGGATGTTGAGTGCAATGGCTATAAGGTAACTATTCAGGTTGATGACCTTGTAACTCCGAACAACTCAAAGACCTGGACAGACGCTCATCTTACAATGGTATGTAGTGTTGAAAGAGATACTTACGGTAATTATAAGCTTACAAATATCAGAATGTTCATAAATGATGATCCAGAGCTTTCACCTGATTACGTAAATCTCGTAATTGATGACCTTCTTTCAAAGGTTAATCCATAATATAGGATCACAAAAATAACCGCTTAAGACTTTAGGCTCTAAGCGGTTATTTTTTTTGTTATTTTGTAATCATTGTTTTGCGTGTTTTATTTTGCAAGCTTCTCTATCATATCGGTGATCAGGTTGATCGCATCGCTCTGATGGCTGGTTGACATTGCACTAATGTATTTTTCTCTGTCTCTGAAGGTATCATTTATAGCCTTTACAAGGGTTTCAGGCGTCAGATCTTCTTCCTTAAGAAGATAGCTGTAACCGCTCTTCTCGAAAGACTGGGCGTTCAGAATCTGGTCGCCGCGACTTGCTGCGAGCGAAAGAGGGATGAGAACACTTGGTTTTCTGAGAGCTAAAAGCTCGCAGATAGCATTTGCACCTGCTCTTGAAACAGCGATGTCAGCTAAAGCGAAGAGGTCTGAAAGCTCCTTCTTGATATATTCGTACTGTACATATCCTGGCTTTCCGTTATTCTTTGCGATAGCCTTGCCCTTGCCGCAGAGATGGATGATGTTGAAATCCTTAAGAAGCTCGTCAAGGCATGCAGATAAGGTTTCATTTATGATCTGGCTTCCGGTGCTTCCTCCGATAAAGAGGACTACAGGCTTGTCATCGGTGAATCCGCAGAACCTTTTTGCAGCTTCACGGTCTCCGCTGAAAAGCTCAGCTCTGATAGGTGTACCTGTTACAACAGCCTTGCCCTTTGGAAGGTTATCTATGGTTTCAGGGAAATTGCAGCAGATCCTGTTGGCCTTTTTAAGAGCCAGTCTGTTTGCAAGACCTGGAGTCATATCGGATTCATGCAGGATTACGGGAACCTTTTTCTTTGCAGCTGCCCTGGTTACAGGAACGCTGACAAAGCCGCCCTTTGAGAAGACAATATTTGGCTTAAGAGTTTTCATTATCTTCTTTGACTGGAAATATCCGCGTATTACCCTGAAAGGATCGATAAAATTATTCAGGTCAAAATATCTTCTGAGCTTTCCTGAAGAAATGCCGTGGTATGGTATTCCAAGCTCTTCAATAAGCTTTTTTTCGATGCCGTCATAGCTGCCTACATAATGTATCTCGTAGCCGAGCTCTTTGAGACGTGGTATAAGTGCTATATTTGGTGTAACGTGTCCGGCAGTTCCGCCGCCGGTGAGTACTATTTTCTTCATAACGATACTCCTGCTGATCATTTATTATTTTGGAAATATAAGCATACCGGGCCTTCCGGCTTCCGATATATCAGCCATCATTATAGACTTAGTGCAGGAAAAATGCAAACCTATTCATTAAACTTGAAATCAGTAAAGTCGAAATCCGAACCCGGGAGGAAGATAAAGTTCACCTTGCCTTCTCCGCTGAAGCCGTTTATAGGGAATGTGATTTCCTGCAGTTCGTCGGAAGGAGGGAACTCCACCATTCGTTTTATTACGTCATCATTTCTGAAGAATCTGATATGTATAGGATTTGCTTTATTTCTTGCGCGGCCTTTAATAGTAACAGAACTTACTCCTCTGCTGAAATTCATATTCGTAAATTCTATGTCTACGTTATTTCCTATTGAATATACTCCGTCTTCACGTTCATCGTATGAGTCGCCGGTTATCATATTGTGCTCAGCAGCATTTATCTGGCTGTAGGCTTTCTCGGCGTAAATCATACGGAAGCCGCCGAATACGAAGCCGTTCTTAAATCTGAAATGTATACTTCTGACACCGCTCAGCCTTTTTGAAAGGGTAAATGTATATTCCTGAAGTACATTATATTCGGTAGGAACCGAGTAAATGCCGGAGCAGAGCAGTGTGCCTTCGTCCGGTTCTCCGTCCCAGATCTCAACCGGCTCTTCATTTCTGAAAGAAAAGAGAGAGATGACCAGCTTGTCTGAACCGAATTCACCGAAGTCCACGTTGTCGAAGCGTACAGTGTTGTTGTCTCCAAAATTAATGCTTCCTCTGAAGGAAAGGAGAGATTCTACAGTACTTGCCGCAAACTGGCATCCGTAAATGAAGCTGTAAGGATCGAGGGCGGTATTGCCGAATTCGCTTACGGAAAATTCCAGCTCGGAAAGTATCTCCGGATGCTCCTTACCGTTATTTGCATAAGCAACAAGTCGGAATTCACCGTCGCTAACTGCTGTCACAACTGCCTTCAGATTGTCGTAAGAAATCTTTACCGCATTACTTTCAATTCCGTTCAGAGTCATAGCCTTTACGGAAATGTCGGAGTATGTGGCATTGAAAGGTTCAATCTGAAGATTTACCTCAGCCTTTGGTACATCCGGCGTAAGCTTTACAGAACTTGCAGTCATAGTGAGCTTTCGTACAGGTATTTCGTCCGGACATGAAGCTAAAGCAGCTGTATCTGTTTTTTCTATATTATAGTCATACGAAATGCCTTCACGTATTTCTGAAGGAAGAGAATCAAAGCTTAAGGAAGCACTCTTAAGTCCGGCAGAGCTTACATTTACTGTAATGGTTCCCGGCTCATTTGTTGATGCGATTATAGCAAGGAGCTTTCCTGAGAAAAGCTTACGTGAATTGCATTTATACTGGTCGTAATCTGTGCTGTCACCGTTGTCAAGACCGATAAGACGGCCCGGACCTGAGACAGACACCTGCATACGGTTTCTTGCGTTATAAACTTCATTTCCATCTGCATCCAGTGCAGAGATCTGGATAAACTGAAGATCCTCGCCGTCAGCCTTGATGGTTTCATATTCGGCCGTTAGTCTTACAGCTGCAGGGTTTCCGAAGCTTTCTGTTTCGTCGACAGCGATCAGCTTTCCGGAAGCATCATAGGCTTCAGCACGAAGTCTGCCGGCTTTATATGGAAGTGAAAAATGTCCTGCAAAATCCGTGTCATGAAGCTGGTCGAGAGCTTTTTCGCCGATTTTTTCATCATTTATATAAAGTACGATATGAGGCGCATTTGAATAAACCTCAATATCTATCAGCTGGCCCGGATTAAAATCCCAGTAAGGAGAGATATGGACAAAAGGATCCCTGCTGCAGGATACCCACGCAGATTTAATGATATAGGCGGTATCCTTAAGGAAACCGGCAGTATCGATGTGACCGAAGAAGGAATTCTTCGAGAAATACGGCGTAGGCTCTCCGATATAGTCCCAGCCCGTCCATATGAACTGTCCGGCACAGTAGTCGCGGTCGCGATGATCGGTTATAAACTTCTGGACGCTCTTGGCACCCCAGTTTGTTGAACAGTTGTCAAGAACAGAACACTGTCTGTCTTCATATGTAAGAAGACGGTTGCTTTTAGGGAAATGATATATGCCGCGGCTCTGAACCGTTGAAGCGGTTTCACTTCCGTAAATGCACCAGTGCGGGAATTTCTCATGATGCTCGTCATAAACGCTTTCCAGATAATTGTAGCCTGATAATTCAAAAACATTCTGAGATTTCTGGGCGGTTTCCCATGCAACAAAGTTTGATGCGATAGTCGTATATGCGTTGTGGCGCGGATCATTTCTTCTGATGGCCGCCTGAAGACGCTCTGCGATCTTTACGGCTTCTGGATTATTTGTATCAGGGATCTCATTTCCGCAGGACCACATGATAACAGAAGGGTGATTGCGGTCGCGGCGTACCCATGCTTCGACATCTCTTTCGCACCATTCATGGAAGAAAATGCCGTAATCATTTTCGGTCTTAGGCATTTCCCACATATCAAATGCATCGGAGTTTATAAGTACACCCATTTCATCAGCAAGCTCCATTAGTCCCGGAGCAGGCGGATTATGGCTGGTGCGGACTGCATTTACACCTATGGACTGCAGCTTCTCAAGCTGTCTTCGGGCAGCCTTTTTGTTAAATGCGGAACCGAGGGCACCGAGATCGTGGTGCTGGCAGGCACCATTTATCTTTAAGTTCCTGCCGTTAAGGAAGAAGCCTTTATCCGGAGTAAAGACAATAGTTCTGAAGCCGACCTTCTCTGTGAAGCTGTCGAGTATTTCGCCGGCGCAGAGTATGGTGGTCTTAAGTGTATATAAATACGGATCGTCAACGTCCCAGAGGTGAGGGGTGTCAATAGTAAAGCTCTGTGTATCTGTGACAGGCTCCCTGTAGATATTGATATCATTTCGGGAAGCTTTGACAGGAGAACCGTCACGGTCTGATAATTCGTGAAGAACGGTTACAGCAGAAATGTTATATATATCTTTATCTATAGCCTTCTCCTTAAATTCAAAAGGCTTTAATTCTGCGGTAACCTCTGTATCTATGGTAACGGAGAAGACGTTTTGGGTACTGCACTCAGTTTTTTCTGTATGAAAATAAACTCCGCCTTCGGTGATATGTACAGGATGCTTTGTGAGCAGCCAGACATCGCGGAAGATACCTGCACCGGAATACCAGCGCGTATTTGGATTTCTGTAATCTACATATATAAGAAGCTTATTCTCGCCTTCCTTCTGATACGGTGTCAGATCAACCTCAAATGAAGTATATCCGTATGGCCAGAAGAAGATCTTCTCGCCGTTAAGATAAACGGTAGTACGCATATATACTCCCTCGAAGAAAAGTGAGTTGCACTTTGAAGCGTCGAGAAGCAGTGTGCGGGTATAAACTCCGACAGAGGACTGGTAGAGATCATTTGTGTTGCTGATCATCCAGTCGTGAGGAACGTCAACCTTTGAAATAGCCGATAAGACAGGAGACTCGGCAGGATCGCCAGAGTAACCGTTCTCCAGAATGTCTGCTATAGTTTCATATTCAGTACCGGTCTTGAATTTTGCAAAGCTCCACCGGTCATTTATCAATTTGCGCATAATATCTTCCTCCGGATCAATGAAATCTTTTGATAATTGGATTATATTAAATAATTTACCTAATTAATAGTGGCAATTTAAGTAAGCTTTTACATAAAAAATGCTATCTTATGCTAATGATCATAGCTAATAAAAATAGTAGGGATAAAATCTATATTTTCATTGAAAAAAAAGACTTCTTTTGCTATTATTTACAAGAATATGTAAATGCAGAGCGTCCAAAACAGTTTGAAGCATAGCGATACTGAAAGGCGCTATAGTTAAAGGAGTATAAAAACATGTCACAGAAAGTATCATTTGATTTCAGTAATGCAAAGTTTATGGCAAGCGATGCTGATGTTGAAGCTATCAGACCTCGTGTACTTGCAGCTGAGAAAACGCTTAGGGAAAGAAGTGGAGAAGGAAATGATTTCCTTGGATGGATCGACCTCCCTGTTAATTATGACAAGGAAGAGTTTGCAAGGATCAAGCTTGCTGCAGAGAAGATCAAGAACGATTCTGATGTTCTTCTCGTAATCGGTATTGGTGGATCATACCTTGGAGCAAGAGCCGTTATCGAAGCGCTTCGTCATTCATTTTATAATGTAGTAGATAAGAGCGTTCGTAAGACTCCTGAGATTTATTACTGTGGAAATAACCTCAGCAGTACATATTATGCTGACCTTGTTGACGTACTTAATGGTAAGGATTTTTCTATAAATGTTATCAGTAAGTCAGGTACAACTACTGAGTGTTCAGTTGCTTTCAGAATATTCAAGGAGCTTCTGGAGAAGAAGTACGGCAAGGCTGAGGCATCAAAGAGAATTTATGCGACAACAGATAAGGCAAAGGGAGCTTTAAAGACTCTTTCAAATTCAGAAGGCTATGAGACATTCGTAGTTCCTGATGATGTAGGAGGAAGATTCTCAGTACTTACAGCAGTTGGTCTTCTTCCGATAGCTGTTTCAGGCGCAGACATCGATCTTCTTATGCAGGGTGCTGCAAATGGTCGTGAGTACTGCCTGAATAATGAATTTGATAACAATGACGTACTTAAATATGCAGCAGTAAGAAATGTCCTTCATGAGAAGGCAGGTCTTGGAATGGAGATCCTTGGAAACTTCGAGCCATCACTTCATTATATTTCAGAGTGGTGGAAGCAGCTCTACGGAGAGAGCGAAGGTAAGGATGGAAAGGGTATCTTCCCTACAGCAGTTGATTTTACAACTGACCTTCATTCACTTGGACAGTTCATTCAGGAGGGAACAAAGAATCATTTTGAAACATTCATAAATGTTCTTAATCCTAGAAGAACAGTTACAATGCAGCTTGAAGAGACAGATCTTGACGGACTTAACTACCTTGCAGGCAAGGAAGTTGACTTTATCAATAAGTGTGCCATGAATGGTACTATCCTTGCACATGTTGACGGAAATGTTCCAAACATCCGTGTAGACATGGAAGCTATCGATGAGCTTGCTATCGGTGAGCTTCTTTATAAATTTGAGTATGCATGCGGCGTAAGTGGTTATACTCTTGGAGTTAATCCATTTAACCAGCCGGGTGTTGAGAGCTACAAGAAGAATATGTTTGCTCTTCTTGGAAAGCCTGGTTACGAGGAAAAGTCTGCTGAGCTTAAGGCAAGACTTGGCAAATAATTCCGGCAGGCGATATCCTATTTTTCTGGAGAATATATGAATGATGACAGATTTACGCTTATAGCACCATGCCATTTCGGACTGGAGGCTGTGCTTAAGCGCGAGATACAGAATCTCGGATATGAGATTCAGAATGTGAGTGACGGCAGAGTGACCTTTACAGGTGATGCACAGGCTATCGCCAGAGCTAACATTTTTATCAGAACTGCAGAAAGAATACTTCTCAAATGTGGTAGCTTCAGGGCTGCCACATTTGATGACTTATTCGAAGGTGTTAAGAATATTCCGTGGGAGAGATACCTTCCCAGAAATGCAAAATTCTGGGTTACGAAGGCTACTACCAACAGGAGTACTCTTTTTAGTGCAAGCGCCATTCAGTCTATCGTGAAGAAGGCAATGGTTGACAGGATGAGCACTACCTATCATACTGCCCGCTTCGATGAGGATGGAGATGAATACCCGGTAAGAGTATTTATAATGAAGGACGAGGTAGAGATCGCACTTGATACTACAGGTGTGTCCCTCCATAAGAGAGGTTACAGAAAGCTTGTCGGTAAGGCACCTATTTCGGAAACACTTGCAGCAGCACTGATAATGCTTACTCCATGGAGAGCCGACAGGATACTTGTAGATCCGTTCTGCGGAAGCGGAACATTTCCTATAGAGGCTGCCATGATAGGTGCAAATATCGCTCCGGGCCTGAACCGCGAATTTACTTCAGATAAGTGGCTGAAATTCATGACTAAAAAAGAATGGTATGAGGCTTATGATGAGGCTGCATCCCTTGAGAAGACAGATATAGAAATGAATATTCAGGGCTACGATCTTGACCCTGAGATCATTAAGTGTGCCATGCAGAATGCCAGAGAGGCAGGAGTTGACAGGCATATTCATTTTCAGGCGAGAGATGTGAAGGACCTTCATAATCCTAAGCCATACGGCTTTTTGATCACAAATCCTCCTTACGGAGAAAGACTTGAAGAGAAAAGTGCTTTGCCTGAGCTTTATAAGACCATCGGCGAAAGCTACCGCGGACTGAAGGACTGGTCTATGTTCATCATTACTTCATATGAGGACGCAGAAAGATATCTTGGCCGAAAGGCAGATAAAAACAGAAAGATCTACAATGGAATGATCAAATCTTATTTTCTGTCTTATATGGGGGCAAAGCCTCCGCAGAGAGATAAGCTTAAGAAGGTAGAAAGTTGAAAAAAGGAATCTTTATCTTAGTGCTGTTTATCATGGCAGCACTATATTTTTATAGAATTTCAGATAAAAAGACCGGTGAGATAAAGAAAACGGCAGAATATGATGCTGCGGTAGAGAATTACAGGGTAGATACACTGAACTACAGCAGAACAACACCGGTTGATGTAAAGCTTCAGGGCAGAAGCCTGGACGGATATTATTCTGCCTGTATGGATGATAATTTGAATATCCTTATAGGAGAGGATTTTCTTGAAGATATAGTCGGATGTTCGGTTATAAGGTATAATAACAATGACGTCCGTATCGATAAGGGAGAGATGAGCATTTCTCTGAAGATCGGTAAAGATGGTTTTAAGGCTAACGGCGAGAATGTTGAAAGCTTGTCCTGGCCGGTGCTGGTGGATGAAAAATACCTCTATCTGCCTGCTGAGGAGCTTTCCTCATATCTGGGTTACAGCTGCAAATTTGATTACATCAGTAATTCCATAGATTTTAAGCTGACAGGCGGCAAAGGACATTCGCTTCCGAGAAAGTACGACCTGAGGGCTCTCGGAAGGGTTACGGCTGTCCGTGACCAGGGAAGATACGGTACCTGCTGGGCGTTTGCCTCACTCGGAGCTCTTGAGACAACACTGATGCCTCTTGAGGAAAATGTATATTCCACCGAGCATATGACACTGAATAACAGCTATAAGCTTGACCTTTCGACAGGCGGCGAGCATACGGTAAGTATAGCCTACCTTGCAGCATGGCAGGGACCTGTTTACGAAGAGGATGACATTTACGGCGATGGAAAAACAGATAACAGCCTCAGTGCAGTAAAGCATCTTGAGGAAGCGATAATCATCAAAAAGAGAAATGATGAAGCCATTAAGACCGCAATTTTCAGGTATGGCGGAGTTGAAACCTCGCTTTATATGCAGATGGAATATACAGGCGACTATTCCGAATTCTACAACGAGGAACAGGCCGCATACTATTTCAGTGATGTAAAGACACCGAACCACGATATCGTAATAGTCGGCTGGGATGATGATTATCCTAAGGAAAACTTTACAACACAGCCTAAAAAGGACGGAGCATTTATATGTAAGAACAGCTGGGGCAGAAGCTTTGGCGAGAACGGATATTTTTATGTTTCATACGAGGATGCAAATATCTGCAGTCAGTCGATAGTATATACCAATCTTGCTCCTGAAGATAATTTTGATAATATCTATCAGTCGGATCTGCTCGGCTGGGTTGGACAGATCGGTTTCGGAAGTGAATTCGGATTCTTTGCCAACTGCTATAAGGCGAAGAAGGAAGAGAAGCTTTCAGCAGTTTCCTTCTATGCTACTGATGACGATACAAACTTTACGGTTTATGTAGTACATGATTTTACGAACGAGAGCTCATTTTCGGAGAAGCAGGAGGTGGCGTCGGGCGAGATCAAATACAGCGGCTACTATACTGTAAGGATAAATGATGATGTAAACCTTAAGCCGAATGAAAAATATGCGGTAGTCGTAAGGATTGAGACAAAGGGCAGCACTAAACCGATCGCGGTAGAATATAAGGCGGATCAGAGAACTGAAATGGCTGATATTACCGACGGCGAGGGCTATATAAGCCTGCACGGAGAGCTCTGGCACAGAGTTGAGGAGGAAGGCTGCAACGTTTGTCTTAAGGCATTTACGAATGATGTTTCAGAAGAGGGCAGATAGATAACTTCCGGCAGTGGAAGCTGTCAGAAGGATGTGATAACAGAATGAAAAAGGAAGAGAAAAGTATGCAGAAAATAGTATTTGCTACAGGAAATAAGGATAAAATGCGTGAGATAAGGATGATCATGGAGGGACTTCCGTACGAGATCATTTCTATGAAGGAAGCCGGAATCAATCCGGAGATCATCGAGGACGGAACTTCATTTGAAGAAAATGCCCTTATCAAATCCAGGGCGGTTGCTGCATTTATTCAGGAGAATAAGTTATTCAGTGAAGAGGACAGAAAAACTGTTATAGTGCTTGCTGACGATTCGGGACTTGAGATAGATGCACTGAATAAGGAGCCGGGAATATATTCGGCAAGATATATGGGCGAGGATACTTCTTATCGCATCAAGAACAAAAATCTGATCGACAGGCTTGAAGGAGTTGCGGATGAGGACAGAACCGCAAGATTTGTATGTGCAGTAGCGGCTGTTCTTGCTGACGGAAGAGAAGAAGTTACAAGAGCAACCATGGAAGGCAGAATCGGTTATGAAGAGAAGGGCGAAAATGGCTTCGGCTACGATCCGATACTTTTCCTTCCGGAATTCGGATGCATGTCAGCAGAGCTTGCACCTGAGCAGAAGAATGCGATAAGCCACAGGGGAAAAGCTCTCAGAATGATGAGAGACCGTCTTCAGGAGATGTAATAAATGCATATTTTAATAGTAAGCGATTCACATGGTAAAACCGGAGAGATAAAAAGAGCGATAGAAAAGTCAGGTCCGTTTGATATGCTGATCCATCTTGGCGATATCGAGGATGATACTCAGAAGATCAGGGAATGGGCTGGGTGTCCGTGCTATTTTGTAAGCGGTAACTGCGACTATGATTATAAGCTTCAGGACTGCCAGATCATAAACCTGCCGCCGCATCGTATATTTGCGGTGCATGGTCACAAGTACAGAGTGAGTGCTGATACCTTCAGGCTGGAGCTGGCGGCAAAAGAAATGCATTGCGATATCGCACTGTTCGGACATACGCATGTTCCGTACCGTTATGAATCACCGGAAATGACAGTCATTAATCCGGGAAGTATTGCCCGGCCGAGACAGTTTGAAATGAAGAAGACATATGTCGTGCTTGATCAGGATGAATCGGGCGAGGTACATTTTACATTTTGTGAGCTATAGGATGTGTTGAAAAATAGTGTTTTATGCCGGGGATTTCCGGCATAAGACATTTTTATTAAAAGATACTTTTTGTATTTATGAAGGGAGACAGTATTTGAAAAAGGGAGATATAATTGAAGGAGTAATAGATAAATTCAGCTTTCCAAACAAAGGAAGTATGCTGGTTGATGATAAGAGGGTAACGGTTAAAGGAACTCTTCCGGGACAGACAGTGCGTGGTCGTATCATTAAGAAAAAGGCCGGACTTTATGAGGCTGCAGTGATCGATACACTGAAGGCATCGCCGATGGAGACAAAAAAACCGCTTTGCCCTCATTTTTTTGAATGCGGAGGATGTACCTACCAGACACTGTCATACACAAATCAGCTGAAGCTTAAAGAGAAGATGGTTAAGGATCTGCTGGATCCGGTCATCTGTGGTTCGAATGCCGGGGATAGTGAGTCTGCCGGAGGTGATTCACTCGCTGCAAAAAGCGAAGCTGCCGGAAACAGTGCGGGTGCGGCAGCGGTTTCCGAGGGCGCGGAAAAGCCGTATATCTGGGAAGGCATCATTGCATCGCCGTCTCAGTGGCATTACAGAAATAAGATGGAATTTACATTCGGTGATGCAGAGAAGGATGGTCCTCTTACGCTTGGTCTTCACAGACAGTATTCAAGCTATGATATCCTTTCGATAAATGGCTGCGCCATCGTTAATAACGCATGGAACGAAATCCTTAAATATACACAGAAATTCTTCCGTGATAAGAAGGTTACATTTTATAAGAAAATGCAGCATACAGGTGTTCTCCGAAATCTTGTCATCAGGCAGTCTGCAGCAGATGGCGGAATACTGATCAATCTTGTAACTACAACAAAGCATGCATTGACGGTTGATGAGAACGGAAAACCGGTAAATGAAGACAAGGCTCAGAATATTCTTGAGGAGATGAATGATGGCGTCAGAAATCAGATAATCGAAGAACTCTGTCTGCCGGAGTATGTTGCCGGACTTGTAGCACTTTCAGAATCCGGAAAGTTTAGCAGCCTTGAAAACTATAGTAAGATTGCAGGCATTTTATATACCGAAAATGATTCGATAGCTGATTTTGTTCAGAGCGATTCGACAACTCTTCTTTATGGCCAGGATTACCTTATCGAAGAAGTGCTCGGGCTGAAGTTTAAAATATCTCCATTTTCGTTCTTCCAGACAAATACCAGAGGCTGCGAGGTACTTTACAGCAAAGTGAGAGAGTATGTTCTGGAGGCACTTAACGGTGCCGCGTCGGATGATAATGCTGATAGTGCAGCGGCGGGGAAGAATTCAGGGGTTAATGCTGCATCAGATAAAAAGCTTGTTGGAACAGTATTTGATCTCTACAGCGGTACCGGCACGATAGCACAGCTTATGGCCCCGGTTGCCGAAAAGGTCATTGGTATTGAAATAGTTGAAGAAGCGGTAGTGGCGGCCAGAGAAAATGCCAAAAGAAACAGACTCGGTAATTGTGAATTTATAGCCGGAGATGTTCTGAAGAAGCTTGATGAGGTTGAAGATAAACCGGATCTTATAATCCTTGATCCTCCGCGTGATGGAGTAAATCCAAAGGCATTAAGCAAGATCATTGATTACGGAGTTAAAAATATCGTCTATATAAGCTGTAAGCCTACATCTCTTGCAAGAGACATCATTACATTCCAGGAAAATGGCTACAGGGTCGTTAAAGCTTGTGCGGTTGATGAATTTCCGAATACGCAGCATGTCGAAAGCTGCGTGCTTTTACAGCGAATGAGCAACACCCGGAAGAGAACGATCACGCTGGATGTCGAAATGGAAGACTATCATAGGATCAAGAACGAAGGGAGATAGTATAATGGCAGAAAGTCAAAACATAGAATATAAGGAATCCTGGAGGGATGAATATCTGAAGTGGCTTTGCGGTTTTGCCAATGCTCAGGGCGGCACCATTTACATCGGTATCGATGATGCCGGAAATGTTGTCGGCATTAAGGATGTAAAAAAACTAATGGAAGATATTCCGAATAAGATCCAGTCGGGATTGGGTATCGTTGCGGATGTGAATAAACATACTAAGGACGGGAAAGACTATCTTGAAATAAAGGTTGATCCGAGTTCATTTCCCATCAGTTATCATGGCGAATTTCATTACCGGAGCGGTGCGACCAGGCAGCAGCTGACAGGAATTGCTCTGACGGAATTTATCACGAAAAAGACCGGCGTCAGGTGGGAAGATGTAACGGTCGATGGAATTACCGTTGATGATCTGGATGCGGAAAGTTTTAAGATTTTCAGGCGAGAGGCGCTCCGCAGCAAGCGTATGACCGAAGCTGAGCTTAATATTTCTAATGAGGAACTTCTGTCCAAGTTGAAACTATTATCAAACGGCAAGCTGAAGCGTTCAGCCGTGTTGTTGTTCCACGGTGATCCGAGTATCGTGCAGAATGGTAGTTATGTAAAAATCGGCAAATTTGCGAATGGAACCGTGGAATATCATGATGATCTTGAAGGTTCGCTTATATCTACAGCAGATAAGATTGTGGATCTGATTTATCTCAAATATTTGAAAGCAAAAATTACCTATGAGCACGATCGGCGTGTGGAGACTTATCCTTTTGCGCGGAATGCCATCCGCGAAGCAATTTACAACGCCATCGCGCATAACTGTTATATGTACGGCACTCCGATACAGATAAGGATCGAGGAAGAGCAGATTATTATAAGCAACCGCTGCATCCTTCCTGAGGGATGGACGGCGGAGACCTTGATGCAGCCACACGATTCTATTCCGTATAATCCTGATATTGCCAATGTATTTTACAGAGCAGGATATATAGAAACCTGGGGACAAGGAATTCAAAAGATTTGTGATGAGTGCACAGCGCTTGGTGCGGAGCTTCCGAAATATGAAATAATTGGAACAGGACTCAGAGTTTATTTCCCAGCGCTTAAGAGTGCCCTTATAGATCAGCCTAAAACACCAAACCGACAGGATGTCGGAAAGGCTGTCGGTTTAGAAGTCGGTTTGGCGGAAAAGATTATTGATTTGATTTTGGAAGATTCCGAAATCAAAATGTCTGAGATGGCAGAAAAGCTGAAGGTTACAACCAGGACCATAGAGCGGGAAATGAAAAAACTGCGTGAGTCTGGGCGTGTTATGCGTGTCGGTGGAAAGAGATACGGACATTGGGAAGTACGAGACGATATGTAAGATGTAGGAGTATATATGATATGGGAAGCAAGAAAAGAAGACTTAGATGCATTGCTTAATCTCTATCTGTTTTTGCAGGATTAATAAATGAAGCAGGAATTCGATACATGAAATTGCAGGATTATAAGAAGTTAATAACAGCGGCATTTGTTAACAATACAAGAAGGGGCTTTGCTGACTGGCGAGACTGCGGCGGCCTTTGCATGGATGTGACGGAAGGTCTGGAAGGTGCTAAGGAAGGGCTAAGTGCTGAGAGCAGATATGCGGATCTTTTTGAACTCTGTAATTGGACATATG
>Ga0247611_10000073_pt1 | contig 189733 bp, 306 predicted proteins | sample 177DNAGHGhighgp2_FD_192422 | JGI IMG/M metagenome (GOLD analysis project Ga0247611, IMG submission 192422) | Sheep rumen microbial communities from Palmerston North, Manawatu-Wanganui, New Zealand - 1770 DNA GHGhigh gp2 | ecosystem: Host-associated > Mammals > Digestive system > Stomach >... | reverse complement strand
GGCAAGAAGACATAATAAATAGATGCCAAGACTTAGATGTAATATTTTATAATCCTCGTAGAAAACAATGGACAGACAGTCCTCTTCCATCTCAACTTGAGTACCAGATTAGATGGGAACAAGAGCATCTTGATAATTCAGACATTATTATAATGTGTTTACTTGATGACTCTAAAAGTCCTATATCCCTTTTAGAACTTGGACTTTATGCACAATCTGGCAGAATTATAGTTTTCTGCAATCCAGAATTTTATAGATACACAAACGTAAAATTAACCTGTCAAAAATATAATATTCCTCTTTATAAAGTAAATCTAGATAATATGAAGTCTATTATAGAAACAAAAATAGCCGACCTGTAAGGGCCGGCTTTTTTTTTTTATTTGAAGTAATTCCAAATCTTGTGGTCTGGGTAATCTTCATCATTTAACCAATTGATTGTAAGTTCTATTATTTTATCCCTAAGATCTTTCTCATCAGGAAACCACTATCTCAATAAAGGAAAATAATCACTCTTTATCATATTCATAGTAACCTCAAAATCCCACTTATTGTAGTCTTTATTAAGGCTTCTTTTATTCATATTATAAATAGCAGATACATCTTCCCAATAAGGAGCATAATGTCTACCATCAGAATCAGTATAATACATCTTAGATATTTGTTTCTTAGCAAAACATTCATCAAAGTGCTATCCTTGAGTACTTTCATATATCTATTTAGATAGTTCCTCACATTCCTCTTCAGATAAATGCTCTTCTAATACAGATACCAATAAATCTAGAGTAGCATTAGAGCTACCATACTTTTCTAGTACATTCTTTATCATTTGTTTACAGCTTTTAAAATGAGAGCCAAAGAACTATTTATTCCTTCAATAGACTATTCTATCTTAGTAAATCGTTCTTCAGTCTACTGCTATTGTTTATATGTCTGGTCTAGTTCTATAATAAGCCCTTTAGCTTTTTCTAATTTCTCTTCATAATGGGGAACTCCTTCTAAATAGGACTCACACTCTCCATGTATAGACTTGACCATTGCTAGAATAGTACTTTTATCTATTGCTATTATAGTATCACTATCACTCTACATTTCTGCTACTTTCTAATCTGCTGGCAGAGTCCATATCTTTGTAACGCCTCCAGCTTCTATGCTAACATCAGTAAGTAAGCCTTGTCCAAAAGTTGGATTCATTCTTTGCGGAGTAGCATCCTATATAACTTTACCTTGACTATATTCCAAAGTATTTTTATTTAAAATATAAACAGGTAAGCCTTTTTTGAGTTCCTTGAAAATCATGCACCAGTAGAAGACTTATTAATTAGAGGAGCAATAGCAGCATTTATAGCAGCCGTCTCATTATTCTGTAATTCAAGAAGATTCAATCTATTTTGTAAATTGTTCTTTTCTTCTAGTAAGTCTGCGTATCTTCCTTGTTCCCAAGCTTGTCTAAATGAATCAATAGAAGCTCTAGTTAAAGTATTTTCAGCTCTTACTCCAAGAAGAATATCCTAAGTCTGATTGATTGTTCTTATCTGATTTTCATAACCTTGATTGGTTATTGCACTACTTAAAGCATTTGTTTGTCCAAGTACTGCAAGTCTGTTTTCAAATCCTTGATTTGTAATGTTAGAATTTAAAGTATTGGTCTGTTCTACAGTTTGCAACTGAGAATTAAATCCTTGCTGTAGTACTTCAGTCTTTATTCCGCAGCAACAATCTTTAAGGTTCTGTATAATATTCAGATTACCATTAGATATTGCTTGCTGAACTCCCATTATTCCAAGACCTGTTTGTGATCCAACCTGTGCAATAGCCATATTTAAACTGCCTATACCTCCCTGTACTGCATTAAAATCCACATTCAAGTTCTGAGCAAGCTGAGATTGTGCAAATGCATTTCCTTGTATAGCACTTAAAATACTGTCTGTACTCTAATTCTGTGAAATCTAATTAGATAAAGCATTTAGCTTAGCATCTATATCTGTAGCAACTACTGCACCTCCAGGACCCATTCCTCCATTTCCAAATCTATTACCAAAACCTCCATTTTGGAATATAGATAGAAGAATTAAGTAAGCCCAAGGATTATTAAACATCTAATTTTGTTGCATAGCCATCAAGCTAGCAGAATCCATACCAGTGGGTACTGTTACAATTTTTTCGTCCATAAAAGTTAAATAAAATTCATAAAAGGTTAGTTGTCTAATCTCAACGCGTTAAGTAATTCAATTATATGACTATATTTTTGAAGTAAAAATTATTTACAAAAAATTTTTTAAAAATCTCTTGTTTATAACTATATAAAACAATAAAAGCCCTCCTTTATCGGGAGAGCTTTTTCTGTGTACCTCAAAATGATAAGAAACTAAAAAATGGTCTAAATCCTAAATAATAAGGCATTCCTTGACATTGATAGGCTTCTTTTTCGAATTTTATATTTCTATAAGCTGTATGTGCATTACGATACTTAATAAGAAGGATAAGCCATTCAATAAAATACCATAAATAGAATCCTATAAATAAAAGTTCTATCATCTATGCAGTATGAATCTTTTCATGATTAATATCAACATCTGTAAGATTGCAACCTTTACGTGCAAAAATAAACCCAAACAAGTTTATTGCTTTATACCCTTTAAATGGGATAATATTATTATAAATAACCATTAGTAATTAAAAGCTTTCATTCGAGCACCTACAGTAGTAGCACCATCACTTCTATTATTATTATTAAAAGCATAAGCTCTTACTCCTCCAGGGCCTCCTAACCAACAACCTGCAATAATTGCATTATCTGTCCATCCCATGTTATGTAATCTATTAAGTTCTGTTTTACTAAAACTCTATATAAATGAATTAGCAAGTTTATTAGCAGCTCTTATCTGTAATACTGGAGAATTTCTAAATGTATTTAAATCTACACCTCCATATAAACCTACATTATTATAATTTTTTCCTTTGTAATTTCCCTACATAAATTGGAAATATCCATATGCAGGAGCTCCACTTCTATTCTATATAAAGGAGTTAAATCCAGATTCTATCTAAGCAATATGTGTAAGTAGAGTTCTTCTACTCTATAGTTGCTTTGCTTCGTCTCCTCCTACTTTTAGGGCTTCATTATAATTAGTACTAAAATCACGTAATCCTTTAGATATTTTAAAAGTAGGAGCTTTATTTATTACTTTTTTTACTGGATTTTCTTTTACTTCCTCCTATATAAGAGAAGTAGCAGGTAAGGCTTCTCCATTTAAATGGGATATGTTCCCAATATCAAGGTACTAAATTTCTCCTGAAGGAATATCTAGAGGTCTAGAATCTGGAAGTACATTATCGATATATTTAACTTGGTAATCTGAGTATTCCATTATGTAGTTTTTTATGACAGTTAGAACATATACATACACATTTATTTAGCTCCTATATAAATAGGTCTGTTGGTATATGACTAGCTGCTTCTGATATATTATATAACTTATCTCTTAAATGATGGAATTCTAAACAACATTTTGCATCCTCACCACATATACAACATTTAGTTTTATGCTCCTAAAGAATTCTTTTATTCTCTTTATAGAACTTATTTTTCTTCATAGACATCCACCATTCTTATATACAAGCTCCATCTGCTACATATTCTTAGGTACTGCAAATTCAAACCAGCTATTTCCTTTAGAATCACTTACTATCTAGGGTTTCTAATCCTTAAATACTTTACCAAACATTTTAGGGAACTGGTCATACTTTTTAAGGATGGTTTCTTCTTGTGGAGAATAAACTTGTCCTGTACTCTACTATTTAAGAATATTGTACTAATTTTTTAAGGCTTGCAGCTACTTAGATAGTCTATTATAATTAAAAATATTAGTACCTTGATGTAATTGTAACTCTAACTATCCTATCTAGTCTTGTATACTAAGAGCTTTCTATTCAAGTTCTGGATGTCCCTAAAATAATAAGGTTGGTTCATAACCTTCTACTTTTATAGCAGTATCTCTAGTCGGATATCTCATTTTATTGAAACCTCTTCTAGAAGCAAATAGCATATTTTCCTATAGCTACTTTTGTAAGTAAGTATCCTATAAGTGCTTTATATGTTCTGCAGAAACATTTTTGTACTATAATTGATAAGGTATTCTGCTCTCAGTTTCCTAGGTAGGCAAACCTCTCTCTTTCTATTGAGCTATCATTTTTCTTAACTAAGAAAGTCTATGAGGTGCAGCTTTATTCATTTTATTATAAGTAACCATTCCCCAAGGATGTTGAGCCCAGTCACTCTAGGATTCCATAACAGAAAGAACTCCATCATTCTATGTAAAAGCTCTTGTATGTCCTAATGTGTTCTTACTATAATGAAGTCCATTTCCCATTGGTATTTTAGGAGATTCAAAAGTAAAAGTAAGAGGAGTTGGTCTAACAAATTCACCATTTACTAGTTGAAAATCATCAAGTCCAAGCCTATCCATTCCGTAGTTTGCATACTTAGTAGTCTCTTTAGTTTCATAAGGTATAAGCTACTTCTAAACAGCACCTCTAAGTTTATTATAGTCAACTACTCTCTAATTAGGAAACTAATTATCAAGCACAGTATTGAGAAGTTTTCCTTCAAACTTACTACTCTTATTAGCAAGGGACTTCACTGCATTAGTACTTATAGTACCTAATTTAGAAAGCTACTATTCAAGTATACTTCCTTGCTGTAATCCCTTTAAATGGAACCCAGGAAGAATTGGAGGAGAGCCAGTCTACTTAGAACTAGGCCCATCAAGAAGATATTTCAAAGCCTTCAAAATATTAGGAAGACTTGGACCTTCTTTTAAATAGGATTTAGCTATATTCCAATTTCTCTAAGTATCTGTTAATTTCTTGGGATTAGGCATAGCTTTCCTCCTTCCTTATGTTTCCATTTACGAGCATTAGCTGCAAAAGTAGCTCTCTTTATTAAAGTAGGATTACCACTAGCTTTTGCTTTAGCTATGCAAGCCGAAGTTACATTACCTCCACAGTATGCAGTAAACTTACCTCTGTTTTTCTTTTTTATGTGAATTTTATTTCCGTCTTTTAAATATAATATCATAATCTTCCTCCTTTTCTATGTATTAAAGTTACGTTAGTTTTATTTGTAGTCTCCCCAGTAGCTTTATAGGTTCTTGGTCCTACATAATGTAATTTATTAAATAGGACAAGTTCATTAGCAGGAACAGTTCCATTATTAGGCTTAGGAGTAAAAGGATATCTTATAACTTCCCAAGGATTTAAAACTGGATGTCCTGATAAGTCTTTCTTGCTATCATAAATAGACTATACTTCAAAATCTCCTTCTTTAAACCAATTCATTCTATCTTTGCTTAACTTATATGGTCTTCTAACTAGATTAGTAGTTCCATTACCATATATAGAAGAGTTAGCACTGAATGGAGAAACAAATATACCAGCACCATTAGAACGTGGTGTTGTAGCTGCAAACTTTATAAATCCTTGAACAGTAGGTTGTTCTCCTTCCTTGAGAGATTCCATATAATGAAGTTTATCTTCTTTAGTAGCCATCTGCGGATTTACTCCTCTATAAAAAGAATTATGTCTAGCAATAGTTTTACGTATTGCTTGATTAGTTCTTCTATTAGATGATGCTAAAGTATAAGGAAGTTCTGGATATCCATATTGCTATGCAAACTAATTATGCAATGTAATAAGTTTATCATTATCAGCCAACTTAGTTGCATGATTCCAACTTAATGTTGAAATTTTTTCTTCTGGTATATCTGTTATTATTCTTTTAGGTAATACTTTGACATCTGGATTTACTACTTCATTTATAGAATGCTATTTACCCCTATACCAAGGATAAGTACCTTCGGATACTACTCTCTATTGTTTAGATGGTGTGCTTAACTAAATTCTATTTTCAGGAGTTGACTTTACTCTTTCCCACCATCCAAATGGACTCTTTTGTATTATAGAAGCATTGGATAAATCTACAGGACCATTAGATAGTATTTCATCACCTGGTATAGGACGCATTGTAATTGGATCTGAATAGTACATCTATTCGAAGTCACCAGCGTTTCTATCTACAGTTATATATCTCTTAGGCTATCCCCAATTGGAAGATTGTTCATATCTAAAATGTGAATCCTAAAAAGGTTTACCTGGACTCCACCATAATCTCTAAAGCTCACCTTCTCCTGATGGAATTAATTTACCATCATTTATGTATGCGCCTTTTACTTTATTTCCATGAATATCATGTTTCCAAAAATGAGGTTTAAAATCTCCATTATCAAAATGTACCAGTTTATTGGGATCTCCTGTAGTTAATTCTCTATCTAACCACCAACTTTCTAAATTTTGCTTTCCACTATTATAATTAGATATAATATCATTTATATCATAAGGGTGCTTGTCAGTTTTAGATGGAGCTGGTTTTAATCCCTTTTTTATTGTACTCTTTAATTCTCTGGATATTAAATAAGTTTTTGCTGTTTTACTACCAGCATTTGCTGCATCTTCTAATGCTACATTTGTTGCTTCTCTTAATCCTACAGCTTGTGGAGCTAAATGAAACAAAGGAACAGAAGCATTTAAAGCTGTATGCCATCCGTAAGTTCCATTTAAAAAGTCCTATCCTACTTTAGCACCGAAATATGGAATTGCTGTATAAGGATGTAAAGCTAAAACTCCCTCACCAATTCCGTGAGCAATATCAGCTGCATTACTTCTCCATGTCCTTTTAGTAGTTTCTTTTTTTCTACGTTCTGTATATTGTTTATCAGTTTCAACGCCTTTTCCTGATAAAACTCTAGATCTACTAGCTGGAGTTGTTCTAAATTTCCAGTTATCAATCCATTCAGTATTCTACTACCAAGGAAACAATGGACCTCCAGCAGCTGTTTGCATCCTTCTTATTCCTATTTTATCTCCATTCTTTAATTTAATTATCATATTATATACCAAAAATCAGTTCTATGTTTAACATCATCTAAGTTGTATTTTTTATAATCTCCGTTTTGCATATAAACACACTATCTATAATAGTCATACTTAAAATATCCTACGTAATTAGTAAGTCTTCCCCAGTGACCTTCCTTTATAAATGGTGTAACTTCTTCTAGAGTCATTTCTTCTTTCTTTTAATTAGTTTTTTCTTCTTATCTACATAGTCTCCTTTCATATTAGAAAGGCTAGGATTACTATCAACGGTTCTATTAGGTCTGAAGTCAAAAGCTCCAGTTGGTTTTCCTCCAAATTTCAATCCATAAATTTTCATATTCTTAACAATTTAAATAAAAATATAAATTACTTTGGTTATTCTAAAAATAATGTTAAGTTTGATTAGTTCAAAATACAGAAAGTAAAATATACAAACATAATAGATAAATATGCTATATCTTAGTAGTATATATCTTGGACTTCTTACTAAATAACAGAAACAACATGCAAAGTAATACAAAGGATTGGATTCAGTATGGTTCAGCTATAGCTATGATTTTAAGTGCTATTGTTTTAGCTTTTTTATCTTTCTTTGCTATATAGGCGATTGAAGCTAGTATATTATGGTACGTAGCTCAGGCTCTAGCTTACGCTGGTGGTATTTTTGGTGTAAGTATTTACATCAAATCAAAATTAGGAGAAGCTACAAGTAGAGTAAATCAGAGAATACGTGAAGAAATAAGAGATTAGATAGGTAGACATCCACACTTTGAATAATTATGAAAATTGACAAGAGAAATGGTGATATGTGTTTTAATGAAGATTCACATATCTACTGGAATGAACATGATAATGCAAAGTATATCTCAGTTACAACACTGATAGAAAGATACGCCCAACCTTTTGATAAAGACTTTTGGTCTGCTTATAAAGCACTAGAACAATTATTACCTTCAAATGTTTGGGGAATTGAGAGAAAATCGTTGCTTGCTACTCACAAATTTGATAAAGAGCTTCTTGATACATATAATATATCAGAGCTTGACTTCAATAGAGCACAACAAAGCATTTTAGATGAATGGGATAAAACAAATAGAGAATCATGCGAGAGAGGTACTAAAATTCATGCAAAACTTGAACAAAGTATGTATGATATGGGTGCTAACGTATCCTTAAAAAAGTTTGGAGTTGGAGGTAAGTTCATATGTGATAAGGGACGAACTTCTCTTGATTTAGAAAATGGAGTATATCCAGAATATTTAATTTCTTATTCGTCCGATGATAAACTACTAAGATTGGCAGGACAGATTGACTTATTAGTTATTTCAGGTAATACTTTTTATATATTAGATTGGAAAACCAATAAAGAAATCAAGACAAAATCTGGATTTAATACACAAACTAAAAGTAGTGCAAAAATGCTTTATCCTTTGAATAATTTAGATGATTGTAATTTCTATCATTATACATTACAACTCTCTACTTATGCATGGATGATTCAACAAATACGTCCTGACCTCAAATTACAAGAACTTATAATGGTTCATTGGGATCATAACAATAAACAAACTGTATATCATCTAGACTATTTAAAGGACGAAGTAGAAAAGATGTTTAAGCACTATAAGAAAGAGATTCAAAAAGAAGCTCAAAAATTGAAGTATAAAAGAATTGAATACTAATGAATATAGGGCAAATTGTACATGGGCATGTTAATGAAGTCTTAGGGCTTAATGAGAATATTAAAGAGAAAAGAATGAAGATATGTCTAAAGTGTCCTTTATATAAAGATACACTTGGAGGAATATGTAACAGTAACTTATGGTTAAATCCTAAGACTGGAGAGGTAAGTACAGAGCAAGAAGATAATTATTATAGAGGATGTGGATGCAGGTTATAGGCAAAAACAACATTAGCAACTGCCACCTGCCCAGCTAATAAATGGTAATGTATATGGAAACGATTAATGGACATGATTTTAACAGTATTCCTACAGAAAAGGAGAAAGTTGCAAGAGCAATATCAGATGGACAATTATTCTATGCTAATAAAAATACAGTAGATGATATAGTAAAAGACCAGGCCAAAGCAAAGTTCAATGACCAAGTAGAACAATATGTAAAGAAGCTAGATGATCACACAGAACTTCTTAAACAATACCAAGAGTCTCTTTGTAGTGACCTAGAAAAATTAGAAATAAAAGCTATAGGTGCTGGTTTACTTATCAAGCCATTTGAAGAAAATCCATTTCAAACACTCAAGAGAGAAGGGGCAATTATATATGACTTAGGTGGAATGAAGCCTACATATAAAAGTCGTGAAACTGGAGAGTATGAAGAAGAAGAGCAGTTTATTCATGTAGGAACTGTAATAGATAATGGACCTGCTTGTAAATGGGTACGTGAAGGAGATATAGTTATGTGGAGAAAAGTATCTGAAACTCCTGTACCTTTCTATAAACAAGGACTTGTACTTGTAAATGAACAGAGTATTATGACTGTAGTAAATGAAGGTCTTACTGCTCGTTTTAATGAATTAAAGAACAATGGATGAGAAAACTTATTTTATGCCTGGCGATTTGGTTACAATTAAATAGAACTTGCCCAATAAGCCTGTAATGATAGTAGTTAAAAAAGAAACTTACATATATAAAAAGGAAGATTAGTCATTGAAAGGTATTCGCTGTAGATGGTTTACAACAGATGGTACACTTCAAGAAGAAATTTGGAATACTAAAGACTTAATAAAATTAGAAAATGATTAATAAATTTCAACAAGGTGGTGCTGCTCCACAGCAAGGTGGAGGCATTTTAGCTTAGATTCAATAGTTACCTCAAGATCAACAGTAGCAGATAATGCAGGCTTTTAGTCAATGGGCACAACAGAAAGGAATTGATCCTAACCAACTCCAAGATCCAGCTGCTCTTGAACAGGCTCTTGGTCAGTTCATGCAAGAAATGCAAGCACAACAAACACAGGCTGCTAAACACGGAGCTAAACTACAGTTTATTAAAAATCTAAAACATCAGTGTGGTCAAGATGAGCACTTGGAATACTTTGCGAAAGGTGGTGTTGTCGGTTGTAACTGTGTAAAGAATAAGAAAGGTGGTACTATGGAGCCTAAGAAAAATGCTCTTCAACAATTCAAAGACAAGAAAAAGAAAGTACCACTTGAAAAAGAGTGCGGAGGTAAGATGAAAAAACACTAGATTGGTGGAACTCTAGAGACCCTAAGACAATCTTTGGGCCTCGAAAAAAAAAAATAACTAAACACCAAACCGGAGGGAACCTTCCAACTGCTCAAAAAGTAGAAGACAGATATAAAGGAGGAAGAAGAGTAACTAATTCTTCAAGCTATTTCGGAGATTCTATATCTATAAGAGGAGTAGAGTCTTAGGCTCCTTGGTACAAATAGCCAGCTCAAATAGTAGAACAGATAATACATTCAAAAGTAAGTCCTATGTTTAATGATACTACATATGCAGAGAGGCCTTCTTTTATTAAACCTATAAATGGAGTAGTTAGAGCAGCTGGTAATAATTATCACTTTGGGAAAAAACAAAGACATATAATACCAATATTTGGAGGTTTCTTTAATGATAATTATGAAAAAAGTTCACCATGGGAAGCTGCAGAATACGAAACTTTAAAAAGAAGATTTAATACTGCCTGGAATTTAGCAAAATAAAATAAATAATGTTACATATTTTCCAGTATAATAATGTTAATGGTAAGGTTGAACTAGAAAAACCTGAAATTCTACTGATAAGTGAGTTTAAGGCACTAGTACAGAAGAGTAGAAATGTATGTAATGCTGATAAAACTGGAGAAAAATGTTTGAGAGCTTTTAAAGAATTTACTTATATATGGTTAGCACTTGATTGGTAGTCTTTATATGCAGGATATACTGAACAGGAGCGACATGAAGAAGCTCTTAAGGATTCTGGACTCACCGAAGAAGAGTTTAATGATCCTTTATTTAGGGCTGCTTGTAGAAAATATAGAGCTTTACAAGAGAGTAATAGAACTATAAGAATGCTACATGCAGCGCAACTTACAGTAGATAAGTTTATAGACTATTTTAATAATATTGACCCTGAAGAGAGAGATGCTCAAACAGGGAAGCCTATATTTAAAGTTAAAGATATAATGGCCGAAATCTCTAATCTTTCTAAAGTGCATGAAGAACTCAAAACTTTGGAAGCTGCTGTCAAGAAAGAAATGGAAGAAGCTTCTCAGTTAAGAGCTGGTGCTGTAGAAGGTTATTTACCAACTGATATGTAATGGCTGAATAGAAAAAACGCGGACGTCCTCGCAAGAAATCTGCACTACTTCCTGAAGTACCAGATGAAGTATAGTCCATTATATAGGAAGTTGTAAAGAAAGAAGAAGAGGAAGTTCATAAAGAAGTGCAACAGTACGTTGCAGAGTTAAGGTAGCAGCGTTCTGAATGGGATGTCCCTAAGGATGCTGCTATTTCTTTTTTTGATAAAAGATTATCCTATGAACTTACAGGATATAAACCTATAGATGAAACACATAGTCTTGATTTTAGACCTGAATGGTTTACTTAGGCAAGAGATAATAAAAATAGGACAGGAAAATATTGTTAGTTCGTTCCTGGTTCTAAAGCATATGCAGATTTCTGGCATGGAGAATATGTAAGATGCCGAGAAGGACTTTGTGTAAATGGATACACAATTACAGGTTCTCACTATTTCTTTCTTAATTATTATCAAGTTCCAAATCCTAATGCTGATAAAGCAGGAACGTCCAGAGGAATTATATATCCCAATTTTTATGTATATTAGTATGAGTTCTTTCACTATTATGAACTCTGTATGATTCTACGTAAGAATTGTGGACTTATGAAGTCTAGAGGTTGTGGATTTTCAGAAATAAATGCTTGTTTATGTACTGCACGTTACAGCGTGTTTAGGAACTCTAAGACTTTGATGACTGCTGCTTCTAAAAACTATGTAGATAAGACCCTTGAAAAAATTTGGGAAGAACTCAACTTCCTAAATGATAATACAGAAGGAGGATTCTTCAAACTTAGATAGGCTGTAGATACATAGTATAAGAAAAGAGCTTCTTATTACAAGATAGTACAAGGACAGAAAATTGAAGATGGATGGAAATCCCAAATAGAAGGAATTGTAGCTGATAGTGATGCTAAAATAAGAGGTGATCGTGTAGAGCTTCTTGTACTTGAGGAGGCAGGTTCTAATCCTAATTTTAGAAAATCATTTATTAAAGGAGAAGCTCTAGTACAACTTGGAGGTAACAAGATAGGAATAATCTTAGCTGGAGGAACTGGTGGTGACTCAGGTCCAAACCTTGAGGGACTCTCTGATATGTATTATGACCCTGAAGGACATAATGTACTTCCTTTCTTACATAATTATACATAGGATGGTGATTGGGTAAAGACTTGTTACTTTATTCCTGCTTTCATTGCTCTTTATAGAGGAGATTTCATGGATGAAAGAGGATTTTGTGATGCAAAAAGAGGAAAAGAATACTACGAGAATGAAAGGAGACTGAGAGCTGGAAGTCCTAAGGCTCTTATAGAATATTCAGCTGAGTATTGCTTTAATGCAGAAGAAGCATTTGCACTTGAAGGAACTAACAAATTTAATAAAGTACTTATAGCTGAATAGCTTACAAAAATAAAAGTACTTAAAGAAGGGCCTACAATAGAACACGGAGACTTCTAGTTTCTATTTAAATAGGGGACTGATCATAAAAATCTAAGAAATGTATCTGGGGTTAGATGGGTTCCTGGAAATAATGGACTTGTCCATATTATTGAACATCCTATATGGTTAGGAGTCCAATAGGATGATGAAGGTAATACTATTTAGTATGGATAGAAACGTAATTTATATGTTGCAGGAGTGGATGGTATAGATATTGGTATGGAGCAAACCTCTGAAGAAACTAAAGACCCATCTAAATTCTGTATAGTTATAAAGAAAAGAGCCTTTGGAATGTAGGAACCTAAGTATGTTGCTTACTATATGTTTCGTCCAGATGATGAAAGACAAGCTTTCCAAACTGCTATGAAGCTTATGCTCTACTATAATTGTAGATGTAATATAGAAGCAACTCGTCTTTCATTTTTAAACTGGGCAAAAGGAAATGGATGGGGTGATTATTTTATAAGAAGACCTCGTGCTACATATCCAGAGGCTACAAAGAAGATAGGTAATGCTATTGGTACTCCTGCTACTCCAACTATTATTGCACATCAGACAGATCTTATTGCTGCATATATAGAAGACTATTGTCAAAATATATGGTTTCCTGAATTTCTTGACCAATTTAATAGGTATACAGACGAAAAGAAAGGAAAATTTGATATTGTAGCGGCCTGTGGAATGGCTGAATTAGCTGATGAAGAACTTGGGGGAGTTATAGCAACTGATGTAGAACCTGATGAAAGTTAGACATTCCAAGATATAGGCTACTATAAAGATGATAAAGGAGTAAGACATTTTGGAGTTATCCCTAAATAGTAGTAGCCTAAAGTAAGAATAATGCAAGAATTTACAAATGAAGTAGTTAACAGAAACCGAACAAGCGATCCTAGAAAGTATTCGTAATACTTATTGTGTGGATTACACAGGAACTCTTGATGTAGAAGAACTAAAACCTATAGGATATAAGGTACGTCTTGGAATCTAGAATGATGAAAGACCTTTGACTATAATGGCTGAGCTTCCTCTAGATAAGTTCTTAAAGTTCTTTGTTCAAGAATTGAGAGATAGACATTTGAATGACGTTCATTATTATACTGGTTATAGGGTACCACCTGATGACTAGTGTTTTGATACTAGCTGTGCATGTAAAAAATGAAAACAGATAAAGAGTTTATTGAAATTACAAATAAAACCATAGCAGAACTGGTTAAGCCTAAATGGGAACTACAAAAAGCATATAATTATTACAATGGTAAAAGAGATGCTGAGTAGTTTAGATACTTAGAAGAAAACTATGGTATAGGAAATCCAACTTCTGTTGAGTTTATTCCTCTTATTCGTAAACACATTGATGCTTTAGTTGGAGAATACCTAGGAGTTCCAATACAACCAAGAGCTACTTGTAAGGATTCTAGAACTATTACACGTATAACAAGAGAAAAAGAACTTAAAATAAAAGCAGAAGTCTATGATTTTCTAAAAAAGAGATATAAGAATAAAATACTTTCCTCTTTATAGGGAAATTAGTAGATAGTAGATAAAAGCATAGAAAGAGATATGCAAGAACTTATAGAAGATATAGAATCAAATTTTATATCCGATTATGAAGTAGCTGCTTAGAATGTTATATAGTTTGTAATGTAGAGTAGAGAAGCAGATATTATTACTAAACACAAAATGCTTCTTCTTGATCTTCTTATAACTGGATGGACATTTTATAGAGCTAAACAAACTCCATCAGGATAGAATGTATGTATAGAAGTTCTTAATCCTTTAAATACATTTATAGATCCAAATCCAGAAAGTCCTTATGTAAAAGATTCTCATAGAGCAGTAGTTCGCAAGTGGCTTACAAGGCAACAAGTTCTTAATCAATATGGAGAACAACTTAGTAAGGAGGATATTGCTACTCTTAGGGAAGCATGGAGAGATACATTTGATTCTGATTCATACTATGTACGTTCTTTTGCTTATTGTGATGGACGTCCGGCTACGGATGGTATAAGAGCTGGAAAAGAAATAATTCCTGGATATCCAGTAGATACTTTTCATTCACATCACTTTGAACTTATTCCAGTTTATGAAGTAGAATGGGTAGAAACAGATAAAAACTTTGTAATGCAAAGATATAAAACTGTACGAATAGGAGAGAACATCTATATAATAATAGGTAAGGATGACTCAGTTGTAAGAACGCATGATAATCCTTCTCATTGCACCCTTTCTTTAAATGGAATATATTTCAATAATAGAGGCACAGAACCTTACTCTCTTGTACTTGCTTGTGCTTCTTTGCAAGATAAGTATGACTTACTGCACTTTTATAGAGATAATCTAATAGCTTCATCTGGAAGCGTTGGTGACTGGATTGATGTATCAGTTCTTCCTAAATTCTTAGGTAAAGATTTACCTGAGAGACTTTAGAAATTCTTAGCGTATAAGAAAACTGGTATGGCTCTTATAGATACTCAATAGGAAGGTGGAAATCTAGGTTCATAGACACCAATGAATACTATATATAATGGTTATGATGATACTGTAAAATCTCAAGCTATACAAGCAATACAGATGGCTATAGACTCTATAGAATAGACAGCCTCATCAATTACTGGAGTTTTTAGAGAAAGACTTAATGGAATTCAATAGAGGGATGCAGTTACTAATGTGTAGACTTCTGTAAATAATTCATTTACTATTACAAAGTAGTATTATTAGTAGATGGATGTACTTACTGAAGAAATGATGCTTGATATTCTAAATGTAGCTAAAGTAGTATTTAAAAAAGGACTTACGGGAGTTATAGTACTTGGAGATAGACTTTAGAGAATATTTACTGCTCTTCCAGAACATTTTACAATGTCAGATTATGATATACATATTACTACTTCTGTTGATATTATAAAGGACTCTGAATAGTTACGTGCTCTTGTTCCTGAGTTTGTAAAGGCTTAGCTTCTAGATCCAGAAGTAACTGTAGACATAATGACTACACGTGACCTTACTGGAATAAAATAGAGATTACGTAAAGCTCTTTCTAAATAGAAGAAAGAAAATAGCCAAGTAGCTTAGCTTACTCAACAAAATGAGGAGTTATAGAAATAGTTACAAGACTTACAATCTCAATTATAGAAAGCCCAAGGACAAGTACAATAGCTTAATGAGCGTAAGTTACAAATAGAACAAGATAAGGTTAATAAGGACTATGAAGTTAAGAAATTCCAAGCTGAGGCTACAGATAATTATCAAACTGAAAAGAATCGTATAGAAGACGAGAGAACTAAGCTTGAAATTATGCAGTTATCAGATGGAAATCCTTACAATGACACAATACGTAAATCATAATGGAAAATACTAAAATATCTGGAATGCCTCCAAAAACTCCTGGTACCTTAAATGATGTAATAGCTACTGGTAGATATTGGATTCCTGCATATCTTGCTCAAGATACTTAGGATAAGAATGGACAGCTTGATCTGGGATAGATGTTTCTTTGTCTTTATAATGCTATAAGTTCAACAGTAACAGCAGAAATAAATAGAAAAATAGAAAATGGAGAAATAGGAATAGGAGGAGGTTCTGGAAGTACCCCTTCTGGAGAAAGTAGTACTGACTTAACTACTCTTACTAATTAGGTAGCTGGATTACGTACTAGAATAGAAAGCTTAGAGAATCCTAATACATGGCCTACTCATCACATTAAATTAGTGGCTCCTGGTAAATCTCCCGTTATGTATTATTTAGGAACTGGAAGAACAAATTCTACTTATACAGCATCTAACCCAATTGTTATAAATACCACAGATGTAGATCTTCCAAACTTTTTTGTTTCTTTATCTATAGGAGCACCAAGTGTTACAGTAGATAATTATGTATAGATTACTGCCAATATTACTGTAAGTAGTAAACAAGATACCATCCAATTACTTGGAGGATATATAGGTAATGTGGTAGTTACAGGAGAGCTTTCTATCGGAAGTACTTATGAGTTTACTCCAGTAACGGTAGATAAGTCTAGTGTAAAGTTAGATTCTACTAATTTATTAGAACAGTTCTCTGTTACCTTAACTTCAAGTGCTTAGGTTCCAGAAGGAACATCTACATCATCTATAAACTTAGTACAAGTTACTTGTTCTGTAAGTGGGGTTGCTTTAGGAAAACGTGCTACTTATGTAACACAAGGTAGTGATGGTACTGTTACTATGGTATCTGGACAAATAAAATTACCAGTAAATGCAAGCTAAATTCAGTATATGTAAAAAAGGTACTTGTGGAATACAAGTAAGTGGACTTGAAAAAGATTCAGATTTCTATTTAGATTCTCCAGAGGTTAGTACTAGAAACTATACTTTTGAACATACTGCTACTCTTAATGCAGTAATAGCAATAGATTCTAATGAAGAAGAAACTCTTGAATCTTATAGTTTAGTTCCACATATAGATATAGATATAGATGAAATAACTCTAGGAAAAGATGGACTTAAAAGAGTAGAACATATTATCATCCCTACATAGGAATGGCTTATGTATGTGAGAGATATGGATGAAACTGCTCTTGACAACTATACAAATGGAGTATATTTTATAGGTACAGAAGATAAGTTCTATAAATATCGTCATGGTACTATTACTGAAGTCCCACTTGAAGAAATCTTAGAGATTAATCAAGAAGGAACAACTCTTATAAAAACTTCTTTACATACATTTGAATTATGTCATTTAGAAGAATGTTTTTTTAAACTATGTATGTACTTACTAGAAAATATGCCTTGTACAGATCCTTGTTTTAATGATAAAGCAAAAGGTTTTACAAGCGAGATTCTTAATCGTGATATAATTTGGATGGCTCTTAATGCTATTAAATACTGTATAGAACAGCAATAGTTTTATAGAGCATAGAAGATTCTTGAAAGAGTAGAAACCTGTTGGGGAATATGTAGAGATCTTGACAATGTAAATTCAACTCAATATAAAGGTTGTGGATGCCATTCTTAATTTAAAGAGTAAAGTCATAACTGACGTTGAAAAATTACTTGATAAACTAGATAGAGGGTATACAGATGTAAATTATTGCAAAATATTACAAAGTATATCCTTTATCTAGAATGCAAGTAAAATAGAAAAAGTTAGTTCTTTGTACGAAAAAATAATAAGCTTATGAGGGATAGATACGCTTGCACAAGTGATCTTAGTAATTACTTTAAAAAGAAAGATCTTTTAGGAGGTCTTACTACTCTCGAGTAGGCTTAGGTTCGTCAGAATCTAGGAATTATAGATTATGCTGGAGAAGGAGGACAAGACGCACCCATAACTTTGAATTATGCCTAGTTTTGGAATAAATACTATACTAAGTCTCTTGTAACAGGTGCATCTTATTTAATAACTGACTTTCAAACTATATATTCTTCTAATGTAAATAATAATGCAGGATAGAAGATAACATGGGGACTTGATATAAATCCATCATAGGTTTGGTAGTTACATGTTCGAGCTCTTTCTAAAGAAGAAATAGATAGAAGAGTAACTATAGCAGGAAAAACATGGGAAGTAGAATATGATCCAACTAGAGAAACTCTTCCAGATGGTGTAACAACAAAAGGAAAGATTACCTTCTTAGCAGATGATAATGGAAATGTAGCTTTCTATGATTTTAAAAATATAAGATATAATTGGTCTGTAAACAAACTTGCTGAAGTTGGAATAAATGTTTCTTCTGACTTGGCTTTATATACTTTCTCTAATATAGAGGCTGGACAAGTAACAGATTCCTCAGAATTCGAGAACACTAAGTTTAATGTTCTAGGTAAGGATTGTAAAAATAATATATTTATAGGAGATACTTATTATAACATACTTGAACCAGAATGTTAGAATAATATTTTTGCTAAAGGAGCTCATGATTGTCTTATTAAATGGAATTCAGTAAATAATAGGTTTAATGAACCTGTATGTTATTTAACTGGTTCTATATATCATAAGTAGTTTGAAACAGGAAATACAGTATTATCTACTTCCATATCTAAGACTATACATAAGGTAAACGAAGCTACTATAGTATCATTTCTAGACCCAATTACTTATACTTATCAAGTAGTAATAGTATGAACTTTGTCAATATAAATAATAGTGATACAGTTCCTTCTATTAATTTAAATACTATTAAAATAGAGCAAGAACCTGTTAGAGACATAACTATAACTCCAGTAGAAGTAATTCTTCCTGAAGATCCAGAAGAAAAAGAAGGATGTATCAAAGAAGAATGTCCAGTTACTGTTGGTTGTTCTGGAGAATATTTTGCTATTAAAAATCTATTTTCAGAACTTACTGATGATTATCAAAGAGCTATAATTAGACAGAATCTTGGAATTGGAGGAGATGATTCTCTACTATGGGGAAAAATAGAAGGTAACTTGGCAAATCAAAAAGATTTGTATAAATTCATCGTAGATACTCTAAGAGGAGATGAACAAGGAATACTTGATAAAGTCAATCTAGAACTGAAATATTGGACTTAGTATATTGAAAATAAGATTGAATCTTTAGCAAGTAATGTTGTTTCTCTCGAAGTTATACCTAGATATGCTACAAGTAATCAACTTCCTGTCGATGTATTAGTTATATGGAAATATGAGCAACCTGTAGAAGCACAAACAATTAATAGAACAGTTATAGATCCTGAAGTAAGATCTTATATATTTGAAAATGTAACAGAGGCTTTTCCAATTAAGCTTTCTTACTATCTTAATGGAGTATGGTTAACTAGAAATGTTAATTTTGATATAAACTTTCCTACTTTCTATGGAACAAGTCCAAATTGGGAAGAAGATAACTATACTATAGAAGATAAAATAAGAATAGACGCTGGAGAAAATGAATATATATATGTAATAACTAAAAATCAGTCAGATTTCTCAGTTAATGGAATAATTGGAGGTTTTATTTAGGAATCAATCATCTATATATAGTCTATAAGATACTATGTCTATAGAAGTGTTAATCCAAATTTAGGAGATACAATTGTAAGAATACATGATAAAGAATAAACAAGTAAGCATATGGCGAGGTCCAGATCCTCCCCCAACTCTTTATCATATATGGTTTAAAGATGAAGAGTTATTATTAAGATATGATGAAGTAGAGCAAGATTGGGTAGTATTTCTTGATAGTGGACAAATAGCTAGAGTTATAGCTGAATTTATTGATTCTGTGGATAACCTAACTATTAATGGACATCTTATTACTGATAATCCAGTACTTGATAGTTCTGACCTTAAAGTTGGACAAGATGGTCACTATATAAAAAAGAATAATACCTTATAGGAAGCTACTTTAAAATTAGATTCATTACTTACTACTAAAGTATATGACTAGTAAATTTTTATATTTTACAAAGAGAAGAATCTTTGATACATTAGTTAACTCTATTCCTGCAGAATTAAGTCCTATATGCTTTATAGAGGATAGTAATGAAATATGGTTTAACGGGCATTTCTTTTAGGCTGGACATGAAAGTCTCAGAGTAGAAGAAATGAATAATACAGTAATTGTCTCTTTATCTGAATCATCTTTTACAATAGTACCTGGATCTTCTAGTATTCAAGTAAGAGCTTAGGATAATGCTATTGTTATTTCTAGTAATGCTCTAACTAAGATTGATACAGACGATGCTTTAGAATGGAAGGAAAATAGACTCTATCATAAAGAATCAGGAGTTATTCAAGATACATATGGACCTATATCTAATAATTAGACTGGAGTAAATATTATTAATGTCCCTAAAATTACTTTTGATAAAAAAGGACATGCTACAAATGCAGTAAATGCTTCAGTAACTATTAGGGACTATGTAGAATAGAGAAGCTCTGATGAAAAAGATGCTGATAGACAATTATTATTAGCAGAACGTGATTCTAACACTGATGATACAAATACAACAAGAAAGGGTAGAGGACTTAGTTATAATAATTATACTAGAGTACTAAAAACTGGTAATTTAGAAGTTGAAGGTTCCCAATCTTAGAGTGTTGTTGTAAAAAATGGAGACCTTATAGTACAGAATGGTACTATTATAGGTAAGTTACAAGGTGAAGTTACTGGTACTGCTACTCCTAAAATTCACTTATCCGATAAACCAGAATATGGAGGTGCATCTACAAATTTATATGGACATGTTAAATTAGTAGACACTATAAATGGAGTACCTTCTCCATCTAGTGATAACTAGGATATTAATGCTGCTGGAGTAGTTGCTGAAGCTGCTTCTCCTTATCTAGTATATAATTATGTTAGAGCAAACAAATTCAAAGTAGGAGGAATAGCTCCAGACAATACAAACGTAGAAGTTACAGATAGAATAGACTTTACTGACGACTTCAGATTACAGGAAGGTCGAGTATCAATAGGTTGGACTGATTTATGAGTAAACTAATATATTCTCCCTCAGCGTCGCGAATGGAAGCGACTTATAGTAGAATAAAAACCGCAGATAAAACTTTAAACCCAGTATATTATTCTATTGCTTTTACAGGTGATGGTTTTATGTATACTCATGGTTAGAAATTTAGATTATTTAAAATTGTAGATGATGCCCCACAAGGCCTATCTTTCTCAGTTACAAATGGTACTGCAGGACTATATATGGACAGTACATTAATAGGTTCTGGAAGTGTTATTCAATCAATACAAGGGGATGGAATAATAAATGAAGGTACTATTTCTAATGGAGTTGCAAGTATAAGTCATGCTGAATTCTTAACAGAACAAGCAGGACAATACGGTAGTGCTACACAAGTTCCTATTATTACTGTTAATAAAAGTGGTCATATCACATCTATATCTAATAGTGGTACTATAGACGTTTCATATGTTCAAGGTTCTTCTACAACAACATAGGGAACATACTATCCTGTAGGTGTTACAAATAGTAATTCATAGAAGCCTAAGTATTAGACTAGCTTCTATTTTGATGGAAGTGGTAATGTACACGCTACTAATTTTTACATAGGTAACAAGGCACTATCTGCTTTATTTGCTCCTTTATCACATACAAGTGTAAAAGCTACAGGTTCTGTTCTTGGACATGTAAAATTATATGATAGTGCTGACTCTACTAAGGATGATACTGCAGGATGGGCAGCTACTCCAAAAGCTGTTGATGCTGCAATAACTGCTGCTAATCAATATGCAGAAGACTTATTTGCTTCTCAAGATGCGATGATATTTGTTGGTACTATGAATGCTGCAGGTGTAATACAGGCACATAATAGTGCAGTAGTTAATAACGTAACTGATGGTACTACTAACATTATCACATTGGATTATAAGACTGGTTGGACATTAAGATTTACTACTGCAGGACAGTTTCAGGGAGAAAATGTAGAAGTAGGTGATATGCTTATAGCAGTAAATAATAAAGGTAATGACTTTTCTATATCGGACTGGACTATAATTCAGGCTAACTTAGATGGTACTCTTAGTTCTACATCTAACCTCACTGGTGTTCTTTATGGAACTGGTTCTAGAAATATAAGTGCTTTAGCTTTTGATAATGGAAAAGTTCTGAAATCTACTACAGATGGTATATCATTTGTAAATCCTAACACTTTATGGAGAACTATAAAAGTAGATAACACTTCTATAGGAACTCATGACCTTAACCTACTTTCTAGTACTTATATTACAGTTAGTAATACAAATGGTAATGTTACTATTAGTGCTAAGGCTTCTGATATTATAGGTACTACATAGTATTTAAAAATAAAGAAAGGCCAAACTGAATTTTAGTATAAACCAAATGCTGAGTCTATTCTTAATATAGGAGGAGGACTTAATCTTAGTGTAAGTAATAGTTAGTATACATTAGCTCATGCTTCTGGAACAGCATTTACTAATAAATTAGGTAGTATTACTACTGATAGTTATGGACACGTGACAAATATTACTGAGGTAAGTAGTCTTGCAAACCCATATAGTCTTACTATTAAGGACAATACTGATAGTATTCTAACATACTCTGGTAGTGAAGCAAAAACATTAAAATTCGCTAATGGTACAGACATAAGCTTTACAAGTTCTACTTCTAATAATGAAGTGGTTCTAACCCCAAGTATTACACATAAGTATAGAGCAATAAGTTTCTATGCTAATTCTACTAGTGAAAATGCCACATCTTTAATTGAAACCAATGCTACTACAACTTTCACTTTAGTTGGAGGTGATAATGTAACTCTTAGTACTACAAATCTTCCAGCTGGAACTTTAAAAATAAATGCTGAAGATACTTGGAGAAATGTTCTTGCTTACAAAATACAAAGTAATGCACTAACACAATCATCTTTAGGTTCTGCTGCTCTTAATTTTGGAAGTGATTTCTTATATAGTAATAATGAGCTTGGAATAATGTGGACAGAAATAGACGATCAAGGTAATGTTGAATACGTGAAGTAATATGGGAAAGTTTACAGCGATACAGACCTATTCAAGATTTGAAAGTTTGTGGGAGTAGAATAAAATAGATAACTACTCCCTTAACTTCATTATTGAAACAGGACAATTATATACGCACGGTATCTATATAAATAGTGCTGCTTACGGGACAGAAGCTAACGGAGCTGTTTAGCTAACTATTGCTGGAACTACCAAACAACTGTCCCTATCTAATCACACTCATGCTAACTATTTAGAAAAGAATGCTAATATAGATATTGGATCTTATAAGATAGTTTCAGGATAGAAAGATCTTTTATATTATAGTGCAGGTAACACTTATTTGGGAAATGCTACAAGTCCAACTGTTATATTAGGAACAGGCCTTACTACAGTAAAAAATGATGCATCTTATACAGTATTAGATACTGGTAATTTCTCTATAAGTAATACTATTCCTTCCTCTGGATAGACACTTTCTAATGTAGCAATATTTCAATATGCTTCTAATACAGTTCAATTAGACTATGTAAAAAGATTAAATGGAACCTCTTCATTCGATACTCTTGCTTCTTATACATCTGCTGGAACAACAACAGTTAATAGTAAGGATTATGGATTTATAACTCTTTATAAAGATGGGGATCCATTTACTTCTACTTGGGCATAGTTAAGAATGAATATTCCTGATTAGACTGTATAGTTTAGAACTAGTAAGAATTCTACTACTTGGATTACTCTTAGTCCTGTAGCTAATGCCCTTAATACTGCTGGTATTGTAGCTGCTCCAACTTCTAATACTAAGAACTAGGTATGGATGACAAACTCAAGTGGGACACCTGCATGGAGAACCGTTACAGCCCCTTCGACAGTACCTACACTAGCTTGGGGTGCAGAATCATCTATAGGAACAGTTGGTGGAATTACTTTTAAAGTAAAGTTACCTAGTGATCCAAGTGCTTCTATTTCTGCTACATTGTCTAGTGTAAATCTTACATCATCTTGGACTGATGTAGATAATTTAAATACTAGACTTACTTCTGGAAATGGTTCTTATATAATACAAATAACATATGCATCTTGTATATATACAGGAACATTCTCCTATATATAGGGAGGGACAGTAGATGATGAAATAATACTTCATTGTTCTGGTACAATTGATTCTGTAGGAGGAGTAGAAAGAGGAAGACTCTATGCTAAGATAGGTAGTACTTCAAGTACTTCTTATTTAAAGTTAGCAACTTCCTAGAATGAGAATAATGCAATTATATCAATTAAATATAGAAAATTAATATGAACATAAAAGACAGTTATTTACATAGTGGAACCCACTTAGTAAAGAATATAAGTTTTAGTGCAGATAGTGGTGTTGTCAAAGCTACTATAACATGGGCATAGGAGGGAGCTGAAAATACTGTTTTAGACCTTCCAACTGTTGGAGGGGCTTAGTTTGGATCCCAAACAGCAAACTATGTATTTGCTGCTCCAAATGGTTCAAATGGTAATCCTTCCTTTAGAGCTTTAGAAGCTGATGATATACCCGAACTTAATGCAAGTAAAATAACTAGTGGTACTATTACAGCTAGTTTACTACCTTTAGCTACTAATTCTGCAAAAGGTGCTATAATATTGGGAGTAGCCAAAGATAGCACCACTAACATTACAGGCAAGTAGTATTGGGTAAAGATGAATGCCAACGGAAAGATTTATGTAGATGTGCCTTGGGACACTAATACTCATTATACGGCAGTTCCGGTCCTTGGTACTTCTAATGCTACATCTAATGCTACGTCAGATACAACAAATACAACTACTTATTTAAATATAGTAGAGAATAATGCTAAATCAGGAGGTATATAGATAACAGGTGCTGGAGGAGCCTCTGTAAAAGCTAAATCAGGACTATTAACAATAACTTCTACTTGGTAGGCAGCTAATAGTTCACAAGTAGGATATGTACCTAAATTAGCTTCAGGAGGTACAGCATTGGCAAGTTCTGCTAATGACTATATACTTGCATTTACATATTCATCTTCTGGAACTTTAACTCCTTCTTGGAAAAAGTTACCAGCTAATGCTTATTTAAATAATACATATGATGTATATAATGGAACATACAGCATTAAATCAAAAGTTGGAGATACAGTAACAACAGTAAGTGACTTTACAGCCAATCAAAATGATGCTGATGACTTTACTATTATACAGGGAGATAATATTACTCTTACTTCAGATACTACAAATAGAACTTTGACTATAACTGCTAATGCAGTTAATAGCACTTAGAGTGGTGTAGCTCCACAATTAGCAAGTGGAGGAACTGAACTAGAAGATAGTACTAATGACTATGTATTATCTTTTACATATGCTTCCTCTGGAACACTTGTTCCTTCATGGAAGAAACTTCCCGCTAAGGCCTACACATGGAGAGGCATTCAAAATAATCTAACTTCTTAGAATAATACAACTGATAGTTTATCTGCACATCAAGGATACTTACTTGCTAACGGAAGTGCTAGAGATAATACTAAACTCCCTCTTGCTGGAGGGACTATGACTGGTGCACTTAAGAGATATTATGGATCAGCATCTAATGATCCAATGATAGCTCTTACATCACACGATCAAGATGTTTGGTTATGGAGAATCAATCATGGAAATTCTGCTGATGTATCAACTTCTGCTGTTCATGGATTTGGACTTAAATATCTTGGTGCAGGAGATGGAAATGATAATAAATTAGTTCTTTATTCTGATGCCCAAAAAGGTACACAAGTTGCAGCTATGACTATGACTCAAGATGGAGTTATAAAACTATCGAGCACCCCAAATGTAAATGGTACAAATGTATCATTAGCAGGACATAAACATGCATATACTGATTTAACAGGAAGTTCTACAACAGCTAATCAAGCCATAGTATCTAGTGGTACTGCTAATGGTTGGACCCTTAAAACTTTAGGAAGTAGAGCATTTGATTCTACTGCTTATTTACCTTTAACAGGGGGAACACTAAATTCTACAATTGGAGAGGTATTAACTATAAAAAGTACATATAATAGTGATTATTCATGTATTGTTTATCAGAATAAAAGCGATAAACTTTGGACTTTAGGAGTAAATAGTGCTGATACTTATTATTTCTATAGTGGTACAAGATCTAAAGTTGTAGCATATATAACAAATACTGGTGATATTTACGCTGCATAGAATAAATTAGTGTATCATTCTGGTAATCTACCTTCTAATGCTAAAGATACTGCTGGTATAGTAGCTGGTCCAGGAGCAGCAGGTAAAGTTTATATTTCTAATTCAAGTGGAGCTCCTACATGGGATACTTATGATACTACAGTGACTTCAGGCTCTTCTCATTTAGTAACTTCTGGAGCCGTCTATACAGCTATTGCTAATAATGTTGCAAGTGCAGTACAATACTTAGGAACTGTAGCTTCTGAAGCAGATATAATAGCTCTTACAGATGCTGGACAAGGTGATTTTGCCAGAGTAACTAGTTCATTCACATTTACTGATGCATCAGGAAGTTCAGTTACTGCTCATGTAGGAGATGTAGTTTATTTAACAAACAATACTCCTGGAACAGCAGCTAATTGGCTTGTAGCACATACAGAGATAGACACTGATACATGGACAGCAGCCTCAACAAGTGCAGCAGGTTATATTCCACAGTTAACTACTGGAGGAGCTGCTTTAGCAAGTTCTTCCAATGATTATGTATTATCTTTTGTAAATGGAACTAATACTACACCTGTATGGAGAAAACTCCCAGCAAATGCATACAAAGACACTTGGATAGCATGGAAAGGTGCTACTGACTCTGTAGCAGGTACTGCTGGTTACATGCCAGGTGCTGCTTCAGCTGATAGAGGCAAATATTTAAGAGGTGATGGAAGTTGGGTTGCTTTGTCTGAAACTAGTCATACTCACTCTGTAAAAATAAATGGATCAACAAAGACAATAGCTGCTCCTGGAGGAACTGCAGTTGATTTAGGTAGTTATTTACCTCTATCAGGAGGAACTATGAAAGGTGATATTACATTTGACCTTTTTGATAATGGCATTAATTGGAATATTAAAACTTTAATTAGTTGGGCTAGAGACTTTATAACATTTAATCAATATGCTAGTAATGATTCTAGTTCTCCATTATCTACTGTATTTAGAATAGGTTCTTATGGGGGTACAAGTGGTAATATATATTCTTACATAGGAACAGGTGGTTACGATAGTTCAATAAATTTAAGATTTTATAAAAATGGTTCTATATGTATCGGATCAAATATAGTAGCACATGCAGGAAACATATCTAATAAAGCAGCAGTTATAGGCACTACAGCAACTACATTAGCAACTATAGCTGGAGTAAGTATTACAGCATAGCTTCCAATAGCAGCAAGAGGTGAGTCATCAGTTACATCTGGAGTTATAACTCCCACTGATTCAGGAACAACTAAATTCTTAAGAGAAGATGGAACTTGGGTAGAACCTTCATATACTACAAATACTGATAAAACAGGTATAAAACTAACTACAGTAAGTGGTACAAAGAAAACTGATGCAACTGTTATAATAACTGATTCTTCTACTGGTCTTAGCATTGCAGGAGGAACAAATAAATTCTTAATAGGTGATGGGACTAATTATATAGAAGTTCCAGTAACTCCTTCTATTACAAATAATGTTACAGGTTCTGGAACTAGTGGAAGTCTTGTTAAATGGAATGGAGCAAATAGTATAACGAATGGTCCAGCTCTTTCTAGTGCTATTAGTACTTAGACATAGAGTACTAAATTCCTAAGAGAGGATGGTACATGGCAAGCTCCTTCTTATACTACTGATACAGTACGTCCAATATACACAGGAGGTACTTCACGATATGATTCAGCTACTAAGACAGGAATTAACTTTATTGGAGATGGTGCTACATCAGTTACATTCTTAGCAGCAGGAACAGCAAGTGGACAAAGTGGAAATACTGCTTATGGAACTATAAAGATTAGCTCTAATAATGACTTAGTTAAGTTCTCAGCAGTTGCTAATGCTACTACTGAATATTACCTACCTGTGAGAGCCAAGAATACTACTGATACTGCACAATAGTTATATCGTACTAGTATAATAGTTAAAGGCACTACAATTACTGCTGATCTTGTTGGTAATGCAGATACTGCTACTAATCTTAGTAAAACTGATGGGAGAGGCTACTTGTATCAAAGTGCTAATACTACTACAAGTTGTACAGGAGTAGGCTCAGTAACAGCACAAACAGAAATAGGACTTCCTTATATAGGGTATGATGGTTCTGCTAATACTTATGGTATTTATAAAGATTTATTCTATTTATCAGGTACTACTAAATATATAAATACAAATGTTCATGATATAAGATTTGCAGAAGTTAAATCTTAGGATTCTCAAACAGATGATTGGGATAATTCTACTACTTCAGGAACACCTACTAGTGGAGCAACTTCTTATACAGCAGGTACTGGAATCTCTATAAGCAATGGAACTATCTCTACAACAAGAAAAGAGTACTTCTTAACAGAAGCTTAGTTTAATGCTCTTACTACTTTAGATTCGGAAGCTGTTTACTATATAAAAGCTGAATGATTATGATAAAATATGTTGATAGTGGTGGCCAGGCTCATCTGGTCACCAATATTAGAAAGCCTCGTAAATGGAGAAGATATGAATATTTATAGAATACTTCCACTACAGCAGTTACATTTGATACAGGATTACGTGGACATATGAATTATACTTATGAAGTAAAATTCCAAAGTACAAATGGTACTGCATATTTAGTATTTGTAGCTGGTGCTGATGAAGGTTACTCCAAAAAAGTGATGTCCATTACATATGGAGCTACTTCAGGCGGAAGATTTTGGATGAGTTATTGGTCTAAGGATACTACAAGCTCATCTATAATTTTTTAGACTTAGGACCAAAACATACATACTGCAAGAGTTGAAAATGGCTACTGGGAATGGGATGGAATAAATAAGGGAAGAGCTGTTAGACATTCAGATACTTTTATTACAGAAAGTAACATGCGTTTTATATTGCAAGCTAGTAAATTTTTCTATTTTAAAGTGTGGGATGCAGCTGGAAACTTAATACAGTACTTCGTTCCATCTTAGTTTAATAATTAGTACGGTTTCTGGGAAATTATAAATGATAGATTCTTTACAAGTACTAACAGCAATTTACTAAGTGCAGGCCCAGAAATAAAGAATTATGATGAGATATATGAAGTAAGAAGAAGTAATTCTATTCTGCCTGCTGGAGTTGAATTATATGATTATATATAGAGTACTGGTACTTAGTGGATTGATACTGGTTTAGGAGGCACTTAGAAGAATTTTCATGAAATTAAATATACTAATGAAGGAACAGGTTTTTGTTTTAGAAATGCAACTACCTAGTTAGGAGTTAAAGATAATAGATATGGAACATCTTCTAATGGTACTTATATAATATCAGCTAGTTTTAATAGTAGTAATAGCAGATGGGTATATACAAATAATAGTAATAATATTACATTTACTAATATGACTGCACCAAATACAGAGTCTGACTATTTATTTGCTTTAAACCATGGAAATGGTTCTACTAATAATTATTGTACTAATTTTAAAGTATATTATTATAAAGCCTCTAATAATGGAGTCCTGGTTCGTAATATGCTCCCATGCACATATTTAGGAGAACCAGGAATGTGGGATACTGTAGAAAATAAATTCTACAGAAACCAAGGAACTGGATAGTTTACTCTTGGAAATAAGATTACTTTAAAAGAGTATGAATATTTATAGAGTGATGCTACTGCATATATAGACACTAATGTTTATCTCAGTAAATCTGTAGATTATTTCCTAAATGTAGAATTATCAGAAGTTCCAGTAAATGCTGGTTATCAAGGAATAAATTGGTTATGTCAATTACAAACTCGGGCTGATACTAGTAAAGTTATTTATACATATGATATAAACAATAAATTAAATAGTGCAGGAACTTTTATAGAAACCTCTACTAGAAATGGACAGAATTTTCCAACTGCCTACAGAAATTGGACTTCACTATCAGCAAATAATGGAAATATATATTTATTTAAGTTTAATTATGGAAGTAATCCTTACTAGGTAGCTAATAGAAAAATATATTACTGTAAAATAAAGTTAAACAATCAATTAATCCGAGACTTCATTCCAGTTTCCTACAACGGAACTCCTGGTTTATGGGATAAAGTAGAATGGAAGTTTTATGCAAATGCTGGAAGTGGTAGTTTTACTCTAGGACCTGAGAGAGCAAGTGGTGTTTATCCTGTCTGGACTCGTATTGAATATTTAGAAAGTACAGGTACCTAGTATATTAATACTGGAGTAAAGGCTGATTAGTATTCATTTAAATTAAACATCTAGTTTATGAATCATACATCTTCTGGAGAAAAAGATGTTTGGGGTAATATTAATTCTTCTTAGGGAGATAAATATGGATTTGTTAGTGGAGTTTCTGGACAGAATTTTTTTCAATGGGGAGGTTCAAATTGGAGTAAGACAGGAGCTACTGCTAATCAATGGCATGTTGTCACCTATGAGTATCCTGATGCTAATAATCGTAATATGATAGCTGATGGAACTTCTTATACTGTCGCCATAAGTAATAATAATATTATACTTAGTAATTCTAATATTTATTTATTTTCAGATGGTCCAAGAGGACGTATGAAATTTAATGGTAAAATTAAATATGCTAAAATATATATAAATAATACATTAGTTCGTGACTTTATACCAGTTCGTATAGGAACTACAGGATATATGTTTGATAAAGTAACAGGTAAGATGTTTGGTAATTCAGGAACTGGTAATTTTGTTTTAGGACCAGATATTAATATTTAAATAATATGTCAGCAATAAGAAAACAATTACAATGGGATGATACTATAGATGTATGGCCTATTACAGATACTAGTGCTGTGCATTATAAATATAATCCAAGTGATTCATCTAAAATACTTTCCCCAGTGTAGGGGACTTCTTATGGTTTAGATCATTTTTTAAATGGGTTAGTAAATAGAATGCTAACTACAGATGATATAATAGGTGCAGCTACAAATGTAAATAAAGGTAAGGGAATTCTTTATAATACAGGAGACAGTATTACTAATGTAGCTTTACCTGATGCAGGAGTAAGTAATGCTTTTGTTAGATGTACTTATACCACTGCAGGAGCTTTATCTTTAGCTTTTACAACTACTACTTATGCAGGCTCTTCAAGTGATGGTGGTGCTGCTTCAGCTGCAGTTAAATTAAATGGAGGAGGCGCTGGATAGATAGTCTATTAGTCAGGAACTAATGTTACTGCTTTTTTAGCAGCAGGTACAGATGGACAAGCACTCACCTATGATGCTACTAATAACAAACCTAAGTGGACTTCTATTACTTCTAATATTAGCACTGCTTTATTTGTAGGAGCATCTAATGGTACAACAACTACAGCTTAGTCTACTAATGGTAATGTACATCTAATATTACAAGAAGGTAGTGCTTATACAAGATACTGTATAGAAGGAGCAGGAAGAATTGCAGTCACTTCAAACAATGTAGGAAAGATTACTATAACAAGTACAGATCCTCCTAACTTTGCAGTTGCTACAGCAGAAGTAGCAGGAACTGCAGGTCTTGTTCCAGCACCAGCAGCTAATTAGCTAGGAAGTCTTGGTTATTATTTAAGAGCTGATGGTACTTGGGTGATTCCACCTAATGATAAAGTTACATAGACTGCAACTACTACAAATGCTGCTTATGAATTATTATTTTCAGAAAGTGCAAATAATACAACAACAACAGAAGGAGCCAGAAAAACAAGTACACTTACTTACAATCCTTCTACTAAAGCTTTAACAACTGGAGGAGCAGTAAATGGACTTACTTTATCTCAACAAACTACAGGATTTAAAATCAGTGGAGGAACTACTTCTAAGACTTTAACTGTTGGTGCTGATTATACTTTAGGAGCTGCTTGTGCTAAGGGAATTTATGATAAGTCATCAGCCACAGCTGCAGGAAGTTCAGGTACTAATTTAGTAACAGAGAGAGCTTTATACTATGCTCTTCCAACTATAAATGGTGCTCATACCTATAATTCTAGTACTACATTATTTGCTCCTACATCAGTTGGTACTTCAGGACAAATATTACAATCAAATGGAAGTGGAGCTCCTTCTTGGGTAAGTACAGAGAATTATGAAACAGTTACTCTAAGTACTTCAGAAGCATATAGTTTATCTTCAAGTTCTTGGTCAGCAGTAAGCACTGCTTTATCTACTACTTCTGGTACATATGCACTTTATATAGATGATAATACTAATGGTTCTTATTCTGGAGTATTTGCAATAGAAGGTGGAGCCAGTGAAAAACTGGAGGAAATTCCTTTGCACTGGGCTACTGCAGCTACTACAACTGCTGATACCACTAGAATATATGCAGCTATAAAAGAAGGCAAATTACAGTTAGCTTCTAATGACTCTGCCGCTACTTCTTATACATTAACAATTAAATATAAAAGAATTATATGAATACTAGTTTAGGATACTCAAAAAAGACTTTAACAGATAGTAACGTACTTTTATCTGGAGGTGGGGATAAGTCCCTTTCGGATTTTATAGGAAGTCTGAATTGGGATTCTACAAACAATAAACTATAGTATAAAAGTGCTAGTGCGAATAGTTGGACAGATTTACTTACATTTGGAAGCAATGCATTTAATAGTACTTCATATCTTACATCTATAAGTAAAGCTACTACAAGTGCTTTAGGAGGTGTCATAATTTCTAATGCACTTTCTACTTCAGTAACTCTTACTTCTTCAAATGGATCTACATCTAATAGATATTACGGAGTTCAAGTAGATAAAGACGGTAAAGCATTTGTAAATATTCCTTGGGTTTGGACAGCATTTACTGCAGCCTCATCTAATGCAGCTGGTACCGCTGGATATATATAGGCGCCGGCTGGAGCCCAAGGTAAATACTTTAGAGGAGATAATACTTGGCAAAGTATTACATCTAATGTCACATCTGCACTATATGTAGGAGCTTCAAATGGTACTTCTACAACACAGCAGACTACTAATGGAAACGTATATCTAATATTTGCAGAAGGTTCTTCCTATACTAGGTATAATATCACTGGATCTGGAAGAAATACAGTTAAATCTGATAGTAATGGTAAAATAACTATAGATAGTCCAGCTTATTCTAATTTCGGAGTAGCTACATCATCAGCAGCGGGGTCTGCTGGACTTGTTCCTGCTCCTGCTAAAAATCAACTTGGAAGTTCTGGATATTATTTGAGAGCAGATTGTTCTTGGGCAATTCCTCCTAGCGATAATACTTGGAGAAAGGTATTAGTAGCAGGTACCGAAAGATTAGGAACAGGAACTAGTACAGGAGACCTCAAATTTGTAAATGGTACCAACACTACAGTAACATGGAATGCTACTAATAAAACTATTTAGTATGATTGTGATCTTATTAGGTCTGGAACTGCTACAAGTCTTACAAGTCTTGATGTTACTAAGTCCTTTATATATGCTACTTTATCAGCTAATGTAACTGCTGCAAACTTTACTCTTAGTGCTGCAATGACTGTAGGATAGTGTCTAACAGTTCTTGTTTATAATAGTGGAAGCACATCTATTAGTATTGGCATTCCAAGTTCATGGTAGACTTTAGATGGATATACTTTATATTGTTCAGCTACAAAATTCCTTGAGATTAGTATTGTTCGCTACTCCAGCGGTGCAAATGATTATATAGTAAGTAGTAAAGCACAATGATAATACGCAGAAGAACCTATATAAAATAGTTTACAAGTAGGTATGGCTACTTTATGAGAAATGTTAACTTTTCTGTTGGAACTATATCTTCATATAATTCATCTAGTGGTGAATGGACGGAAAAACCTGTCGTAAGAGATTGTATGTGTAACATTTATACTAAATGTATGTAGAAAGAAACTCCAGTTGGAAACTTCCCTAATAGTATAAGAAATGATTCTACTAATTAGACATGTAGTAATAACAATAATAAGATAGTAGCAGCTGTTGGTTGTACTGATGGTTCTACTATAATAGTAGCAACTGGAAAGAAATTATATAGAAGTACAGACGGAGGTAATACTTGGGGAAATGCTTTATGCACTTGGAATAGTAATTCTTATATAGGTAAAAATACAGGCCCCATAGTATGGATGGATTCTACTTACTATTATATACTTTATGTATCATTAGATGCTTCTGGAGGAAGTAATACATATAATAGACTTAAATTATTTAAATATACTATAAGTAGTGGAAGCACAAACACCACTACTTTATAGTCTTAGTATTATTCTGGAGGTGGAGCAAGTACTCCTTATGGTGCAGTATACGGATAGTTTTACGCTAATAAAGTAAGTCCAAAAGGATAGGTAATGATTTATTCGAAAAATACAAGTTCTAATTGGACATTTATAATAGTAGATTTAGTAAGAGGAAAAGTTTCTGGAGATATAAACTGTCCAATTGAAGATTAGTATTCTAGTGGTTTATTTCAATTTGCAGGATAGTGGTATAATGATGGAACCACTTACGGTTCGTTCTTTTTCTATACTGTTAATCCCCAATATGATAATTATGGAGCGCTTAGTTATTATAAGTTTATATATTATAAAGCAGCATCTTCTGCTTTTAATAGTGGGGCTAGTATTACTAAAACAGATATAACTAATACGTTAGGAAGAATAGTTACAGATAATTATACTTACTATGCATCTGGTACTTAGATTTATTAGTATCCAACAATATTAGTTTGTAGTTGTGATTAGTCCTATAAAAATAAATTATTTTTTATTAGTGGAAGAGATCTAATACACTATTCGACAATAAGTATATACTTGTGTAAATCCAATTTTTCAGACATAGAAAAACTCCCAGATTTACCAGCTAGTTGGAAATAGGAAGCCTCAGGCATTGAATACCCAGGTGACTTATAGTTAGGAGGAATAGCTGGAACTTGTGTATCTCCAGATGGAAATTATGGATGTATTATTTCTGGAGGTTCTTCAATTGTTTATGATATAACAAATAAAACATACTGGGGAGCATACTGCTTTGTTATATATGGAAATGACTAGATTGCAAATAGTATGGGAAATTATCTTTCTTTTATGTTACCAAAATTATCTTTATAATATGTTTCATTATATATATTAGAATCAATTTGTTACGTCGGACTAGGAATTAAGTCCAAATGAGTATCCAATAGGAATAACCCTTGAAGACTATATGTAGGGAAAGTATGTTCCCTTGAATGCAGAATAGATAGAATATGAATAGAATCACCCAGAAGCTAGTCCTGAAGAGGTATTTGAAATGCACCCAACCAGCATAAATATTCATATAAAAACTCCTTATGATGATATGCAAGAGTACTTTGATAGAGAACATAACGTAGTTTATATAAATAATGAACTTCATAATTGTTGGGACCACTAGCAAATAATTTATAATGCCGAATGTGCTAAAGCTTGTGGAGATACTGAATTTATCTTTTTAGATGGAGGAAAGTATTTTAAAGGTAATACTGATGATATTATCTAGATGATGAGATAGATAGGTTTATATTACTATAAGTTAGGAATAGCTACTGATTTACATTATAAATATCTAGAGAAACATCCAGATGAAATTGGAAGTTATGACTATACTACAGGCTTCCCAGAAATATTATACTTTAATTTAGAAGAAGTATATGATACTGATTAAAACTAATACTAATTACGTAATAAGGAATTAGTCTGAAAATGCAAATTTAAATGGTTCTGTAATTCTTAATGGTGGAGAAATAGCTATAACTGCTCAAGTGTTTTCAACTGATAATTAGCGTATAGCATCCTGTTCATATAAATATAGAAGAGGAGGAGCTTGTGATAAAGTTATAGGAAATTGTAATCATCAATATATATCTATAGTTGAGTAGTTATTGGAAGATACTCTTAGTTTTCTAATAGAATAGTTTAATTTATAATAACTTAAAAAATCTTAAACTCCTTTTTATTTATAGACTAGAGATATATATTTACTGAAGTTAAAACATTAAAATAAAATTTATGATTACATTAACTAATCGACAGACTGATTACACTGTTGAAAACAATAGTGAAAACATTTCTCTTACAGGTTCTGTATCATTTAATGATAATGGTAGAATTTTAGCATTTAGCGGAACCTTTATGACAGAACAAGACTCTTATATTGGTACTTTCTATTATAATGAAAATGAAAGTGGACGTACTAGTAAGAGTATTAGTGACTTAGATACTACTAAATTTGAGGAAGCAGATGAATTATTAGATAATACTATTAAAGAATTAAAACAACAAATTAGTGAACTATGACTACAAATGAAGCTCTAGTAAAACAGAACTTTATATCTAAAATCCTTCTAAAGAATGATAGTGCTGAACTATCTAAAGGATTGAAGGTAAAGGTAATGCAAATGCGTATTAAGCTGGCGAAAGTCAGAAAGGAATTTGATGAAGATGTACAAGAGGCCGTTAAAGGTTTTACTCCAGAGGGTTATGCTGAGATCGTACAGAAAATGGATAGAACAGAAAAGGAGTCTAAGCAGTTAGAAGATTGGAACAAACAGATTCAGGATGAATATAATGAGTTTGTTGTAAAAAGAGGTCAAGACGAGGTTAATATCGAAGCTAAACTTACTGAAAATGATTATAATGAAATTGTTGAAGTAAATGCTGGTAATGACGTAGAAATTAACGAACAAAAACTTAACGCTGCCGACTTCTTGGAAATTCTTTATACATTATTTGTTGAAGAAGACTAATATAAAAGGCGGGCATAAGCTCGCCTTTCATTGTTTATGAGTGAATTCTTAGAAATTATATCAGAATTTAGACCTAAGAATGGTCAAAAGTTTGCTATTGCTGATGTAAATGATTTACGAGGTGGTTATATTTAGGTAGAAACCATTGATGAAATGAATGCTTTCTTATCTACAAACAAGCTAAAGCATGGTATGCTTTGCTATGTTAAAGAAGTTCCTGATAATGCACATATGTTTATCTACAGAAATGGAATTTGGGAACTTTGGGAAGGACAAGGAGGCTCTGGAGGAGGGGGTCTATCTCTTGTAGTGGTAGAAGATCTTGAAGAATTAGCTACTAAGACTGCATTACAAGTAAGAGGACAAATAGTATATATAAATAGTCTTGATGACCTACGTTTTTGGAATGGATAGTACTGGGAATCATTTAGAAAAATTTATATTCAAGATACTCCTCCAGATGATAAAGGTGGAATATGGATTGATACATCTGAGGAAGGTTACTAGTCTTCATCAGATATTATTCAAAATATGCTTAAGGTAATTAACATCTTATAGCAAAAAGTAAATAGATTAATGTATATGTAGACTGAGATTGATCCAGGAGACTTTTCCCATAATAAGTCTACTTCCCAAGATGATTTACCTTCAGAAGAGCCACATTATGGTACTTCAGAAGAGGAGGATAATGAAACTTAGGAGGAAAACTCACACACTGAGTTATATGAAGCATCTGAACCTGATTATTTAAATGCTGAGCACTGTCCTAATACTTATTGCTTAAAAGTAAAAAGTGGTACTTAGGTTTATATGAAAAATCATGCTGATGATTTTGAAGAAAGGGAATTACTATGGTGCTACGATACTCAAACATTATGGATTAAAGACCCTAAAACTTTACAATTAATAAAAATTGGTGCTACAGGCGGTTCTGACGAGCCAATTGATATAGAAACAGACATGGATGGAATTATACAAGAAACAATAAATAATTATAAAAGAATCACCGGTATAGAATTTGTTGATATGGCTAACAACAATGATCTATATGTTCTTGGAGTAAAAAATGGTGATCTTAAACTAATAGATAAATCACATTCTGTACTAAAGACTTCTCAGAAAGTTCTGTCGGGAGGTATGTACAGTCCATTATATTACCCTTTAAGTGAGCATTCATCTGTAGAAAGTCCTTTTGTCTATATAAATATGGTATATTGTGGAGGAGATTCTGATAAATATAGTTACAATCCAGTATCTCATAGCTTTATAGAACTTTGTAATATTTCTACTCAAGATCTTAATCTTAATGGACTTTATCTTCACTATTCAGAAGGAGAAGTTGTAGTAAATGGAAGACAATGGGTTACTTTACCTCTTACAGGACATATACCAGCTGGAGGTACTTTCTTAATAAGATGTGCTCCTTGTTCAGTTTATAATTCAAATACTACACTTATAAGAGTTGGAGAACCTGACATGGAATGGACTTATGAAGCTACAAAGAATCCTGAAGTATTGGAAATTGCAGCCACAAATGAAACCCCTGCTCACTCTATTTGGGATGAGAACAGACTTCTTAAATTAGGATATTCTTGCTCTATTTATTTAAGTGGAGGATTTGAAGAAGCAGAACAATCAGATTACTCCATGGGGCTTACTACTCCATTTGATGAGCATCCATTTACAAGCACTTAGCTTTTTAAGGATGGTAATGTAGTAAAATACTTTATTGATTTGCTTGGAATAGGAGAAGGAATGGAATGTTGCACAGCCTACTTTAATAATAGAAAGTCAGGACTTACTCCTAATAACTGTCTTATCTTTAGATATTATAATATGGATCCAGTTAAATAGGCTTTAAAAGCTCCTTCTGCTCTTGATAATAGTAAAAACGTGCAATGGACATATTTTAATTTAGCTAAGCTTAGCCCTTATATAAATATAGATGAATATAGACCTCGTAATTCTAAGGAAGGTAAAAATATATTCTTTAATAAAGCTAAACTTGTAGAAGGTCCTAATGTAGTAAATTGCTCCTTTGGATGGAATGCACATAAGACTCGTTGCTTTAATTGGATTTCTAAAGGTTATTATGATGAATTTATAAAGATATGGCCTGATGGAACTGATGAGTCAGAAGCATAGATATTTGAATCCTTTAAAGAGGGAGATGGGCGTCTTGATGGTCCAAATGAAAATGAACATAGACACTGGGATAGTCCTATTTATAATAGAATAAGAAATGTAGCCACTTCTGGAGAAGACTATACAGTACATAAGTTTATACACGATTTCGAAGAACCAGAAGATACACAAGTATATAACTATAAAGTAGGTAGAGAAGGATTCTGGTCAGATGTGCATCAGTTTACTATGAGGAATAGAGACCTTGTAATTTAGAGAGGTTTCCAATTTGTATAGACTACAGACCAACAAGGATTCCATGACGAAGAGTATAAAACTTGGGGAATTACTGCTGACTTTATAAAGTAGGATGCAGAAAATGATTCTGATAAAGCTTATGAATGGCAGATGAATACTGGAGACTAGACGCAAAATGGAAATAGACTTAATGAATGGTTAGCTTTCTATAGAGATGCTTCTAATTTTTATAAGAATATAGAACAAATGTTTACTATAGGAAACAATGACTTATGTTCTGCTGATCCAAAAGTCTTAGGAACTGGAGAAGATCTTAATAAGGTGAATCCTGAAAATATTAATTTCTTCTTTACATTTGAATTCCCATTTGATATGCCTATTGTTCCAGGAAATGAAAAGTATATTCCTTCTGTATATTCCTTTATATATGGAGATGTATATTTCCTATGTATGAATTCTGAATTTACGTATACTACATAGCAAGACTTGTATGAAGTATCTAATAGTTATAGTGTAGATGAAGATCCTACTGGTCCAACTGGTATTTATAGTATTATTAAACAGTGGTGTGTAAATGACCTTACGCACGTAGATAATAAGATAAAATGGAAAGTAGCATTTACACATGATAATCCATTTACTCTTCTTACTAGAAGTCAAATTTACGGAACTTCAAGTGGTGATACTGTTAAATACACATACTTAGATGGAGATCTTAATGAAAATCCTGCTTATAGTAGAGGTGGATCACACCTAAACTCTGTAGGTAACTACTGGTTCAGTAAGTTCTTAGAAGATAATAACTTCAGACTTTGCATAGGAGGACATAAACATACTTACACTTGTTCACGTCTTATGAGAGATAATCCAGATAATAGAATGAAACCATTTGTCTATGACCCAGACTATTATGTGGAAAATGGAGAAACTCACTATCCAGATTGGTATACTGCTCTTGGAGGAGATAAAGCACATCTTATGTAGTTTGGAAACTTATATGATGGACAAGGAAATGAACAAACCTACGTTAAGTATGTAACTTTATAGGCTACTGGTTATAAGACTACTTCCAATAAGGAACTTCCTACTGCTAATATACCTTGGTTAGAAGCTTATTATCCCGCTAAGGGCACTGCAGCTTCTACTGATAGATTTGCCTCTGAATCAAAAAATGGAGGACAAAATTATCCACACTATATATTATGGAAGATAGGAAAAGGAACAGAAGTTACTAATCCTGAAGGTTTTACGACTCTAAGAGATAGAATCTTAGGAAGAGTATATAAAACTCAGCCTATAGCTTTAGGTGATAGTGCTAGCGGCTGGACATATACTTATAACAAGCCTTATAAAGCTTCAGACCTGAAGAAAATTCCTGGTAATGGATAGAATAATCCTTCAAACAATATAATTGTAGAATTAAGTTTACACGCATGAGTAAAATAAAACATTGGGATGAACGAACTCAGCAATGGGTTATTGATGGTGCTTCCAATGCTGCTAATATTGAACTCTCCAATCCCGGCTATGTTGACGAGAATGGAGAGTCAATATCAGTAGATTAGGGCTTTACCAAATTAGATAACAGACTCTTTCAAGCCGAAAAAAACATTGCCTGGATATATTAGAATGGTGCAAAAGGCGGTGGCGGTGGAGGAGGTGGTGGAGGAGGAACAGACTCTACTGCTTATACTATAGATATAGAAGAAGGTAACAGAGTTTATACTTCTGGCACTTCTGTAACAATACATATAACTATTAACGGAGGTAGCGTTAAAAAGAATTTTAATGTAGTAATTCAAGATGAAAGTGGTAACACTAAAGGAACTTATGTTATTACTTCTCTTACTCGTTCTGAAATAAAGATTAATAATCTTACAAATTCTACAAATAGACTTACTATAAATGCTAACTCTGGACAAAATTATGCTTCTCCTGTTACTCTTACTGTAATAGCAGGAGCTATCAAAATTACACAATCCACTATTCCAAATGCTACTATATATCCACAAAGTGTGGTTGGACAAGTTATTATTAATACTTTTAATAGTACTGATAGTGACTTACTTATAGTAGCTACATGTAATGGAGAAGAACTAACTCTTAAAGATGATGAGAAGAACATTCCAAGAGCTAAAGAAGCACAAGTAAGACTTCAATCTATTGAAGAATATTTAGATAATGCTAAATAGTATATAGGAGAAACTTTTAGTTTTGAGATATATGCACAAGGAGTATTAAATGATAATATATTACAATCGAATGTCATTAGCTTTAACTGTACTATTATATAGCCCAATACTCTGTATATTCTTACTTATGGAGTTAATAAAACTGTTCCAACTAATAATATAGAATTAGCAAGTTTAAATAGGTTTGTATATGGAAACAGTATACAATTTAACTATTAGCTTACTTTCTCTAGAATAGAGTATTCTTATTATAATATATATTATACAGTTACACCATGTTACTTTAATGATGGAGTAATGGTAGAGGATGAAGCGAGACAAGTAACTGGAACTATTAGTAAAGTTATTAAAGATGTTAGACAATAGTTCTTATTTAATACTTCTTCCCTTCCTGATGATACTATATATAATACTGATAACAATATTTATAGGTTTGTAAAGGTAAAACTTAATGCTGTAGCAGTAGACTCTGATAGTATATAGGATACTAAAGAACTTTATTTTACATTATCTGAAGCTACCACAAAGTATATAACAGCTACTAATTTTAATAATAGCTTGTTTGCTTATTTCTCTCCTGTAATGGGTATTCCAGTTGGAAATATAACTGAATGGAATTACGATAATAAAAATACTAGATTTCCTTATAGTAACTAGGGAACTATACAATAGAGATACATTACTATGCAAGGATATAATCTAGCAGGATTTATGTAGCAAATGGATATGTAGGGAATGCATTTATCTGGTAAGTCATGGGTAGATTTACAGATTCCTTTGTTTTCAGGAGATGCTAGCCAAATAAATCTATTAGATGGTAATGGATGGACTTTATCTTTTACATTTAGAACTGACTCCAACGTAGATGCTTCTGATGTAGTAGCTTGTATAGGTAAATATAATGAAAATCAAGAATTACAGGCTGGTATAGAAATACAAGCAAGTAAAATATTATATGCTGTACAAACTACTTAGTATAGTTATAATATTACAAAAGGAGACTTAATAACTGTAGATATAGTAGGACAAAGATATGTAGGTCCTGGGGATTTAGAAACTAATCCTACACACTGGTTCTTAAAAATATATGTAAATGGAGTGCTTTCTTTAGTTACATCTCATACATCTGGATAGATGTTTAATACTGATAATGGAGGAACATATGGATGGTACTTTAATGATTATCTACATATAGGAGGAAGGATAATTGAAGGAGAAGTATATGATGCTTGTTCAGTTCATGTATATGATTTTAAAGGATATTCTACAGCTCTTTCTGATAATGAAATAATTCAAAATTATATATCTTCAACTATATATAGTGAATTAGAGCCTAATGGTAATCCTGATATGTCCACTTAGAATGAAATGCTATAGAATAACTTCATTTAGATTGGAACTGATGGTAATTATCATAGTATTCTTTTTGATGACAATGATGAAACAGAATATAAGGATGCTAATTCGTTATTAAGTAGTCTTATTAGTGCATTAGCAGAATCTCGTATTCCATATCCTATTGTAGTAGTAAACTAGCTTACTTCTGATTCTAATTTCTTAGGTATTACTGAGTCTAAATTTAATGAGGACCTTAAAGAAACTGTAATGGCTTCTAGATTCCCTATAAATATAGATTACTATACTATGGGTAATGCTACACCTACTCGTATAGATAACACAATAGGAACTGGAATGACCATTGGTATACAGGGTACATCTTCTCTTAGATATAATAGCAAAAACTATGAAATTTATATGGGAAAGATGGGAGATACAGATGCTAGTCCAGATTTCTTAGTATAGATGAGGGAAGATTGGCTGCCAGAAAATAGATATACTCTTAAGGCAGATGTGATGGATTCTTCTCATGTAAATAACATTCTTGTAGGTAGTATAGTAAATGGACTTGTTACTACTACAGATAGTTAGGGAAATACTGTTAAAGTAGTTCCTCTTGATAATACCCCTCCAATGGAAAAGAGTGGTTATTAGTATGCTAGTAAAGTTAAACATACATCTGAAGGTTATCCTTGTATCCTATTTATAAACTTTAAAGCATCAGATAGTAATGTAGCGAACTGTCGCTGTATGGGTATTTACAACTTTAACTTGGGTCGTTATGCTTACTACAATCTTGGTCTTAAATTATTAAGCGGTGTTACTTATACAAGTGAAGATGAAATATATCCAAGAACTGTTGCTTCTTATTCTTCAGAAACTTCTATAGAACAAGGTTCTCCTGTGTATTCTATGGAAGTACAAGAAAATAATGCTATAGCAATGTTTGACTAGGATGATCCTGATATTCTAAAGGAAGGAGTATTTGAGTTTCCTTACGATTCAGATGGACAAGGAGAAGCAAACTTACAAACACTTCTTACTTTCTTAGCCTCTTTCGGGTATAATATAGAAACTGATAGGAAAGTATATAGACAGAATGAATGGCAGACTCCAAAGCTTAAAAAGATAGACGGAACTTGGCAAGAATCTGGTGAATATTATAGAGTCTATGATGTAGTAAATTATGTTAAGTCTACACTTGATAAGTATATGCATTGGAATAATATGGTAAGTTATTACATGATAGCTATTATATTTGGATTAGTAGACTCTATGGCTAAAAACTTAACTTTACGTTCATGGACACGTTCAGATTTAAGTAATATATGGTATATGTGTTTCTATGATATGGATACAGCTTTACGTGTAAATAACGTAGGTGCTGAAACAGTTCCATATAATGCACATTTACATAGATACTACACTGATAATACAGCTTTAGCAGAAGCTCGTATTACTAACCATTGTTCTTCTATTCCTGGAGTATTTAATCAAGCATATTCTGGATATAATACAAGACTACAAGAGATAGTTGAAAATTTACGTCCAGATAGTGTTGATGCTAAATCATTATAGTCTGTGTATAAAGACTTACGTACTAATTTATTCCCAGATCCTGAAGCTTTTATAGATACCTATTATATAGGACAAATAAATAAAGTTGGACCGGCTCTTTATAATTATGACTACTATCTAAAATATTTACAAACAGAAAAATCTTATAATCCTGCTACAGGTAAATATGGAGATAATACATATAATTATAGTGAAATATCTTATCTACATGGTAATGGTAGTGCTAATGTAAAAGACTGGTTTGTAAAAAGAATTAAGTTCTTAGATGGAGTATATGGAGTAAGTACAGAAGGTTATAGTACTCTTACTGGTATTAATAATACTCCTCTTGCTAAGAAGTGGATGGATAATAATGCTACCTATATTCCAAATGTAAGTCCTACTAGTGTTTCTTTAAATCTTACAGCCGAAAGTTAGATTCGTATTACAATAGCAACTTCTGATAGACCAATATCTTTCTGGATAAACGAAATACCTGGATAGTATAGAGTGAATAACGTTGGAGGTCCTTAGGTTGTTACATTCTATGCAAATGAATACTTAACAAACTTAGGAAACTTTAATCAATTTACTTGGCAAGATATAGCTTCTCTTACATTTCCACTTATTAAGGAAATTAGTTTAAGGGATTAGACTAATATACAAGCAAATGACTTCTTAGTTAATGCTAGTAATCTAGAATCTCTTGTAAGTTTAGATTTACATGGAGTTACTTTATTAGATTCAAACTCTGGAGTTGTATATAAACCTTTAAATATTGCTTAGTAGCTTCGAAACTTAGAAATTTTAGATATATCTAATTCATCATTTAATGAAGTTCCTCTTTCTAGTAGTTCAGTTCTTAGAAGGTTAGATTTATCTTATACTAAGATTAAAACTCTTACGTATCAAGACCAGGCTATGTTAGAAGAACTTATAATAGATGGATGTACTGAACTTGAAACTATAAATTTAAGTAACTGTCCAAAACTTAAGACTCTTACAGTTCCTGCAAGTGTAAAAACTGTATTTATAGGAAATTGTCCTGGAATGACTAGTATTGTGGCTGAATACTATGGCTCTTAGATGTAGATAAGTAATCTTAAATCATTTACAGTATCTGCTTGTCCTGGACTTAAATATGTAAGTTTCAATAATTAGAATAATCAAGAATTAAAAATAAGTCTTGTTGGTGCTCCTAACTTAGAAAATGTATAGTTAAATAGAATACTTACTACAGATATTACATTCCCATCTAAAGCCAGTTGGACTACTCTTAAAGAGCTTAATTTAGGGGGAAACAATATTAGTTATCTTAAATATGATAATACTCCTGCAACGAGTTATCTTGACCTAGAACAATTTGAAGATTTATAGACTTTAGTTCTTACAGATAATAAAACAATTCAAGGAGTTAAGTGTCCAAATAACTAGGATAAACCTATAAGATTATCTACTAGTGCTTTAGCAGGATGTAATAGTATGTAGTTCTTATATGGAAACTTTATAATTACAGGAACGAGAGTATTCTCTGATTGTTCTGCACTTACTTTAAATTCTCCTTCTATATATAGTTAGTATGGAATTTAGTTTTCATTTATAGATAGGGACGATGCATGTAATATAACTTTTGACACTAATCTTTCTTCTACAGATGAAATGTTTAATGGATGTACTTCTTTATCAGGAAATGATTTTAGTATGCTTATGCTAAAATTACATAGTAATATAACTTCTTTAAATAAGATGTTTATAAATTGTAATAGCATAGATGCAGAAATAAAGTATGACTTATTTAGGCATTGTCCTAATGTAACTAATATAACTTCATTTGCTGAGAGTACTGCTATAAGAGGAGGAATATACTCTAGAAAAGCAGATTATGATGCAGAAGATACAATGACATATGGAACATTTGATTTCTTACCACACTTGCAACAAGCTTCTAATGCATTTAGTGGTACAGCTCTGGAGTATATAGATACTAATGTATTTGCTCCTCTAAATGGAAGATATGCAGGGTTACAAGAAGCTGATTATATGTTCTCTAACTGTTATAACTTATAGAGTTGTGAATTAGTAAATAGGGATTCTATTATACCTAATGGAACTCTTAAATCTAAGACGTTCTTTACTAATCTTAGAAACCTTCCTACATTCCCGAAAGGTATGTTCTCAGGTTGTTCTAAAATAAATATGGAAATAGAGTCAGAAACAACAGGAGATATAGTATTTGATTACTTATTCCATTGGCCTACTTCTATTACTGTAAGAACTATAGATGCTTCTATATATTAGGGAATAAATCTAATAGGAGAAATTCATGATAATGTATTTGGAGGAAGACTCAAATCTGATGGAGAATATGAAATAGTAAGTTGTACTGTTATAAACTCTCCATTTGGAAGTAGTGGAGGTAACGTGAGATGTGACTTATCTCAAATGAGTAAGATGTTTACCAATCTTAGAAGTACATTATTACAAGCAAAGTATGTGTTCAGAGGAGTCAAGTTTACAAATTCAGCAATTCCGAATAATATATTTGAAGGTTGTACTGTATTGAATAGTGTATCTGGATTCTTCTCTAATGATACTCTTACTAATGAAGGTGCTGTTTATACATTCCCAGACGTGTCCTTATTTAGAGATTGTACTTCATTAAAAGACGTATCATATCTATTTGATAATACATATAACTTAGATATATAGTTGAGAGGAGAAGGATTTATAAATTGTTCTCTTACAAATGTTCAAGGAATGCTTTATAATTCTGGAGTATTTGGAACAATTCCTTACAAGTTCTTCTATATGGAAAAGAATGGGCAGATATAGCATACAATAGAAACAATAAGTTCTGTATTCTATGGTTGTTATAAGTTAGGGTATTCTAGAAATAGAACTCTTAATATAGGAACTCCTTATACTGCAAATAAGATAGAAATGAGAACTACTTGGAGTGATGCTGTTATTTCTGTTCCTGGAACAAGAATAGACTTCCAGTTAGATTTCACAAACTTTGATGGAAATGACCCATACTATATAGATGGACGAGACTGGGCAAGTATAAATCCAGAACTTGTAAACTCTCCTTATTATCCTTAGCTATACAATGAAGTATTTAGTTATGATAATGAACAAGCAGAAGCTCTGTCTGATACTAGAGATAGAGAAATAGGTTATTAGAATTATATGTTCCCAGCAGACTATCTTAGATATTGTAGTCCAGAAAGTGATTTACAAGGAGCATTCTCAGGACTTAGCTATACTACTTCTGTTATATCTACTGACGATGAAGGTGTAAATACTCTTAATGTTGGAAGTAAAGATGGACTTGTTGGAAGACTTCCATGTAAATTATTTGAAGAACTTACTGATAGTACTAAGTTTGTTTCAGTATTTGCTGGACTTAATTTCTGTGCATTTGTAAACTTTAATAGTTATAAGTTTAATACTCCTAGATATCCAGCAGCTTAGTGTAGAGGTATTAAATATCCTCCAGATTTATTGAAACATAATGTAAACTTACTTTCTATAGAAGGACTATTCTAGAATACCTATATAGAAGTTGGAGTTGATATTAATTCTGACTTATTAATTAATAATACACAACTTACTGATGTGTCCTCGTTATTTAAAGATGTACTATTTAATGAGGAAGATTATTTTGAAGCTAATGAAGGATAGAATCCACAAATAAGTTGGGATATATTTAGTACTTGTTCTGAATTATAGAATGTTAGTAGACTATTTGAAGTTTCTAATGCTAGGGACTATGAAAAGGGATTACGTATAATTCAATCTATCTTATTTGATCCTCAAGGTAGTAATAATCCAAGTAATCCTCGTATTATTAATGTTTCTGGAATGTTTAATAATAATAGATTATTAAGAGGTTCTATTCCTTTATTTGATACAAGTAAGTTCACACGTATTAGAAATTACTCAGGTTACGTAGAAGGGGTTAATAAGAGCTCTATTACTAACGCTACTACATTTATTGGAATGCATGAGTCTGGTTGGGTACCACAAACTTGGATAGAACAAAATGGATAATTTAATTAGAACAGATACAGTATTTGGCAAGAGAGTCAATATAGTAGGAAATATTTCGGCTGACTTGGTGTTAGAATCTCTAGGTAAGATCTACATCAAGTCCCGAAATAAGTCCTAGACACTAGAAGAAGTTATTAAAAACTTAGCTGTAGAGGACCCAAATATAAGTACTTCAAGAGTAAAAGTAGTAAATGGAACAGAAGAACTAGATACTACTGAATTTAAAGAAGGTACTTTTGTTTTTGATAAGTTAAGTAGTATATTATATTTATTTATAGATAATGAGTTATTAGAACTCGTAAACGTGGCTCCTGAAGGTACTGACTATGTAAAACGTTCTGGAGATACAATGAGTGGTAGATTGGCTATATACGTAAAGAATGGTCCTCCTCTTTATGTAAATAGTGCTGACTTAGTTGAAAATCTTAATGCTCAATATTTAAACGGAGAAGATGGAAAGGCTTTCACTAGAAGAAATAAGGATGAAAAAATTAATGGTTCTTGGACTTTTAGAAATCCCACTACTTTTGAGTCTTCTGCTCTCTTTTATAAAGATATCGTAACTCATGGAAGTATAGGAACCTCTGAATTTTCAAGTGGATTTGGTGGGTATGGTTGGAGATTAGATGCTGATACTAATACTCTAACTATAGATAATCTTATAGTTCGTAAAATGATGTAGGTGTATGAGTTCGTGGTAAATAAAATATCAGCAACTAATGGTTCTCTATGGATTACAAATGCAGGTAAAGTAAAGTCAGTATAGAAACTTGAAATAAAGGAAAATACATTTTTTAGTGATACACCTGAATATGAAAAATTCTGTTTATCAAGACATCAAGGAGACTACTTTATAAAATTAACTATTCCTATACAATATAAAACTTTTACAGATCCTGTTGCTGCTTTTTCTACTGCTAGTGGAACTGGAGTAAATATAAAACAATGTTGGAGCAATAGTAATCTTCAAAATGCAAGACTTATAAAAATTCTTAGTAGTAAATTAACTTAGAATGATTACTTTACTGATTTAGGTTCTTCTGAATATAGATTATATGGACTTTTTGACTATGATTTTGTATTTGATTGTATATTTCCTATAATAACAAGAGAGAATTATGCTGCTTATTTATAGGACTAGAGTTAGGATTTTACCGTATCTAATGTATATACTTATTTTAAATATTTTGCAGGAGGAGACTTCTATATAGTAACTTTTGATGATGATGAACTTCCTGTATTTGAAATAGGAGATATTCTTAGATGCTAGAAATGGACTTATGGAGGAATAAAATACTATGATGCAGTTGTTTGTAATATTATAGGTAAATCTTATATAATATAGTTAGCAGATTCTATACTTGATAAAAAGACTACTGTTATATATGATTCTTCATTAGAAGCTTAGACAACAATACAAGAGGATGAAGTAAATATAGATCTTTATAAACAATCTAGTTTATATAAAGAACCTAGTCAAGAAGGAAACTCTAATTATGATGATGAAGGAAATCTTATAAACTTAAACTATCAAGAATAGTAGAAGAAAAATCTAATTGGAAAAGTAGAAATAAATGATTCTCTTGTTTAGATAGGAAATCTATGGAATCCCCAAAGATAGAATGCTGTCTATATAACATCTACAGATAATGGGGCTCCTTTTATGGATGTTATTTCTGGAGTAAATCGTCCTGATTATTCTGTTATATATTATGTACCTATTTACCAGACAATAAAACTGTGTACTACCACTCCTGTAGATAGAAGTACTTTTACTGGTTATAGAAACCTAACTGATATTCCTTATACAGGCACTTACTATATATAGAAAGATAGTACAAAGTGTGAATATGTATATTTTAAATATAATAATGTATATTATTTAGCGTATGGAAATTCAGTTCCAAGTATACCTGGAGATTCAGTAGAAGTAATATACTATTTAAATACAATTCCAGATGAAAATACAGCATTTGGAGAAGCTTATGAACCTTTCTATATACTTACAGAAGATGGGAAACAAATAGTAACAGAAGGACTAGAAGGTGGTGAATAGTAGACAGAAAAACCTATAATACTTGAAGAAACTAGGGCTTTATTATAGGTTGCCTCTACTAGAACTACTAAAGCTCGTCTTGGTAATTTGGATGGAATACAAGATGAAATATTTCCAATAGATAGATAGCCTTATGGTTATGGTTTATATGCTTAGAATGTATTTTTAACTGGAGAATTTTATTTAAATAATGGACGCTCCGTTGCTGACATAGGAAATGAAGCAATATCATTTGCTATAGCTTCTTAGAATTCTATTTACAATTCTATGAATATACTTAAAGAAGACCTGAAGAAAGCTGATGAACTACTTTCTTAGAGTGTATATTCAAAAGGAGAACTCCGTACTGCAGGTATGCGTATAGGTAATGATGCAAATAATAATCCAGGAATTCTATTATGGGGTAATAGTATTATCATAGCTACTACTGCAGATGAGTTTGCTGGAAAAGTTGATGCTACTGCTTTATTTGCAAATGGAAGAATAGTATCTAAGTTTATATCAGTAAATAATATCCATTCTGCCCTCGGATTTGGAAATACTATTCCAGTTATATAGGTAGAATATGAGTATGAAGGGCAAAAATACTATAGAGAACAAGAATTATTTAGTGAAACTACAGTAGTAGATGGAGAAACTCAGACTCAATATTACTATATAAATGAACTTACAGGAGATAGAGTATATAAGCCATTCTCAGGGATATATGGTAATACTACATATGGTTGGAATCTTGAAGCTACTGGAGAAGGTTATCTTGCACAGAGAAATATAAGTTGGTAGAAGAATGGGCAACTTACCATAAAGGGAGATATTGAAATACAAGAGCCAAATGGTATACATATAATGACTAATTCTGGATATAATGCCCTCAATATTACAGGAAGGAGTATGGTTAGTGACCCTGTAGGTGCTGAAAATTCATAGAACAGTCTAACTAAATGGACAAAGGCTTCTGTATAGTATTTTTACTTCTAGAGTTCTTATACCAATCTGACGCCTGTGGATGTAACTTAGGATATATAGAATATAAATAATGGAACGTATAACCCAGAATATCCATTTCCTTCCTTTGGATCAGTCACTTCTATAAATATAGGATTAGCTAATATGACTATAAGTTTAAGAGGATACTTTTCTTATAATAACTATAGTTCTGCCTATTAGAGATTTTCTACTCCGTACCCTCTAATACTAATTTTAAATTTTGCCAATAATCCGCAAGAAGTATATGCTTTATATTCATTATAGTCTTGGCAATATACAATAGGAAGTGATACTCTAAAAAATATATAGGTGTGTGTTATGGGTACAAATCATGTAACAATGTAGGGACATATCTCTTACTATTCTACAAATGTAGCCTCCGAAATAGGTACAAACTTTATAGGTATGTATGGAGATAATTCATTACTATGGTTTGGAGATTGTGGATTTAAAGTTGGATACATTGTTACAGATGCGGAGTAGAGTACTATGTCTAAGAGATTTTCATAGTGTGCTCTATCTGTAGATAAAAATGGAGTAGCTTTACTTCCAAAAGTCAATAATAATAACTTATCTGCTGTTATTGATGAATTAAGTGCAGATACTACATAGAATGGAATAGACTTATTATATGGAATAGATGGAACTGTTGGTTGTAGATACTATCCTTCAGATGAGAGTGTTATAGTAGATGGGGAGACAAATTTTTACACTTATGATCCTAATGCTAAGGAAGAAACGAGGAGGTATAATTAGGCAAGTTATGATAGAGCCATTGATGAAATAACATACTATATATATCCGGGTCTAGGAGAAAGAAAGATACATATAATAAAACCTAGCACTCATAACATAAGGTTGTATATAAGTGAAGGAGACCGTGTAGGACAAATCATAGCAATATTAAGAGACACTCCTACTCCTAGTGGAAATCTAGGATCAATTATATTATGGCCAGGAAATAGAGTAAGAATATATAACTATATAGGTGATCATTATGTTCCAAATTCAAATGAACATTCTTATGTAGTGCTTCCACAACGACCATTATTTCTTATGTATATGGGAGAAAAAAATGTAGGAGAATCTGAAACTAAGTATGTATGGAAAGAACTGAGTGATTTACTAAGCTGGTAATATAATAAAATTATGACAATAAAAGAACGATTATCTTTATTACAAATACTTCCAACTTAGGGAAGTTTGGTCGAAATGTGCGATGTTTATGACTTAGTAAGAGAATTAAAACTAAGTGATGAAGAAAAAGGATAGATAAATTATATAGAGGTAGGTAACAATATTAAATGGGATTATGAAAAAGACCCTAACAAAGAGATAAATATAAGTTCCGACTAGTATAAGATTATAATGACCCAGATAGATAATTTAGACAAACAAAAGTAGATACCTTTATCTATGATTGACCTTATAATGAATTTAAAAAAGTATGGCGAACGTTTCTAAGCTAGTTCCACATATCCTTAAATGGGAAGGTGGATGGTCAAATGACCCAGCAGATGCAGGGGGTCCTACAATGAAAGGAGTTACCTTGGCTGTATATACTGCTTATAGAGCTAAGAAGGGTAAGAAAACTCCTACATAGAGGGACTTGAGAAATATCTCATAGGAAGAATGGATAGATATTCTAAAAACTATGTATTGGGATAGATGGAAAGCAGACTAGATAAATAGTCAATCTATTGCTAACTTAGTAGTTGATTGGTTATGGACTAGTGGTACTTATGGAATAAAGTTTCCTCAGAGGGTTTTAGGACTCAAGGATGATGGAATTGTAGGTCCTAAAACTTTATAGGCTATTAATAATTATCCAGACCAGAAAGCCTTATTTAATAAGTTATGGTTAAGACGTAAAGAACACTTTACAGCTATTGCTAATTCTAGACCTGCTAATAAGAAATTTTTAAATGGATGGCTTAATCGTCTAAATGATATGAAATGGATAGATTAATTAGAAAATCTGCACTTAAAGTATTATTATTCTTTATTTATTTAAATAATAGTTTTAGTATTTTGAGTGCAGAGAATTCTAATTATATTTGATATGTTTTATAAATAATAAGAATTATGGCAATAGGAATTGATGATTTAGACTTTTACGAGGAAGAAGTACAAGATACTTTACCTCAAGGTGGTACAGAGCCATCTCAAGAACCTCCTACACAATAGGAGCCCCAAACAACTGGGAATGAAACTCCTCCTACTGGAAATAGTGGAGAACAAACTACACCTTCCGATAGTCAAGGAGGAGAAGATGATATAATTAAAACATTACTTAAAGAAAAAGGAATATTAGATCCTTCTAAGATTAAGTTTGACGGAGATAATAATGAGGTAGAAGAACGTGCTTGGGATACTTTGACTCGTGAAGAGCAACTTAATATCTTAAGAGACCCCGTAGTGTCTCCTTCTCAAGAAACTTCTGAGGAACCAGACTTAACAGATGATGAGATAGAATTTCTAAATATGCTAAGGAGTAATAATTTAACTCCCCAGCAATATCTCAGTCAATTAAAGCAACAATCAACACCTGAGCCTTCATATACTGTGGATGAGCTTAGTGATGATGATTTGTTTGTTTTAGATTTACAAGCTAGAGTGGAAGGAATAACTGAAGAACAGCTATCCAAGTCACTCGAAAATGCTAAACAAGATGAGGCTCTTTTTAAGAAACAAATGGAAGGTATTCGTAAAGAATACAAGGACTTAGAAGACCAAAATAAACAGTAGCAAGAACTTCTTGCACAACAGTAGCAAGAGGAACAGTATCAATAGTTTTCTAATGTAATACTAGGACAAATAGATAATCTAAATTCTATTGCTGGACTTGATGTAGAATTAGAGAATGACGATAAAGAACAGCTAGCTGAGTTTATTTTAGGTCGTGACGAAGCAGGCATAAGTAATTTAGGTAAGGTTCTCAATGATCCAGAGTCATTAGTAACTATGGCTTGGTATGCGCTTAATGGGGACAAAATGATAGATGATATTACAACAATGTATAAAGAATCCATTAAAAAAGTAAGACAAGAAGCTTATAATAAAGGCTTAGAAGATGGAAAGAAAGGTATATAGCCGGGACACGTTGTTGTTACTCCTCCTCCTACTGTTAAGACAGAGGAGAAGAAGAATGTCTCTTCTATTGAGGATTTAGACTTTTAATTAACTTTTTAAATAAGATTTTAACTATGATTGTAGCAAATTTTGTAACTAACAGATCTACAATGTCTGAAACACGTACTTATGAAGATTTCTATAAATTCTTAGGTACACAACCTTATAAGTTAGGTGTTGTTTCAAGACTTTATCCTGAATTAACTGCTTCATATTTAACAGAATCTCTTAGAAATATTTTCTATCAGGATAGAAAACAAGGTAATAAGTATCAATCAATTGATGCTATGTATTTTGAATGGGAGGTTGAAACCAACTATATTAAGAGAGTTGAATTTGCAGCAGTTCCCGAAACAGACGGAGCCGATGGACAAGAAATTGTTATGGCTTTCAAAGAAAGATACTATGAAAAGTACGATATCTTTAAGATTGATGAAACTGGACAGCAATGTTTTGTTGTAGCAAGACCTGTAAGAAAGGCTGACGATTACTGGGAAGTAACTGTTCGTCTGATTGACAATGACTATAAGTCAGTACTTGACCTAAGTGGTTGCCAAATTGGTATGACTACAAGATTCCAGAGCAATGCTGTACCTGAAATGCATGAGGAAGGATACGTAAAATATCAATCAAATATTGAGAAACACAGAAACTACATCACAACTCACCGTGTTGATGATAGCTATTCTGCTCAATATGCAGCTTTCGAAGATAAATTCATTTCTATTGGTGAAGGTAAGGGACAAGGTAACCTTACAGAAACTATTTATAGAATGGATAAGTTAGAGAAGAATCTTCTTGATAACTTCCTATATGTAAGAAATAACGGCTTGCTCTTTAATAAGACTAACGTTGATGTAAACGGTAAGCCAACAATAAGTGACCCAGATACTGGTCGTCCTATTTATATTGGTGATGGTATTATCCCACAGGTTGAAAGATTTGCTTCTAAGTATGCATTCGTTAAACTTACTATTGATGTATTCAATGTGGTGATTGCTACTATGAATGAGAAAGCTAAGAAACCTACTGGTAACAAGTACATGTTTATCTGCAACGAAAGAATGTGGACTCTTATCCAAACAGTTCTTGGTGATTTCTTAGCTAAATATAAGACAGAAGGTACATATATTTATAGCAAGCAGGCTAATGATTATATCAAGGTTGGTGCTACATTTGATTCTTATGAATATGGTGGCAACCAAATTACCTTCAAGGTAGATAGAACATTCTCAAGAGAATATGGATTCCAGAAAGCATATTGCTTATGCTTAGACCTAACAGCTGACGCTACTGAAGCTGAACCACCTATCCAGATGTTTACATTGAAGGGTGGAGACTTCATTACTAATAAATATATTGGTGTTGGTGGACGTAATGGTCTTAGCTCTGGTGAAGTATCTAGCCCTGTAGCAGCTTCTAAAGTAATCAACTGGGGATACTCAGGTGTGGGAGTTTTCAATCCGTACAGAAGTTTTGTAATTAGAGAAATTTAATACTTTATGTATAATTCTACTTCAATTTTTCATTCTTCGTGAATAAAATTCGCTTAGTATAAAATTTTTCGGTATATTCGTAATATGAATCATTATAATTATAAAATTACGAATTTGAGAACTGGAGAGTTCTATGTAGGTGTTAGAAGTTGTAAATGTGAAATTGAAGATGATAAGTATATGGGTTCTAGTTCAATTTGGACTAAACTTTATATAAAAGAGCATAAGAACGAACTTAAAAAAGAAATTATAGAGGTATTTGAAACTAGAAAACTAGCAAATGATGGTGAAGTACGACTTTTAAAGTCTGTAGAGAATAACCCATTATGTATTAATCAATATTTTGATTATACTCCAGATATGACTGGAACAAAACAAACTCCAGAATGGATAGAAAAAAGAAAAATGTTTGGGGAGCGTAATGGAATGTTTGGAAAACATCATTCTGAAGAAACTAAAAAGCAAATTAGTGAAAAGCTAAAAGGTAGAATAGTTTCTGAAGAAGCTAAGAAAAAGATAGGAAATTTTCATAGAGGAAAGGTTTATGGAAAAGAAACAAGAGACAAAATATCTAAAGCTAGACAAAAAATAAGACATATAGAAAATATATATACAGGAGAATCCTGGGATATATCTATAACAGAATTTGCAAAATCTTTTCCAGAGTTAAATATAAATACTTCCTCAATGAGAAAAGCTGCTGATAGTGGATATCTTTATAAGAAAACTTTTAAAATTACAGAATGTGCGGCCTTCAGTAGTAATGCTGATTGCAAATCGGGTAAAAACGGGGAACCTCCAGAAGTGGACAATCCCGTCGGAAGCAATAGAAGTGAGTAAAAGTATATTGAACCGCTAACGACTAGTAGGTGAGCATCACAAGCGATAATCTTACCATGAGTGCCCGACATCCATATGGATGGTGATATAGTCTGAACTGTATATAACAAAGGAAAATACAGATGTAAGAGATAAAGAGCTCTTACGATAACATATTGACAGAAGCTTTATCCTTAGAGAAGTTTGATTATAAGATTAAGATAAGGGAAGAGGAGTCATAATCCTCCTCTTCCATATTTTTATATAAATTTATTCAATGTTAATATGAGTGTGACAAGAGAAAACTACATTGTTTTACGCAGTGTTTATGGTAAAGTAGGAATAAAGTATTATTTACAACCTTGTAAAGATCCGAAAACTGGGAGATACCCCGAATGTGTAAAAGCAACTAATTCTTTAGGAGATTTAATTCTTACTGACGCTGAAAGAAATAGTGGTAAATACTACATAAAAGAAGGAGAACAAATTATAGTTGAAGACGGAACTGTATTTAATTTGAATGATGATATTCAAGCAGCTCAATGGGAAGCTATAAAAAATTGTCCTCTTATTGCTCCAGAAAGATGGGCTAAAGATGCAAAAGGAGACTATCTTATAGACGGTACAATGGATTGGAAGGCAAAGAGACCTCGTTATGGTATAGCTGAACTTTATGTAGACCGTCCTGGAGAAGAAGTTAAACTACGTGTTTCTAAGAAAAAGAAGATTTTACAAGCTTCTGACTTCATTATTAATGATGATAATGGTGTAGATGGAAGACTAACTATGGCTAAGATTCTAGGTAAAAGAATGTCAGGACAATCAGATGCTGATGTTGAAGACTTCTTATTACAGATAGCCGAAAAAGATCCAGATAAGATTATTAAGCTATACACAGGAGGAGATCTTACTTTACGTATTCTTCTTGTTGATGCTCGTGAAGCAGGTGTTATATTTGTTCGTGATAAAAATTACTGGTACAGTGACAAGATTTTAGGAGGAACAGATGATGCTGCTATTACATGGATGAAAAATCCTAAGAATAAGAAAATACTTGAACTTATAAAGAAAGATACTTATCCACATTTATACCCTGATACTATAGATGAACCTCAGGGAAAAGATAAGACAAAATAAACTATAAAAGTTTATAACTATGACGGCAAGACAGATTTATGAAGCTGTTTTAATTGAACTAAATAAGTCTCAAGCTCCTAATTTATTACTTGAAGACTTTAATTACTTTTTTAATAAAGCCGTTGATCAATACGTAAATAGAAGATATAATATCTATGATATTAATCAACAAACTACAGATGATGTAAGAGTCTTAAAATCTACAGTTACTCTAGAAGTTACAGATGGGCAAAATGCCCAACATAAGAATGGAAAAGACGTAACTAAAAAAGGTTCTCTTTATAACTCTATTTATGAATTTGACCTTCCAACAGACTACTTACATCTTTTAAACTGTATTTGCGAGTATAAAGTACTTAAGCCTTTTAAATGCTATGATGCTAATACATATGTACAGTTTGCAGCAGAAAGACTTACAGCAGATAGCTGGTCTACAGTTATTAATAATGTTTATACTCGTCCTACTTACAAGAGACCTTATTATTACCTTCATAATGTAAATAGAGATTTAGTAAATACTGCAACAAGCGGTGAAGCTACTTATGCAGACTATACATCTCATTTATATGATGGAACAGTTGGTAATTCTGAACCAACCGAAAATAAGGCTATTCCAACTGATCCTTATGGGCCAGATATTAAAACTATAGGTACAGAATTTTCGGATACTGATACTTATGGAGAAAATATAATTGATAATAATCAGCACATAAGTGATAAGAATGGAAATCTGTATGCTAATGATAAGAGTACTACAGGAGGTGTAAGTAGAGTAATAGATATTAGAAATACTACAGGTACAGGTTCTACACAAGTAAATGCTGTAGAAAAGATTGGGCAAATCCGCTATGGTAATCCAGGTAATGTACGTATTGAAATTAGATACGGTAAGGATAATTCATTATTCCAACTAGAGAGAGTCTATGTGGATTATATAAAGGCTCCACAACATATTAGACTATCACAAGAACAACTCGATTTAACAGAGGACACTTCTCAAATGATGGAATTCCCAGATTATGTATGCCAAGAGATTATAAATGAGTTGGTACATATAGTTATGGAGAATGGACGTGATGATCGTCTAAATACCCATATCCCAGTTACACAGACTATTGCCAATCCAGCTCAGCAATAGGAACAGCCTCAACAAACAAAGAGAGGTTAATAATTAAATGATATGTTTCAATTTACAACAACTACTATCGTAAATAGTCTACAGGACTATAATGACGTAAATCAATCCCTTATTACTGAAGTTAAGGAAGGTAATACTGTAAAGGGAATTCACATTAAGAGAGATTTTAAATTTTTAGCTGACAATGTAGAAGCTATCTATAAGAGAGCTGCTTCTGATCCAGTATTGGCTCAGGCAACTATAGATTTAACCGAAGTTACCGCTCCTGCTGTAGATACAACTTTCAGAATTGCTGTTTATATTAGACTTTCAGGCTGCCAAAACAGTTACTATGCAAATGACTTTGTATTTAAAGGAAAGCCTTTCTATATTGAATTCCTTTGGAAAGCTGGAGAAACTGCAGCTAATGTAGCAAAGAAAGTAGTAAAAATTGCTAAGAAATATCAGCAAATGGTTTATGAATATCAGTTACTTGCTATTTCAGAAGACGCTGGTGTTTTAACTATAGATGGTACAGATGAATATCAAACTCTAACAAAAGTTGATTTTGAAAAGTTTGATGAGAACCAAGGAGCTTGGCAAGAAGGTGGACACGTAGGTGCTTTCATTGCTATTGACAGTATTGAAGACGAAGACGGAGAAATTGTTGAACTTGTAAGACAAGCAAAACAAGGCTTTGGTACTTATAGAAATATGATTAAAGATTACAGATTACCTACTGCTGCAAATACAAGATGGAGCAAAATCATACAAGACGAGACTCCTGTTGTAGGTGCAAAGTACAATCAATATACTATTGTTTACTGTGTAAATAGAGGTATTATGGGTGGAGATGCAGTTGGTGAAGTTGTTAAATCTAAGACAACTCATGTATTCTTTGTAAAGCAAGACTTAGCTTCTGATTTCGAAACTCAACTAGCTAAGATTGGAACAATCGAAACAGTTACAGATTGATATTAACCAACTAAAATAGGGCAGGGGCACAAAATGCCCTTGCCCATTTTTTATTTATGCTTATAAAGAAACTTGCAGACGCTATATACAATGATGTTGTATCAGGTCTTTAGGGATACCATCATAATCCTTCTATTTCAATGGAATAGTTAGAGGATGATGTAGTTGATGAGCGTTTACAAATCTTGAAAGAATACTCTTTAAAAGGTACTCTTCCTATAAGAGATTTATTAACTGCTGTTAATTGTATACCTGTAGACTGTAAAGACTTAGAAAAATGTAGATGTAGAGAATCAATTGGAAATACTCCAACAGCTCACTTTGAAATGCCTTAGGTACTTGATGGTGCAATAAACTATATAGGTTCTATAGATAGACAACTTCCATTTCTGTTTTATACTTCTCCATATTAGTGGAATTATTATCATAAATATAGAAAAAGAGGTAGGAATAAACCTTTTGTATTTATAGATACAAGTCCAAATGAAAATGGAATGTACGATGCTTATATATTCAATGCTCCTATGATAAAACAAGTATCTGTAGTAGCTGTATTTAAAGATCCAAGACAATTAGAAAATTATGCTTGTTGTTCTGACTTAGATGACGATAACTTTTCTGCTGTTAACAATGAAGTTAAGAGAAGACTTACTGAAAAGAAATTACGTTACTATAGACAACTTGCTATGCAGCCAGCTCCTAACGATTAGACTTATAAACCATGAAATTTGGATATGCTATGTTTTTAGCTAATCAACTCTATGATTTAGAGTTACTTCCCGATGATTTTGAAGAAATAGGCCTAGTTGCTTGGAGAATGATTGGGAATAAGAAATAGAGACTATATAGATACTGTGTAGATATAAATTGCCATTCTAATACAGTAGAACTTCCTTGTAATTGTGATGAAATAGAAGCAATTACTTATGGATTTGAAGATTGGAACTTCGTTTCTAACTTCTATCCTAATGGAGATCCTTACTCTTCATGGGTTGAAGATTATATAGAAGCAAGAAAAGCTTTTGAAAATCCGCTTTATATAGGAGGTAGATATGTCCATTATGAGAGAGTAGGTGATACGCTCTATTTAGATGGAAAATATACAGGAAAAATCTTTATCCTTTATAAAGGTACTATATTAGATGATGATGGCCTTCCAGAAATTACGGAAGAAGAAGCTATGGCTATAGCTGCTTTTTGCGCTTATTATATGAAGTTTAAAGAAGCAATAAGAACTAATAACAAAAACATATTAGAAATAGCTAATATGCTAGAAAGAAAATGGAGAACTTTATGTTCTCAAGCTAGATTGCCTCAATATATTTCACAGAATGAATGGAATGAAATCTTAGATGCCAAAGTAAATTGGAATAGAAAAATATATAATAAATCATATAAACCTTTGAAATAATGTATTAGAAAGCAATGCCTGTAGGAAGTGCAGGAATTATGGCTCCTTCATATGGAATGGAGAAAGCTCTTAACCCAGAAAAGAATGTATTTAATTCTTGGTTAATTGTAGATCATACAAACTTTGCAGAAGCTGTAAAGAACCAATTATCAGATTATTATGCTAACTATCCATTAGAAGCTAGATAGGATGGAGAAACTTGGCCTCCATTTACAGCATCTGCTTTCCCTTGGTTTGTAGCAAATTATAACTTCGATGGACATACTACAATTCATGTAAAATACTTAGGTGAAGAAGTGGCTAGTTGGACTCCTGGAGCAGAAGTAGAAAGAGAAGATGGAGTAAAAGTTCCAAGGACTTATACTATTGTAAGTGCAGCCCAAGAATTTAATCTTCCTTTATATACAGAAACAGTTGCTGGAAATGAATTACTTTTAGATCCTGCAGATTTTGAAGTATTTTTAACAAAAGATTGATATGAATTATGCTACAGGCTATGCCTTTAATACGGATGAACTATTTGAAAATTTCCCGTATGATAAGCTACTAGTAACCTGTAATGACTGTAATATTGTTAATGGAGATTTCCATAAAGATAAATTAGTGAAGCGTGTCTTTAAAGATGCGCTTCAACTAATTCTTAATGATATTATAGAAAATAATGTAACATTTTAGTTACCAACTGGAAGTAGACGCTCTGAAATACATGTTAATAATTACGAAGGAAAATCATTTGAAGAAGCTCGTAAACGAGGAAAATGGCTTGATGTAGATTTCTTAGCATCTAACTTTACAGGTAATTAGTTAGTATTAGATATGTATGGAAAGAATAATGGAGTTAGACGTAGAAAACCTATATATATTTGTAAACGTCTTAAAGATAAGCTTACTGAAAATACGAATAATGGTAAAAGATACTGCTAATGGAACTAAAAACTATTAATGACTATTATGAAGATGTACGAAAACTTTGGCCCCGTCTTCCTAAAAAGGATATAATGAGAATTTTAAATTTTGGATTTAAGTCATTATATTTACATAATAGTTATGGTGGAGACACCTTTATAAAGGACGGAGATTTTCTATGTTATATAGGATACTTACGTAACGATTCTATAAAACACTTCAATTACTATATAAAAAAATTGATTATAAAAATACGTGTTCTATATAAACGTAGAAAATTTAAGTGGGACGGCTATTACTATTTTGCTCTTACTAATCCTTAGATAGAAAACTATCTTAAATAGAAGAAAAGTAGGGGACGTCCTAGAAAATGGTTTGATTATGGACAAGTTATACTATATAAAATAAGAGAAGAATGTGAAATAAGATAGCATAACTGTAGATATATATTTAGAGTTCCTTATAAAAGTGATATAGGAATGACTTCGTTATAGAAGAACTTTCGTAATGGAGAAGCTGAACTCATATAGATTAGAGAACCTTTAAAGTTTGAAGATATTTTAGTAACAACCCATAAATATTAGGTATTAAATGAAAAAGGAGACGACTAATACATTTTAGAAGGGCATGATTAAAGATTTACATCCTCTTACCACTCCCAATGATGTTCTTACTGATGCTCTTAATGGAACCCTTATTACATATAATGGTAATGAAGGGGCTTTACAGAATGATATGGGTAATGTTAAAATTAAAAATGCATTACTCAAAGCTGGATATGTTCCAGTTGGTATGAAGGAACATGGGGGTATTATATATGTAGCTGCTTATAATCCTACAACTGGAAAGGGTCAAGTAGGTTCGTTTCCTTCACCAAAACAACTATGGGAGAATGAAGATTGGGATATAAACAAACCTGCAGATATATATACTTCTGTTAGTATTTAGAATGATATATATAATGGTGACTTTATAATAAATGAAGTAGTAAAGTAGGCTATATTTACTACTACAGATGGTAAAGCTAGAATTTTCCATCCTGGTGATAAATTTATTATAGGATTTCCAGCAAAAAGTAATTTATCAAGCTATGTTAATTTAGGGTACTTAGAAATTCAACTTGGAGTTATAAAGTCTGACGGAGGTATAGAAATAATGAAGACCTGGTCGAAAGATTCAAGTGGAGATTTTCTATATGATGGCTCTTCTAATTTATCCTCTCTTTTAAATACATCTTCAGCATAGGTATTTGATGCTTCCTCTTCTGGAGAAATGATACTTATAGTAAAGCTTAATACTCTTGATTCTTTTAATTTGATAAGAGAGTACTCTTTAACTTAGGATGATAAAATAAAAGTTACATTTAAAGGAGAAGCAACAAGAAATAATGAAACTCTTTCTAGTAGTGGAGGCTTTTTAGGATTGTCCACTGGTTCTTCATCTTATGATAATAATACTATAGAAGTGGTAGAAGGTTCTGGAAATATTCCAACGATGATTTATCCAAATGTTCCATTTGGAATAATTTAGAGAATGGGACGTAGTGTATCAATTAATTTTGATAAAATACGTAAGACTTAGGATGAATTTGGAGAATGGAGATTCTTTGTTACTGAAAAGTATGTAAAAATAGGATGGTCTTATGATTTCTATAATTTAGATGGTTCTAAATAGATAGAATATATAAGAATGTATTTTCATAAATTAGAAGATGGACCCAATCCAGGAGAAGGAGTAACAGTTCCATATATAGACTTTTAGAAAGAATCATATAATGGTAATTTTGAAGAGTATATAAACTACTCTGATATAGGATTAGCATATAAACATGTTTATATAGTAGAAATAGTAAGAAAACTTACTGGAGACAAGGAGCAAACAATAGACTTTAAAATGCTTTATTTAAGTACATTATATAATGATAAATATAATGGATTCTTTGTTAATAACTCTATAGGCTTAGCTGGAGAAGATGCACAAGAAAATAGTCAATCTCTAGAGTATGAACCTGTTCCTAATTAGTCTATAGATATAAAGTTATCACCATCTTTAGAAACCGAACTTATAGGTTCTAACGCTACAATAAACTGTCCTGATGAAACTACTTATGAAGTTCCTACAGTAGACGTAAAAGCCAGAATGTTTACTACTCCAACTTCTGAGTTAGATTTATCTTAGCTTGATAGTTATCAATACCTCACTAGTATAGTTAATGAGTATAAAAACAAACTTAGTATATTAGGATAGTTAGAAGAAATAGAAGATAAATATATAGGTAAACCTAGAAAATCTTTAGTTGAGGATTTATTAAAAACTTATAGGATTTCTTCTATAGAAATAGAAAGAGATGATAAAGAATGGGTTCCAAGTTCTAGTCTTAAACCTTTTAATAATATAGAAGCAATTAATCATAGTGAAGACTATGAAGAAAATAATGTTAAAAAGGAATATGTAGCTGATGCAGAGACTACTGTAACTGACAATACTCTGACTCTTGATAATATAAAGTTTAAGGATGATAGATTTATGTAGGGTCTTGTTTCAGAAGTTAAACATGCAACTTACTGGTCAAAAGGATTGAGTCCATTGTACTCTCCAAAATATAGTCTTGATAAAAGAAATAAAATAGCTCCTTACTGGAATACTGAAGAAACTCTCTGTATATCAGGAGCAGGAGATGGAGATAACACCACAATGCATTATAATTCAAGAATAATGCCAGCTGGATATGTAGTGGAAGGTCCAGATGCCGGAGGTGGATGTGATGATGGAGGACTTTTTACTGCATCTAATTATATGGGACGTCCTCTAACTAATATATTCTCTGGAAATCATGGAGAAGATGCAGAACTTTGTTTCGATAACTTAAGAGAAAATACAACTGCTACTACTTCGGATAAATTAAATATTATAAGTGGAAGTGGAGAAAATGGGGGATAGTTTATTGATTATCAAGGTGATAATTATCTCGTAGCCTGCTGGAAATTTACTGATGGAGATAGTAGATTTGTAAATTTAGTTACTAGAAGAGATGTGCCTGCTAAGAGTTCTATTGCTTGGCCTAGACTTGATGTAATGCTTAAATGTATTCTTAGTTAGATATTTATAGTTAATAGAATATAGAAATCTGTTGATTATATAACTACTAATGATAGATTCTATCGTTATGAGCAAGGTACTACAAAAATAAAAGTAACTTTATCTTAGGGAGAAAATCCCGATCTATCTAGTCTTAAAGATATATTAGTATTGGAAGTAGAGGGTGAGGAAAAATCTTTAAATTGGTATTTTGAAAAAAAATGGAATAATGGCTCCTTAGAAAAAAATAATAAAACATATACAATTACTAACCTTATTCCTACTATCGACGTTACTAACCCAACTATAACTGAGCCTTTTGAGTTAGAATTACCTAATCTCTATGATCTTGATGTATTAATAGGATACTACTTAGGAGCCACATATAATCAACTAGAAGATAACTCTTCTGATTTAGATGTAAAAGCTATATATATGCCTGATACAAGCCAAGCAGCATTCAATGCTTCTGTATGTGCTAAAAAGAAAGGATAGGGAGATTCAGCAAAACCAGAAGCTAATCCAGACGGTGCATACGAATGGAACGATACCCCAAAGTATAAGAAACTTACAAGTACTGATAAAAATTTGGTTATATATAGATGGAATGATGCATCCAATATTACATTTAAAGATTTTTATCTATACTTTACTACAAAAGCTTAGGAACTTGGGTGGGATGACGTATAGGAAGATGATGAAAACGAAGTACTTGCGAAAACATCTAATGTTTCTACTCAAGGAAAATGGACTGATGCTGCAGATGAACACGCCCCAGATATGTATTATAAAACATTATATAGTTATGATATATCAGCATTTAATGATCATACATGAAACCTATACCCAATTTAAATAGTCTAAGAGTTAATTTAGCTGTTAAATAGCTATCTTAGAAAGGAAGCTTAGTATATGAATATAATCCATTCAAAACTCTCAGAATAAATACATCAGGGGATCCTGAACTGGGAGGTGAGCCAAAAGGTGCTTTACTTGACCTAGACACTAAAGAGCTAGGATTTGACTTATAGCATCCTGTAGATATGGCTATACAACCTTCATATGATGGTTCGGTTAATATTATCTTAAATGATGGTATTAACCAACCACGTATGATAAATAGTCGATTCTCTGTAACTGGAATGGATACTTATTAGATAGTAGATAGAGAAGGAGATAATGATACAAATATATATGATAAAGAGACATTTGCTGCTGATACTTCTTTATATAAGAAGGTTAGAACAATAGCTAAAATAAAATTTATAGGAGTCAGTACTGGAGGAAATCTTCCTGTTGGTAATTATCACTTTTACTTTAAATTAGCTGACGCTGATGGTAATGAAACAGATTTCATAGGAGAATCTGGACTAGTAACATGTTATATAGGAAATGTAAATGAACCAAGTTCTATTCAAGGAGGTATCAGAGACTAGAGTAGTTTCAAAGCAGTACATTTTAAATTATCTAACTTAGATTCAGCCTATTCGAATGTTGTTGTTTATTATACAAGATACACATCAGATAATTTAGCAAATAAAACTACAGAAGCATTTAAAATTGATAAATACTTCCCTATTTATAGTAATACGAGTGAAGTAAGAATCAATGGATATGAGGATAAACTAGCTACAAGTATTAACGATATAAATGTACAATATAATGTAGTTGAATCGGCAAATACTCAAGAAATAGCCCAAAATATGTTATTTATGGGCAATGTGAGAAAAACAGAAGTACCTTATAAAGAACTTGCTGATTTATCTTTACGCTTCTGGCCAAGTCTTGTACAAGAATCTTCAATAGGATTTGTAGACGAAAATTATCAAGACTCTACTGGCAATTATGAATACTATAATGTAAATAATATATATTACAGACTTGGTTATTGGAATGATGAAATTTATCGTTTTGGAGTAGTCTATATAATGAAAGATTATACTCTTTCTCCTGTATTTAATATAAGAGGAATAGATAGAATAACTACTGGTACTAGTATATCTACAGAGCCTATTTATAATGGTAGTGCTAGAAATTATATTCCAATTGATAAATACAATTTTTCCATAAATAGTACTGATAATTGTAAAGGAGTTTGTAGAATTAGTTCTAATACTTCTTAGATAGGATAGAATTCGGTAACTCCTATTGCTATTAAAATAAATGGAAGTAGTGATCTTATAGCAGCTCTTAAAGAATATACTATAGGATGTTTCTTTGTAAGATAGAAACGTATAGCAACTACTCTTTGCTAGGCAGTATCTATGGGTATAGAGAATGTAAGTCATCTTCCAGCTCTTCCTATTTCTGATACAGATACAGTAGAGGGTGTTACTAAATATTTAATGGAAGGTTTTATTAATAAGGAACGTATTCTTACTCATAACTTCGATGAAAGAAGAATAACTCTTACAAATAGTTCTGTAAATGACGGACAAGCAGCTATTTGTCCAGAATATGAACTTAATCCTGGATTTTATAACTAGTTCTTTACTGGTTCTAATTTTGAGGTCAGGCTTTCTACCAATCAATTATAGGATAAATATTGTAAACGTAATGGAACTCACTTATATAGTATTAAAGGTACTACAGACACCAATAATTATTTAAAGGAATACAAAATAGTATCACTATAGGATGGGTAGGCACTTGCTAAAAATAAAGATTGCTTGTATTCAGCATTAGCAGGAACAGCAGAAGAAGTGTAGAGAGTATCTTATTATACTTATAAAAATCCTGCTAAAAATGCTACAAACATTTTAAGAGGTGTATATGGACCTTATATAGGTTTGGAAGGAGTAGAGGGTCTTCCTTATGCTATGACTGTTATGGATATTAAGATTCCTAATTATAGTGAAGCTAATATGGGAGAATACTTCCAAATTAGATATTAGGATACTTCTCCATTTGAACCTATTTCTGATAGAATGGAATGGAATGAATTTAAGGATTCAATAACCTGTTATAGAGGTGACTGTTTTATTGGTAACTTTACACATAGAATGGTAAGGAATTTTGCAGATCCTTCAGCTCCATATAATGATGAATTTATTAGTGCAAATACCTGGAAAGATAATATGGATTTAGAAGATTCTGATACTTTTACTAAGGTAAATAGAGGAGATGTAAATGCAGTAAAAATGGGACATTGGGTAACTGTTAAAGTATGTTCTAATGTAAACCTGTCTCTACGTAGTGTTGATCATTCATTTGCATCAGAAGAAGGAATTACTAATAAGCCACGTGCTTTCTATCCATTATATGCAAGAAATACCTCAGGAGAAAACAAAGTTCCAGAATCTACTGTATATAATGATGGTTACTCTACTACTTTATCCACAAAATACAATTACGAAATGCCTGACGTTCCAGCTGTAAAGAATGTCTTTGTAACTAGAATTATGTATTCTAATATAGCTATAAATGATGCATTCCGTAATGGCTTTAGAATATTTGATTTAATGAATTATAGAGACTATACTCTTACTTATGGAGCTTTAATAAGAATTATAGAACTTAAAGGTAGCTTATTGGCTGTTTTTGAACACGGAGTTTGTCTTGTTCCAGTTAATGAAAGAGTAGTAGCAGGAAGTGGAAAGGGTGGAAATGTATTTATAAACACCTCTAACGTACTCCCTGAGAATCCAATGGTTCTTTCGGATATGTTTGGTAGTCAGTGGCCGGAAAGCATTATTAAGACTCCGTACTATGTATATGGAATAGATACAGTTGGTAAGAAGATTTGGAGGACTAATGGACAAAACTTTGACATTATATCAGATTTCAGAGTTGAAAAGTTCCTTATTGATAATATCTCACTTACTGAAACAGAGAAGACACCAATAATCGGAATACGTAATGTAAAGAGTCATTATAATGCATTTAAAAGTGATGTAATGTTCACTTTTTATGATGATATAAACACAATAGAAGAAAAAGTTTGGAATCTATGTTATAATGAAATATAGCAACAATTTACAACTTTCTATTCATGGGTACCTTCTTATTCAGCAAATATTGATAATATATTCTTTAGTTTTGATAGAGATACATCTAAATCAATAACTAAACTTACTAAAAGATATCCAAAAATAGCTCTTGATACTTCTGAAGTTAGTGGAGTTTCTTAGCAAGGTTATTTATGTGTTGGAAAGGTTATTGTAAATGATGCAGACAATATCAATTATAAGATAGAAATGTATGATGATAACCAAAATAATGCAGACAGATATAAGGTAGTAAATAACTATTTATATATAAGTAATACGGCATTATCAGAAATTTCTTATCATACTCCAGCTGTAAAAGCTACCCCAATAAGTTCTCAAGTTACAGAGTAGAGTAATGTATCTTATGGACCAACTATATATGGAACTGTTGGGTATGTTACTAATACTGAAAATCTTACTACAAGTTTCTGGAAGCATGGATAGGCAGGACTAATGGAAGTAGAAGGAAAGATATTACCATGTAATTGGTATGGTAAGCAACATCCATTTGAATTTGAATTCTTAGTACTTGATAATCCTCAACAGCATAAAATATTTAATAATCTACAAATTATAAGTAATAAGGCATAGCCTGAATCCTTCCACTTTGATGTAGTTGGACAAGTATATGAGTGGGCTCCAGATAAGTTAAATATATATTGTAGATAGGAAGCTACGAAACAACTATATCAAAGATTAGGTTCTAATATTAAATATAATCCTAATTATAAAGAACTTGAGCCTAAATAGAGAAAGATACTTGGTACTATATATAATTAGAAATCTACATACTTACCTCTCTATTATAGAAGAACAGCTCCTCTAAATAAAATTTATAACTATTATACAATGATGACTTCTTCTAGTATACCAAGAGATTATGCTCATCTATCTGGTTCAGAAATTATATATGATCCTCAACTAAATGAATTTAGAATATGGACTCATATAGGATGTTGTCCTATAGATGGATACTATGATAGAGAAATAACTTTATCTGAATATAATTATATTGTAGCACACTTTGCTCCTATGCATAGAAGAGTATTTGCTTGGCAAGAGAATGATGGAACTACTAAGTACTATGAACGTATATTCTATGGACGTATAAAAGGTAATTCTGAATATAAAGAAGATAAATGGTATGTATAGATACCTTCTATTATCTTTATGTAGAAGAATGAGCCAAATTGGGAAAAGCCACCCATTATTATAAATCCAAGTGAGCTTCCTAATGATTTATAGAGTACTTAGATTACAGCTACTACTCTTCCAAATGGTTATTCTTTTAATGGTATACAAGTACTTCCTAATACTGGAGATAGAGGAGATGCTTATCCGCCTACTTATGGAGGATGGACTGCTCGTAAAGAAACTAAAATAAGAGATAAGTATATGAGAGTACGTATTAGATATAAAGGTGATGAACTGGCTACTATCACTGCTATAAAAACTATATATACAGAAAGTTATGCATAAGAAATTAATTAAGAAAGGTTAGGAAGGAATAAAGTTTAAAACCCCTACAACTGACTGGAATTCGCTACCTAATACTCAAAATACTGGAGCATCGGATACTTTTAGGGAATTAACTAAAGACGTTAATAAAGCCAAATAGGTTGTATAGTAGGTAACCCCAGGGTCTGGTTATAAATCTGGACCTGGTGCACAATATTCTTTCACTCCAAGAGATTTCACTGAATCTGGTATAGGTACTAGCTTTTTTCAAAAAATAGGAGGATGGGATACAATATCAGCAGGAACAAGTGTACTAAATTCTCTTATTCCTAAAGTAGAGAATTCTGGAGGGTATGAAACTGTTGATAATATTATGGGAATTGCTTCTTAGCTTCCAGTTATTGGAAAGTATGCTGGAATGGCTAGGTTTGCCATGAATGCTCTAAATTCTTTAGGAGCTTCTAAATTAGCAGAAGTAAAGAATGATCAAACTACTATGAGTACTCTTGCTGGAACTGGAGGAGGATATGGAGATTTCATGGCTAATTGGGACAAAGCAAGTCAATTATCTGGAAAGAAAGTAGGTCTGTTTTCTAGTAAGAGTTCTCTTAATGATAAAATTTATGAAGCTAACAGATAGATGTCTGTACTCCAAGGAATTATAGGAAATAAATAGTAGGATGATTTATTAACTGCTTAGATGGGAGATAGATGGAATGAACGTACCATGAGAGATATGAATGGAGGCTTTGGAAATATATCTTTTGGGCGTCTTGGTCTAAAAATAGAGTACTTAAAACACTTCCATGAATGGCAGAACTAGCCTAAAGTAGTGGATACTCTTACTGAATTTGAGGAATAGATTCCAGAATTCAAAGAAGGAGGTAAAATGAATGTTATTCCTGAAGGTTCTTTACATGCACGTCTTCATCATATGGAAAATGCAGAAGGACTTACTAAAAAAGGTATTCCTGTAGTTTCTGAAAAAGAAGGAGGAGAACTTGAACAGCAGGCTGAAATAGAACTTAATGAAATAATCTTTACATTAGAAGTCACTCAAGAAATTGAAAAATTAATGAAAGATGGTTCTGACAATGCAGCTATTGAAGCAGGTAAACTCCTTGTTAAAGAAATATTCGAGAATACTGATGATAGAACTGGTCTTCTCAAATAGTTAGAACCTGAAAAGAAAGTACAAACTCCGGAAGAAATAGTGGCTTAGCATCAAGCTTTTCAACAAGGAGGAGTAATAAACTCTGGTAAGCCTACAGAATAGCTTGTTGACTATGCAATTCAAGTAAATCCTTTATTTGTTCAACGTATAGGCCCTAATATGGGATATGCTGAGTTTGATGATGAAGAAGGACAAAGAAGAAAAGGTACTCATCTTCTTGGCTATACAGAAAAAGATGGTAAGTACTTAGTATTTCCTCAGATTCAAATGAAGGAAGGAAGACTTCAATATATTCCAGATTGGAAAGAGGCTTTTAATACTGCATTAAAATAGAATAATGTAATCTCTTTTGATAATGAGAAAGACGCTTTAACATTTACAGAAAAGTATAAAGATTCTAAATAGTGGAAACATCATTTTGATATATGGAAGCAGCGTTATGATTAATATTAGTATTGGAGATAAATAGTATAAGGTAGAAGAAGCTGCCTCTTATAAAGAAAGGAGAGATGGATTACAAGGAGTAAAAGAACTACCTGCTGATTAGGGAATGATTTTCTATTTTGAAGAGCCAGACTTAGTAGAGATGTGGATGAAGAATACTCCAATTCCTCTTGATATTATCTTTATAAATCCAGATTAGGAAGTAATAGCTGTAGAACAAGGACAACCTAATGATGAAACTCTTCTTGGACATGACGATACTCTTTATGTAGTAGAATTAAATCAAGGTTCTGGAGTTAGAGTTGGAGACGAACTAGAATTCTTAGATGACAAAGCACCGACTATGAAAGTACTTGCTCCTGATGGTTCTACTTAGATGGAACTATAGGGAGGAGAAAGAATAGTTTCAAGGCGAGAAACAAAGGTTCTTATTTCTAAAGCTTATAGAGCTAGAGAGTCTCATAATGATAAAGATTATAAGGCTTTAGGAAAGTATATATTTAAGGTATTTAAAAAGTAGGATTCTCGAGAACCTGAATATGTAGAAAATCCAAGTAAAAAAGACTAACTTGTTAAAAAGACTTAACTAACTTGCAAATAGATGTTCAAATATATATATTCACTGTACTTAAGAGTTTAATTAAACTATTTAATCTATGAAATTTAAAACATTAAAATTCCAAGAAGGTGGGGCTGTTCCCCCACAGGAAGCACCAGCAGGAGCACCTGGAGCAGGTGCAGCACCAGCAGGAGCACCAGCAGAGGGAGGTCCTGAGGCTGGAGGTCAAGATCCATTGATGCAATTAGTTTAGATGAGTATGCAGGCTCTTTAGAGTCAAGATTGCCAAGCAGCAATGGCTGTATGCCAAGCCTTTGTTCAGTTAGCACAGCAGCAAGGTGGTGTTGAACAGCAACCAGAACCACAGGGAGAGCCAGTTTATAAGAAAGGCGGCAAGTTCGCTAGACTCATAAAGAAGTGATAACTAATTAGGGCGTGCAGTTTTTCTGTATGCCCTATTTTTATATATAAATATGGCAGAACCAACAAAGAACACTTTTGATTTCGGTACAGGAAGTATCGATAAAGACCAATGGCTAAGGGATATTGATGCCGAATAGGACGAATTTATCTCACGCTACGCTGGAGCTGTTAATAAACACAGAGCAGCACTGATACGTCAAGCTTTTTCTGATTTAAGAGGACGTATAGCCAATGGTGATATGCTGAACCGTACTGCTGATGGTAACTATCAATTCGGTTCAGCATTAAATAGAGAAGATAAGCATATGCAAGAAGCCTATCAAAGAGCACTTGGATTTATGGGACAGTTAGCAAGAAGACAACTTACTCCTCCAGCTCCTGCCGCAGAATCAGAAAAGAAAAAGATAGGCAGTCTTGAAGAAAGATATATTAGATCCCTAAATCCATCTGGAAAATTAAATACTAAAGCATACTGGGATAACCAAACAGATGACTAGAGAAGGGAGTCTTTAACAAGTTTCCTTAATAAGGAGTTACAAGAAGCCGGAAATTATAACGATTTTGAAGGTTTTGGTACTTCTGATGAGTATAAGAAACGTCTTAATACTGTACTTGGATTATTAAATAGCAAAACAGCTAATGATTATTCATTACAACAACTAGGTTTTACACAGAATTGGCTAACCAAACCAAAAGACGAAGAGGAAACTGAGGAAAAAGCTAAGACTGATTTAGAACAAGTATAGGCTGATATTGCTGCTGCTCAAGAAGCATAGCAGGTAACACAAGGTCGTCAGTATCTAAGCTATAATGCTAATAGAGGAACTACGGATTTCAATTTGAATGTTCCTACTTACGACTTTAATAAGGCATTATAGAACTATTTAAGTGGGGCTCTCAGTGATACACAATTACGTCAGGCAGCTGCTTTTAATCCTAACTTTAATCCTAGTAAAGCTAGAGCAGAACAGGCAAGAAACTATGTAGCACAGCAACAATAGAATCTCAATAACTATTTTGCTAACTTTGCTACTAGTTGGAGATCTAATTATGAGAGTGGACAAGCAAATAGAAATGTAATGCAAAACTATTTAAGTCGTCTATTTGCTACCTATAATAAAGGAACAAATCAAGATGGAACTCCTATTACGGATTATGCCTATGATTGGAAGAAATACTTTACTTAGATAGGAGATAATCAATTCCTTATAAATGGAAGTCTTGATAGAAATACCGGACGTTATGCTTATTATGTTCCTGGACAAGGTATTAGAGAATCTAATGTACTTGATACAAGCAATCCTTATATAGCACAATAGTTAGGATATACTATTCCATCTTAGAAAGAAGGAGGTAAAATAGAATTTTTACAACAAGGTGGAGGATTTGATTATGCTGCTTGGGAACAAGCTAATACTCCTAAACCAGTATAGAAACCTGCTCCTAAGAAAGAAACAAAAGAAGAAAATTCTTAGTTCTCTAATTCAGAAACTGCTAGAATAGCTGCTACTATAGCAGATATAACCTCTATGGGAGCTGCTTTTGTTCCTGGATACGGTACTGCTGCTTCTGCAGTTCTTGGACTTGGAAGTACAGCTACTAACTTTGGTGCTGATCTAGCAGATGGAGCTGGACTATGGAATGCTACTAAAAATGCTGGATTTGGACTTGCTGCTGATGTTATGGGACTTATTCCTGGTCTTGGTGGTGTAGGAAAGGGTGCTAAGATAGCAAGAAACCTTATGTGGGCAGTTCCTAAAATGATGTAGTGGGTAAACACAGTTAATGGTCTTGCTAATGCTGGAGAAATAAAGAATTCTATTATGAAACTTACTTCTCCATCTAGTATGAGTGTGCAAGACTGGTAGAATGTTTCACAAGCATTACAAATAATGACTGGTCACGGACGTTCTGTTGCCACCAAAGTTAAAAAGGCAGGAATGATTAAGACTACTACAACTACGGAACCTGAACATTATATATACACAAATAAAGGTAAACAGAAGGTTTCTGATGAAACATTTAAGAAATTAAGAGAAACAAGAGGGACAAAAGCCAGACAAGCTCTCACTGAAGAACTTATGGGACAAGGAGTAACTTTAAATCAAACTCGTTTTGCTCCTTGGAATACTTCTACTAGATTTGGAGCCTTTAAAGAGGTACCGGGTAGAACTACAATAGAAGTACAAAATAAACATAAAGGTTGGTTTAGCGATGAAAATTTAGTATAGAAAGCAGAAAATGCTAATCCTTCTGTTGATATAAGAGGTATTCTAACTAGAATAAATCCTTATAAAGCTTATTATTCTGGAAGAAATCAACCTGTAATTCCTAAGAGAGATTATAGTAAACTATACATATTCCCAGCAGATTCTCCTTTAAATATACATAATATAACTTCTAAGGTATAGCCTTATCCAACTGGAGAAAAATACGCTGCTAGACCAATAGAACAGCCTAAAGCACAACCTAATCCACAATCAAAGAAGAAGCATAAAAGAAGAAAACATGAAATTGGAGGTATTCTTTATGCTTTAAGAAATGGAGGTATTATTAAAGCGGTAAAGGGTGTGAAGTTAAGTTCTAACGCAGGTACTTGGTATAATGATGTATTTAGCGGATATGGTGATACTATCATAAATAGACTTAAAAGTCTAGAAGGAAAGGATAGGTAGGCAGCTGTTGATTGGTTAAATGGTATGCAAGATCAACATTCCTAGATGTATACTAAAGCTGGAAATAACTTCAATGCCTAGGCTTCCGGTGATTATACGACACATGCATATCAAGTTGCTTATAATCAAGGTAATGGATTTACTACAGAACCTGGAGGATTCAATACTCTTGGTATATAGCCACATTACGGCACTCGTTATGATTTTGAAGGAGTTTCAAGAAATACAGGTGATAATGTTAATCAAAATTGGGGACCTGACGGCTATTATAGTTAGATAACTGATGATAGACGTATTCTTGGTAGGTTAGATGACTGGACTCCAGAACAGCTTAGTGTTTTTAATGAAAAGTTAAAGGAATTAGGTTATGTAATGGATAATAACTATGATGATAAATATTATAGAATAAAGCCATTAGATGGAGCTGCTCAAGCTAGTTCTCCTACAAATCCTAATGATGCAATTCTGCAAGAAATGGCTTCTAAAGCTAAACCTGGAGATATGGGAGGTACCAAGAAAGTTGGAGATTCTGAAGGAAGTAGAGATACTGTAGTTGAAACTCGCTTTAAAGACCCATTTGATCCAACTTTATTAAGTGTTGCTGCTAAAACTTTACTTGGACTTCGTGGTAATAAAAATATATATCAAAATTTACTTGATGAAATGCCTTAGGCTCCACTACGTGATCCTATAGATAGGAAATTAGCTATAGTAGGATGGCAAGAACGTATAAAGCATGGTCAAAATGAACTTGCAGATTTAAGAAGAATATAGCAAATGCAGCAAGGTTCTGACCAACAAACTAACTTTGCTACTGCTCTTGAAACTGAAAGAGTTGGACGTGATATAATGGACAAGGCCTTTATGGAAGACTCTGGAAGACAGTTTGAAACAGCTGGTAAATCTTGGAATATTGATAATGAAGATACTCTTTATAATGTTAAGGTTGGTGATGACAATAGAAAGGCTATAGCAGATAGAGCAAGAATGATGGCACAAATTAGAGCTGCTTGGAGAAGTGGTGATAATAATATTTTAATGGGAGCCCTTGCTGATACCTCTAACTGGTTATTAAAGAAATATCAACGTGAACAAGATATTGTTAATTTAGCTAGAGAACAATCATTAGGTACTAAAGAAGAATTCTTAAATGACTATATGATTAAACTACATCCTGATTATGATGCTTTGAAAGCAGAATATGAAGATCCTAAGACTTCAATAGAAAGAAAGAAAGCTATTGCCAAAACAATATAGGAATATAAAGTAGAAGCTTTAAGAAAGGTTCCTACTGCTTGGGCTGGAAAAGTATATGATACTTTTCATACTCCTTGGTTTGGAGGAGGTTATAAAACTGTTCTTGTAAAGGATGGAACAAAACTTGAAATAGCCAAACTAAAAGCTAGGGGCAGAGATAATGATAGATACGTTAGTATGATTAAGGATTTAAGACCTTCAAGACGTAGAAGAAGAAGATGAAAATAAAAGTACAAAAATTTCAATTAGGAGGCGAATTCGCTTCTTTAGCTGTAAATTATATACCAACAAGTGCTAGTACAACTGCAGGGGCTTATGCTCCTGCTGTTGCTGGCTCTTCTGATAGTTCTTCAAAGAGTTCTTCAAAAAGTGATAAAGATGAACTTAGTATTAAAGATGTACTTAAGGTATTTGATAACGTAAAAGGACTACCCATTGATGTATAGTATGTTCTCAAAGATTTTAAATAGATGTTTGAGGACGATACGTTATTTTCTTTTAGTGGCAAACCTTCTTATTCATCTTTAGTAAGTTATTATCTTAATAATATAGGTAAGTTTAATATGCTTGCCCAAAGTAAAGAGAACTATGAAGAAGCTCGTAAGGAACTTGTAGTTAATAATAGTTTAGATGAAATTGCAATAGATCGAAATGGGAGAATAATGGTATCTGATGGACAGGGTATAGATGCTGTAACCCTTGATGAATTTAAAAAGGGAGATTATAGAGCCCTTACTAATAGAGATCTACTTGATATTAGACAAACTAAACTTCCATTTGGGGACTCTATATATAGTAATATGACTGGAGTTGGAATGGATCAAGTTATTAAAAAGGTAAATAGTCTTGTCCAGAACCTAGGTGCATCAGAGAAGAAAATAGAAGGATACACTGTTAAATAGTCAGATGCTATAAAGTCTGGGCTTGCTATATTACAGGATTAGACTACTAATGCATTAGAATCAGGAACCCTAACAGTAGATGGATTATATAAGAATTCAGTTATTACTAAAGATTAGAAAGAACAAGCACAACTTGCTCTAAAGGCGGTGTATAATAGCCTTACTCCTTAGGAAAGAACACTACTTTCTTTACACTCTACAGGAGGTACTCCCATAGAGACTCTTTCTAACCTTATCTTATCTAGAACATCTAGTACATATCACTTTGAACCAACCCTTTAGGCTTCTTTTAATACAGATGGAACCAAGAAAGATACTAAATCTAACACTAAGACACCTGGTGATGAGAATGACAATCCTTTGACTCAAATGCTTGAACAAAAAGGAGGAATGGAAAGACAACTTTCTATCATTACTAAGGAAGGTATTTATGCAATGAATATGCCTAGTACTCATTATCCTATGCTTAATAATGTTAAGGACAATATGAGTCTTCAGCAAATGCTTACTACTAGTGGTATAGCGGGAATTACATAGGGTTATGCAGGTATTACTATGGGAGACCAACCAATTCCATATGAAAATCTAAAAGATGTTATGTATGAGAATTAGGGTGGAGATATAGCAATACTTCCAACTACAATGGATGAACAAGGTAATAAGAAAGTAGATTTGTCTATAATGGATGAATATACAAAGATAGTTAGTAATATTGATGCTGAATAGGGTTCTCCAGAATGGAATAGAGAATTAGCCAGAGGACTTAAAGAGGCAGGACTAGACCAATATTTATCTGGTTCTGACACTTTAGATTCAAGACGTTTTGGATTGTTCCTAATGGTTAGTGGTGTAACTACAGATAGGTGGAACTTTAAAAAGGATTCTAAATATGTAGAAAAAGTAACTTCTACTAAGGATTTAGCCGATACAATGTCTAGAGCATTAAGTACTGACAAAGACAATAAGAACTACGAAGTTGATATAGATGATTGGGGCTTAGGATGGATTACTGAAGGAGGTTATGATGACATTTACAGAGGTACCATTTATATACCCCTTAATCCTAATAGAAATGCAGCTGTTTCTGCTTATGGTGCTCAAGTTAAACACTCTACTGGTCAGTTATATGAGAGAAATTATCAAGATTTACTGTCCGGAAAGGTGGATAAATAGTAGGATATAAGCAGTGATATTTTAAATGAACAATGAAGAAGAACGATTTTATAGTTGCTAGTATAAATAATCCAGATTTTACTGTAGCAGATTTTAAGGATATATCTGAAATGAATCTGGATAACACCTAGATGCTTTCAGAGGATGAGTATTTAAAGAGTAAATTCATTAGAGAAAATCCTCTCTTCTAGGATAGTAATGGAAATTTTGTTAAACAAAAATTCTCAGACTTTTATAGATAGAAATTAAAAGACTTTAGCGAATTTAGTACTGAAAGTTCTTTAGATAATTATCAATATGGACTTTTTGATACATTTCGTAAAGCCAAAGATAGTGTAAGACCTTTTGGTGTTAGTTTTGAGAGAGTACATAATTCTGAAAGAAGAAGTACTGGAATTATTGGTCCAAACAGACAAGGAGAAAGAACTCTTTCTGATAGAGAACTGGCTCAACGAGAAAAGGTCTTCGATTATAAAGAGGGTAAGTTTAAAGACTATACTCCAAATGATTTAGCACTTACTAAGAATCCTTTTGCTTGGATAGGTTCATTGTTTGATGATCCATTAGTGTTAGCAACATATGATGAAAATGGAACCCATTATGATCCTATTCTTGGAAGAAATGTTGAACATGCAAAAGGACAAAAGAAATTAAATGCTAATGGAGTTCCTTATTATGAAACTTTAGCTGGACGTTCTCCTGCTAATAAGGATATTCTCAGCTTTACTGATAACCTTACTATTGATGGTTCTTGGATAAATCAATATGATTTCTTTGACTCTGATGGTCTAGATAAGAGTGTAGCAGGTACAGTAATGAAGAACTTAGCTGTTATAGCTCCTGCTTTTATACCTGGAGCTGGACAATATTATGCTGGAGCCTTAGTAGTTAGAGAATTAGCTAAGACATTACCAATGCTTTATGGTATGGCAGGTTTATTTGATAACGACCTTCCTGAATCTTCATTAGTAAACAATATAGCAGCACTTGGTAACAAGTTCACAGGAAATACATCTGATTATGCTAAAGAAAAGATGTTCTCTTTTGAAAACTTTGGTAGTCTTGTTTCTGATGTAGCTTTACAATGGTCTCAATAGCAATTTATTGTTGAAAATCTATCTAAACTATGGAAGGCTAATGAAGCTGCTGCTACTGCAGCAAAGGCTAAGGCTTTAGGAGAATATACTAAACAAGCCACTAATCTTATGACTCAAGGAGAAAGAGGTGAAATAGCTATGTCTAGAGTGGCACAACTAACAGGTGCTAAGGATAGAGCTGCTCTTGCTGAACTTATAAAAGGAGATAAGTGGATGAATTCTGCTTATGGTGGTGCTGCTTTAGAAAAATATCTTACACCTGCTATGAAGTAGGCTTCAAAGAGAACTAGACTTGCTCAAGACCTTTCTCTAGGTTATATGGCAATTATCTCTAATGGAGACGTATATACTGACGCTCTAGAGCATGGTACATCTAAAAGAGAGGCTGCTATGCTTGCTCTTGGTAGTACTGTAGGAATGTTCTCGGTTGATAAATATTTTGGACTTGGAGAAATATTCTATGATCCAGCTTAGAGAGCAGAAAGAGCCTTATATAGAAATACTGTACTTGCTGAAACCAAAAAGATTACTGACCAACTTAAACAAATTACTCCTGAAGTAACCGTTAAAGCTGGAAAGGAAGCAGTAATTGACGAGAGAAAGAACTTAGGAAAGTACTTTTTAAAGGGTATATAGGCAGGTAAAAAGGCAGTTCAAGACTATAAAGGTGCAATAAAAGAAGGTACTCTAGGTTTCTTTGGTAAGGCTCTTGGTGAAGGTCTTGAGGAAACTTCTGAAGAGCTTGTAACTGATATGGTAAAGCAGCTTGGTGAAATAGCCGGAGAGTTTGGAATAACCGATGTAAAAGACCTTGGCGCTTGGAAGAACATGAAAGATAGGTATCTAATGTCCTTCTTAGGAGGTGCTGTAGGTGGAGGTATATTCGCTCTAAAATAGGGCGGTTTCCAACAACAATAGGCAACAGGAGAACTACTTCTTATGTTACGTCAAGGTAAAGGACAGGAAATTCGTGACGAACTTACTAGACTTCACAAAGCAGGAGAACTTGGAAGTACTCAGCTTTCCTATAAAACAGCTCAAACTTACGATGAAAAGAATAATCCACAATCAGTATTCTTAACAGCTGACGAAAATAATCAATCATAGAATGATTATGTATATAATCTTTTAACACAATCTATAGAGCAAATTGAGAGTATTCTTCAAAAGAATCATCTTACTAAGTCAGAAGATGAACTATTTGAACAGTTAGTTCTATAGGATGAAAATTATACAGCTTTAAAAGATTATCTTCAAGATGCCTCTTATATAACTGGTTATCAAAGAAGATATCAATAGCTTGTTAAGAATATTGTAGCACAAGAATAGAAAATAAATGGTCTAAAACTTGCTGCAGGAGATGGTAAGACTACTATAGAAATTCAAAATGCAGAAAAAGACCTAAATAATATGTTATTAGAGAGAGATAAGTTCTTTAATGGAGATTACTCTCTTGAATATCTGCAAAAAATGCTCTTTGCTATTAATCCACAATTAGTAGGAGCATTTATGCCTATGACTAAGAAACAGTACACTAGGAGTATGTTAGGTGTTGACTATGACTTGCTAGATGGAGGTTTTAAAACGTCAATAGATAAAGCATATGAACAATATGTAAAAGACCCATCTAAATTAGAAGAAGATTTAGATAAGGCTTTTGATAAGTTTAAAGAACTTCAACCTTAGATGGAAGCTATTCTTAGTAAGCATACTGGAGGTAGTACACAATGGGAGAATATTCGTAAAACTCTTAATGAAGAAGGTATTCTCAAAGACGAGGATATGTATACAGTAGATTCAATGCTTCCCGGAGAAGACGAAGAATCTGAATCTTATGTAAATAGAACTACTCCTGCAGAAGAAGAGTCTGAAGCAGACTTTAGTAAGAGACTCAGAGATAGAGCTATTACTGTGGCTGAACTTAATGCTCGTCAAAAAATCCAGAAATTACAAAGAGTTTTGGATGAGGCTAAAACATTTGATTGGGATCCAGCTACAGGAATGTCTAAACCTGCTACATTCATAGATCCAAGTACTCGTCGTTACCTAATGGCTTACTTAGGAGAAACACAAAATCAAATTAAAAATAGACTTATAGCTCGTATTGTAGGTACTTCTATTAATAAGGAATTACTTAATAATGCTGAGAACTATGATGAACTTGTAAATAAAGTCAAAGAGTCTTTAGAAGTTAAATATGGAAAGCAAATAGAGCAATAGTTTGAAGATTATCTAGGAAGTACTGATATAACAGGTCTTACTAAATTCTATGCTAAATTATCTTCTAAACCAAAATTTACTTTAAAAGAAGCCCTTGAAAATCTGGATAGAACGGGATATGAAGATTATTCTTTAACTGAGCAACTAGGCTTTATGTTCGAAGATTTTACTGGAATGGAGGGAGACTTTGACTTATTACAAGATATTGCTCGGTATGAAGAACTACAAGCTGCTTATATGGAAGAAGCCGATCCAGATAAAAAAGCAGAATTAAAAGACGAACTTGATGGATTAGAAGCTAAGACTTATGATGCTTGGAATCAAGATTATTTTGACTCTTTAGTAAAATCACAAGTAGAATCTGATCTTAAGGCATTAGAGCCAAAGCTTACTAAACTTAATCTTGAATTTAATTCAGATTCAGATTTACAAGCTGCTAGAGATTTAGAGGAAAGATTATCTGTTGAGGAAAGTCCAGCTATTGAACTTGTTAAAGAATTAGCTCCAAAGATTGGCAGTTCTGCAGTAGAAGTAGAGAAAGCCCTTGAATCCATACATCAACAATTTATGGATAAAGAGAAATCTACAGACTTTATTCTTTCTGGAGACCAAATCAAATACTTGGAAGATGCTAAAAAACTTATAAATATAGTTACTGCTATGGTAGCAGCCTCATCTCGTGAGTCCAACTTACAAGATGGAATGACTTACAATAAAGCAGTTAATAAGTTTTATAATGACCATATAGGAAGACAAGGTGGTTCAGAGTTCTTCAAGAATTTCCAACCATTATTTGAAATGGATGAGAAAATTGGAGGATAGCTTATTATGGCTTTAAATGGATATGCTCAAGAAATTGATGAATGGATTACATTATCAAGAGCAAATCAAGCTAATAGTACTGCTAGCTTAAGAAGGGCTTCCGAAGCTTTAAGTACAGCTAGACTAGGATTTATGTCAGCAAGTATGACTGAACATGAGTTATTAAAAGACTCTGTAATTGATCCTAATCAAGAAAATGCTTTATTCCATTTTGAAAGACAATTCCATGAGAATGTTAAAAAGGCTGTTGCTGAAGGTAAGGATTTAAAAACTATTATTAAAGATTTAGTTACCCATATTAATTAGGATGATGCTCTATTAAGCGGTATTACTTCTAATATTGATGAGGAACTTAAAGATTTAACTGCATATGATAAGTTTAATTATCTTATATCTTTAATAGCTTTAGATCCAACAGAACAGTTAAGAAAAGAACTCGACTTTATAAAGAATAATCCTAATATAGCGCCTCTTGCTACTCAGTTACCTGGTATGCAACTAGGTTGGGCATTACAAGCAAATCCACAAGTAGTTAACACTGCTTTAGAAGTATTGTAGGAATTAGCTGCTACTAAAGGATATGATGTTCCAGTACTTTGGAATACTGAAATAGTTACTGGATTAGGAGGAGGCGGTAAGACAAGTGTTGAGGCTAAGAGTCTTGTTAATGACGACGAAGACACTTGGATTGTAGGTCCCACTAGTACTTAGATAGATGGATTAAAAGAAATAGCTCCTAAGGCTAAGGCATTTAGTGTAGAAGAGCTAATTAAATCTATCTATAAAGGTGAGAAGAAATTCACTACCGGTAAAGGACTAGATGGATGGAAGCCTAAAATTCTTACCAAAAAGGATGAAGATTTTATTACTAAAGATGCACCTAAACACTTAGTTCTTGACGAAACAACTCATGTCGATTTATTAGACTTACAAGTAATATCTGAATGGGCTAAACGTGCTGGTGTACGTATTACTTTACTTGGTGATGAAAATCAGAGAGGTAAAGAATATAATATAAATAGAGAAGCTGTTTTAGCATTTAGAACTCCAAGACTTAATTTCTCTCTAAGAAATGAAAGTATTTGGAAGGTACAAAATTAGAATCAGTTAGTTTCTATGATGGATAGAATTAGAAATTCATCAGATGCAACTAAGGATGCTACTTTTGATTAGATAAAACAAATTCTCAAGAACAAACTTCCACTTAGTTATTTTGAAAATGAAACTTCCTTAGAAGGAGATAAAGTAGTATCTACCTTATCTGCAGAAGATCTTTCTAAGCTAACAGGTAGTGTAGCTTATATAGGTACTAATAAGGATAGGATTAATTTTATTCAGTCTAGTCTTAATCCAGGAGCTGTATTTACTGCTTTAGATAAGGATGCTGTTCAAGGTAGAGAATTCGACTATGTAATAGTTGACTCTGACTGGGGAGGTGCCTTAGCTAAGGCTGCTGATGGAAAGATGAAATTTGAAAGTGGTATGGAAGCAACTCTTAATATGTTAAGAGATCTTTATACTATGATTTCCAGAAGTAGAAGAGGTAGTATAGTACTTGACAATCAGCTTACTAATATAGTTAACCCTATAAAGGAAGATTATACTACTAAGTATGAGAGACTTTCTCCTGAAGTAGTTCAAGACTTTATAGATGGAAGAACTTCTTATATAGAAGGTTTACTAGAAAGTATTAAACCTGCGGAAGAACCCAAGAAGGAAGAAGAGACTGAAGAGGAAGAAGAGGAAGAAGAGTTAGAAGACCCAGGAGAAGAAAATAATACTGAAGAAGAGAAAAAGGAAGCTGAGGCTGTTCCACTTTTAGAAGGAGAAAAACTAAATCCTGTTGGATATAGAGCCTACGGTAATGTTGCCTTTATAGGTAATGTAACTAAGGATGGAAAGACATATAAAGTTAATACTCGTGGTCCTGTACGTGACTTAGGTATATTTGGAATGCTAAATCCAGATAAACCTATAGCAGTTGGTACAGACGAAATAAGACAAAGAGTTAGAGAACTTAACTACATTAAGAGTCTTTATCTTTACGACCATGATATTGATGTTTATGATATTCCAGCTACTTTAAGAAGACAACTTCCTAAAGATGCTCTAAAGAAAGCAGAATTCTGGCTAGTTGCAGAAGATAGAAGTGACGTTCATAATTTAACTGGACTAACTACTCTTAAATAGGATAAACTTGATTTTATTCCTGGAAAGGTTATAAGTATTCAAGCTAGAATCAATACTCCTTCTGGTCCTGTTATTATTACTTTAGGTGCTGTTGCTAATCCTGGTACTTGGATTGATGGTATTAATAGTAATCCTGAACTAACTCCGGAAGAAAAGAGAGAATAGATTGCTCAGGCTGAACATTACAGAATTCAACTTAATAACTTAGTTAATGGTTCTGTTACAGAAAGAAGAATAAATAAACCTAAATTTAATGGACGTACTGAACTTATATAGTTAAGAGAAGGAGACTTCGATTATGAAGGTGATGAAGAGAATAGACCTGATCCTAAGCAGAAGAGAAGTGTACGTCTTGAAGATTTATATGATGATACCTCTGAATTTGATGCTCGTACTGGTAATTCAGTAGTAAGTCCAATACATATAATTACTAAAAGTATTCCTGGAATATCTGAGAAAGTAGTTGGACATGCAGTATTATTTGTATCTAATGACAATACTTTATCTCCTGACCAGCTAGGTAAATTGTTTATACAACAACAGGAGGAAAGAGCTGCAGGAAGAAATTCTAAAGCAGCAGTAAGAATGTTAGTCTTAGATAATGAGGGTGTATCATTCCACTCTCTTTATAGAGGAGGATTCAAGGATATTTATTCAAGAAGTTATAAAGATGTTGATGTAGCCTTCCCATAGAATTTGCAAGCTATGAGTATTCGTATGCTAGCTTCTCTATGGAATTACAGAGCAGATCTTAATACTTTCCTAAATGCGCTTAAAGCACATGAAGATAGTCTAGGAATTACTCGTGCATAGACTATTGAATATGCTAAGTTAGATACACAACTATATAAAGAATTACAAGCTGAACGCAAGGGTTCTGATGATACTAAAGACCCAGTAATATCTAATACTGAATACAGAAGATGGTTAGAATCTTATCCAGATTAGGACAAAGCGAAGAAGGTAATTGCTCTTATGGACTTTAATGAGGGACTTGATATACCTAGATTTAGAGTGGGTTGGAGTGATAGAACTGGAGCTTACATACGTCGTATTTATGGGTTAAAAGAAGGTAATAGATATTATAAAGGTGTTAAAAATTGGGATCCTCAAAATACAAATGGTATATTTATAAATCCAGATTTAGCAGAGCAATATGCCCAAATGCTGGACTATTTATTTACCAATGTAGTAGATAAAATTTATGATACTACCAGTCTTAATAAGAATGAAAGAATCAACTATAAAGAGACTGAAAAGTGGTTATCTGAATCTAAAGGTAAGACTCTGACTATAAGTGATGATGGTAAGGTAATTCCTATTCCAAACTAGGAAAGAGTAAAAGCCTTCCCTCTTATTCTTTGTAGAATTGCTTCTTATATGCATAAGAAAATGCTGAAAGGCAAGGATGCATTTGAATCAGAAAGAGCTAAAAAAGATACTGAGGGTAGAGGTAAGTATCATATTTATCTTAACTACGAAAAAGCAGAAGGAGATATAGATTATGCTGAATTAGATTCCTTCTTAACGGCAAATATTGGAGGAAAAGAAGTAAAAGGACTTATACAAGAATCTGTTACTTAGACAGATATAATTGGGTAGAATCCATTTACATACAGAACAGGAAATCGTGAAGGAGAAACTTACTATCACGACTGCCGTCTGGATAACTTCTTTAATTTAATATTCCATGGAGTAGCTTTCGAAGCAAATTATAATGACTTTGATTATAATCAATAGAAAGATACTCTAGCCTTATTTAAATACGGATTCTTTATCGATCCTGTATTATTAAAGAATGGAGGAACAGCTAGTGATATGATAGCCCCTTGTGCTACTAATAGAAAACTATTTAAAATAGATAAAATTCCGGGAAATCCAATACTAGAGTTCTCATTTGATGAATATTCTGAAGCCGAAGGAGAAGCAGAGGTACATACTGAAACTATTCCTTTAATAGAAGCTGCTAAGTCTTTAGGGCTTGATACATCAAGATGGCATTTAGATGGATTCTCTGAAGATGAAATAGTTACATTTGTAGATAGAAAACTTGATAAAGAAATTAACAAGAAAATATTCTCTAAAGGTGAGGGAGACCTTACTAAACTTATAGTAGGAGTTGATATTAATGGTATCTAGACTTTGAAAGACAAATACCCAGACATTGGAAATATTGTTTCTTAGGAAGCAAGTGGTGATGGTACATCATTTACAATCACAAATGATAAGGGTGTCAGATATGAAATCCGCTATGATGATGGAGATATAATAGTTAATGAAAAGACTGCTCCAGGAGCTAGAAAATCAGACGATAAAAAGGAGATTAAGACTAACTATACTGGAGAAGAAGTAAATAAGGCAATACAAGACTTTGTTTCTAGTCATGATGTCTATGAAGATAGTGATGAACTAAAAGCATGGATGTCAGGAAATGAAGGTATTGTATATTCTGCAGATAATCTAAAGAGTATTAAGAGAGATTTAAGAAATAAACTCGATGAAGAAGGAATCTTAGATAACTCTGATATAGTTCTATTGGAAAATATAATAGATGAACTAATCAATCAATTAAATACGAGTGATTGTGTGAAATGACGTGTAAATTACCAAATTTTGGAAAATTTGACGATGTAGGAGTTCCAGCAGAAATACTGGAACTCCATAACGTCGAAGATGTAATTACTGGATTAATGGAGCATTTATATGGCAATACTAATTTTAGTACATCTGCTGATGAATCCTTAAGCCCTGAAAACTTTAAGGATTCTGTAATGACTCTTACAGGAAAATTAGCCAATATTTTAGAAGCTGCGGATAAAAACAATCCAGAATTGGATCTTAAAAAGGGTGGAAAAGATTCTGAATTAATATTAGAAAATGTAAGAATGGAACTTTACTCTAAAGGAGGAATTACTCGTGACGAGGAGGTTGACCTTTCTGCAGTTATAGATGGACAATTAGCTAGTCGTGAAGAAATAGCTGCGCAACGTCTTAATAAGATGTTTGACAAGTTCTTTGTGAACAATCTTCCAGCTAGAGAAGCATTTAAAACCCACTTTACAAGAGAGTTAGGTCTTGCTACTGTGGTTAGAATAGGACAGACTTTAAAGGATAGTTCTATTGTTGATAGTCAGAAAACTCTTAATGAGAACATAGAAAAGTTTATGGCTAATCAATATCTTATTGTTTATAGATATTTAAGTTCTTTAGGATTAGCTAAGGGACTACCTAATTCTATGTTCAGACAAAATAAACCTATTGCAACTTATGTAAATACCTTAGATAGATTCTATAATTTAGTAATACATAAAGGAAGAATAGGAACCCTTGAGGATGAAATAGAACAAGGATGGTAGGCTAGTCTTAGTGGAGAAACTAATAGTGATGAAGGACTTTATAAAGCTGTAAATGCTTACCTTTCTATTGTTTACTTCGATAAGTTAGCTAAAGAAGCTATAGGTACTTATATAACAGGAAATAAAGATCAAGAATTTCCTATTGAAGTAGATGCTGATGGAGTAAAACACTACAAGTATCGCTTTGGTAAGGACACTGAAAATAGAGTGCATGGTTGGCAGGTAGATGTTCGTGATGCACTAAAGGAAATGGGTAATTTCTCTAAATTCCTTATTTCGAGTATTCCTATAGATGATACCTATTTAACCCCAGTTAATTACTTAGGAGCGTTCACTTCTTTATTTGGAAAGGTACAACAATTATATGGTGCAGACCAAAATCTAAGGTTACTTTATAATGCTATAACTACCTTTAATTAGGACCCTGTAAACAAGTTAAGGGATATACTAAGTATTATAAATAAATATGAGTCTGTTAGAAAGTTCTTATTAAAGGATGTTATTAATCCTTACGAGTTGAAGGTATTTGATGCTGTATATGAGCAACTATACCATGGTAATAACTCATTATTTAATATTGAGGCTGCTTATAATAGAACTCATGGTTTAGCTAATAGATATCCTCTTGTAGAAAGTTTAGCTGCTTAGATAGCTTCTAGTATAGAAATGGCTTATTTATAGACTACATATGACTTTAATAATAATAAGTATGTAACAAATATTAAAAAGAAATATCAAACTAATAAGCAAAAGTTTGATATGATTAATGCTATTAATAAGAATAATTAGAATCTAGAAGAATTAGCAAATCCTTATAGATTTTTAAAATCAAGCCCGGGTTCGTATTCAATTGATTTTGGAGATTATACTCTGGATATTGGTATAGACTTAGTTCAAAATCCTTACGGTATTCTTACTAAGAGACAAGAAACAAAAGGAGTTACTGTAGTACTTAGGAATAAAGCTACGGGAGCTGAAGAGGATGTCGCTTCTTTATTACAGAATAAAGACATAAGTACTAAGGCTAAAAGACAAAATCTTATAAATAGTGTTGGAGATGATGTCTTTATGAAGTTACTTTCTTTTATAGACTTCTTTACTGGAACATCATTTACATCTACATAGGATGGACTTTTAGAATTTGATATATTCCAAAGAAACTTTAAAGGTTCTCCAATAGAAGCTCTTTTAACTGCTGTACGAGGTATGGTAGTTAGGGATATTCATAATCAATTTATTAAGGCTAGAGAAAATAATCAGTATACATTTAGTCAATTTGATAAATTTATAAAGGAAACTAAAGTTTATAGAGATACTATTCTCGGACTTGACCCAACTGATACTGATTGGAGAACTATTTGGGAACCAAGTATTATGGGACCAGACCTTATTACTATAAGTTATTCTTAGGACTGGGTTGATAACTATGTAACTGTTAAATAGATTATGTCTGGAGAAATTTCCAAAGCAAATACAAAGAATTTGGATGGAGATAGCGTTCCTAACTATGGACTTTCCTTTATGGGAGGTAATTTACATACTGTTATTAAGGATGCTCAACATCAAAGAGACTCTGCTTGGGGAGATTTTCCACTAGACTCTAATATATTTATGAATAATCCTTCTACTATTAGAGGTACTGTTATTGATACTGATGTACGCTTAGCTGATGGTACAATAAAACAAGTTAAGAATATGACTGAGGGTGAACTTTTCTATCACTCTATAGTTAATAAATTCTTAATTCCTTTAGTAGAGAATGAAGGTAGTCAGAAATATATGATAATTCAACCAACTACTTATTCTGATAAGACTAAGTTTGTGAATTATATGGTAAGTACAATATTTGGAGGAAAAGATATAACTCAAATGTCTAATACTGAACTAGAAGAAATGTATGTAAACAGTATTGGTAAGGGTTATAAAACTATCTTAAGTAATGTACTTAGAGATTATGCTCAAATATTTGATATGCAAGATTTATATGCTCAGGCATATCAATTTGATGATGCTGGTTTTGTTATTTCTACAAACGAGGCTATAGTTAGATAGATGATATCTAAAATAGATAGACTTCTTAATAACTATACAGAACAAGAACTTATAGCTTTAGCTAAAAGTAAAGGTGTTACTAGTGAAATACTAGCTGATACTCACTTCAGATATAACAAACACAGAGTACGTGACGACAAACAATACTTATCATTTAATGAATCTCTTTATCATCAAGCATTTAAAGTTTATTCTAAGCAAGGTATTAAAGATAGACTTAATGACGAGAAAAGAAAATTCTTAAATCAATTATTAAAGAGTAAGATAAGTATCACAGGTATCAGAAAATTTAAAGGAAAGGGAGATCCTGATAATATTTGGGTTAAAGCTCTCAATGAATTTGGAGAATCTGAAAACTGGATACAAAGCGATGGAACTCTTACTTTAGCTCGAATTGGAGACGAAGATATTACTGTACATAATTTAATTCCTGAGGGTACTACAGTAGAACTTAATCCTGTATTGGATAAGTACTTTATGCTACATAGTTTACTTGGAAATAATCTTCGTATGCTTCTTACTGGTTCAGAAATAAACCATAAGAATAAGCATTTAATAGGAATTAAACCAAATGAAGTAATTACTAAGGCTCTTGATTTAAATAATAAGTCTAACCTTGTTAATTTCTAGGATGCTAATATACAAGCAGCTATTAACATTACTGCTACTTAGAAAGGTTTAGATGCTCAAGAATTCTGGGATAGTATGAGTCTTGTTGAGGCTTATGATTTAATTGATAATATTGCTGACGTTTCAACTAAAAATAAAGTTAAAAAGGTTATAGATAAGAAGATGTATGAAGTAGAATCTGCTGGTCAGGGAGCGCAATTGAAACGTAACGTTATTATTCCTGCTACCATGAGATATTATACTCAAAATAGCTTGAGAGGTATTCCAAGAACAATGCGTCTTGCTATTATGAATGATATTCAAGCAGATGTATTTAACTTCACTGGAGATGATGGTACAGTAGATTCACACGATGGTGCTGCATTTATTAACCCAATTACATCTATCTTAGAAAACTGGTCACTTCAAGAAAATGAAGTAGGTACTGTCAAAAAGCCTATTTGGCATTATTATGATAAGGAACATATGACTTCTTCTCTTGTTAAGTTTGCTGCACATACTATAACTAACAATATGATGCAACAATCCATAGGTTCAAGAGTTAATATGTTAAATATGTTCAAGAAAATGGCTAATAAACCTTGGACTACTATTCCTGGATTGGAAGGTAATATCCTTGAGGTGGCTGCACATACAACTGATGGAGAAATTACTTTCACAGATTTAACTGGAGGTAATGATTTATTCTATAAAGGACCAGAGGGAACTAATTATAAAATAGTAGATTTTGGCTATGAAGATGGAGTTTACTGGACAGATGAAATAAGAGTAAATGACCAGGGATTAGGTAGTGGTGTTACTAGAAAGTATCATTATTTTGATGCTAATAGTAATCATATGCTATTTACTGAAAAGCAAAATAATCCTGCTTTACACACAATGTCATCTATATATGAGGCACATCAAGTATTTGGAGGTATAAATAGTGAATCTATAGTAGATGGAGAACTTCATTACTCTGAGGCTTCTAATTATGTTGTAGCTAACCTAATTAATAATGTTACAGTACTTACTGAGGCTGGAAAAGAAGCTAAAACCAGAGAGTTTAATCAAACACATTTTGCTCAACCTCTTAAGACCTTGATGATAGACTATATTTGTAATAATAGTGCTATCAAGAACGGTGCAGGTAACAGAAATAGTGAAGATAGATTCTATAATAATGAGGAACTTGATACTATAACTCTTGGAACAGAATATTATGGTATTCAGATGGATGCTGACCATGAAGCTGATGAAGCTGAGATGACTGAGTTCTCTTAGGTTATTTCTGCTCTTGATGCTGGAGGTAGACTACATGGTTATGTAAAAGGTATCTACAAAGCCTTAGGACAAATTGCTCTTGAGGAATCTGCTGTAGAAATGGAAGCTATACAAGCTTACCAATTGAATCCTACTCCAGAAACTAGAGATGCTCTCTATGATATTATAGGTAGAACTATTATCAATAATATGTCTACTGCTAGGGGACAAGCTGGACTTGCTGAATCTATTATTAATCAAATTAAGAGAAAGTTTAACCTTACTAATAGTCATAAACTAGATGAGTTAAAGATTCCATTTAGCGATGCTAATATCTATAGTAATATTCTTTCTACTTTTGCTTCTATAATTACTAATAAATCTATTCGTAAAAAGTATCCTGGACTTGGAGCAGTGCTTTCTCCTGGATTCAATATTATGATGGTTTATGATATAGATGGAAGACAGTACCAATTTAAAGATGTACTTAAAGATGCTACTATAAAGTATACTCAATACAAGAAAAGAAAACAAGAAGGTAAGGAAGATCCAGAGGATAAATATTACTTAGTTTTATATACACAAGAAGAGGCTAATTTAAAAGACATTGATGGTAAGAAAGTTCCAACACAATGGACTTCTACTGAACAATGGAATTAGGCTGTAGTTGAGGCTTATCTTATGAAGAAAACTGATGACTACAACGCTCTTAAATGGAAATATAAAGTAACTGAAAGATTAGGAGAAAATCCTGATTGGGACTTACATACTGAAGAGTTCATGCCTACTGACAATGTTGGACTTTTAGTACAAGATGCTGAAGGTAAACAATGGTGGGAAGATATATCTTTAGATTCTATCTCTGATTATTACTTGTTTAAAGCAGATCCTAGAGCCTTTATATAGGATAAAATAGGAGCTCCTGTCAAGGTTCTCCAATTTAGAAAGAATATCCATAAGTCTCGTAACTTGGCTCCAACCAAAATATGGTGGACATATAAAGGAAAAGCTGTTGTTTGGAGCGAAAAAGAATAGGGAGAAGTTCTTACTGATGTTGAGAGAACTGATAACATCTTTAATAGTATACACTTACTAAGATAGTTCCATAAGAAACTTGTTAAGAATGGTAAACTTGGAGCTGCTGCTCGTATAGAAGCCTATATAAACAGACAATTAGCTAATGGAGTTAAAGAGTATTCTTCTACACAAGAACTACTTGACGAACTTGATAAGAACACTTGGAGTGGTAATTCTATAGAACTTAATAATACTCCTGCCGAACTTATAATGTCTAACATTTATCAATCTCGCTTCGGTGTAGACGTTGATGAATCTATGATAGAAGTTATGAAGAACGGTATTGAAAAGGGTAATAAAAAGGCTAAGAATACTAGACAAGTACATCAAAGTGTTACTCCAGACTTCTATGATTTTATAATGACCAAAGCTAATGGTCATCATACTTACATATCTTTAGATAGAACATTTGATTCTACACAACCAGATGAGGATGGAGAAGTTCCTGATGTATCATATAGATGGACTTACTGGAAAGATAGAAGTAGAAAAGCTGTAAAGGATCCTAATATTGTACATGAAGTATATGCTACTAACAAAGAATAGAAAGTTCTATTTAGAATTGGTAGAGATATGCGAAGACCAAGAATTGCTTATAATGAGGAAGGTAAATACTTCTATGATAAATTTACTGGAGAAAGAATTACCAAGAATGAAAATAAGTATTCCTATGTAGATGGAGGAGTAAGAGAATATGTAGAATTTGTAACAAGACACGAGGTTAAATCTAATGGAAAGAGACATCAAGTTTATAATATAAATATTGATGAACTTAGAAGAACAATGCCTACTGCTACAAATGATGAAATAAATACTTACGTTCAAGATTTAATGAAGGAAATTTATGAATGTGATTCTTATGAGGCATTTACAGTTAATAATCAACAAATAAAGAAATCTAATCTTGAAAGAGTAAAGGCTTTATTAGCAGGTTTCTCTTCTACTGATAAAGATGGAAAGAAACTTTATTTTGGTTATGATGCTACACTTTCTAACTATCTAGAAGCTATTTCTGAACAATTTAGTAAGATTCCTAATACTACAGAATTTACTAGACCTGACTTATCATATGATGCAGAAACAGGAACTATTAAATTTGAAAAAGTTAAGGACCAAGGTTCAATTGCTAAGATTCTAAATGATAGAACTACTGCATTAAAGATGAGACTTAATGAAAAGAGATACTACTCTTTCTTACGTTCTCAATACTATACAGCTTCTCGTATTCCTGCTCAGACATTACAGTCATTTATGAATATGAGACAGATTGGTTATACTGCAGAAGGTTCAAACTTAGCTTATGTATCACACTGGCAGACCTGGTTACAAGGTTCTGACTATAAATAATATTGTAGTCATTAAACCTCTTGAATTGCGGGAAACTCCTTAGAGTTCTTTACTACTAATTTAGAGTAGAAATACATCTAAAGGCTCAAAGTAACTATTTGAGGTAAAGTAAAAAGGTAAAGAAATTGGACAATCCGCAGCTAAGCATCCTAGATAAAATTATTATATATAGACTAGTAAATTGATAAATTTATCTATATATTTAATTTTATAAGGATGAAAGTTCATCGACTATCCCGGAAGGGAGTAGGGAACTTTTCATCTACAAATATGTTTTACGTTTAAAATTTATGTAGTATGAAAAGAAAAATTGTTGCTAAAATTAGTAAAGAAAAGAAATCTTTACTTATTGCTATGTTACTTGGAGATGGTACAATCTCTAGTAACTATGTATTTAAATTAAGCCATTCTGAATCTCAAAGGGAGTTTTTAGAATGGAAAGTTAAATTATTAACAGATTATGGATTTAAAGTAAATGGAATTAAAGAATATATATCTAAATGTGGATATAATGAAGGTAAAAAAGTTCTTTATTCTCAATTATCTATTAATCCTACTATAAAAGCTCTTCGTAGAAGTGTTTATATTCCAAAGAAAACATTTACTAGGAAGCTTTTAAATTGGTTAAACGCGCAAGGAATAGCAATTTGGTATATGGATGATGGGTGTATAAACGTAAACACTTCAAAACAAAGAAGTACTATACAACATACTATCAAAATTGCTACTTGTGTGGACGAACCAACTGTTAATATTATTATTAATTATTTCTTAGAAGTATGGAATATTAAGTTTAGAAAATTTCCAGAAGGAAAAAATACTTTTTCTATAGCTTCTAGTAGTGAAGAAGATTGTTCTAAGTTTATATCTATAGTAAGACCTTATATAGAACAAGTTCCATCATTACTTTATAAAATAAGAGATAATTATACTAAAGAAGAATTTATAAAAAGGCAACAAAATCCCGAAGTAGGAGGCACTCAATAATGAGTGATGATATAGTCAGTCTTTTATTGAAAAATAAAAGGTAAAACGGATATTGATAAGGCTTATATAATGGGTCTTGCTTTTGATGATAATGGTTCTTATATTGGGTGGAGTAGTCTATTTAATTATAGTAGTTTAGAAACTATAAAGGCTTCTGAATATCTACCTCTTCCAAATAATGGAGTAGTATTTGAAGAAGCTGCTGATGGTATAGATATTTCTGATGATGTAGCTATTATTAAATAGGCAGATGAAGCCTTAAAGAATTCTCCAAATGGAGATGAAATTAGTAAACTTCAATCACAGAGAATTTTAGCTTATGCTAGAATCCTTAATAAATTAGAAGATACTAATAAAGTTAAAGGTTCAACTCCAGAAATTCTAGCACAATTAAATAATCATAATGCAACTGTTCTACCTGCAGATTTAAAGGCTTCTGCTCTTAGAAACTTCATTTCTGTACATATTTAGAATACTATTTAGAATGTTAGAAATGTTGCAGATGCATATGTACCTGTAGAAATGAAAGATTTAAGAAAGGCTGCAGATAGCTCTCCTAAGGGTGCTGAAGCATTAGAAATTTCTCTTATTAATCCTCTTTCTGTCTATACAATGCAGTACCAGAACATGACTGGTAAGAATGTTATTGCTATATCAGCTACTGGTCAGAAAGGAGCATTTATGTGGATGTATCATTTAAATGATGTCTATAAGACTGCTAGACTTGGATTTGATTATACAGTTAACGAAGCTGGAGAAGTACTTCCTACTCCAGTGTCGGCACTAGAACAAGTAAGATTTGACTTTACTACTACCAGAATTGCTGGACGTAGTTTACCTGATGTAAACGGTGTTTCTCAAATGAGACAAGTAACTACTTCTACTCTTCCTGATATAAATACTGAAGGTATTGCTGATCCTAACTTAGTTAAGTATATAGAATCTGGAAAATTGAAATCTAAGATTCCTGTGGATATTATTATCAGTCAAATGATTTCTGCAGCAACTGATAATGCTAAAGAGCTTATCCTTGCTAAGATTAATGCAGGTAGTAAATTAGCAAAATGTTATCTATTCTTGATGACTATGGGTTATAATGTTAATGATATTGTGAAATTCATGACTAGTAACGCTGTTTCTTGGATAGATTCATTATCAGATCCTAATGTATTCCTTGGACAAGAATTACGTGTAGATGAAGCAATTAGTGCTATTGAAAAGTATCTTAAGAACTATGATAGCAGCAAAGAAGCCGAATCTTACGTAGATGAAGAGGGAAATGAAATACAAGGATCAAAAGATAGATTGTCCTTATTAAAGAGTATTATTCCTTCTAATCTAACTGCTGCACAAAGAGCCGAAGCTTTAGCAGATCTTAATGAGTTTAAAAATGTTATGGAAGGTTCTGATGAGTTTAGTACTTTCGGACGTCTTCTAAGTATTAACCAAGGTCTAAAGGGTAAAGCTGAGGACTTGGAAGCTTTCTTAGCATATATTAAAAATATAATTACTAAGAGAGAAAAAGATATGAAGATAGTCAACTCCGATGGACAATTAATTGAAGCTGCAGAAGATAGATATGCTGATATAGCAGGAGGTAGATTTGATCCTATTAGATGGACTCAAGATGAGGAGTATCAACAGAGAGTAGCAGAGTATTATGATAAACTAAAAGTTACTCTAAATATATTTGCTATTGCTCCAAAACTACCCCACTTTAAGAGCATGTTTACTCTAATGGGAGGTGAATGTACTGTGAACCAATTCTCTGTTAAGAGTAGAATATTAAGTGAATGTTTACGTAAGATTCAAGTAGAATGTCCTAAACTGTATATTGACGAGAAGTACTATCCAAGAATTTTAAGTTTTGCTTCATCTCTTATGATGCAATAGTTTATTGTTGATGGAAACTTCAAATTCCCAGTAGAAGGTACTATCTTAGATAGAAACAGAACATTAAGAAATGTTAAAAATAGTTTCATTACTTTGGATTCTGAAGAAGGAATAGCATCTTTTAAATATTATTTTGAAAATGTAGTAATTCCCGGATTGAAAGCTGGAACATTTAATGACGATTGGGATGACGCTACTAAGGAAGCAATTAGTCGTAATCCATTTATTATGTCATTAATGAGAGGTAATGATAGGGATGTTCCTATTTGGAAAACTAATGTAAATATATCTTCAGACTCTTCTTATACTAGAGTTCAATTATCTAGATTTAGTAAGGGACTTAATCAATTATAGAACTATGAAATTGGAGGAGTAGCTCTTTCTGATTGGTTTGCTCTTTATAACTTAATTGTTAATAAGAATTAGTATGGTTCAGACCGTCTTACTAAGATATTCGAAGGATTTATAAAAGAGTTTGATAGTAAAGGTGATAATATAATTAACAGATATCTGAAGTATGTTGGAGAACATGATTATTCTAATGCAGAGATAGATTCTATGATGGACTTTACTGCTATGGACTTATTTATCTCTTAGGCTAAAGTAGTATCTAGTTTGAAGGGACAGAAAGATCCAGTAGTTATTATGTATGAAGATAAACTTCCAGTCTACTATAAAAATGTAGGCTATGGTAGATACCAAAAGATGGATGATATTCTTCCTGCAATACCTGGAGAAGGTATAGAATAGAAGTTACATAGATTCTTCTTAGATAGAGCTTACTTCGTTTTAGGAAAGCCTTATTCTAGCATTCTTACTAGAACTAAGGAACAATTAGATAATTCTCCAATACATGCTATTGCAGAACTTATGAGATAGGCTAAATTATTCTTAGACATTAACTGTGCATGAAAAATTGTACTATAACTTTTAAAATTGGGGATACTGATTTAAGAATCACATTCCCAGAAGAAGAGTTCTATGGGGTAGAGGGCGAACGCTCTCTACCTACATAGGATTTTTAGGATAGATTAGCAGCATTAATATCTAAACATAGTGGGCAATGGTAGGATATTAAGAACAGTATTATACAATACTTAAAAGATAATAGTGCAGTTTCAACTGCAGTTACTTACGCAAAAATAAGTGGAAAAGATGGACTAGTTCCTAATGTAAGCTATAAGTACATATAGGATACTTATCCAGAGATAGAGTTTCCTGATATAGACGTGCCCATACTATTACTTGATACTCTAGATGTTACTTCTAAATTCCCTGTGATGGGAAGAGTTCTAGATAAAAAAGGAAAAGAAATATTCGTAGTAAGAGGAGATAAAGATTCACTTGTTAAACTTTCTAACTATCTAAAAACTAGAGAGAAAGTACTAAGTGGAGAATATGAGTCTACTCTTGATGAAGAACTTAAAGGTGCCCTTAATAAGATAGCAGAAAAGCAAGGATTATCTAAAGAAGAGACAATCTTACAATACCTTAATAATATTAAAGAATTTAAAAAGGATAAATCTTTAATAGATGGAGCTTCTTAGTATGTATGGATGTCATATATAGTAGGTGCTATTAAAGGAACTCCTGCTAAAAGAAGATATACTAATCCAGTTATAAATGAATTTAATAGACGTCTTACAACTAATAAGTATGGACAAAAGGTTCTTACAATTAGTGAATTAAATGCTATTCTTTCTCAGGCTTATCCACATATATTCACGACTCAGAAATCTTTGCTAGAAGTGTTTTAGAAAAAAGCTGGAGAAGCCATTGAATATATATCAGAACTCAAGAATCTCAATGAGGAAGAAAAGGACTTTCTTGCTAAGTTAATAGAGGAGAGAACTAAATATTTGGCAAGACATACTGAGGATGATACAGATCAATGGGCTATGACTACTCTATTTAATGCTATTAATTCCTTATTAGAACCCAATGAAAATCCTCTAGCTTTAAGACCTGTTCATATGGACAAGAAAGCTCTTATTTTAGAGGATAGATATCCTACTTTAGAATCAGCTTATGGATTTGGATATGATACAGTTGCTTCTTTTACAAAGGAAGAAGATAGAAATGGATATCATATATACAGTCAAACCAAAGAAATTGGAGACAGAACTGTTACTTATTACTATGTAACTAAATATTTTATAAATGAGAAACTGCAAGCTAGGAGATTTGGAAGTATCGATGAGGCTTAGGAATGGATTGATAATCACTTTATATAGTAGAAGTTAAAAGAAAATGCCTTCAGCAATCTTAAATAGGAATATACAGATGGAAAAGTTGATCCTCGTCTTGGACGTTCTTTCTTAAGCGAGACATTTATTCCAGAAGGTACGATATTTTCTGCTTTGGATGTGCCCTTAGATCTACGTTCTCAAAGTATGTAGGAAGAAGAATTCTTCTTACTTAATAAATCTCTCCAAGATTTCTATGATTATATAGAAAGTCTTAATTTATTAAATACTACTAAATAGGCTATTTATGCAGATATAGATACTGCAGAAAAAGCTACTATATTTCTGAGTGAAATAAACAGAGTATTAAATACTACTGATGAAGCTGGAAATAAGATATATCCTAGAGAAGATCCTGCACCTCAAGAAGGAGAAAAACAAGTAACTACTGTTAATGATAAAATTAAAGCAGTTGTAAATGATATAAAAACTAAGCAACCTACATATTATTATGTAAGTACTTCTTATAAGGTAGATGAAGGTAAATATCGTATTCGTTTTATCGAAACTGATGAAACGGCAGTTACTGAGAAGAGACATAATAAAAGAACTCCAGTATTACAATTATTAAGTAGTATAGTAAGTACTATGAAGGAAAAATTTGGAGTTCCTGTCGAAATAGTTAATGAAGAGAAACTAACTGAAATGGGAATTGAGGATATCAATCTAGTTAAGGCATTTATTAAGGATGGAACAATCTATATAAATAGTGCTACAGCTAGAGCTTCAGATGCTTTTCACGAGTATGCTCACTTATTATTAGGAGTACTTAAATCTAATCCTGATTATAGACAAAATTATCTTGACTTTATAGAAAAGATTTTATCTACAGAAAATGGACAAAAAGCATATAATAGGAGGGTAAAGAGATATCCAAATGCTAATGCTATGGACTTAGCAGAAGAAACAGTGGCTGACTTATATGGATAGTATATGGAAGGTAACTTACCTTATGAACTAAGTTCTTTATTTGCTTAGAATGATGACCTTAAAAAGGTAACAGATACAATCTTTGACAAAAAAGACAAAGCTAAAAATGTCCTTGAATTTGATGGTTCTTTGGAAGGTATCTGGAAAAGATTTAATTCAGAAGTAGCTAAAACCCTAGGAGACAATATAAACTTTATAAGGGATGAGGCATTACAGGTACAAAGAAGAAAAGATACTTGGATAAGAGATCAAATTGAAAAGAAAAATATAATAGAAGATTGTGAATGAAAAATTGTACATATGATATAGTAGGTACCGATTAGACAGGTATAACCCTTAAATAGCTATTAGATTATGTCGATGACCAGTTTGCCAAAGTTATAAAAACTGATGAGCAAATGAAAATAAGTGATATTGTATACTCTAAAGATCCTTTAAAGGAATCTATAGTTAAAAGAATTGGAGAAGTCAAGCATGATTATATGATTACTGCAGCTCGTACAGTATCTACTTATGATGATGAACTTGGAGGAGATGGAAGTACTCTTTCTTATCAGGAATTTATTGAAGATCCAGCTTGTCTTATAGATGGAGAACCATTAGTAAGACCTTTTGATAGAGACCAATTCAGACAAAGTGAAATTGATAATTTAATAGAAAAGGGAGTTAAGAAAGAGAAAGCTATAGAAGAAGTAGATAAAGACTTAGCTAATATGGATTAGTTTAAAAAGGACTCTGTAACTTTACACAAAATAGTGGATGGTTATGGGGCAATATCTACCAAAGTTAATTCCTCTGACTATGTAGCAGCTATATAGGATACTGTTGAAGGTACTCCTTTTGAAGGAAGAACTGCTCTTCTTGAAGATTTAAAAGGTCAGATGGAAAACTTTGCTAGACAATATATTTATCATACTCAAGTAGGTCCAACTATTCTAAATAACGTAGGACTTAAAGCTAAAATAGAAGCACTTGGTAAAGAGTTAGTTGGTCATATAGACTATTTATCTGTAGACTCAAGTGGAACTTTACATATTTACAATTTTAAGGCTTCACAAAAATCTATGAACTACTGGTCTAAAGACAAATGGAAAAAGTACAATTATGGTATGGCATTCCTTAAATAGATGCTTGCTTATAATGGTATTCCAGTTAAGAACATAGAATTAAACATTGTCCCAGTTAATATGACCTATAAAGAGGGAGGAGAAATTGATAAGATAGTTGTTGGTGCTCCTTAGAATATCTCTGTAAACTATGGTGGTGGATATATGTTAGAATAGTATGATAAACATGCCCGTCACTTTATTAGAAGTAATGTAGAGATACCAAGAGTAACTATAGAAACTTTTGATAGAGCTGACGAGATTTTCCAACATATCTTCCCTATACTTAATATGCGTAGTGAAGGTACACATCGTTCAGCTGTAGAAATGATTAAACGTGCTCCAGAAGCTGGAGAAGCTGAACCTCTGGTAATTAGAGAAGTAAATGATGATAAAGGTCGTTGGGAAGTAATAATTGATGGTAAGTCTTATAGACCAAAGTCAAATAAAAATAAGAATGTCAATCAAGATATTCTTAATATTGTAGTAGAACATCTTGGAGAAATTCAAGATGAAACTCTACAAACAGTACACACTCTTAAAGAGGCTATTCGTAAAATGAATCAGATTGGAGAGCATGGAGTATTCGTTCCTGAATCTGATGTTATTGATAAACTAAAAGGACTTTCTCGTTCTAGAGGTTTTATTAAGAATATGCTTGATACATACTTTAATGATGTAGATTGGCAAGTAGACTCAAAAGGTAATCGTAAACCTGTTTATAAGTGGAAGTTACGTGATGAATTACTTGACTACAATGTTATCCTTATGTAGAATAATGATACTGGACAATTAGATATTATTTCTTTAACTTCTTTTGATTGTAATGCTGAAATACCTTTTGGTAAAGGAAGACATAGTATATTAGGTGCATTTAAAACAGATGTTCAAACTAATAATCTAAGAGGTGATTATGGTAATGCTGAAGCTATAAGAGCCATTGTATTACTTAATTAGATTCTTCCTACAATGGACTTAGAAGGAGTTCAATTAGGTAGAGTTAAAGTTCTTAGTCATAGTGGTACTGCCAGAAATTACTCTATAAGTACTATTACATAGAAATATCTTCCAGAAATTGTTTCTACTATTAATGACTAGGGAGAAATTGAGTTTGTTAATAACTTTAGAAGTTTAAAATCTGACCAATTTACAGATCCCTTAGAGTCTGTTCTTTATGAGTATAGTTTACTTATAGCATCTAAAAGTGATGCTGAAGTGATGAGATATTCTCCAGAGAAATTTTAGCAATTAGCTAGTCTTGTAGAAAACGGTGAAGCTTATACAAAGACTAAAATTCTTAAAGAACTGTTGGATTCTTTCTATAAGGAACTTCCTGATTGGACTTTTGAACAGATAGTAAGAAGTTCTGAAGGACATTTAGGTTCACATAGAGACCAACAAATGTGTCGTGTTTATAGAGCTCTTTCAGAAGCTTATCACCGTTATACTGGAGAAACTCTAAACTATGAGAGGGAATTAACTGACATTTATAGACATATGTCTACAACAAATCATATCCCTAATCAGAATATTCGTATTGTTACTGATAACTTAGCCCAAACTTATAATAGTATTGCTACTGAAGTAGAACGTTATCATGCTAAGAATATGAGAGGATTTATTAAGGAATTCCTTGATGCTAAGGGTTATGGATTAGTTCGTAATGCTACTCTAGGAGATATGAACTCTTTGTTTACAAAGATGTTTGAAGTGGATGAATAGGGCAGAAGAACTATGAAATTTAAGAATCCTTGGACAGACGGAAGTCTTGATCCCGCTGAGGCTAAATTCTTAAAACAAGCACTTTACTAGTTCTATTTAATAAGGAATAGAGGCAACGCCCTAAACTTTAAAGGTTATGATGATCCAGAAATTCCTAAGTTTATAGCATCTAGAGCGGGTGGTCATAAATATTTATGGTGTCCACTTATGAGAGCTTCTTCTTCTACAAGAGTAATGTAGAACTTAGAAACTTCTACTTGGAAGGGAAGAGCTCAACGTATGTGGAAAATAATGTGGAATCCTAAACAATATTATGACGAACAAATTGAAAACATAACCGAACAGGAAAGAGAACTTATAAAGAAAGGCCTTAATGCTGATAAAGAAAAGCTCGGACATGTATTTAATATGTTCTAGATAGGTGATGAATCTGATAGAGCAGGAACTCGTCAAGAATTTATTGATGCTTAGGGTATTGATTTCTTTGAGACTAATATCGAGAATATTCTTATTGAATATCTATCTAAATCCATAGAATGTGAAAAACTTAAAGACTTTATGATAGGTACTCGTTCATTACTTTTCCAACTTACCTTAATGGGTGAAGAGTCTGGTAATACAGAAGTAATGAAGAGAGAAATTCAATATATTAGAGACTTCTTAAAGGTTAATGTATTTAATACTACTATTAAGAGTGAGACAGGTGCTGTACTTACTGGAGCTTTAGCAGGCGTAAGAAGTAAAGTAACTCTTATGAACCTTGGAGGTAATATGATATCATTCTTCCGTGATGTTTTCCAAGGCTTTGAAGAAAACTTTGCTAGAACAGTAACTAAACTTAACACTGATATAGATGCTAAGACTCTTAGTTAGGCTTATGCTTATGTAGTTACACACGGTATGACTAATACAATGAATATTAGTATGCTTAGTGCCCTTCAAGCTAGATATCGTCTATCTAATATAGACCTTGCTAGTATGGAATCTCTAAAGATAGGAAGAGGCGGTGTGACTAACTACAAAAACTGGGCATATTCTACTCTTAGACGTCCTGACTTTTTAAACCGTATGACTCTATTTGTAGCACGTTGTATGAAAGATGGATGTTGGGAAGGATGGGAACTTAATGATGATATCCTCACCTATAATTGGAAGAAGGATAAGAGGTTTAAGGCCTTAGTAGATGGAACTTCAAAGGATTCTGCTGAATATAAATAGGCTAAAGCCCTTTATATGTCTAAGGCTCGTGAATGGAATGCAGAGCATCCTGAGGAACAAATTGATTTGAATCCAGAAACTGCAGAGACTTTCCTACCTGCACCTTATTCTGATAGAGAAATCTTAGCTATTAAAGAGGTATCTGATAATATATATGGTGCGTATGATAAATCGCTAAAGTCAATGGGAGAGCACACAACTCTTATGTGGTTCTTTGGTATGTATACAACTTGGATGAATGGTATTTGGAATAACTACTTTATGAAGCCAGGTAAGTACACTGCTAATCGTTCTAATCTACAATAGAAAGTAGATGAAGCTGGTAACCCATTATTCTTAGATGAAGATGGAGGTATTACTTCTGTAGATACAGGTATGCCTTTATATGAGAATGTTCCAACTATAGTTCAAGGTATTGCTTATACTATTAGAGATTTATATTATATCTCAAGAGATGGAGGATTACAAGCTATGAAGGACTACATACAAGCTAATCCAACTGTAAGAGCAAGTCTTGCTAAGTTACTTAGTGATATGTTAATTACGTTGTTATTGTTTACTACCTTTAAATTTGTTCTTGACCCTGCTTATTCTGATTATAAGAAAGAGATGAAGAATAATCCTGTTTTTGCTAATTTAGCTGCAGAAATATTCTATAAAGCAGGTTCTCGTTCATATGATTCATTTAGAGGTCCACTTAACTTTAAAGATTGGTTAGGAGATAATACAGCTTCTCCAATGTATGAAGTTAATATGAAAGTAGCACAAGACGCTTTAAAAGTAGCTATGGGTAAGAAGACTTTACCAGATGCATTTATGGGTAATTTCGCAGTTGCCCGTGCTGGAAAGGATACTTATAGTGCTTGGAAGAAAGCCCAATAGTAAAAAAAAAAAGAGGGGAGCCCGATTACCGAGCTCCCCTATACTTTTTATAAACTGTTGTGTACATGAAATTTTACTACATTAAATAAATCTTCAAGTGTACCTACATTATCAATTACAATATCCCATCCCTTATAATCGTCTAGAGCCGTCTCACTTATGTGATTACCTGCTCCAGCACCTGGACGTTCTATCCTAATTAGCTTTCCACCTCTTTCTTTGATAGCCTCAGCTTCATTTGGAAATCTAACATCAGCTATAATAACATTACCATTATGGTAAGTATTAAACAGTGCCTTTATCCAGAAATCTGGATCTATCTCTTTTCTAACTGCAGTACCTAACTTCTGTAGAAATTCTCTTACAGTCATTCCTAACCAATCCATATATTGTTGTTTAACCTCTTGACTATTAAAGTCATCAAAAGGCATATCCAACATTTCTTGAGATACTTCCTTTAGTAAGTCTGCATAGTGAACAATAAAATGATCCCATTCAAAGACTATATCAGAGTTCCAATACATATTCCAAGTTATATTTGGATTAGAAAGTAAAGTTTGCAGCATCATAGCAGTGGTATCTTTACCTGCTTGAGCTTTACCTGCTATACCTATAATCATACAAAAATACGACTTTTAACTACATTAGCTAAAGCAGCTCCATCTACATTAGAATAACTCTCTTTGAACATCTTAATAATCTTACCCATATCTTTCTTGGTAGGCATACCATCGAAATTCTTAGAAATAATATAATCAACATGAGTTTCTATCTCCTGTACAGACATCATTTCAGGAAGAAGCTTTTTGAGCTCATTAGCGTATGCTGTATACTCATTACATATTTCTTCCCTTCCATTTATATGGTACATCTGTGCTTGATCTGTATAATGCCCAACAAGTTTCTTCAGTACGGCGATCTCTGTATTAGAGTTGATGTCTTCACCCTTAGTTTTTCTAAGGACAAATTCCTGTTTAACTTGTTTATAAGCTTCTAACTTAATTGGATTTTGCTCTTTACGAGCTTCAGCTATTAGTTCGTCAATATTAATCATAAATTTCAAATGTCCCTAAGATTTTTTCTTTAAGTATCTTTTTAACTTGAGGATTATTCTTCAACCATGTAGGATGTGAAAGCATAAAGAAATCTCCTATTGTAAGTTGAGAATAAGAAGTAAGAGGTTCTACATAATCATAAAATAAGTCTATTATAGTTTTCTCATGATTAAATGCCCATTTATAATTATGAACGTTATCAATAGAAATCCATTTTACATCCTCTACTTCGTTCTCTTCTCCTCCTTCAGATTTCTTCTGTGGGCCTGCTTCATGTTCAAAGAGTATAGCAATGTGCCTTAAAGTAACATTACCATTATTTGAAGTCTCTGGATCTGTCTGTGTATAAACTTGCAAGAATTTTTCTGGTTTTATCTCATATCCAGTTTCCTCAAAAACTTCCCTTGAACATCCTTGTTCAGCACTCTCATCGGCCTCTAGAAAGCCACACACTGCGTTCCAACACCCTTGGTAGTCTGGTGTACCAGAACCACGCTTATTGGCTAGAACTGACCAAATACCATCAATTCTTCTAAACACAAAAGCAGCAACAGCACAGTATCTTCCACTCCACAAAGTTGTACCCGCATGTTCTCCTTCAGTTATTTTGTAACTCCAATTCTTATTCATGTTCATTAAAATAATAAAATACTTCGTCTCTAATAACTTGGGGTATAAATGAACCAAATAAAGTTGGGCATTGCCTATATAAGCTAGAAGATAAATCACCTTTCGGTCTATCTACAACTAGAAGATCCCAATCCTTTAGAATTTGTCCACCATTCATCCAATCTTTTATTTCTTCTACTAAATCCTCTCCTATAAGAAGATAAGTCTCATCATTACAATATTTTGTCCTTAGAGCATGTAACGTAGCATAAGAATAGAAAGGAGGAATCATTAATTCCTCGATTCTATCCACTTCTACGTATTCTCCAAACTGCTTTGAAATTCTTTCCATCCAACTACATCTAATGTCAAATGGTGCAGGCTTCTCTTTTTTAGTTGGATTATGCATAGCTGGAACTATAACAACTTTATCCATTTCGAATCTTTGAAGTGCATCATTTATGACAGTAAGATGTCCATAATGGGGAGGATTAAATGAACCAAGATAAAATGCTACTTTCATTCTACTCTTTTAGTAATTGTAATAGGTAATTTATCTTTATAAGCATTAGCTATTGTTCTATCTTCTACTCTTTTGACTAAATCAAGTCCACAAATATCTATAGCTTTTCTATATTTAAATCTATCGTCAAGAGAATCAAGAATTAAATCTACATCTCCATAAGTAGCACCTGGAGCTATTTGATCCATATCAGTACCTCCACAATTACCATCAGTTGGGGCTAATGCTATAGATTCTTTTATTGTTTTTTCTGCCTTCGGCATATAAGATGCAAGAACTTCTGCGAGCTCCCATATTTCATGTTTATAAAGAAATCTAATACCTACATTATAATCACCAACATCACCATGTATAGTATAGAATCCAAGAGCATGTTCTGTAGCATTGTCTGTATCTATAACCATTCCCTTATAAAGAGAAGCTAATTGATAAAGATACATCATACGTATGCGAGCCATTATATTTCCATCAGAAATTACAGTAGCTTTTGATTCTTCTTCTTCTTTATAGAATGAATCTCTAAAGAATTTATAAGAATTGTATAAGTTTACTTCTGCAAAATCATCACATAGAATTTGACCAAGTTTCTTGGCTATCGAAGTATCAGTTCCTTCATTTTTTATTGGGAGACTTCTTCCTATAAATGTAACGTCAGGCATATCTTTAGTGGCTAGGTAACATATAACTGCAGAGACAGTACTATCTATACCTCCGCTAAGTCCTAATACTATACTTTTTAAATGGCAGTCTTGTATATACTTTTGCAAGTCTGCAACTGATTTATTTATCCATTTGTCCCACATATTCTTCTTTTGTTAAAACAGTGTTATGTAAATGTTCTATATTAACTAACCAAATACGATTATTCTCATCCTTGGTTATAATCCAATCTCCTTCTTTATCTCTTAGATATATCCTTTTATGATAAATATTATCAGGAGGATAATAACAATAAAGTTCTTGCCCAGGCGTTAGTTGCTCTCTAGGCTTAGGTGGAAACAAAGGAAGTTTCTCCTTCGTCTCCACCGTCTTAGTAACCTTTTTAGTTTTACGCGGCATTTTCTAATACACAATCAAGTATTTGTTGTTGTACTGGATCTCCTAATCTCTTACCTGCATCATCAGAACGTTTAATACAAGCTAACTTTGGAGCATTCCTATGAAGCTGGACTTCAATAAGCTTCATTACCTCATTAAGAGGAGGTACTCCACAGTCATTAGTAAGATTAGTACCAATGCCAGCTACAACATTTATTCTACCTAAGAAGTAATCTCTAATTTCCTTAAATTTCGGGAAAGTAAGAGCATTACTCATAACAAGAGTCTTACTAAGAGGATTAATATTCATAGACTTATAATGTTCTATAAATAAATCTCCTAATTCCTTTTCATCACCTGAGTCTATACGTGGACCATCAAATAGTTTACTATACTTACGAGAAAACTGACTTATAAAGAACTTAGTAGTATAGGTATCAACAAGAACTGTTCCTAGGTCACCGTCATAACAGCGTACCCAGTCTCGCATTGCAAGTTCATTTGCTTGTTGATAACCCCAAATTGCTCCATGGAACATTACCCACTCATGTGGAAAAGTACCACAAGGCATCATGTTATATTTAAGAGCAAAATAAACATTAGATGTACCTACACAAGTTTTTGAATTTTCCTTTAAGTATTTAACTACTAAGTCATGTATGTTAGAGGAATATCTTCTACGAGTGCCAAACTCAGAAAAGATAAGATTTTCTCTATTAGCAAATTCTATCTTTTCTGCAAGATTCTTATACATCAGGTCAATGTCAGCCTGTATACCAAAGAACTTATAGTAACATTCTGAAACAGTATAGAGAATAGGAACTTCATAAAGTGTCACTTTATAAAGGTAATCAGTTACTCTAATATGTAAATGTCCATCTTCATCAAGCCATACCTTTATAAGATTTGGATTAAACTGGAAGCTTCTAAGCCACTCCCAATAATTTACTGGAATAAATCTTGATAACCAAGAATTAGAGATTACCTTATAGAATTCATCCATAGTAAGAGAAACATCACCTAACTTAAATATCTCTAATTCTAGATACTCTAAGAAAGATTCATCATAGACAGTATTGTTTCTGTCTACGTATTCAAAAGTTCCAAGGGCACTTGGATACAGTTTCTGATAAGCATACGATGTAGTAAACTTATATAAATCAGTGTCTAAAATACTTAAAATCATAGTGGTAAATTATACTTTTTACTAAATTTAGATAAAATTACATATAAGTCTTGAGGTAGTCTACTTTTAGCTTCTTCTGCTATTTCTTCAGGGATTCCCCAGTAAGCAGCAGCAATACTTCCAGCCATTGCAGCTTGAGTATCGGTATCTCCTCTTAGAAGGATTGCTTTACGAACAGTCTCTTCATAAGAGTCACTATTTAAGAAGCAACAAATAGCTTCTGGAACAGACTCTTGGCAACTTACATGGAACTTATAACCAGCGTTCATAATTTGCTGTGGAGTTCTATTTAAATCATAATTATGGATATGATCACGTAGTCCAATTTTCATTGCACTCTTATTCCAATTATTCCATGCTGCCCATACACAGAATGCAATAGCTTGAGCACCTTTAATACCCTCAGGATGATTATGACTAACGTTAGCAGTAAGACCAGCAAGAGTAAGTATATTTTCCTCTTTATCAGAGACTACTCCTACAGGACTAACTCTCATAGCAGAGCCATTACCCCAAGAGTTATAAGGTTTAGGATTATCGGTATCTAACCATTGCCCAAAACTACTGCCATATCCTCTATCTCGATACTTACGTCCCAGTTCTTGCATACATTTAATAAGGACTTCGTAATCAAAATCCTCACTTTCTAGTAACCATTTAGCTACTGCAAGAGTCATTACTGAATCATCAGAGAAGGTAGAACGATCTCCCCATAAAGGAAAATCTGGAGAAACACTTACTCCATACCTAAGACACTCGTAGGGAACACCTATCATGTCCCCTGCGATTGCACCTAAAACTGGATTTTTAATCATACTTCGATAATAGTTATATTATTTAAATCTGCTAATTTTCTAAAATTCTCATCACTAAGAGAAGCTGTCATATTATCAATAATGACTGGGTTAATATCTTTAAGAGCTATAGCAGTTTGCATTACACAAATATCTCCAGCTAAACCACAAATTTGTATAATCTCGTCTTCATGAAACTGTATGTAAGGAGTTTCTTTGTCTGTAGTAGTATATTCTTTCCAATGTGAATATCCTTCAGTTCTGTGATCAAAAGCACTAAATGCTTCAAGATATTGACCTTTCTGAAGTGGAAACCATAATATATTATTCTTGTATATAGCATCTAGTATAGGCTGATAAATATCTGCGCCGTGAGTTCCTTCTACACAATGTTCAGGAAAATCTCCACCTTGTTCTTTAAATGAACAATGCTTACCACAATGATAGTCTTGTGTAGTAATAACCATAGAGATTTCTCCAGAGTTAAGATAATCTACGATATTGTCCAGTGCTTGTTTTCCACCTTTTACTGGAAGCTTACCACCCTCAATAAAGTCAAACTGACCATCAACGATAATTAAAGTTTTATTCATAAAACGAAATATATAAGTATAGCCATTACAGCTCCTAAAATAAATTCTATTACATAATTAAAATCTTCATTAATTATAGCAAGTATTATAGCAGCTACTATTACTGCAGCAATCAACCAATTAATTAGGATTGTCATACATATTTACTTTATTATCTACTTGGTATTTTAACTTTTTTATTACTTCCTCATAACTTATAGGAGTAAAATTATTCCAATCTACTCCTACATCATATTGAGTAGGAGTTAATATTCTTTTAGCCTTTGCAGCATCTATACCTTCAAATAAATAAGGACTACTATGGATATGTCCAAACAACTGGTAAGTATGAGAGTGATGCCCAGGATAACATAGATAAGGATAATGATTTAAATAAAAATTGTCAGGACCAATAACTATATGCTGTTGATAACTAACACTTTCAAACAAATTCATATATCCTTGTCTAAGATTCTTTTCATCATGATTACCTAATATAAGGTGAATACGCCCATTTAAACAACTAAGAATATGATGCCATTCTGCAGAACCTGCAAAACAAAAGTCTCCAAGATGATATACTATATCAGTAGGACCTACTGTCTTATTCCAATTATCTATAAGAACTTGATTCATTTCTTCTACAGTATCAAATGGACGTCCACAAAATGTGATTATATTTTTATGGCAAAAATGAGAATCTGATGTAAAGAATATAGGAGTATCTACACTATATTTAGTAATTATTTCCATCCTTTTGTATGTTTTTCATCAAGAACATACTTACCATTAAATCTATTCTCATAACATTCACACTGCTTATATTTTAGTCCAGAATTACAGAATGGGCATATCTCATTACGTTGTACTTTTTTGTGTCTATGCACCCAAGGTGTGTGCATTTTCATCCACATTCTTCCAAAATCTTCATTTTCTAAAATTCCTTTAATACCTTCAAGTTTTTCATTTTTTTCCATATTTACCAAGATTCATAATCAGTAATATCCTTTTCTACTTCTCCACCTTTTATCTTTATACATACTCCTATTGGTCCTGGAGTAAATATATAAGTATAAAATTTAGATGGATGTTCTATCATAAATTTTCTAGCTTCTTTTACTGAATAATCAGTAAGCCAAAAGGTTGTATTTTTATGAGGAATAATATAATTATCCCTAACATCAACCCATCGATGATTTCTCCACCATCTTTTAATCGAATTCATCAAGTATCTCTCCTAAAATTTCGCCTATTACTTCAAAAAAGGCTCCTATCTTAGATAGGAAACCTTTCTTATTCTGTGAGCTTTTGGACATTAGTTATAAATTTAGTATTACGATTAATGCTATTATTAATATCATTTATATCAGCATTAAGTTCAGCAATCTTAGCTTCTTTCTTATAGATGTCAGCACGCATTTCCTCGTTAAGTTTGGTAGCTTTATCTATAATCTTAGTAAATGCTGACATAGATCTAGCAATACGGTGATTATAATCACCAAAGATGAGTTTAAGAATAAATTTAAGCATAAAGTTTTTATTAATTTAAATAACCTGCATTGCGGAATTTTTCTTCTAACTGAGTAGCAAGATGTCTAGCATCAGGATGTGCAGATGTAGCACATCTTAGTTTAAAGAATCCCTTCCATTGTTCTATAGTACCAGTCATAATTAACTCAGTCTTTAAACAGTTAGGAAGTATCTGTCTTGCCTGCTGTGGAACTAATTTAGTTCCATCATCCAGAGTAATCATATCTAAATAACACCTCTCTATATTAGATAATGTGTCCACATACTGTGCAACAGTTCTATCATAAACACACAGCATATCCATTAATGCTTTTCCTTGATATTTTCTAAGGCTTTCTCTACTTTCATATGTAAGAGGATCTACGGTTGAGGCTATATCTTCCTGAATATCATGTATCCATCTAGGAATAATAAATGTTATTTCTCCTCCAAATTTGTCTTTACTATAGTTACAGTATCTTGTACTTTCTTGTAAAAAACTGAAAACTCTATGCCTTACAAATTCATGGCTTACTCCTCTGTCACATGTGAATTTCACAGTAATTCTTCTCTTGAAGATTTCATTTTCAAAGTCCTCCGCAGTTGGTTCCACCATTCCATCTAATAGAGATTCATAGCCATGTTCTACAAGTACTCTATAATTAGTAGTTAGATGAATATAGTCATTAATTACTTCTGAATATCCAAACCATTGATATGGACAATCCATGAAGTTAAAATCATGATCATCTACAATTTCATTCCAAACTTCACGTGGAATAGCAAGATAACAAGTACCATGCTCTAGTGCAGCACCGTGTTCTTTTTGCTTAAGCATCTTCACAAACTTCTTTGCTGAATCTTCTGTTATACGATCTTCTGATTTATATGCTGTACGTCCAGCTAATTCTATCATCTTCATCATTCCATTAATTCCAGGTTCTTGCTGGATAATTTCAACAGAGGGTTCAATAAATTTCATTTACAATAAAGTCTATCAAGTCTATCAATAGAATGATAATCCTGAAATACTTGTTCTTCTGCTTGTGACCATGTAGCAGCAGTTACAAATATAGTATCTCCATCTTCATCACCGCATTGATAAAGTCTAAAATAGTAAGTTTTCATATAGTACTTATATTATCTATAGTCCAATCATTTCTAGTTATATAATCTAAGATTGTATTATTTAAATGAAATGCTAAATCTTCATCAGAAAGATCAAAATCTCTACTAATTATAATTTGAACTGTCATTTCTTTTTAATTTCAAATTTAACTTGTATTGGAGAATCTTTCCATTGTTGTTGTTCTATAAATGCAGGAAGATTGTTAAAAGGAAAGACTGCTCCACTTAATAAAGCAGCCATTCCTTCTGAGTACCATTCCTTGTTGTTTCTTTCTGGCTTTTTCTCATATAACCATTTAGATCCATCTTTATTAGTAACTATCCACATATTTTACCAAGGATTGTTAAGTCTTCTAAAGTCTTCGCCTTCAGGAACTGGACAATTCTCTTTCCATTCCATTTGTCTTATTTTAAAATATCTAGCTATATCATCCCATTTATATTTAGATAATGCTAATTCGCTATTTATAAACTCTTTAGCTTCTGGGAATAAGTTTAACCACAAAGATTTATTATAACTACATAAAGCTTGTAATACAGAGTCATATCCAGTTTCAGAATTATTTAGAACGTGAATAAGCTGCACTAATTCTTTAGCATTTTCCTTTGTATGTACAGTATACGTAATTCCATCTATATAAGGAAATAAATCATTCCATATAAAAGGTTTACATATAGAAGTATACAAATAAATCTTTGAAGAAATTCCCATATAGTCAGTTATAGTCTTTACATTACGTATGAGATTAATTACTTCTAATGGAAATTGTAAAGGTTCTCCACCCGTAAGGATGAATTCATCATAGTCCCATCTATCTATAACAGGAACATCTTTAAACAAATCAAATTGTTTGTTACAACACAGTGGACAATTATTTGGGCACTTAGTTGTTAGTAATAATCTACATCTTTTATTCATAATTTTAAGAATTAGAACCTAAAATAGCTCCTATAAAGAAGCCAATTATACATAAAGTTATTATATTCATATTAATGAATCCAATGATCACCACACTCAGGTACTGCTGGTATGGGTAATTTCTTACAGAACTTAGCAGAAGATTCTTCCATAAAATTCTTAAGAATGTTAGCTACTTCAGGCATAGTTTCAGGATATTCAATTACAGCTTCATCATGAACTAAATCACAAATCTTTATAATATTAAAATACCCATTTTCTATAATCCATTTAAAGAAATTAGCCATAGCATCTTTTAAAATTATGATACCACTACCTTGAGTAGGAGAATTAAGAGCTAGTCTAGACCATTTAGAAGAAGTTTTACGAAGCTCGGAAGCTTTATGATATTCATAAGTTTTACAGAATTCTTTATAAGGCAAGGTATCATGTAGATAATCATACTTTGTCCAGAATTCTTCATCATCCATTGCTTCTCTCCATTCTTTCCAGTCTGGCATATAAGTTCTATGTCCAGTATATTTACATATAAGTACATATCCTGTTTGACATACTTTCTTAAAACCTATTTCTTTAAAACGTGCAATACCAGCGAAACCTTCATTATATGCCTTAGCAATCGTTTCTGCTTCTTCTTTAGTACAAGCAAGAGCATTTTGTATTGCTTTAGCACTTCCTCCAAATTGCTGACTAAACTCTACAGGCTTAGCTCTACTTCTAAGGTCAGGTCTTTTTTCTTTAATATCTTTAACTTCTATTCCAGCTAGTTCTATAGGAAAACAATGCTTAGCAGTAAGGGAATGAATATCTCCAGTGCCATATAAATATTCATCAATCATTGATTGCTCATTATAAATATCAGCACCAAGTCTACTCTCTAGAGCAGAATAATCACAACTACACATTAAATTTCCTTTCTCTGGAACAAATGCACCTCTAGTGTCGTGGTCAGCAGGAAGATTCTGTAATTGCGGATATCCACATTTTCTAAGTTTAGTAGGAAGTTTAGCTAATTCTGCATGTTTAAGTTTAGCAAGGTCTTCATTATTTTGCTTACTTCCACAAGCCATTCTACCTGATGAGGCTCCAAGCTGTTTAAAGTTAGTATGTATTCTTCCAGTATTTGGGTTTATAGCATTCAGATAAGTTTGACCATAAGTACTACACACTTTAGATGCTTCTTTATAATCAAAATACAATTTTAGAAATTCATCATTAATTCCTTTTTGTACTTTGAGGGCCTTTTCCACTACAGAGTCTTTATCTTCTCCTGTAGTCTTATCTTCTACTTTAGTATTGAATCCTAATAACTGACAGAAATAAATAACTTGATCAGAACTATCCCAATTAAGTACACATTGAGGTTCTGTGCAAAATCCACTCCACAAATCCCCCTGTAAATCTACTTTTATAAAGGGGATTATCTTTCCACTTTTATTTGTAATATAGAATGGAATAGAAAAATCCTGGAATAGGTCATCTATATTTCCTTCTTTCTTATATGGACGAGACATAGGTTTAGCAGACGGAGGAGGTTCTTGTATATGAGAACTATTAAAAGAAGATATTACATATGGAACTCCTACAGTATTATCTTTACCATTTCTATCTTGATACCATTTAATAAGGAATTGATTTAATTTTTCAAGTCTTTCTTTTCTATTATTTTCATCTTTAGTCATTTTAGCTTTCCATTTATTTATATCTAATTTGATTCCACACCACTCTAGATATGCAATAACTGGAACGAAGTTCATTTCGATTTGCAATGCTCTCATACATTTACGTTTCTTACAAATCTCAATTTGCTTTTTAGCTATATCTGTTAAGTCTACAACATCATTAGCAGCATACTCTATGACATCATCATCTAGACCTTTATATTGAATTTGTCCTCTAATAGTTTTATCAATGTACTTACCAAGATAACGCATAGCAATCTCATTAAGAGCATAAGATATTCCTCCTGGCTTACCAGCGGGAGGAAATCCTAAATATATAAGCTGTTCAGCTATCATAGTATCATAAACCTTTAATGGGACTATTTCATAATTATAAAGCCATTGTAAATCAAACTTTAAATTCTGTCCTATAATAAGTTTACTTTCAAGTACATCTTTATAAAGACGTATATCAACAGTAGTCCAATCTACTACAAACTGTATACTTTTATCTGGAGCACCAAATTGGGCGGATAAAGGTTTCCCTACATGAGGGTCTTTTCCTAAAGTTTCAGAGTCAAATTGTATACTAGTCCAACTCTCTATAATTTCAAGAGATTCTTTAATTGTGACTCTTGGAAACTTAGAAAAGAAAGATGTTTGATTAGTTACTACATATATCACACTTATACACTTTTAGTTTTGGAGGCCATAATTCTCCTATACATCCTTTATTACAGCCAAGTCCTATCCACTTTATCTCTGGAAAGAAGTTGAAGAAGTAAATACAAGTACCTATAGCAAAATTAGGAATTTCATAATCATTTATATATAACATTAAATGATCATCCATTATATAGCCTCTTATAGTATTTAACCAATATATCTTTTGATTAGATAATATTTCAGCAAAGTTCTTATCTTTAAGATTCTGATTACTTACTATTGTAGCAAGTCCAGAATCTGGATCTACAAATACTGGTTTTCTTTTTTGTAAAAATTCTTGTTCAGTCATAATTACATTCAGGTTCATGTGGATCTACTCTACAATCTCTATCCGAACAATAGTGATAGGGAACTCCTTTACCATCTTTTTCAAGTCTGTGATAACCACACCCAAAACAATTACTCATCTTCATAGCACCAATTCACCGCTTCTAAACAGGTCTTCTTGGAGTTGATATCCAAGTAAGAACCATATTTGATTCTCTATTCTTTTTAGACAAATCTCTTTGCCTATATCTTCATTATAGTTTGCAGGATCAACACAAGTAGTAGACTCTCTAAGAGTAAAGCCATTCTTCATACGTACTGTTACATACGTACAGGGCTTACCAAAATCATCAAGAGTTCTAACTATTACGTCTTGCATATTCTCCTTTACTTGTTCAATAGTTACTGTATTCTTTACCATATTGTAAACCAATTACCAGCATAAGAAAAGCTGTACCTACCATTAGTATTATCTATCCTTATATTAGAATCTAATAAATCTTTTAATAGATGACTTAGTAATGAAGGATCAATAGGGCCAAACATAATTGTATTACCTGTAGGTCCAGCACATATTGGAAGGACATTCTCTACTATTTTCTTAAAATTTTCCATCATTTGGTTGTAGACAAGTTAAACCCATATCTCTGTACATCTTAACCACTTTAGTAGAATCATCAAGTACAAAGTCTACATAATACTTACCTTTTATATGCTCTTCAAAGAGTTCCTTCTTAGAAGCATCACCTCTCTTGCGAGAACCTATTGGTCTAAGAATTAAAGCATCTAAATGTATACCCTGATTCTCGCATTGTTTAATTGTACAAGCTCGTATTTGGGGTTTATCTTCTCTTCCACTAAGACCAATAACCAAATTGCCAGTATTTTGGTAAGCCTTAACCAAAGTAATAGTCGATAATATAGGTTCATCCTTTAAAATGTCGGTTGGTTCCAAGTCATCACCATAGAAAGGACGACCACTAGTGTTCAAAAATAGAGTGGCATCCATATCTACAAGAATACAATGAGGAAGATTAGGATTCTGTTTCATTTCCTTCTCCTTCATTTTCTTAATGCTTTCACTTATTATATAGTTCCTATAAGTATTCCATGTTCGTTTAATGACCATTTCACCAATGGGATTGGGTCTATTCTTATCTCTTCTAATACATTCTTCGACTGGAGTGTCAAACAGTATGCGTTCAATTTCATAATTATACTCTTTCGCCCATTCCTCATAATATGCAATGGTTTTTGGATTGAGATTCATGTTGTCAATAACAATATCATAATTAGAAAGAACTGCTTTCTTTAGAAAAGCTTCTTCTAAAACTTTAAGCATTTTCTCTCTATTAGGAACCCAATACTCTCCCATCATATTACGAAGATCATCATAATTTAGTCTTACTCTATGTTCTGGGTCTTCCTTAGCCCAGGCTTTGGCCCAGGTAGATTTACCTGAGCCTTGAATGCCTTGACATAATACTAACTTACTCATTATCCAAACTCTATATATTCTATAAAACTATCCCAATTAAGACCATCTCCAAAACCTATTGAGAGTAACCCCAAATCACTAAGAACTTTATATTGGTCTTCTGTTATTTCTTTAGCTTTAGAAAGAGCTTCCAATAATTCTAAAGAACTAACTTCTATACATTCATTGGTTCCGAAATAAAATTCCTCGTACTCCCAATTTGTTTTAGAAATTAAATCTTTAGTTTCTTTTAGTGTATCTTCAGTCATTACTTGATGAAAATATACGTCAAATTCATCACCATAATTGTCATTATATTGTACTAAGTAGTATTTCATATTAGTCAATCTTTATACCAGTGTCTTTAGAATACTCAGCATTTAAACTAGAAATATTACTATTTAAGCACATATCCATTGTTGCTGCCTTGAGAGAAGCATCGCCTATTGTGTTACGGTAGCAAGAAACTACAGTATTAATAGCGGCATAAGACTTTCCTAACTTACCACGTGTTGTAGCAAATTTACGTCCAATACCAATATTATCAGCATCATTAGTATTAGAAATATCAGTACCTATATAAAGGAATGTCCAATTATACTTGTCTTCCTGGTGTTTAATCATTTCTCTAACTTTGGATGGCTGGTATTTACGAGAAGAATTTTCCTCACCATCAGTCATAATAACAATAAGATTTTTCTCGGGACGTTCCTCTTCAGGCATAGCAGCAAGTCTTTCACCTATTTCATCTATAGCCTTACCTATTCCATCATACATTGCTGTACATCCAGATGGATTATATGCTAATTCTGGATAAACATTTTTAATATCTTCCATTATAAAGTCAGCTTCCTTAGGAACAGTGGCAAATCTGAATATAGAGATAGCACAGGTTCCTTCTTCATTAGCTCTTTGTTCTTCTATAATTTTAGCAAAACCTCCTTTTACATCATTAACAGAGGTCCACATTGATGAACTTTCATCAATAATAAAACAAACATGAATAAAATTACTTTTCATTTCTTTCGTCGTAAACAATTTCCAAACAATTAACATCTCCTCCTGGAGCATTCATTTCTATCTCTTCATCAGTTGCTTCTTCTGCATAAATATTACAATCACATCTCCAATTTTCCCAGGCTTGATCCCATGCCTCATCCATTTCTTCTTCAGAATCGAACTCCTCATCATCTATATGTAAAAGATAAGAATAATTGTCCCATAAATCTTGGATTATTTCATCTTCCACTTCAGACTGTTCCAATGGATCTTCCTTAGAATAGGCAATGTAATGTGTTTCTGTTCCACAGAATGGAGCCTCAGCAGTTATTAACCATTGTTTTATCATATACTTCAAATTTCATTTAAGGTATATTCTTACATTATCCTTTATAATATCTAAAGCCTTTTCCTTTATTTGTCTTACTCTTTCACTGGTAATTCCAAATTTATCACTTATCTCAGTAAGAGTTAATTCTCTAGTTCCAAGCCCAAAATACATTCTTATTATGTCATGAGAACGTGGCCCAAGTACAGATAAAACTTTAGCAATATCTGAATCCTTAGATTCTTTCATAAGTTCAGCATCAGCCTTTGGACTATTTTGATTTGGAATTATATCTATATAAGTACCTTCCTCTTCATCTTTAAATGGAGAATCTACTGATATAAGTTTAGCAGATATATTTAATATAGAATATATCTTATCAGAAGGAATTCCAGTTATCTCTTCTAATTCTTTGAGAGAAGGATCTCTCTCATTCTTACCTGCAAATTCTGCTGTAGCTCTACGTATTTTATTTAGTAGAGTTACCTGATTAAGAGGAAGTCTGATAGTTCTAGACTTATCAGATAGAGCTTGTAGAATAGATTGCCTAATCCACCAAACAGCATAAGAAATAAATTTAAAACCTCTATCAGGGTCGAATTTTTCTGCAGCTTTAATAAGACCCAAATTACCTTCAGCAATTAAATCTTCTAAATCAAGACCCTGTCCTTGATATTGTTTAGCTACAGAAACTACAAAGCGAGTATTAGCGGAGATAAGGCGGGACATTGCCCCCTTATCTCCAGCTTTTGCTTTTATTGCTACTTCTTTTTCCTCTTCAGGTGTAAGCATTTTAATATGACTAATATCCTTAAGATAAAGATTTACAGAATCCCTATCTCTATTAGTTATACTTTGTTTTATAGTAAATGCTTTCAAGAATTGTAGTTTTTAATTAACTTATTGTTATCATCTGATAAATATTCTCCTAAGCATATACCAGCAGCTATGCCGTAAACACAAAAAGCAATTGTCCAAAACATTATGATTGGTCTTCAATATTACTTTCTCCTGCAAGGGCTTCATCTTGCTCCAATCCTAAGAACTTGAAACACTTTAATTTAAAGGCTTCACTCTTCATATTCTCTATCTTAATAACAAGACCTTCATGTGGAACTTTGTTATTACACTCTGGAGAATTCTGTTCCATATTAAAGGATTTATCATTCGCTAGTGCTTGTAAGAAATTTTCACTCCAGCGTTCATCTACTTCTAGTTCTGGATATAAGCCAAAAGCATACCCATAGTAATATTCTATTGCACAAAGTAAGTTTCTTTGTTTACACCAAGTCTGTACTTCATGAGCCGAAAACTCATGTACTTGACCATCCACATTAGTAAGAGTTATACGATAAACAAGTACCTTAAAATTCTTACCTTGTATGTATTGTACTTGTCCATTCTCAAACGCAGTTGGAGGTTCACAACCATAATCATAGTTCTTTTGAATCCATCCACCATTTGGAAGATAACCTACAATCTCATAGTAGATAGTCATTCCTTTAATAAGGAAGGGTTTAATATAATCATCTGCATATTTCCATACATCACAACCATAATAACCCTCTGTTACTCCTTGATTATAATATCTATTCTTAATCACAGTGCGAGATGAATAGATATAATCATATGTATCAAAAGGATTCTTTGTAAGCCACTTAGCAATTTTCTCCTTCCAATTAAGTTTCTTGTGACATAGTACGTAGGCAGATATACCAGACGTTCCATGCCATTTACTGCTAATATGAATAATATCCTCAGGTTTAATAACATGTGGACATTTCTTTATAAGTGTAGTATCGTAATGGAATCGGAATTGTTCATCAATAATCTTATCAAGACCTTTCTTTTTCTTTCTTTCCTTTGAAGAGCCAGACATTCCAGGAAGTTTCTGAACAGGAGCTATATACTTCTTAGAAATCCAGAATGATTTTCCATTGTGCTCTACTTCGTCAAATTCTGTATTAGGAGTAACGTCTTTTAACTCTACATTAACTTGGTCTATTATAAAGTTCTACAAGTCTATTAAAGGCATTAAGAATCCCTCAGACTTTACTCCCCTTAAGTTAATTGCTTTAACAATTCCTTTATCTTCAAAATATCCTGTCTTTTCTGAGTCATCATTCAAATCTTTATTCCTATATAAATTAAGATACTGTAATAGACGTCCATTTATTTGAGATAGGACAGGGAAGTAAACATATAATCCAGGCTCACTATCAATACCTACAGTAATAATAAATCCATCTACTACAGCACACTTTATTCTTTCTACTTTAGGATCAGGATGTTTAATAAATTCCTGAATATCTACCACTTTAGATAGATAGTTTATATTGGCATTTTTACTTATTTGTAATTTCATTTCTTAGATTCTAAGAATTCCATCATAAAATTAGAGAAACATTGAGCATGAGCTTCGTTAGTAGTACAATCAAACATATAATCCATACAATGTCCAAGTTCATGATAGAATGTAGCTAGTATTTGTTTATCTGATAATTTATCTTCTCCACTATATCTAGCTAATCTTATTTGAGGAGGAGTATAACTATAATCCCCGTAAATATCATCTTCTAAATGGTCTTCAATTATAACCTCATAATCTTGAGCTCCAATTCTAAAAGATTTAGGTATAAGAGATAAGTAGTCAATCATTACATATCAGATTTATCACGGAAACATATAAGAGAAGGTTGAAGTGGAACTCCTGTCTTCTCGTCATTTCCGTTTGAGTAATAAAAGAATTTAATCTTAGCCATTTTATATTGATACTTAGTTTTAAAGTTACGTACATACTCCTCTTTAATTGCTCTATCTCCCCAAGGCTTTGCTTTAAATTCAAGTCCAGCTGGAGTAGTGCAAGTAAAGGTCATATCTTCAGTACCTCTAAGTCCAAGTTCATAATCTATTACTATAAATTCTGCATCCTTATACTTCTTAATTTTTATCATATCATTAGTACGCCCATTAGGCCTATATACTTTAGATGGGTCTCGTATTACGACTCCTTCCCATCCTTCTGATACATAAATATCATGAAGTATATTTATATTTTTGAAGCCCGACACCTTCTGTTGTGGAACCATTTGGAATTGTAATTCTCCTTCTGCCCATTCTCTTTCTGGATTAAAACTAAGTCCTAATTCATATTTAATTGCAGCTAATATTTTAAGTCGTTCTTCAAATGTTCTAGTAGTGTCGACGATATCGTATATATAGTATTCTAACCAGTCACAGTCGTAAGCATTTTTCTCAAGGCGCGCTGCACCTGAGATTTGCTGAAGACTTCGTCCATGTTTATATAGTTCACCGTCTAGGACTACTCCAGGATGCCTTTTGAAAAATTCAATAAGTTTTTCATTCTCTATAAAGTGAGTACAAGCACAATCATAATCTTCTCCCCCTCTACTAGATGTATGTATCTCCCCATTTTCACAATAAAAAGAACAGCGTACTCCATCTATTTTTCTACTAGCGTACCAATAAGGAACTTTATCAATAGTCTTAGAAGATATCTTATCAGCTTGCTTAGCTAACATAGGCTTTTGCACTCCATGCTGATTAGTAATAAAATCACCAACTATTTTATTAAGTTCTTCTTCAGTATATTCTTCCAGTTTTTTAGAAAGTTCCTTATATCCTTTATCTTTATACTCTTTTAGTTTGGACATAAATTTTAATTCACCTTGGGCTATATAATTACGTCCAGCTTTTCCTTCTTCTATATAAATATCAGGCTGTCTGGTATGTTTTCCTCCTAATTGATAAGTTTCTCTACATATAGTGTAGGATTCCTCATCATGTTCAGACCATAAATCAACAACTCTTATTTTTCCCTTACTATCCCTAGTTACTAATGTCATAGAGTATCATAATAACTTTCGAGAACATCTGCTAATTCTACCCATCCTTTGATTGTTGAATTCTTTTTCCAGTTAGCATTATAATATGCATCCCATATAATAGATATTCTATCATCTTCATAGTAATTAAGATTCTTTAAAGCTCTAGTTATATCATTTAACCAACAGCCTGGATACTTGTATTCTCTAGTGATGATTAACTTTTCAGCATCTTGTTGAGACTGTTCCATCAGGCTCATTGCTATTACTACATCATCATCAGATTCTACTATAACACTAGCATTTAAGAAATCGGAATTATCAACAAATTCAGATATATTTTCTTTTAAATATCTATTTACATATTCAATAATTGTATCATCAGACCAATTATTTTTCTTTGCTTTAGATACTATATTATTAAGCTCATATGGAGCTAATATATTACTTAAAATAGTCCTCTTAGAGAGGACTATATCTAGATTTACAAATAATTTATTTATATCTATCATCATCTATAGAAATAGTTAAATCACTATTATTAATAGCGTCAAATAGGTCATATGAATCTTGAATATATTCCAGTAATTCCCTATTAATATCTAAATTTTCAAGATTATTTTCAGTAAGAATCATATCCATTATATAATCTTTAAATTCATAAGTATCATAAGAAACTACTTTATCAGTTTGAATTCTTACATCTATCTCTTCAGGAATTTCTTTTAAAGAATTATAAACTAAGTCCTCAAGTTCATTCTCTAAGTTATCTATTTGCATCTGGATTTCACGAGTTTCCCTCTTGGAATCAGTTGCTTCTGCTTTATTCTTTAACTTAGTGATTTGAGAATGTAGTTCTTTAATTTTTGAAATATCCATAATCTTTTAAATATTTAGTAAACTCCTCAATATCTTCTACATTTATATCAACTTCATTATCTGTTATTATCTTGTCAACATCTTCAAATAACCACCAATATATAAGATCTTGTCCCTCCTCATTAGTTATTTGGTCTAACCAAGCTTGAAACATAGTATCAGAACTTTTACTCAAAGGGGTCTCATAGAAATCAAGATTATAGTTATCCATTTTTCTTAGGAAATCACACCCTTCTTTATAGGCCTTAAGATTCGTTATAAAGTTTTCAGAGGTAATCATTTAAATAGATTTAATTTATTAATAACAAGATTATCTGGTTTCTTTAGAGTAGGAGAAGCTGGAATACTAACTGGAGATTTCTTATTTATTACTTCAGCATTAAATAAATCTTCTATAACTTCTGTAAACATATCTTCTTCAGATATCCATATTATTCCTATCTCTGTATCAGTCCTTAAAGTAATTATAATAAATTCTGAGTATTCATCATCTGAAATAGAATCTGGTTCCTCATCAAATATTACTTTATTAGCTTCTTTATATATTTTATTAACTTCTGATTTAAATTGTCTACCAAAACCCCAAGGCTCTGCCCAACTATCAATTTTAAAAATACTTAGTCTAGGCATCCCTTTCATATGATCCCTTAAATATTCATATCGGGAGGTTATATATTCTTTATCGCAATTTATAAAGTTCATTGCTCACTAAAATATTCGTCAAAGGTTTCTTGTGCTAACTTTAATTGAATTTCAATTTGGTAAAGTTCTTGCTTAGCATTCTGTAAGCTCTTTACCCAGTTAACTGCATCCCAATCCTTTGAACCAGGACGTAATGAATCAGCAGAATCTGGAGCTAAATCCGTAAGAGCAGCAATCTTTAATTCTACATTAGTTTTCTCTTGTTTAAGAGCATTAACTAAATTCTGCTGAGCAATCTCTGCACTAGTTGAAATCTGAGCTGCACGACGCTTCAAAGAAGCACTTGTATTATCCGAGATTAATTCTTGAAATTTCTTCATAATTATTTAATTTTAGTATGTCCATAACCACCATCTCCACGTTCTGTCTCATCTAATTCTTCTACCTCTACCCAATTAAGCTGTTCAACTTTATTTATAACCATTTGAGCTATTCTATCACCTTCATTAACTATAAAGTCTTCATCAGTAGTATTAAATAAAATAACTCCTACCTCACCACGATAATCTGCATCTATAGTGCCAGGAGTATTAAGAACAGTAATTCCTTTCTTAAGAGCAAGTCCACTGCGAGGCCTAATCTGGGCTTCATAACCTTCAGGAAGAGCTATAAATAATCCAGTTGGGACTAAAACTCTACCATGGGGCTCAAGTACTACTGTCTTTGTACTTCTTAAATCTAGTCCTGCACTCCCTGGAGTTGCATACTTTGGAAGTTCTGTATAACCTCCTGTTTTTAATACTTTTACGTCAATCATAAGTTTCTTGTAAAGATTTAATAAAATCTAAAGCCTCATCTATTACATTATTGCTTTCTTCAGAATAAAAGCATCTAAGCACTTTATCCTTATCCTTTACTAGAGCAAATGGATCTTTTCTGGCTCCCCACTCACTTTTTAAAGCATAAGCATCAGCCCTGCATAACATAGAGCCGAGATCAAGAAAAGAAAAATAATACCCACTAGGAGATTCTCTAGACAGCACTTTCTTTTCATCGTCTAAGTTGTTTGATACGAGCACAAGTTCAACCATATGTTATATAAGTATTCGTTATCAAAATTAGTAACTTTCTTATACAGTATGTTATCTACATATATAAACATTATAGATAGTGCTAATTTAGCATTATAAGTATGTAAATCGAAATTGTTAAACAACTTTAACGCATATTCACTTCCGTTAAGAATAAATACTTGTATCATTGTAATACATAAGCATCATGTCTTGTTCTAGAAAGTGCTACATACTGTAATTGTCTTTTCACTACTTCATCAGAACAGGTATTTATATTACGTAAATCTACAAATATATTCTCATATGTACTTCCTTGAAGCTTATGAGAAGTGGAAGCATATCCATAGTCAAAAGATTTCTTTCTTACTACTCTTCCATCATAAAGGAGAGCTTGAGGAGTTACAAAACTATGAAGTAGTTCATAGTATTGCTTCCAATAAAGTGAAGCTTTAAAAGAACTGTACTGCTTAGCATCTATAGCTCTGAATCTTATAGCTTCTAAAGTACCTGCTAGATTTTCAAATAACTCTTGAGAATTATTCTTGGAAAGAATTATCACTTCTTTGGAATATTTATCATAAGAATCATACAAATCAAGTAGGTAGCCTTTTACCTTACAACAAAAGTGAGGTAATTCATACTCAAGTTCTTCAGGTTCATTTTCTATTATATAATCCATTGAATTATAAAACATAGTACCTTCAAAATCTGCATTCTCATAAGAGGTTAGGAACTCTCCTTTATGATAAGGTTCGTTATCTTTCCATAAAAACTTTCTTACAGCTTGATTAAATAGTGCTACTCGAGTATTGGTATAAGCAGCTATCTTGGTTTGAAGAATATTTCTCTCATCTATAGCCTTTAAAAATTGGACTTTAGCTGCTCCTAAAAATTCAAGCATATTAGACGTCACAATAAGACTTCCAGCCTCAGCAATCTTACTGTCCAAGTGACCAAGTTTATGGTCTCTAAGAGCCTGTAAGAGGTCTGTAAGGGCACTTTCTTTGTCTTGTCTATATATATGAGTCAGTTCAAACTGATTTGGTAAATCATATACTTTTGAACATCTCCTACTCTTTACTGGATTAAGTTGTTTACTATCACTCAAAAAGATAATTTTAGCTTTCTTATCCTTGCATTTTTGAATAAGAAGATCAAACAAATCATCATTTATCATAGAAGCCTCATCACATATTATTATACTTTTAGGCATAATAGCATTTACAACCCTAGAAGTTCTAAATTGCAATTCTCTAAAATCAAGATCTAAGATCTCTACATTTGGAGAAAGTGATAACAACTTATGTAAAGTAATAGCATCCTCCCTAGTAGTCTGCCTCATTACTAAGGCTGCTTTATGAGTTGGAGCACATAAAGAATAATCAAGCCATTCATCATTTAAATAATCTATTATTTCTTTTTCTAATGTAGTCTTACCAGTACCAGCAGAACCACATAAAGAAAAAGCAGTATCGTTACTGTTCTTTATAAAGTCCTTAATAAGAGAAAGAGCCTGGAGTTGTTCTTCTCCAAGCTCAAAGTCCCTTTTCTTAGGTTTATCAACTGATAGATTACTAAAATCAAGCATGAATAGTAATAGGTAAAATACCGTCGTTTGCTATCCAGTCACAGTTACTAGGATTCCATTTATTGTTCTTGTCTAACCATTCTTGAGGATCTTCCTCTTTTGGAATAGTATATACATCTATACATCCTAATGCATAATCAATTACTGCAACCTGCTGCATATAAGTATTGGATATTTACCACGACAATCAAATTTATCTATTCTGTATTTTATATTATCATCTGTAAATGTATAACCTATAGACATGAAAGGTCCTCCATCTGGATCTATAGTATCTGGAAAAGTAAAATTATCTCCTATAGCCCTATAATAGGACTCTGGAAACATGAATTCCTGTTGGTCTGGAAGAAGAGGATCTTCTCCAAGTCCATCCCATCTGTTTTTAAATGGAATAAGCACATGAGCACCATATCTTCCGTCTAGATACACTAATTTAATTACTTTATCTTTTTCCATAATTTTGAAGTTATATTTTCCATTCCTTTAAATCCTTTATCTAACTTATCTATTTTATAAAGACGTTGATTTGTATTAGGATTATTAAGAGGACCTAAATCTTGTATATATCTACCTATCTTTATATAGTTAAGAGTATGTTCTTCTATTGGTAAAGCTGAGGATCCAGTATACCAAGCTGTTTTCAGTTCAGGAAATAAATTATGAATCCAGTAAGATCTAGCTTTTACATCTTGAAATTCTCCTCCCATAAAGCAGACACAGGTAATACCTTTACTTCTCTTAATCATCTGATAAAGCATAGGAGGAGTTAATTCCATTCCTATATCTTCCCATAAGTGAGGACTATGACAACCTGGACAGTGATAAGGACAATTACTTATATTTATGGCAAGAGTAATTTCATCAGGTATTTCTGATAAAACAACTTCATAATCAGTGAACTTCATAGAAATTATAATTACCATAATAGTCTTTAGTATCTACAATCCATTGGGTCTCTTCTTGTAGCCATTCTCCGAAATCTGTAATAGCATTATCCTCTTCCCATAAGTCTTCATCTATATATCGGAGTTGTTCAGCATTAAGATTATCAAAGAAGTTATCAAATTTTTCTTTATTATATTTAGCTAGAATACCTTTTTCTTCTGCGTCTGTAATTACATAAAATTTTACATCATTTATACTGATTATATAATCATCTAATTCTTCAACTTCTATATCTTCAGACATATCTAAATTAGTAGCTATAAATTCTAAAATAGCTTTCTGTAATTTAGATTTAAAATCCTCAATTCCCTTAATCATATTTTTTCAATTTTAAGTTCATTACCATTTTGATCTTTAAGTATTCCATCTTCTATATAATTCCAATCTCCTCCAGTATCTAACATAGCAAACCATTTAGTTACTATGCTACTTGTAAGGTATGTATGTCCAAATATTTGATAATATTTCTTTAAAGCGTCTATAGGCATTTTTCCATAATGTTCTCTTACATCTGCCCATATAATACTACTAAAATCATCTGGACCTCCTCTATAATAAGATACCATAGCAAGAAGCATTTGATTTTGTTCTTTATTAAAGAAATCATTTATTACATCTGCATCAAGTTTGTCATATTCTTCTATGAGTAATTTACCCATAGAATTATTAACTCCAGCATGTGTAAATAAAAATCCATCTTGCTCATATGCCCACTGAAACTTATCTAGGTTTTCTCTAAAGAAGGCCTGTATATCTTCATGTCTTAGATTATCATGTCTACTCCAATAATCTAATTGTCTTCTATAAGGTTCACACCAATAAAAGCAGTCATGATTTCCCCATAGTAATACTACTTTATCTGGGTTCTGTCTTTTAAATTCTACTATATCTATAAGTTCTCCCATTACATCTGATTGTTCTGCTTCTCCTGGATAAGGATCTACATAATCTCCAAGAAAAACTATCTTGTCCCAGTCTTTTTCGCAGGGCTTTCTCCAAAAACCTCTTCCATGTATATCAGGAATTATTAGTATTTTCATTAAATAGTTGTGCTTCTAATTCAACCCATACATCTTCGTCATACCTTATCTCAATAAGTTTAATATTATTATCCTTACAATATTGTCGAAGTTCTTCATCACGAGCCTGTTGTTGCTTAAGGTGTATTTGACCTCCCATTAAATCGACTGGAATATAATGCTGCCTTCCATTATACTCAATAATAGTATTCATTGACGGAATATAAAAATCAACATACATCCATCCAGTATTATTAATTGTAGATTCTATTGGTACTTGAGTCTTATATTCTATATTGTGTTTATTAAGAATATTCATAACTTCTAATTCTCCTTGAGAAATAGAAATATTTAAACTTTTCTCAAATGCACATTTTGGGCATCCATGACCAAATAAATGACTAGAAGGAATTTGCCAAAATTCTCCGTGCTCTGGACATATAATGCAAACTTTAGTATAACTATCAATATAATTAACTTTAGAATAATCGTATTTATCACCATGAACTTCTTTGGCTTTTTCTATAAACTTCTCTATAGAGTATGTATTTTTTTCAATAACTCTTTCTTTTCCACACTCTGGACATCCACGTCCATACATATGATCTTCTGGGGCTTGAAGGAATTCTCCATGTTCAGGACATATAATACAAACTCTATCTCTATATCCAGTATAATTTACTTTGGAGTAATTGTATTTATCACCATGAATACTTCTAGACCTTTTTATAAATTCTTCAGTAGTTAATCTTCTTTTATCAGCCATACTCTCTTTTCCACATTTAGGACATTTATATCCTTGTAAAAAACTGTATGGTCTAACTGTCCAATCACCATGTTTTTTACATGTTATAATAACAGGAATATCAGAAGCTACATAATTAACTTTATCATAAAGAAATTCATCTCCATATAAAGCTTTACACTCTTTTATAAAAGTTTCTGTAGTCTTCTTTTTAGTTCCTCCACAGTATGGACAATTATATTTAGAGTTTAAATATCTGGCTGGATTAACTTCTACATCTCCATGTATAGGACATGTAATGATTACTGAGGTTTTACTATTTATATAATTAGTCTTACTAAAATCTACATCTGGATGAATAACTTGTGCTTTCTTGATAAATTCTTCAGTTGTTAATTTTCTAGGCATCCCAACTTATTACGGTTTCTTTATTACAACCAACTATATTTTCCAATACCTTACCATAAGGAGTTTCTTCAAATATAGGACCTTCTTTATATTCTACATTATAACCATAATCTTTCAAAACCTTAAGAACATCTTTAGATAAAGAATAATCAAGCTTAATGTTAGTTCCACCCTTATAAGCTGATTTTCTTATTAAGTTCATTGTTTGTAATAGTTCACTATTACTAATTTTACGAGCTTCTTTTGCACTTAACATAACAAAAAAGGCCGGTTATACACCGACCTTACTATAAACTCTTTTAGTTTGTTCTATCTTTCTAGCATCTGCCCAGTTACGTATTCTAGTTAAATATCCAATAATCCTATCATATAGGTCTATACGATGACTTCCACATCTTGGACAAGCATCTACAGGACGTTTACCTATCCATCCACAATCTTGACATTCAGAATTAGGAATATTAAAGGTAAAATACTGACATCCTTCTTCTGCTGCAAATTTTAATAACTTCTTGCATTGTTCATAACTAGGATGGTCAGCAAGATTAATATGACAGGCAACTCCTCCATCTAAATGGTCCCCTATATAGTTTTTACCATGTAAAGTAAGCTTATCAAGAATACTTATAGATTTGTCATTAGGTTTAAATACATAACTTGCATATAAGTTAGTATCATCAGGAACCCAATAATTGTCTTGTTTATCCCAGTTATAATTTTTAGCTGCTAAACTCTCGGCGGGGACTAATTCTGTATTAAATGTTACTTTATGTCCAAAATATACTCCATTAGCTTCACTATTAGATTCCTTAATAATTCCAAATATAGCCTGACAAAATTCTTCATATAAAGGATTTACATTGCATTCAATTCCTAAGAATTCAGCGGCTTGATTAAGACCATTTAGACCTATAGTTAGATACTGTTTATTTAATGATATAAAACCACTAGAATAAACTGGAAGAAGTCCAGCATCATACATATCCCATAGACATTCATTATAAGCTATATGATACTTATATACTCTCTGTAGAATCTCTCCTAAATGATAAGCATAGTTACCATAGAATTTCTTTCTCTTCTTTTCGTCTGTAATATCCCACTTACACTTTTTAACAATATCTTGAGTAATTCTATTTAAGTTAAGCGTGATAACACTCTTTGAGCCCGTTTCCACACCCATGTTTCCATTAGTGAAATTAAACTCTTTAGTATCCACCTTATTCTTAAGTCTACAGCATGAGGATAAACTATCCGCAGTGTCTGAAATGTAAGTAAAGAAGCTATGCCCTCTCGCATATTCCTCAGCAACAAAGTTCGCATTCTCTTCATCAATAAATTTACCGTCTTTATATATTAGAGCAAAGGATTCAACGGGGAATGTTAGAATCGTACGTTCTCTTTCTTTATTAAACCATTGCATAAATGTTTTTTGTAACCAGTTGAGGCTTTCCCATTTAGGTTCAGTCATATCTGGAAATACAAAGTTATTAAACATAGATTCAAAGAAAGGTTTATCAAAATAAGCAAAATTGACAAAAGCACTTTGCATACCTCTTGCTGCTGCTGGCTGATTTATAGAATAAATAACTTGTTGAAAGTACTGATATATTTGCTTACGTATAGTCATTGTTCTGAGTACATGCTCACTAGTAGTTTGTGCATCAGGTTTTAGATAATAATCGTCTCCCCATTGCTTACGAGCAAAATAGTCAAAATACAACAAGAATTCTGGAGTAGCCACAGCCCCAGCAAACTGAGATGCTACAGCAAATATTAAGTTTATATACATTCCACAATAACTATCAAGATTATGTGGACTTGCAGATAAACCTCCAAGATCTCTTATACCTCTCTGCAAGAAAGGATACATACTAATAGAACAACAATATGGAGCAATAGCACCCATAAATCCAGACTCATCATGCTTATATATTATATGAGTTTTTAAGTCTCTAGCATATTGTTTGGCATCAAATCCAGGATAAATCTGTTTAAGCTTATCTTTAATCATTGCCCTACTAACAAGGACATTTTCTTGTTTATGCCCTTCAGCATTTAAAACTCCTATATTCTTACACCCTACATTGCTATTATCATCAATAGTAGCGTTAGCAGTATTAGTAGAATCCTTATATTTATTTATAAAGTTTTGTTTAGAACGTGCAAGTTCTCTTGCTTTTTCATGACTCCATCTATAGAACAAGAATTCTTCAGCAACAGAAGAATAACCCCAGTCCTCAAGAACTTCAACAATTTGGTCTTGAATATCTTCGATATTCATTTCATCCCAAAAAGATATATCTCTATAAATACTATCTATTACAAACTTATCATAGTCTACATCTGCTTCTTTAAATGCAGCCTCTATAGCTGCTTCCACTTTCTCAGAGTTAAACTCTACTAAAATTCCGTCTCGATTAGTTACTTTCATTATTTCCATATTTAAGCATGAATTTTAAATATAGTTAATTTTTTAGTAATCTGCAAGACGAAAATTAAACGTCAAGTATTCTTTTTAACAAAAGTGTTTTTTCTACCTTGTTCATTATATCCTTATCCTTATCATTAGAGATAAGTTCAGTAAATGCATTATATACATTAAACATATCAGTATTTTGGTCACGAGGAACAAAATAAGAAGAACTTTCCTTTTCAAATAGAAGTTTAAATGCTCCTTCTACAACACTTGCTGCTATAGATGCTTTAGTAACTCCATTATCATACTCCATTGCCCAAGACCTACGCATCCACATCCCTAAGTGTTCATTAAGGTTAGATGCCTCTCTAGAGAATTGAGTTTTATGTAAAGACTCTAAGAAGTCCTTAATAGTATTAGCTTGTTTAATCATTCCATCTAAAGGACGATAATCAATAGCTTCTTCAGGATTAAGTTCTCTAGCACTAAGAGAATCAGGACTAAATACACATAAGTTTGTACAAGCTCTATTAAGTCCTCCTCTATAGAACTTTACAATTGGTTTACGAACATCCAGTCCATAAACCATACCTATTACGTCATCATGATTATCTACACGATAATTCTCAGGAAGTACTCCCTGAATCCATACTCTATTATAAGTAATATCTTGAGTATTTATTTGCCCCTCCTTAGTAAGAGTAATTTGAGATGGAGTTTCTACTTTAATTTCAAATCTCTCTACTATAGCCTCTAATCTCTTTATAAAGGGAGATACATAAGCTTCAGTTGGCCAATATTCTTTATTCTTTATCAGGGTTCCTTTCCCCTCCATTAATTGTTCAAGTGTTACTTCCATTCGTCGTCTTCTATATAAATAGAATCATCAATCTTTATATCTTTATTTCTATATAACTTCCAATTCTTTATAACAGTTTCCTTATTAGAACATGGACTAGGACCTAAATAAACAGACATATTAAAAGCAGTTAAATCTCTATTCCATGTATAGAATCCTCCAGCATCATCTAAGAACTCAAAGAATATCTTTACAAGTTCATCTGATACATAAGAAGAATCACAATCTGAATTTGAATAGAAAGCCTGTAATAACGATTGTATAGTTTTCTTTATATTATCTGGATGTACATATCCTCTACGTGTTTCTCCATCAGATTCCTTTATATAGGATTCCTTTATAGGAGAAAGACAATAGTTCTTTAACGTATCTATAATATTTAAAAGATTTTGCTGAGAATCTATATAATAAGCGTCTATATAAGAGTCAGCTATTTCTTTAAGTACTTCCTTAGGAAGATAGTAAAATTCATAAGGACGAGGTCCACAGAAATCTAAGACACTTCCAGCTTTTTCTGGAGATTCTTTATATAAAGATTCCCATTGTTTATAAGCCTTAGAATAAAGTCTATTTTCTTCCATAAGATCATCCCAATTAATAGCTGGTTGAGCTTTACTATAAAGTTCTTTTAAGCATGCTATAGATGCCATCTCTAATACTTCATGTCTAGTCATACTAATTTATATATTTCTGTAAGAGTCTTATCTAATTCCAAGTTTCTTAATAAAGTGGTATGGAAGTTAATGTTATAGCTCTGAATAGTCCTTCTTAAATCTGTATCATTCCAAGTTTTACAAGCAGATTTATCAGATTTAGCAAATAGAGGAGATAACTGATTTATTAAGTCTTCTATATCTTCTCTAAGTACATATGCATAAAACTTTTCAGAGTTAAGTATAAATACTTTTATAGATGGCTCATTTTTATATAACCACAAATATCTAAGTGCTTGAAGTAATTGTCTCTTATATTGATTAGTAGAATTACAGACTTTTCTCTTTACTTCTTGTATTCCATAGAACCTTTCTTTTCCATTTAAAGAGAATGTCATAAATCCATCAGTTTTTTCTCTGGACTTGTAAAATCCTTTCTTTATAGTAAGAATCTGCATATTACTAGCTTTATAAGTCATCATCTTATATACATCCTCGATTACCTCTTCCAATTCAAAATCATTATGTTCTTCATTATAGATTTGGTCAAGAATTTCAAGACCACTTACAGGAATAAATTTATTTTTCATTTAGACAGTTTCCACTGTTGGATTAGAAAAAAAAAATGGGAGTCCGAACCGATTAAGTCCGAACTCCCAACTGAAAACTCATATGTTAGAAGTTACTTGTGCAGATTAAGCCTCCACACCAAATACCATATAGGTACCTACCTTAGAACTCTTTGAAGGAGTATACTCTGCTGTGAAAGCAATTGGCTCTCCATCAAGTACTTGCTTAGTGTACTTACAAGTAATTGGGTGTTTAAAGCCCTTCTTGTAAAGTTCCTTAGCCATCTCCTTAGCAACAGCTTTAGTCTCCTGAGTCATACCTACTACTTCACCTGTTGTATCATCAACAAGCTCATATGTAGTAACGTACTTTCTCTTTCCCTTCTCATTCTTAACATCGTTAATCTTGTAAGGACGCTCTCTTGTATCAGCTACTGCTGATTCAACAGTTACTGAAAAACCTACACCAGCAGCTGACTTAGCCTTCTTCTGAATGTAGTCAAGAGCGAACTCTTTAATCTTAGCGTCTGTTACACCCTCAGTTTGTTTCTTCTTCCAATTCTTGAAAGCCTGAGTAGCATCACCGATAATCTGGAATGGAGCCTTTGCTAGAGCCTCTTCTTTAGTAGCACCTGTAACTTCTAGTTTCTTGAAATTAATAATTTTTGTTTCCATAATTCAAATAGTTTTAACATTTTTACGTATTATTCATCTTCATCTAATCAAATATACATTTGCTTATCCTTCTGGACAACTAAATGAATGTTAAATAATCTAAAAACTTCAAATAATCTGAATTCCGTTATTCTTAACGGAACTGAAACAAATCTAATAACTTCGTTTATCTAATACAAACAGAATGATAAAATTTTACAATTTTTAACAATCTGTCTGAACCTTTAGAAAGGCATATAAGTTTCCAATATATCACGACAAGTTTTAACCATATCTTTCGGAGCTATGTTGAAAGTTGGAAAGTCTTTACAACCATATCCAAAACTTTCACACATAACAGCTAATCCTTTTATAAAGTCTTCTTGCATACCAAGCTTATCACAGATTTTATATACTACTTGATAGTAAGTAACATCTGGTTGCTTTTTTTGCATAGAAGTTGTAATATAACAGATTAAAGATATAAGTGCAAACTTGTTATTAATATTGATATTTAAATTGCCTAAGCTGAAATATTGAGCGAAAATTGCTTCAAGTTCTTTGTAACTTAGCTTCATAGTAAGCTACTTGTCTTAATAACCAACCGAACTCTTGCATACCTCTTAATAGGTCCATTTTAGTGAGTTCATAGGTCTTTGTAAAATAACCTGGAAAGGTCTCTACTACAAGGCAATTACTCTTTATAGTAGGATTATGTATATCCCAGAACTTAGCAGCAGCATGCCTCAGCAACCATGTATACATACCAAGTTCTCTATAATAATGAAAGAAATTAAAGGCTCCATTGGCAAATTCTGTTACATATTTACCTGTAGTCTTTACATCATTCACCGTTATAGTGTTATTTTCATTATCAATAGTAAAATTATCTAGTTTGGATTTTAAATGAAGAATACCTTCTTTCTTACCATCTGGTAAATCTACAGTATACTCCATATCCATAAGTATTGTAGTCTCATTTTTAGAAATTGGATCTTCAAGAATCCCTTTTGGGTGTAAAAGTTCTTCAAACTTCTTATTATTATTAAAGGCTTCAAGAACAGCATTAAGTTGTTCTCTCATTTTAGATGGAAGATAAATAGGAGTTGGACCTTCATAATCATCCTCATATAAAGCTCTATCAATCCAATATTGCTCACACTTTTCTATTAGAGCTTTAATCTTTTCTGCATTCATCTTGCCTTTATAATAGTCTATTTCATTAGAAGCTTCTATAAATATAGAATCTGTAAGAGCATCTATTACTTCACCTACATTATCTCCACAAGCACCTATATAATTGTCATATATATAGTCAGCCATAAATCCAGCTTTTGCTGTAGGCCTATCCACATTAGTAAGGACAAAGTCATTAGGTTGTAGTGTAAGTTCATGTACTGCACTTCCAAATATGAGAGCATCTGAATATATTTTATTATTGTTTAGTCCTTCAAAAAATTTAGATGGACTGCCACCTTCATCGGGATTTATAAGTTTAAGCCGAGAATTACTTATATAATTACTATAAGCTTTAGAGAAATAGACTGAGTCTGATATATCCTCTACTTTGATAGTGTCTGTTAGGGGCTTTAAAGTGACTAACTTATAGATATCAATCATAAGAGATTTTTAAAGTTATCAAACATACCAGTATCTAAAAGTAAGTTATATGCATCTAGTATTTCCTTTTTATTAAGAGTATAAATTCTTCCTATTGGTCCCCATTCTTGATTATCAGGTTGGTCTATAAGAAGACATGGAACTCCAGATAAGTTCAACTTTATAAAGTTAGAGATTGAATCGTCAACAAAGACATCTATACGTCCTTTAATTAGAGTAGCTTTATTTCCGTGCTGATAATACATTTGATAAATAGGACGATTAGGAAAACCATTCTCTATTAACCATTTACGAGTCCATTGCTTAGGATTTACTCGTTTAGTACAATACAATTCTGGAATAAAATCTATAGTTCTAAGTACAGGAAGGCTAAGCCAAAATTCTTTATCTTTACTAAGTACACGTTGAACGTTTTTCGTTATCTCAGAATCCTTCTTTGGATGTCCAAATCTCTTTATATAGGGATTCCAGAAATCATCTACAGTTCCATCAAGATCAAGCCCTATTCTCATTTCTCCACTTTTATAAAGCTGAATTCCACTGGATCTACATAATCACTTTTGATTTCTTCCATTAACTTCTCAAGATTCTCATTACAATAACGAGGATCAATTCCGCTTTGGAAGCTGTCAATAAATTCCGTAATCATTAGGTATTTCGCTTCACAATTATCGTAGACAATTATTCCAACTGCTTCACTATCGGACATAACAATTAAGAACCCATCTTCCATACTCACCTTATTAAGTGAAATGGTAGGACTTTCCTCTTTTTTAATTACTTTATATATTCTCATAGAGCTTCTATATCTTGTGGGGTAGATACTAGAACTTCAAATTCCTCCCACATATAGTTTTTAAATTCATGATAATTGGTAAATTCTCTATCAATTTCATATTCATCTCTAAGTTTTTCAATAATTCTTTCTTCTGCATTTGCTAAAGAACTAGCAGAAATAGTTTTTATGACATTCTCGTCATAAGCCTCAGCATAGACATAATTGCTCATTTTTTTGTTAAAGATAAAAGATAATAGAAATAATCAGCATCTACCATTGCAATAGCTCCCTTGCTATTTTCCCCGCCTTCTGGAGATTTCTTCCACATTACTACAAAAGGTTTTGATTTATCAGTACATGCATCTCTTATAGTAAAATAAGATGGTGTATTTTGGTATTGCTTGCACTGAATATTAATAGGTAACTTTCCTTCAGTATCTATAATATCAATTTTATTATTGTCAACTTTTTTAGATTCTCCTCTAGAAGTTACACACCCAGTAAATCCTATTTCTTTTAACTTATTAATAACTTCCCGTTCCCAAGAAGCTCCTTTACTACGTGATTTCTTTGCTTGATAGGAACGTCTTGTATGTTCATCTAACCATTCGAATGTAGTCTTGTCTTTTCCTCCACATCCTGGCTTATTACATCTAATTTTAATTGCTGCAACAGTAAGTCCTGTTTCCTGTGACGCTTCTTCAATGGAAGCGAAGTCTTTAGTAGTGCCATCTTTAAAAGTAGCCTTACACGAAGTATTCAATTCCTACTTTTTCATAATACAATATCCTCTGTTATAAATCTGTTCTTATGACTTTGCATTAACTCTATAGTTTCGCTAAGTTCCATATAATAGCTTCTTTAATAAACTGCCTAGTTCTCTTATCCCCATACTTCTTTCTAAAATCAGAAATATCTTTAGCTTCGTATTTACGTGGAATCCAAAAATATTTAAGTTCTGGGTGTTCCTTTTTAATCTTTCTCATATTAGAAATGCCTGGAAGATCATTATCATATAATACTACTATATAAGTAAAACGACTTTTTAACTCTTCAAGCATTTTATCTGTCAAAAACAGATTCTCACTATTTGGAGCAATGGCTTTAATACCCATACTTGCAAGACACATTACATCTTTCATAGATTTGGTAATAACCAATAACTTTCCTTCTTTGGGTAACTGTTTATAACCCTGTACTTGTTTAGCTTTCCAATTAGTCAAGAATCTATATTGCTTCTTCTTTGGGAAATATATTCTCCAAAGTTCTATATTATCTTCCTTTCCTCCATAATATCCATAAGCTGGACAACTCTCAGAGGAGGCCATAAAGTATGTTCCATTTAAAAAGATATTCTTACAAGAATATACATGATATTTTCTAAGAATTTTTTCTGTTATTCCAAAACTAGCCCACCATTCTAATTCCTTAGGAAGAAAGTCTTGAACTTCTATCCTTATTAAAGAAGTTTCTGGGGCTTCAAATCTTGGAATATTTTCTCGTATTGTTCCTTGATGTTTCTTATAGCCAGGAGTCTTAATAAGATTAAAATCATTAGCTATAGTTCTTAAAGCCTCTCCATATCCTAGTCCATACTTATACATTACTACAGAAATAAAGTTGCCATAAAAGGAACCATTGAAGTCCTTAAATATAAGGTCTCCTTGTTTATTTCTGTAGAATGAACAAGTAGGAGTATTATCTTTACGGAGAGGAGAACAGAATAAACCCTTTTTAATTGGAATACCTAAATAGAAAGACATATAGGTTTCTTCTTTGTTATACGAAAGTAGAAAATCCTTAGTGATTTTCGGTTCAATATAAAAGCTAAAATTTTCCATTAAGAACCTAAATATAAGGATTCTTTTCATAAAATGAAAGGCAGAGAGACCATAAAGTCTCTCCGCCAGACAAAAACGTATTATTGATTCAGAAGACCTTCGAAATCATCAATCTCCTCTTGAGGAGCGTCAGTATTAGGAAGATCATCTATAGAAGCTTCTACAGGAGCCTCCTTCTTCTCCATATCAGTGGGCTTAGCTTCACGATATTCCTTTTGCTTACCCTCTTCATATGCAGAGAAGAATAACTTGTCACCAATGAAATTATCAGCAGTGAATAATTCTCCTTGCTTATTAACACCTGCAAACTTAGGAAGACAAGGAACGATTCTATTGGTCTTGGAATCAGTCTTACCAGCCAGCTTTAAATGAGTGGTTTTACCTTTAGCTCCTTCCAGCAACTTGGCAAATACTTCTACCAACTGCTTGAAGCTCGTAACTTTCGGAGCTAATTCAACCATCTTAGGCATCTTTTCAGGAGCAAGAACAGTTAACATCTGAGCAATAAAAATACGAAGTTTCTCCATTGGAGAAGCTGATTCATATTCATGCCCTTCCGCATTCTTATTCTTGAATCTTTCATTACCCTTTTCACCAGGATTAAAGATTCTCTCCTCATAATAACCATCTTCATTCTCAAAACGTACAGTTAATGCCTCATAAATCTGGCCTTTATTCTCTTCCTTTTTACCTTCAAATGTCTCATACTTAGCCTCTACAAACTTTACCTCATAAATGTCCCAAGGACGAAGACGACGATTACCACCAGCTGTTGCTTGTACTTTATCAATTGGACCAAAAACAAATCCTGCCATAAATTAAACCATTTTAGAAATTAAAATCGATATCATCTGCATTTACTTCAGTAGCATCTCCCTCCGTAATACCTATTAGGTCTTCTGGACGGCCTATTTCTTCTACTTCATCATCTACAATCTTGATATTTTCATCTTCTTTCTCTTCTGGAATAGGTTTATCTCCAACTAATTCGAAGATTCCCTCCTTATCTGTCTCTTTAAACGAGAATACAGTTCCATACTCCTCAAGTGTGTCATGATTCTTACCTCTATAACTCACTGTATTGGATTTGGTTAATCTATTACCTCCCTGTGTTCCAAAAGCAGTATTACTGCCTATAACTGGAACTCTACCTTTACCTCTTTTCTCGAATTTAATGTCTATTCTGTCATCAGCTTCAACACCTAATAACTCTATAGCCGCAGTATTTAGACTATATTTGTTATCTTCAAGAATAAGTTCTGGTTCAGGATTTTCATCTGCTTTCTTTGTGCTCTTAGAGCTGGTCTTCTTTGCTTTAGGAAGATTATCATTGACTACCTCCCTATTAATTACTTTCACCTCGCCGGTTTCGTCATCTTGTTCATAAGTGAACAACACCTTGAATTGCTGAATCATTCTCCTTCGTTATATTCGGTGATTTTCTTAATAACATAATCTAAGTCATTGTCAATAAGTAAATCTTCAAATAGTCCCATCGGGGATTTTGCTGTGCAGGTTCCATCTGAATTAGTTAAAAACTTATATTTTACTCCATCGGATTCATCCTTAATTACTTTAGTAAAGAGTACATAAGTAAACAATCCTTCCAAAGTAATCACAGAATCAAGCATTTTACCTTGAGTCTTGATCTTAAAGTAAGGATTAAGATTATCTCCAGTATTTTCACTATGAGTAGACACTACTATAAATAGATCATCTCTCATATCCATTCCAGTCTTTAATGCTTCATAAGCATGTTTAGCCATATCAGTAAATTTAGAATAGCCTTTTTCATCTACTCTAGACATTGCTTCGAATGCTTGTAAATACTGGAAATCGTCAATAATAAGTACCTTAACATTAGGCATCTTAACATTAACTATCTTCATCATTTGTTTGATAGACTCAATATTAGATGAAGTATAAAAATTACCGGACATTTCTTTTGTTTCCTTATTAACCTTGAAATCAGGATACTTTCTTTTAGCACCCTTAATTCCTGGCCTCTTACCTGTAGTAGATATAATAAATGTTTCTTCTGGATTCAAGTTTCTAATAGATGTGGTCTTTCCAGACCCAGATTCGCCTACAATTGCTATCATTTCAGCCATTTACATTGTAAAATTTAAATTAACTACGTTTTCATCTATTTTTTCATTTTGAGTTATTTCATCTGATAACATATAACTAACGTCCATATAGGGATCATAACAAGTAATCTGGTCACCTTTTGGTAATTCCTTAAATAGTCCAGCTTTACCATAGAATGCAGAACCTATTTGAATTTCAGATTCTCCATATCTGGATTTAAGTACAGAAATACTTCTAAATTTATCTTCAAGTTGTGTAATATCATATTTCTTATACTTATTAAGCTGTTCTCTGTGAGGAGATAATATACCTAATATAACTTCAGCATCCTGTGATGGATTACCACTGTCCTTAATATCACTAAGCTTGAGATCAATCATATCTAGCTTTCGTCTATCAGTAGAAGTACTATCTCTATTTATTTGCATCAGAACAAGTGGACTAATACCACATATATTTCTAAATGTTAAAAGATACTTACTACATAGGTCAATTTCACTTTTTAAAGTGGAACCTTGACCTGGACGTACTAGACCAATATGATCCATACAAACAAGAATGATTTTATCAGGATTGTTGGGTTTAAATAGAATTCTCTTATCAGTATTTATAAACTCACCCTCTTTTTCAAGTTCAGCATGTAAATTAGCATAAAGAACCTGAGCATTTAAAGCTCTATCATAGACAGTAATTTTCTGTTCTATTTTAGTAAGCCAAGGTTGTTCTTCTAGTACTATATTATAAAGATCATCATCTAGAATATAATTCTTCTTACGAGACATTAATTCCTTAGGAGATACCTCTATATGATATTCATCCCATATATGCATGCATAGAAGTTTTAAGAATAACATATCAGCAGACATCTCCAATGAATAATATATTACTCGAAGGTTGTCGTCATCTAAATGTTGAACAAGAGGTTTATAAATAAAAGAATAAAGAGCAAAAGTGGTCTTACCACTACCAGTACCTCCAAAAAGAAGATAATAAGTAGAACGAGTAAGTCCGTCTATTATACCCTCAAGCTTAGGCATACCTATAGATATACCTTGGTTATGTCCTTCACGACCTCGTCGTATAAGCTCTAATACTGATTCTGTAATCATATAGAGCGCATAGAGTTATAGTTAATATCAGTTAATTCTCCGTTCTTTAAAGCTTCTATTTCTTCCCACTTCCTATCTATAAGGAATGTAGCAAGAGAGAAGTTTATAAATGCAGTATTATTTTGTGCCCAGTCTAATAGTTCAAGTATATGCTTATGGGTTTCTTGATTCCAACGTATTTGTTTACCATAATAGCGGAAAGCATCCTCCAAAGTATCAAACTTTTTAGATACTCCTCTTATAGAAACAGTTGCTCCATTTATGGTAGCAAACATTGGATAAGCCTCATAGAGTTCTTGTCCCATATCAAAAGCACTTCTATATAAAGCATTCTCAAAGTTCTTACTAAAAGGAATAGCTGCAGGATCAAATCTTTCTCCTTTAGCTGGAATCTTATAAGACTTTAAAATAATACCTTTCTCTTGTAAAGATTCAAGGTTATTTCTAAAGTTGGATTTATTATCATTTATTTGTAAGAACTTGAACAGATAATTTTCTGGATAACCTTCTTTAGTAATAAAGATTAATCTAACTATAAAAAGCTCATCAGGAGTTAGCTGATATTTTTCAAGTACAGCTATCTCCTCATCAATATTTAAATTATATTTGTTCAAAACAGTTCAAGAATTAGCATTTATATATTCTAATCTTTCACTGTAAAAAGGGATTACTCTTCCGAGTCGGGATTCTTTACATACGGTGCCATAAAGAGCTTAGAAAGCTCTGTGTATCTATTTAATAACTTTCCCATATTATAGGTTTTATCATATAAATCTGTAAATCTCTTGTCTTGATAAGTAGTAACTATTTGCTCAAGTAAGAGCAATTCAACCATTTCTGAGCCCTTCATGATTTTTAAGAAAAGTTATTAAATTCTGTTCAGCATCTGCTGCACTTTTAAAATATTTATCTGAAAATTTACATTCACTATCCCTAAGTTTTGCTCTCCAAAACCATTGTCCGTTCAGAGCTAGGGAAAGAGTTACTTCTGAAAATACTTTCCAAAAGTTAGAACCTAAATACGAATTTAGTTGCTGGTCTGACATATTCTCCAGGATCTTCTCCTTTTAATACTTTTTCTAAACCTTGCTCATCTATAACTTTAAAATTCCCATCGGGATGGGCAGTTGCAAACCATTTGGTCTCAACAGTGTTATTAATAATAAGATTAAATATCTCCGCTTGCTTTCCTGGTTCATAACGAATTACTCTTCCTACTCGTTGAACTGCCTTTAACTTTGCAGAATCTAATCCTAAGATAATAGCTACAGACAATCCACCAACATCAAGACCTTCATTTATCTTTTCACAAGAGTTGAGTACTCCTACTTTTTTATTCTTGAAATCTTCAAGTATAGTAGCACTTCTTTTCTTAGAGGTCTTTCCTGTATAAACTTCCCCATATCCTATTTGTTCAGCAACATTCACTTTCTTGGAAAATGTTACTATTTTCTTATCCTTACGAGCTTCTATAATTTTACGGGCAAGTTCAATCTTTTTAGAATGTTCATTTATAAACTTCTTTCTAGACTGAATTACTCTCATAAAACCCATAGCATGATAAGTAATATTAGATAGCATTTGTTTTCGAACTGATGCTGAGGCTTCTTGTGGACACATTCTATCTCTTAGAGCTTGTCTCTTTTTCCAACCATCCTTACCAACCATTTCCATAGCAAGATCAAAGTCGAAGTTAAAGAACTCAAAATGCTCAGTAAATTCTTTATTAAGCTGCTCATATTGGTCTATATCATCAACATTAATAAGGACTTCATACTCTATATATGGAGATACCCATCCATTTAATAAGGAATCTTCAAGAGTAATCTTATCTATAACAGGAGCATATTTCTGTAGTAATATCTCCTTTCCGTCTAATCTCTCAAATGTAGCAGTAAGTCCAAGTATATACTTATAACCTACTTGCTTAAATATAAGAGAAAATACATCTGAGGCATATCTATGTACTTCATCTAATATAATCATATGATATTGTCTTTTTTGTTTAACTGCTGTATTTATTACCATTACATCACAATTAAGACCAAGTCCTCTTTCATCAAGTTGTTTAGTCCATTGTTTCTGTAAAGTATCTGTAGGAACTACTACTAGTATTCTAAATTTTGGATAGTGTTTAATGATAGTCTCAGCACAGTTAAGACCAACTCTAGTTTTACCGAAACCAGTAGCTGCTACTATAGTTCCACAGCATTTATTTTGAATCCATTTCTTTCTACATTCTTCTTGTCTAGTTGTTCTATCAACTGCTTTAAATAATTCCAACTGCTCTACCATTTTCGACTAATCCGCATATCATATACGTAAGAGTCTCCAAAGGTAGAGGGAAGAGGACTAGCCTCTCCCCTATACTTATTAAGATATGTTTAAGCATTTAAATCAAAACCCTTGAGTTCTGCAACCTTCAAGATTTGACTCTTACGCTCTTCCCATTGCTTGATGTGCTGCTCCACTTCTCTTTCAAAGAAGAACAATACACGGTCTCGCAATGTTACGAGCTGGTCGGTAGTCAAATCTGAATATTTGCGACTCTTACTCTTTAGATTCAACATAGCACGAAGTTCTGTATAGTTCAAGCCTTTAGGATTGATATAAAGACTGATTACAGGCTTCAATCCGTGACGTTCACGAATTACTTCTAATCTATCTCTCGTCTTACCATTAGCATCTTTTTCTGTTAAATCCTTCATTTCTGCAGGAGTAAACCAGAGTCCAAGCTTAGTAATAAAGTTGAGAGAGAGATGCTTTTTATTGAAGTCTCCAAGAGTTCCAAGACATGCATCTTGGGCTAGAGCAATTGTTACATCACGGAACTCTGTGGGAACTCCATTAGTAATCTGCTCAATGGGATATTGATCGAGTTTATCACTCTCAAATGTTTCACGGTTATTAGTTAGTATGGTTCGAATATCCTGTTGGTACAGATAACGAGGATACTCTTTTCTAGGATTAGGAGTATCCTTTTTATACTTATTCTCTAACCAACGAACATAGAGTTCAGCATTACACTTATCTCTTTGTTCTTTGATAATAGAAAGCAGTGTATATCTGCCAGGATTATCTTTATCCTTACTATACAGCATAGAATTACAGTGCATGAGGAACTTCTTCAGTTGCTCTTCGGTAGCATCTTTTAACGCTATTTCTTCCTGCACTATTTTACCATTGACTTCCTTTTTTGGACCCTTCCAAACAAAAGTATTAATGTCGTTACTCTTTGCTACTTGTGCTGCTGTTAATTTATCACCTAAAATACCCATTAATTTTTTATTTTTACTTTGTAAATTATCATAATCTGTACATTTGGGGTAATCTTCTTACATTATAAAATCTGTAGTAATTTCTTTAGGTTTAGCTACGAATTTCATGAACTGAGACATTGTATATCGGTAAAACTGAAAATTATTTCCATCAAACCATTGACTCTTACCTGCTTCATGGTCTTCATAAGTTAGAAATCCTTCTTCTCCTACATTAATAGCTCTATGATCCCAGTTAGGACACCTTGTAACCATTTTATACTTAGTGTCCCATTTATGTTCTTCAAGATTTTCAAAGACATATGTGGTATATCCTAGACCTTCGTCTAGTTTAGCTCTTAATACGGAAAAGATAGTAATCATTCCTTATATTGTCTACAACCATATTTAGCAAAGTCAGATTTACATATCTCAATTCCTTCAAAACAGGGAAACCTCTTACATTGTTTACAAGACCGATCAAGGTACTTGTATTTTACTCCTTCTGAGTCTTTATCAATTCGAACTCGATTCATTTAATAAGGATTAAGGCTAATATTGCTGCACCTATAGATCCAAACATTCCGAACTGATAAATTTTACGTTTTTTAGTTTCCTTAGATATATCCTTCTTTAAGGCATCTATCTTACCAAGATAATAAATTTTACTTGTTTCTAAAAGCTTCGATTGCACAGAATCACTTTGCTCATAATTTCTTATAAGCTCCTTATATCGCTGAGTTTGACTTTCTAATAGGTCAACTTTTTTTAACAGCATATGATGCTCAGCAAAAATAAGGTTAGTGTGTTTTAACTGGTTCGAAGTTAATAGTATCAACGAATCGTTTACTATCCTCGGATAAGTAGTTTGAGAAGAACACACAGTCGGAATCAACAGACTGAGTAACAATGTGATCGTGAATTTGGATATATTGCTCATAAACATGTTCAATTTGAATTTCAGTTGTATCTATTATTACTCTTATACTATCATTGGCTCTTCTTATAGAGTCGACTTTAGTTGTAAGGGAGTCAATCTTACTTACTAACTGAGAGTCCTCAGTATCATAAGAAAAATTGACTGCCCAATAATACAAACAAATGATTAGTCCAATTAAAGTGATTATGAGTATCCAACCAGATTTACTCATTAGCCCTCAGAAACATCAAATTGACTGCTGTTTCTTTGTCCTTATCATTCAGGGCAACGAATTGGTCAACTAGCTCTTTTACGTTAGAAGGAGCTTCCTCAATGAATTTCTTCATTTCCTGGTCTAACTCATAGCGCTTTTTCATCTGGTTGTAGCCCTTAATGACATACTCAGGGTCTTCAATGATATGTTGGACCTCTTTTTGCAAGAGTGCTTTTACCATAGGTTCACTAATAAGACCAGCACGAGTAGCAAATAAAGCCACTGCTTTTTCTACCTTATCGGCCTTAAAGCCCTTAGCTTTATTAAGAGCAATCATCTTGCCCTTCTCCTCATCCCACTCATCTCCAGGATTGCACACAGCAACTCCTATAAAGACAGCACGAGGAAGAGTATAGTTATCGATTTCTGCTCCACTTGCATTGTCAAAAGAAACTAACTCTACAGAGGCTTCTTCACTTTGGAAAGCACTAGTGCTGAGAGCACAAACAACAAACTGGTGCTGAGCACCGGCGAAGTCAACGATGACTCCTTTTTCGAACATTGCTACGTCCTTTTTCATTTTTCTTCTTTTTTGGATCGTAAATAGGTAAGTTATTATCTAAAATGAATTGCATTGGAGCTCCTATCCAAGTTATAGTTTGTTCCAATAAATGATCTAATTTCTTTATAGCTTTATAACCTAAGGTTTTTAGGGGCTTGGAAGCCTTAAAGAATTTAGAATTAACCAACTCCGCTCTACCTTTAGCTGGACTAGCTTGTTTACTATTATATAGTTTATAAGTAGTCACTTCATAAAGGAAGAACGGAGCTGGATAAATTCTACTTCCGTCTAATGTTAGGTAGCTCGTTGGGGGCGTAGGCTTTGCCGTTCCACTCATACGATATAACCAATGATTGACGGGCCTTGTCCTTCCATACATAGTATTTAGCTAGTATGGCAGGAATATCCGACTCACAAACATTCTTATGAGAGAAATAGGTCTTTTTCTGCTCATTACCATGTTTGTCTTTAAATTTAAACTTATTGCTAGGTCGAATTCTAACAATCAGTTTCGAGAAGAATGTAGAGCGAGGCTCTGCATAAGGCCACTGACGAGGAAGAATAGTATTGCATCTAGCTTTCATCTGCTTGAGCAATTCTTTTTCTTTCTCTGTTTTAGTCCATACTTTAGTATCCCTTCCCTTATAATGAGGAGGTTGCATACCTAAGTAAACCATTAGTGCATGATTATGCACGTCAATCCATTCTTCTTCAGCTAATTTAGCTAGTTCTTGTAGAGAAGGAATACCTTTTAAATCTTCCATTGTAAATAAATTTTATAGTTTAACTGGTTCTTTAGAGCTCCGATGGAGACTCATTAACATTTTCTATTGGATTCAGCTCAGCCTCTAGATCTTCGTCCGCTGTAAAAAGGATTTCCTTCTTTGGCTTCACCTTAATTGTTTTATTAGTAGACTGACAAATTACGCATTTGTATTCGCCAGTAAGTTCATTAAGATAATGGTGAGTTACTCTTCCACATCTTGGGCACTGAATATCAATCAGTTTCGATGGTTTTACAGATTTCTTTTTCATAAATTTTGAAAACTGTGTCTACTAAGTTTTTAATTTCATCATTTAATCTAGAATTATAACATTCATTCCAACTTCCTTTATCATAAATCCAGCGAATATCATCAGAATCAACATCATTAATAAGAATAAAAGGCTCTCCTTTGCTCTTATTAAGAACACCAAGACCTTTTGCTTTCAAAGTATAATGAGAAGCAGTTTCATCTCCCGTTGGAAAACTAGTCCACCTTCCTATTATATTATTATATGCTTCTTCTGGATCTCCTTCAGTGTCATAGATAACTAAGGAGTATGGAATGCTTAATCTTTCGAAGTTATAAGCTAAACAATAAGTAAGCCAACAACAACCACCCCAATTAATATTGTAGTTCTTGTCTAAAAATGTAAAGAGCCTATTCAGCTCCGTCTTCAATTTTTTGGTCTTCCAAGATTGCTTCATCAATATAACTTTTAATCTCTTTTATTTCAGCTATATACTCTTTTAGATATTGTTTCATTGAAACTACATCTTCAAGATGTTTATTAGAAAGCCGAAAATTCACTATAGATTTAAGACAATGTCCAAGCGTCATGCCATAGCCAACGTTTGTGAACTCTTGTCTGACAACTCCACCTTTAGGTCTTATAGTTTTTAATAATTCTAAATCCCAAAAAGGTGAACTCTGACTAATTTGAGTCATTCTAAAGTCTTTTTCCTCAATCACCATAGACTGAATAGTTTTCTGCTTCAAATACAAGATTTAACTCATTGTCTTCGTCTGGATTGAACATAAGTTTAAATCCACCAGTGGCACAGTAACAGTATTTACCTTCTAGCACTCGCTTCTCTATACCTTCATAGAGACTCTTTACTACAGGAATCATATCTTCCTTTTCTGGTATACCATTTACTCCAGCCCAATGCCAATCGAGAACTTCCATACATTTATGGACACGTTCAAAGTCAAATTCATCAATTAATTCTTGTAACAGATTTGAATAAAACTTTTTCTTATCTAAATCTTTAATCAAGTATTTTTCTGGAACTGCCCATCCAGTACCGGAAATGAACTTACATTCTTTTCGGAACCAAGGACAATCTATATACTTGTTTATTTCTTGCTCATCGAGGATTCTATAACTTTCATCCGACATTACTTAATCAGATTTTCAATCCAATTTAAAGTACTTATCTCTCCTGACTTGATTCCTATATAAAGGCAATATATACATATAATAAGCATAACAATAGCTGATTCCCAGCTACATAAAGTTAATGCTGCTATACTATAAAAGCACCAGCTAGGTAATCTATCTCCATCATATTTTGTATGGAAAGCTACATAAAGTAGCAAAGCAGTAATGATAATACTTATAAGCATTTCTAGTTTTACATAATTTAAAATTCTTTATTCATAAAATCTATTAATTTAATAAGCCAATGACTCTTTCCTTCTTTAAATCTTAAATCTGGGTAACGACTCCTTATGTCAGCTATTGCCATTAATTCAATACAAATAAGTCCTATTATATTTATAATTGGAACTAAACAAACAATAGCAGCAAAAGCCCATAACCATAAGGGAGCTTTAAACGACTTCCATCCATCACGGTCATCTATTTCTAATTTAGATAGGAAATTCCTAAGTAGTAGAAAACAGACAATACTAATGATTAACCAGATCATTATTTAGGTAAGTTTAGAAGAAGTTTAGAGTCACCCCCAGCCATTGTAACAGGAAGCTTACCATCCCACTTGTCAATCCACATTTGCTGTAAGATAGCTGAAGTTAAAGCCTGAGTTCGAAGTTCATTAGCTTGCTTTTCTGCTTCAGCCGCAACAATTTTCTTACGTGCCTCTGCTTCAGCAATCTTTAGCTCGTTTTCGACCCTCTGAGCGTCTTGTACAGCCTTGGTCTTTGCATCAATTGCATTAACAATAGACTGAGGATACTTTAGACCTGACGTAAACTGATCCAGAACGAATCCTTCCTTTTCCAAGTTGGCTCTAAGTCGTTTCTCAATAGCATTCTCTACTTTCTCTCTATTAGAAACTATTTCATCAGTAGTGAATTTATTGATTTCAATACGACAAGCATCCTTGATGTACTTGAGAACAGGACCCTGTATGACATCTCCCAGTTCTTTTCGATACTTCCTAAATACCTGAGGAGCCTTGCCATCAGCAACTTTAATGTTCACATTAGGGTCGATGGTAAAGAGAGGACCATCCTTTGCATTGATTTCAAAGGCATCATAGTCTATGGTCTGCACAAAGGTAGGATACTCATAGATTTGTGTGGCGAACGGATTGTACCAGACCCATCCTGTTACCAGATTTACATCACCAACACCTCGAGAATCTCCATAAAGAGATACCTCAACACCTTCACAACCTGCGTCTATACGCTCGGCACAGCTCGTCATACTAAGAGCGAGTACCATTACGAACAAAATTCCTAAAAGTTTTTTCATTTTTTGAAAATTTTAAAGTTAGTAAATGCTTTTGTTTTGAATGAAATAAAGATTATAAATAATACTAGAAATGCTCCAGCAATGTTAGCTATTGTGTTAGCTAAATTTAGCCATCCAAAGGCTAAGTCTAATCCGAGAATGGTAAGAATAAACCATCCTAGAACACAAAACGCTTTTGTCCAATTCATATTACATAATAATATATAGAATATTAAAGATATCTACTTTAAGTCTTTTTCATCTATCAAATTAATTAATTTAGGTAAAATATTATCTTGCATAGTTCTATAATAAGACTCTTTAGAAAAGAGTTCTATTAAAGTCTCATGGGCATTAAGAGGTTGTGCTATTTTTGTATAGTGACAACACTCCCAATCTACAAGCATCTCACCCCAATCTACTTTATCCCAACCATTCTTAATTCCATACTCAGGGTGATGTCGTCTATGATAACGATGCCACTTCTGAACAGATTTATAAGGAAGGAATAAACGTAACCAAGGTTTCTCCCAATCATGAAATAAGTATTTAAACTTCCATACTCCAAGATTAAGAGCAGTCATTTGGAAAGCACACCAATGTGCAAACCAATACTTAAATGTACTTCTATCCTCCTTTGTAAATCCAGGAGTAATAGAATTATTCTTTCTCTCTATCATTTATTTTTAGAACCAGGTTTCTTGTGAAGATGCCCACTTTCCTTATTCTTTCCACCACGAGCCTCCCAGGCCTTAATTCTTGCCTCTAAGTTTTTAAGTCTCTTTTTGTACTTCATAATTTGATAATTTTAGGATTCATGTAGATCTGTGTACTTCTTTAATAAATCTATAACATCTTTTAATACTGCGGATGCTCCATCTTTATAGGCCACAGAAATAGCATTTTCTACAAGACTAACATCCCCATCAGCTGGAAGATTATGTCTAGCATAATATTCAGCTTTCTCATCTAAAGTACTTACTAGTTTTAAGGCTAGTTCTGGAAATAATGATAGTTGCTTATGCATTGTGTTTATTTTCCCCATAGTTCTATCATTTTATTGGTTTTAACTTAAGATGCTTACTATCCCATTCGTAGTCCATAATTATATTAAGATTTAATTAAGGCATCGAAGTCTTCTGGAATTCGATTATTACCAATAGCTTTTATAGTAGTAATATCAGTTGTAATTACATTATTCATAGATTCAGCCCAAGTTTTGTAAATCTTTATTGCTTCTTCTATTGTATTAGCAATAACAAGTTTATGCTCTACTTTCCAAATTCTTGTATATCTATAATCCATAATCACAACATTTTAAGTTCGTGTAATGTCTCAATCATAGCCACACAAGTATCAACAGGATTATTATCATAAGTTTTATACGCAGTTCCATATTCATCATAAATAGAACATTGCCAGAATAATTTATTATCTGCTTTATCTTGTACTAAACTAGGCAACTGTAGAATATCAAGCAATGCAGCAAGACTCCAACAAGGAATGTCATCTTCGTCATGTTCAGTATCCTTCCATTTACCTATTGTTATTTTATAGGGGTCTTCATTACCATACCACATATCCGCAGTTTCAAGTGGTAATATCTTTGCTAACTTCTTACTTTGTTCTATATCAGTATAGCTTTTCATAATAGATTCCTTTCTTTTAATTTAATAATCATTTCATAGCAAGCATCAACAGGATTCTCCCCATAAGTCTCCAAATCGTGCATTATATTTTTACAGCAATAACCGTCTAATGCTGGATTAGGGGTATAAATTAAACTTTTAGGTAAAACACCAAGCAACGCTGCAAGACTCCAAGCATGAATCTCACCCATTTCAGTATCTACAAAACCATCTGAACCAATATATAAAGGCACATCAAGCAAACCTATAATTTTACCTTCCCAGTCGGAATTGGTAGGATAAAACATATCCGCACTTTCAAGTGACAGAATATCTGCCAACTTACGACTTTGCTCAATGGTTGTGTATGCTTTAATTGTTGCCATAGTTATTTAAATTTCGAATCTTTAAACCTTAAATAGAATAATATCGCTAGTATCAATGGCGAAAGAACAAAAAGTATTATTCCTATATCACTTATAATTGTTACCATAGTTATTTTATTAACTGTAATTTATTATCAAATTCTTCTTTTCTTTTTTCCCAATATTCAACAGAAGATTTAGCTTCTTCTAATTCTTTGTTAATATGTTCTATAGCTTTATTATAAAGTGTATTTTGTATTCTTTCCCAAATATCATCTGAAAATTCTGAATATTCTATATCAGGTCGATTCCATTCTCTATAATAACATTCAGGATCATTAAAATAATAAAAAGTCCAATCTTCTCCATCACGGTCATAGCAATAACAATATCTTAATGCTATTGTATAATGATAATCTATACAATTTGCATCAAGCATATCAAGTAAAGTTATACGAACTGCGGTACTACCATCAAATGCTGGTTTTTTAAATCTTTCCGGCTGACTTGAAAAAAAGTTCCAAAGAAATTTACATAAAACTTCATCTGATGCTAACATTACTTCATCAGTTGAACATGGACAATAACTTAATAATGTCTTAATATTTTGTATTCTTTCTCCCAGTTTCATAGTTATTTAAATTAAGTTTTCTAAACAATACTTGATTGCTGTTTCACAAGCTTGTTCATACGATTTATATTCAATATTATTAAAAGTCCAACACCCTTTATTCCAATAGCCTTTATCAAAACGTTTAATAAAAATAATATTTAAATTAATATTATGCACTTCCCTTAACCACTTCATAGCCATTTGAAGTGTTGGTCTCTGAATATCACCAGGAGGATAAAAACTAATTACCTTTTCATCAAACCCCTTCTCTTTTAACAGTTTTGCTATTTCAAAGCTAACGTAGTCTTCTGTAATTGTTGCCATAGTTATTATATTTTATTACCAACAAATACTTTCTTGATACGGATGGGGCATTAATGTTGAGCCGTTAAATTCACTGGGATTGATGTCTTTTGGCTCACCTTGCTTTTCAAGCCAAGCAAGAATATCATCTACCTTTATCTCAGATGTTTCACATTCATTGGCAACACCTAATGTGACAAATTTTTCAAAAAGAGAAATAAGGTGTTTTCTTATCCTCTCATCCTCGCTCTCTGGAACAAAATCAGCGCATATATTACGTGCGGTTTCAACTGTAATCTTCCCACTATTAACCATCTCTTGTAGTTTGGTTATAGTATCTTTATGTAATTTCTCGTAATCCATAATCACAACAAATTTAATTCATATAAATGTATAATCATATCGTAGCAAGCATCAATAGGGTTGTCATAATGTTCTGAATTAAATTGTCTAATTCCTATTAATGTCGCATAATATTTTGTAATGCCATCATAGATATATTTCTTTAAGTGAACATCTGGCAAAACACCAAGTAATGCAGCAAGACTCCAACAAGGTAATTCTGCATCATACTCATTGGCAGAGAAATTTGGATTCTTTGTAAGAAAATCCTTTGAATATGGAATTTCATCGTAACCCCCATCGTACATTCTATCAGAAAAGTCATAAGGGACTATATAACCATATCTCATATCAGCACTTTCTATTGGCAATATTTCTGCCAACTTCTTTGACTGTTCTAAATCTGTATATGATTTCATATTTTTTCATTTTCTTTTAACCAAATTACCATTTGAAATACCGCATCAATTAAATTTTCTTTTTCACCCGTGTTTATCATATCTTTCCAAGAACTGTTTCCATCTTCATAAAATTTATAATTACCATAGGCGATTTGATATAAATCTACATCTTCAGTTAATGCATACTTACGAATGTCTATATGATATGTGGTTTCAGAGTATTTGCCTTTTTCTGTAAATTCACTTGGAAGCAAATTCATTAATGCTGCAAGACTCCAACAAGGAATATAATATTCTTTACAAGTATAATCCTTCCAAGCACAAGGATAAGGTGAATTGTTATAATGTAAAGTTTCATCATCTATACCCCAACAATAATCCGCACTTTCAAGCGGCAGTATCTCTGCCAACTTCTTTGACTGTTGCAAGTCAGTATATGATTTAATTGTTGTCATAATCTTTATATATTTGTGGATTGATAATGCTCATAAAATCTTCAGCATCTTTCTTTGCTTTTTTACTATTATTAATCTTAATTCTAATAGCAATCATAATTAGGCAAAAGCATACAATTAGTGTTATAATTGTTGCCATAGTTATTTAATTAAATGTTTTTTGCAATTACAAGACTCTGCGTGAACTATAGCAATTCCTCCAGGTCTTCCAGCATAATAAGAATAATTAGTTGTAATAATATATCTATGACCTTCTATAGTTTTTACAACTACATCAACTTCATTTCTGTCACCATTAGTTCTAAAAGTAAATGATGATAATAATACTACTATTCCAATTAAGCTGAATATTAAAAAATACTTTTTCATTTTTACTTTTGAATTAAATTTTCCAAACAATACTTAATTGCAGCTTCGCAAGCTTGTTCGTATGTATCATAATATTGTATTTTTCCTAAGATTTCTTCTTTTCGATGTATGCTTTCAGAAGTAGCAAATTTATAAGGTGAATTTATAAAAAGTTGTATACAAAACCAATAGCCTTTATCTATATGACAAAATATTGAAATGAGAATCTTTTTATCTTCTCTCAACCATTTCATTGCCATTTGAAGAGTTGGAGCGGTCATTGCAAAAACCTCACTATTCTTATAACTGTTATAATGTCCATAATGTTCTAATTTTTTGTCTGAAGTATAGCACATTAAGCAAGGTTCATCAAATCCTTTATCCTTTAATAGTTTTGCTGTTTCAAAACTAACGTAATCTTCTTTAATTGTCGCCATAGTTATTCTCCTTTTTATTTATACATCCCTTCAGCTGCTTCAAGAGCTAGACCTTTAGGTATTAAACCTCTTACATCAAATCCTTTAGACAAATACCAATCATTCAAAATGGTTGTAGCCGATTCATTATTCTCATAACTACAATCTTGTGATTTAACAAGTATTTTATGAAATTCCATTTTCTCTTCCTCAGTCATACTTGACATTGGACGGAGATAAGGCTTCATTTTATATTTAACTATACCATAAGACAACAATGTTATAATATCCCACCCATCTGAATTTTTTCGAACAAGAGGAAGGTCTGTATAATGAACAACACATTTACCATCCTCATACTCTTCAAACTCACTTCTCGTGATTACACCATAAGGCAACCTCGCACAAAGGTCTTTCATCAGTAGTTCCTTCTCTTCTTGTGTCATAATTTTATTCTCCTTTCTGTGCTTTAAGACCAAGTTCAAAGAAATGCTTAGCAATATTATTAAATTGCGGTTCATTCAAAATAACAAGTATATTATCTTTACCATAATAACATCTGCGTTTGAGATATTCTTCTTTTATTTCTTTCTTCAAATCCACCTCAATATTTTCTTTGTAACGAATATCTCTTGAGAGTTCTATACCTTCTTCTCCACCACTGATAACTGCTTGTTCAATTTCTTTTCTCCACAATGCTTGCTGTTCTTTCGTAAGTTGATTGAATAACTCACTTTCTATGTTGAAAGAATAAGTTTCTGCGAAGGCTTTTATACCTTGCTCTATACTTGCATACTGAATTTTAGGGTCAAGTTCTTTACTAAAGTATTTGTCTAATTCTACCATACTTACTCTCCTTTCTGTACTTTATTACTTACTTGCATACCAAGTTCAAAGAAATTTTTGGCGGTTTCTTTTATGTAATCTATTAGTTCGTCTTCATTTGGCAAGCCTTCATACAGCCAATCTGAAATACTTTTCTCCAAGTCCACCTCTTTCACTTCAAGGGTGTCGATAATAGAAAGAATATTTTTCATTATTTCTATATCATGTTCCCTTTGGAGTCTATAACGCCAATCCTCAATAATGTCGAGGTTAATTTCGTTTATTCTCCTCTCTATCTCCGCTACTAAAGCGGCTTTTGGTATATACTGTTCCATATTATTTGCTTTTAAGATTGTCAAAACCACCAACAATACACCACACATGAGGGTCTTTTCTATTCATTTTTGCGCAGTCAATCTTTCCACACAAACATTTACCGCCATAATCTACCCAATGTATATCAAGATGGCACTCTGGACAAGGGTCAGAGTTATATATGCCTTGATAGTTTGGCAGGAGTCTTGTTTTTTCAAACTTCATCTCATTAATTTCTATAACATCTGCCATATTTTACTCTCCCTCCATATACTTTCTAAACCCACTAATAAAGGCCTCTACATCATCGTCCCTGTCAAGTCCATCGGCAACACTTCTTATATACCTTTCAGCCTTCTCAATAAAGGCATCAGTGCGGGTGTACTCAACGTGATACTCTTTCATGGGCACATTCAATTCCTTTGCTGATAACTCGTGTACCCATATCTTCTCTGGTGCTTCGTTTGCTTTCATAACTTTATTCTTTTACTTCTTCAAACCTTCTATTAACATTACCACTTGAATCCTTACAAGGCATAAGTCCAAATGGACAAATGTCAGATAATACACATTTCTTACAAGTATTTGTATTATCCTCTACTATTGTAAGTTTTCTACCAAAGATTTCTATAACATTCATAACTATTCCTCCATTAGTTTCTTTAATTGTTCATATAATGAAGTTAGAGGTCTATTATCAGGACAATACTTGTAGAGCTGTTTCATCTGCTCATCACTCGGCTTCCAAGTGTATCTGTCTTTGAGGGATTTGAGCCAAGTAACTGTATTTTTTCCATTATTGCCTAACATATCTTCAACAGCATGTATTGCATAACTAAGATATCTTTCATCCTCTTCACTCCAAGCAGACTTTTTCTCACATTGCTCTTCAAGCCAAGTAGTCATTTCTTTTGCTTCACCAGAGGTAATACCACTTGCAGCATAACTTTTAGACCACTCTATAAGTGCTAAAAATTTTCTCTTTATCCTCTCGTCCTTGCTATCTTTGAGTGCAGGAAAGATGTGCACTAACATTTCACAAAAACCTTTAAATGCTTCATGGTTTTTGTACTCTTTTCTTGCTCTCTCTAAAGCCTCTTTATATTCTTTTTCGTAATCCATAATTTTAAATAATTAAAAGTATTAGCATAGTTAATATAACTACAAAAGGAAAGCTAAACCATAGAAGACAAGCTATATCCTGTATAAAGTCTGAATCTAAAATCAGGGATAGTCCCATTAGTATTAATGTAATAAAGATATACAGGCCAAAAAATAAAACTATATAATTCTTAATCATAATATTACAAAAATAGCAAAAACGAGGCGGGGACCAGAAGTATATAATACTTCCAGCCCCCGCTTATAATAATTCCTGGCTAGCTTGTACAGCTAGTTCATCACAGAGATTATTATAAACATTGTCAGCGTGACCTTTTACATGCTCAATTTGGATTGGATTTTTAACAAGGGTTTTAACCTTATTAAATATTTTATCAAATAACATCCATAATTCTACATTCTTCTTACGCTTCCATCCAAGAGTTGCACAACCCTTTACATACATAGAATCCGTATAAATAGTAAGAGAATTAATAGATTCCTTTACAGCTTGTAATGCTACGATTACAGCTATAAGTTCCATTTGATTGTTTGTTGTTTTCCTGAAACCTTTTGAGTATTTAAATACTTTCTCTCCGTCTCGGAGTACAACAATTCCAATTCCACCTTGATCACGTGAGCTACTATAAGCTCCATCGGTGTAAATTACATAATCTAACATATTTAAAATAATCTAATATATTTTCTTTCTTCTTTCCATGTGTACCATAGAAAAGGATAGTCTAATCTACAATCTAGCATCTCCCATAAACATGCCATTAAAATTACTATTACTAAAAATAACAACATAATACAAAAAAGGCCGAGACAGACTCATATGTTCTGCTCGGCTTTTTACCAGTTATGATTTATTTACAAAGTTGTTTGTGGGGCCACCCAGATTCGAACTGGGGTGTTAACCTTGTAAGGGTCACATACTCAACCACTATATGATGTCCCCATTTAGGAGGATTTACATCCTCCATGCTTTCCTAGTAATTTATATCTCAAAGCATGAGAAAGAACACACACTACTAGGTTGCGTGCAGAATCAGTGGCGGTGTGATACTGCAGTGTCTCTTTGTTTACTACTATTTCAAGTAAACGGACCCGTAGACAAGTGTAGCCAGTAGGGGAATCGAACCCCTCTTCTAACATCGAAAGTGTTATGTCCTACCGATAGACGAACTGGCCTTTTTATCTTTTTTGTGCTTAGGTGCACATTTTCTACAATAAGAAGCTCTGCTACTTATTTCTGCTCCACAATCTGGACAAGTTTTTCTCTTTTTTCTAGTACAGAAAGTATCAGTTTGAGAATGACAGTTAGGACAAACTATTCTAAGATTCTCTAATCTATTATCATGATGATCTCCATTAATATGATCTAACTGTAATACTAATGGTTTACCATTCCAAGTAGTATCTTGTCCACAACATTCACATATATCTTTTTTAAGTCCTTCTTTTATCAATCTTTTCTTTAACTTTTGTGAATCACATTTAATATTCTCTTGTAGATAATACTCTATTGGCTTTTTCTCTAAGTTTTTAGAGTAATTCTGAGAAAAAGAATATTCTATATTATATTTCTCTAACTTTTCTTTAAGGATTTTACAAGCATTACCACTTACAGCCTTCCCTTGTTTTCTAAGTATTTCAGATAAACTATTAGATTCACTAACGAGTTGCTCTAATAACTCTTCTTCGGACATTTAGACATAATACATAGTTCATATTTAACTAATCTAAAAATGGATAATCTATATAAAGCGTTCGGCTCGTGACCTAAGCCACTAGTCGAACGCGCCATAAAGAGCTTATCTTCACAGACTCGCTCTTTGCAATGACAAATGAATTCATCGAAAGATGACTAGTTAGGCGGGCAGGATTCGAACCTGCGAAGGGCTTATATCACCCTTATCAGAGTCAAAGTCTGACGTCTTCAGCCACTCGACCACCGCCCAATCAATTATTGTATAGAATCATATTCAGGATCATAACATCCTGGATCTTCTACATTTTCATACCACTCTGGTGGAAATATTTCATCTATAGTTGTTGCTGTGTCTAACCTTTCTATAATAGAACGGTCATACTCACTTATATAAATAGTATCTTCATTCCACCAATTCTGTGGTATATATGGTGTTTTAGGATTGCATCCTAATATAAGTAACGTAATACAAAAGAATAAAAGTTTTTTCATAATCACTCCATTTTTGTGAACTTGGGATATTCCAAGTTCACGGCATCCTCAATCTAATAAATTAACAGTGATATCCATTAGGATACATCATTACTGCAGCTTTACAGTAGCCCCTTGCTACTTTCTTCATTAAATTAAAGATTTTTCTTTTCACTTGATTTTTCTTTTAACTTTAATAATTCTTTTTAATGATTTTCAATTATCCTTTCGTGATAATGAATTTCTTTTTTAATCTGTTCTTCTATCATAATAATTAATTTTAAAGATTGGGGGCAGTAACAGGATCGAACTGTTGTAAAACAAGTGCCACAAACTTGCGCCTAAGCCTCTCAGCCAACTGTCCCGTAAAAAGAGTACTTCTTACTCTATTCTGAAAACAAAACATTCGGAAACTTAAAGAAATTTTGCTGTATGTACTCTTTAATTTGTCAGGGAAAAGGGAATCGAACCCTCGCATGCCTTCGGAGTGGAAGTCCGATGTGCGCCTCCAGCTACACCATTCCCTGATGTCTTCTATCACTTTCCAATAATAGAAGCTCTTTCAGCCAGTTTATTTTTGGAACATTCACGCTTGGAAGTCTCTAGCAAAATGCTGGCAAACCACTACCCTTCTTGCCTTAGTAAGGGTATCTGTACGGCAATTTTTATTACTAGCTCCGCCGTTCTGCCGGGAAAGAGTGGATAAGGAGGTTCGAACTCCCAGCCTTCACATTGGCAATGTGACTATCTACCAATTGATATATATCCACAAGTGATAGGCTTCTCCTACCTATCATGTCCTCTAAAGTTTTAACTTTGTGCTTTGATTAAAACATCCTTCTTGTTAAGAAGTCGTATTACACTACGCAGGATGAGGCTTTCCTCAGACATCTCTTATGTCCTTGAACCCGAAGGAGATTATATAGTAGGGGCGACGCGACTCGGACGCGCATGGGCCGAAGCTTCCAGTTCCCAAAACTGGGCGGATACCAATTACCGGTTACACCCCTATGATCTTCCGATACTCACGTACCAGAAGAACTTTGTTTAACCTTTTATGAACGCTTACAATGTTACAGAACATTGCTCCTTCCTGTTTATAAAGAGAGCACACTAGATTGTTCCAGACTAGAATGCCCTCAGTTCGAAACTTTCGTCTCTTCACTACCCTAAAGTGGATTGTGATAGTAAAACTGCTCTCTTGTCGAGAACTAGCCAGCCAGTGTGTAGTCGTAGGCTACTGGAACATTTTATCAATGATTTATACCAATAATAAAGGTAATTATATATTTGTTGTCACAAATTTAGTTTAGATAGTTAACCTGGATATTCTGTGCAACCATGCAAATCATCACAAACAGCACCAGCATCATACAGATGCAAATAACCTCTGTTTATTGGTTCTTTTACTTTTTCTGGTATACCATTTGGAAAACATTTAACAAGAGCGTCATAAAGTTCTTTGTCGGCAATGTTACTTAAAAATTCTTTGTCTGTCATATCTTTATTTTTTGTTTATTATTGTACACTGTAAAGTAAAATTGAAACTAATATGTAATTATGTGACGACATGTATATAATCACCATAATAAAACATTATTTTAGATAATGCAAATCTAAAGTCTTAATATATGTCAAGAGCTAAATCTGCATACTTTAAAACTACTTCTAGTGGACCTGTCGAGAATCGAACTCGAGTCTTACACCTTATTCTCAATTACCATAACTTACACTCATAGGTTTTCTTTATGCAGTTTCCTTCTACAGGGTTGACTAGATGTCAACTATCCCACCAGTCTATTTAGTTATATCTCCGATAGACACAGAATATTAATAATGGCTTTAAAAAGAAAATCCTCAAAAGAAGACTTGTTGTGAGAGGATTATGTTCCCTGGCTCCTCTCTTGCCAGGCACTTACGCAGCAATAGCTACAGTACGAGGAGTCATTACGACTACTTTAGCATTTATTTGTTTTGAATGTCTTTCCATTCTTGTCTGAGTGAGTAATCTACTTTCCAATGTAATCAAAACCAGTCAGGCCCTTTATCTATTTAATATTGATTGAATTCACCTTTTACAAAGAACATAAAGTCTGGATTAGAACTACTACTATAAGGAACTTGTTCAGCCCTATATACTTGCCAACTAAAATCTGGAGTGATTTTAGAATATACATATCTTCCAGTTGGAACTTGTATTGTTTCAAATCCATTTTTAGGTATTCCTTGTGCATTAACCCTACTAAATGGAATGTATACTCTCTTCATATTATTCATTCTCATAAATTGCTTACCTGTACCTATAGCAAGTACTGTATTATACCAATCCTTACTACATATATAGATAAGCTTTTTAGTCCAGTTATCATACCAATGTTCTCTTAGATAAAATTCTCCAAATGGAACAATTTGGTTTTCTTTTAAATATGATCTTACGTCCTTTGGATAATGAGATTCGTTATAAGCGTATGCCTCTCTAAAAGTTATAACTTTTTCATTGCTTTCTTTAAATTTAGCAATCCTATTTTGAGAATCTATACAATAAGTTTGCTTTTTATATCTTCTTTTTGGGTTTAGAGCATCATAAAAAGTATTTCTAAGACTAACATCATGATCAAATCTCTTAGCTCTCTTTACATACTCAGAGAATACTTTATCCACATTCTTTCCGAGATTGGCCTCAAAGAATTTATCTAAGTCTTTCCAAGATAACCAACCACTATGGTAGTTTCTATCATATCCAAACTTAAAACGATCATGCATACTTTGATGCTTAAAATCTCCTTTATTAACTTCCTTTCTAGGATACTTCTTCTTCTTCCAACCAGAAGAACCGCTGTGTTTTAAACCAAATTCTATCATTAGCGAAATAAAAGGGAAGAGTCCTAAGACTCTATCCCTATACTAGAAGGAAGGCAAATAACTAAAAACCTAAAACCACAAATGCTTTATAAATCTTCAGTGCTGACGCCTTCCTTAATCTTTATATCATCTAAAGGTAAATACAACCATTCTAATGAACATCTACATCTACTAGCTCTGGACATAAAGTCTTTCATAGCTGCAGATTCAGATGGATTAATTTTAATCTTTAAGAAGTCTCTATTATGAATTTTAACTTTATAATAAAAAGTCCTAAAGTTTATTACTATTCCATCTGGAAGCTGTATTCTTAATCCTAATGAGAGTTCTGTCGGGTTCTTCATTATAATCTCGATTTGGGTCTATATCCAAATTAAATAGAAGTTGTGTAAACCTTATATCTGTAAACCTCCACAAGAGTCTAATCAATAAAAAGGCTATTTTTAAATTATCATAAAATCTTACCATAATTTATTTTCAAATACTAATATTCTAGCTTGAGTATTATCTCCTCTAGTTACTAACCAAGGAAATGAGAGAGTTTGATGAGGAAGATTTAAGTAAGACTGATGTCTATGAGTCCTCATATTACAAATAAGAATAGTTTTCCAACAGCTTCTTACTATTTTCTCAACATTTACTCCAAAGAATGGGAGTTCTTTCTCAGCAAGTTCCATAAGATTATGTTCTATAGTAATACCCGTAGAAGTTACTTCTCTAAGAATCTGAGTCTTTCTCTTATTCTTTTGTAAAATGTTTTTTCTTGAACTCACAAAACTTCCTATTACTATATCAGGTTGATATTTGTCAACAGCTTCTTGTGCTTCTAACTTTTCTATATCATCAGTATATGTAACAGGTTTAGTAACCATTTGCATCATAAGTCCAGTCATTACTGGATCTTCCTGAGCTTTTAAATCAGTAATAGGAATGCCTAACTGTCTTCCAATCCATCCAGTTCCAGCACATATTTCTATTGCAGAATGTGGTTCATATTCTGGATTATCATCAATTTGAAAGTTGAGCCATTCACACAATTCCAGAGTTGGAAAAGTATAAAGAGCACATGCTTGCATCACAAAGTTCAAAGTATCATCATTGTCATTTTTTATAAAGGAATATGGAATAGGATAGACTTTATTATCCATTCCATAAAGCTTATCAATGATTTTCTGAACTCTGTTCAAATCTACTTTTTCTTTCTCTATTTCTATAGCAGAAAGTCCATCTTTGTAAATTAATTTCATTTGTCATTAATTTTAATTAGTAAATAGTGGGCCCTCTCAGGGTTGAACTGAGACTCTCGCAGCTTATGAGGCTGGTGTTTTTACCAATTAAACTAAAGGCCCTCATTCCCACCTATACGTACTTCCCTGGCCTGGGAAAAGTGGGAACTTTCTGCTGATGCTGCCCGTTGTGACATTTCTAAGGGACTCGCTGCAGCCAACCTAGCATCAACATAATTAAGAATGTTCTTTGATATAGTTAATCAATTCTCTAGGAGTATTGATTTTATCAAACTGGTCGTCTGGAATTGTGATATTAAACTCTTTCTCACATTCAAGGATAATATCAAGTTTGTCTAGAGAATCCCCTCCAAAGTCGGTAAAGAAATTACCATCTAAAGAGTATTCTTCTTCCTCTATACCAAGTTTGTCTATAACAAATTCTTTTATTTTTTGTTCCATTTTATGTAGTTTTTTGTTATTAAATCCGTAGACAAAGTATTACTACCCATTTTTCTCGCTAATTCTACTACAGAATAAGTTGGAATAGCATTGTTACCAAAGGTACATTCATTTTTTAATCCAATATATTCTTTATTAATCCTTTTAAATAGGAAGTATTTAGCATCGGATAAATCGATATTAGCATTAATAAGTTTCTGGACTTGCTTTCTATTTAGAAAGTCCTGTTCTAATTCCTGTGTAAATTCAAGCATAATAAAATAAAGTGTAATAGTCTGGAGAACTTGTAATAGCTAACACTTGAGATTGATGAATTCGGTTATCATTAATAAACTTACATAATTCTTTTTCAGAATAAAACAGTTTACTTCTTACTGATACCATTGTTCATTTCCTCCTTCTTCTTTAGGATGCTTGACTGGTTTTCTTTGTGCCCTAAAAGGATGAATGTCGTCGGGCTTACGATACTCATGTTCCTTGTCTGTAATATTCATAACTCACTTAATTGTTTAAAAATAATAATTTGAGGAGAGTACTGGATTCGAACCAGTGGTTCACTTTTACATGAACTCCTTCTTAGCAGGAAGGTGGTTTAAGCCAACTCACCCAACTCTCCATAAGTATCTTACATTCCACTATCCTGTACATCTCTAATTAATTCTTCGAAGACACATAGAGAGGGCACGTTGTCTCCCTAACTATATAAATTAATTGGATGCCTACAGTAACTTCTTCTAATTTAGCCCTCCATCAGCTTTTCTTAGATATGTCCTTCAGATACTCACAAGGTAATTCTGGAATTTCTCCCATTTTTCTACATACATCAGGTCTATTCTCATATATATTACATTTGAGATCAGACGTTAAGAATGGACATTTGTTTTTGTCGAGATCCATGTCAGTCATAGCAATTCTTACACCTCCAAATGGAGTGAAAGCAATTACAGGATTGACAATCATACTAGAAAATCTCTCTAGTTCACCATGCTCAAATGCTATATTATAACAACAATGAGCATTACATTTGTGTAACATACATTTTTTCATAGAGGAGGAAGTGGGACTCCAACCCACACGCCGCTTTTACACGACTACTGGAACTTTTCAAGAGTTCTGCCTTAGCAATTAGGCTTATTCCTCCAATTTGGGAGAGATGCTTCTCTCCCACTTCTCTATTCGGAATGTACATAGTCTTTCGTCTAAAGAGATTGTCGACATCTACAATAGCTTATTAACTACAACACATATCAGGTCTTTATGCGCAAATTACCCTGAGCTAGGGCATTCCTTGATAGGGCAACGTCTCACCCACCTCTTTGAATAGAGAATATATTTCTTTAAAAAGAGAACTAAACATTACGTCGTGCTAACGTGTACTTGCAAGCAAGCACACTAATCATTACACTATCCCTCCTATTTAATGGTTAAGAATGAGTGGAGGGAGATGGACTTGAACCACCACTAACGGCGCCATAAGCAAAGTTAGAATGTGCTGTTTGTTCTCTTTATGAGTAAAAGGAAGTCTAACTAAGTACGTGCTCTAAACCAGCTGAGCTACCTCCCTTTCGAGCAGTTTCTACCATTTCCTTGTCAGACGTGCCCGTCCAAGATAATCTGAAACTGCTAAACAGAAAGCCGTAGGGAGGACAGGACTCGAACCTGTGACCACGGTCTTATAAGGACAAAATCGTTAGAAATTGCTGTTTGACTTCCTTTAGTGGTGCAGGAGAGATTCGAACTCCCAGACAGAACCTAGAATAACCTGTCATTTCAACATTAAATGTTAAAATCTGTCTGACCAATTCCAGCACTGCACCAAATAAGCCTCTATTCTCACGAACCAAGACTTTAAAAAATATTACGAATAATAATGAAGCAGGGGAGGATGGATTCGAACCACCGACACACAGTTTTGGCGACTATTGATCTATCCACTGATCTACTCCCCCTAGGATTAGTGACAACTCCGTCTTACTAATCCATAAACATTTGTACGTTACTTTATATCCCTTTAAGCTGAAGCTAAGAGAACTCCGATGTCCTAACCACTAGACGACTCCCCCATATAAATCTCCTATTCTCACGAACCAGAGACACTGAAAGATATAACCAAAATAAAGAATAATGAATTATGAGGGGGAGACGGGATTTGAACCCGTGATTTTCGGAAACTGTAATAGTCGTCAGGATATGTAACATACGATAACCAATTAAGCTAAAGCTTTGACCACAACATTAATGCTAATCATCTAGGATTGTGTAATGCTAATGTGTAAAGCTAAAGCTGTCGGTCAATTATTTTTTTTTAAATATAAATGGCTAATAAAAATAGTATAATAGATATTACACATGCTAGTTTCATAATGAAACTAAAATGCTTATATATAAAATCCTTAACCATAAATAAGATGTGTAAGAAGTTCATCAATGTTACACTCCTTCGCATCACGATCATTGACCTTTTGAAGTGCAACATCAATAGCATCCAGAAGTTCACTACGTCTCTTTAAGAGAGCAGCTCTCTTCTCATGTGTCCATTCACCACTGAAGAACTGAGCAGTATAATCTCCAGTCTTTATAGTAGTGGCAACATTAGTTACTTGGGCACGATAGTTAGATGGTAAATGTTCTGGGTCGAGATTAGGATCCTTCAGAATTTCTTGATGTGTCTCAGTAGTTTTTGTTTCACCGCTTTGACGTTCAGTCTGAAAAATTCCTCTCTTTTTGTAGTCTTCATCCTCATCAGCTTCAACCCAAACTTTAGTAGCCTCTCTAACAGGAATGATATTCAACATCTGAGTGAGTTTATCACTTTCAAAGATGCCTCTCATTCTTAGTAAGACAGTGGCTGGGTAAGGACCATAAGTCTTTCCGTCAAACTCAAGAGGAACAGTGGGAGCACCTTCACCATTAGAAGCTTCAATAGTTAGAGCAGTGTTATAATACTCTAGAGCTTCCTTAATGAACCAATCCATTTTCTCTTTCACAGTAGTGACAACACGCTCATTGGCTACCTTAGTAAGGTCAACTGGATAACCTTCTAAAGGTGAATGAGTTTTTAAGGTACCTCTGAAAGCACCTTGCTTGTTTTTGAAGAAGCTTGTATAATCACCTACCATTTGATTGTAGCGATTAGCAAGTTTCTGTCTCAATGCTAACAATACATTAAGTTTCTGCATTTTGTGATATACTTTTAGATTTAACATATAGCTCTCTAACTTCTAAAAGAGTTTCAAGAGCAGGTTTCTTTAACATAGATTCTGGGATAACTGGAGCACCATTATAAGTGAGCCAAATTTCACCATCCTTTTCCTTGAGTTGCCAGAAATCTCTAGCTTCTTCCTTTGCTTTTCCAACTTTGTCTTCTTTAAATGGATTCATAATTTTAAATAAATTTCATTTAAAAAGGAGCACCTACTACCTCTAAGAATGAAACTCACATGTACATAAATAGTTGCTGTTTGTGCTCCTTAAAAGATCTCTAAATACTGAATTGCGGATTAAAAGTCTGCTCAAGTAAATATAATTTGCTGTATGAGATCTTTGTATGACGTATTTTACTATTGGTATTAACTTCTTATTTAAAAAGAGTGCTATTACAGATTATCAAATTAACAGTTTGGATCTAAAATAAGATTTTGCTGTAGGCACTCTTTAATTAGTCAGTTCTAAAGATTTAAAGGTTTTCCACACCATCTAAAGCACTTTCTAATTCTGAGAGTCTTAGTAACTCTGGGGGAAGTTTGCCTTGACAACGGGAAGACGAGCACCATTTCCTTACACTGCTACCGCCTAGGTATTTCGTAGCTCCTAGAATACTCTCCTTTATACTGAGCCAGGAGTCTTGCTGAGTACTCTTCTGTAACGCAGTTAAGTACATTTCTGCGGGAGTGGGGCAGCCTGGAGTTGAACCAGGATCTCCAATTTTTCAGACTGGCGCGAACTGACCACCTGCGCTACTGCCCCGTTGAGGCTCCTTATTTGCAACTAAAGAGCCTCGTGAGTCCAAAACATTTTACCTCCCGACTACACGTAATCAGGAGGCATTCACAAAAAACATTCCTGCCTAAGCAGAAACATTCTTAGCTGTGAAAATGTTTGAATTGAATTGGTTTGGTTTGTTTTGAATGTTTTGGTTTGAACTCTTTATATAGAACAACTCTCCATAAGGAGAGTAATGAACTATCTTTTAAAAGGAACTATCTTCACAGACCCAGAACAACCTATCGAAATGTAGAGAGGCCGGGATTTGAACCCGGATTGCATGATTATCAGTCATGTCTCCTAACCTATTAGAGGATCTCTCTATTTAAGAAGTCGTTTGTGCCAATACAGATTCGAACTGTCGTTTCCCAATTTAGAGTTGGGTGTCCTACCACTAGACGATGGGTCTCGGCAAGTTTGGTAGACCTAGATTTGTAAGAGTATTTGCTGACGACTTCTTTTTATATGAGAAAAGAAATTAAGTCTATTTAAAAGAGAACATAGGGATTTGAACCCATTCAGTTTGAATTTTCATATTTAAACCTTGAACCAACAATTTTTGCTGTATGTTCTCTTTATAAAGAGAAGGACACACCCAGAAATCAAAAACCAATAAATTTTAAAGACCTTTAATTAAGTGCTGTATGTGTCCTTTATTCTGATTTATATGCGTATCACATAATGAAAACTTTTTATTAAATCTAAAAGCTCTTTAGGTGTAACTTCTCTATCTTTAAACCATGTTGCTCTATGCTCTTTACATAAGAAACATACTTGTGGATAACAATCCACTAAAGTTCCAAAATTCATTAAGGAACAACCTACTTCTGCTATTTTTATTTTCATAGTACGACGACTGGGACTCGAACCCAGGACCTTCACATTAAAAGTGTGAAGCTCTGCCAACTGAGCTATCGTCGCAAGTAATAGAGGTTCTAGCTAGATACACAGATTATCCTCACGATTGATTACTCCTTACGGAAACGAAATTCTACTATCCTCTGTGTAAACCTCTATTAGATTAAAAGAGCGGACCGAAGCCCGCTCATAAGAATACTTTCACACAACTTTGTTTCCATAACATAGTACTTATAACATTGCTGTAAGTATTCTTTTTACCATTCCATTCACACTTAGTGAAAGTCACCTGAATGGTACGTAACGCAAACGTCCTAGCGAAAAAGCACGAGACGGTGCATACTTGAGCCGACTGTTGGATTCGAACCAACGTGTCTTTCGATCCTGATTACAAGTCAGGCGCAGTCGACCACTGATGCCAAGTCGGCAGCTGTATGTCCTACATTACCTTGCTGCTTAGAACCATTACATAAATCAAATAACATGTGCCGCCGATAGGATTCGAACCTATTTACTGCAAGTCCACTACGGGAATTTGTTAATGCAGATGAGTTTTACAGACTCACCCCGTTACGTCGGCAGAAAACTTTTATTAAACCTACTTTGACCACTTGCATATCTACCCAAATTGTTGTGGTCGTGGGAGTCGAACCCACTATTATCTGCTTATGAGACAGATGTGATTTATAAATATCCAGTTTCACTCGACCACGATATTAAAAAGTATTCTATTCTCACGAACCAAATACTTTAACAATGATTTATTATCAATGAGAAGCATACAGGGCAGGATTCGAACCCACGACCAATGGATTTGGAGTCCACCGTTCTACCAACTGAACTACCTGTACGTGTGCCCTATTTTTAAGGGCGCAAGAGACAGACAAGGAGGTGTCTTTCAGATTGAACTGAGAGATTCCAACCTTTCTGTGAAGCAACTACAGCTAAAGTGCTTGAAACTACATTCTTTTTGGAAGGAGTAGCTATGGTACAAGCCTCATCATCTGTAGATACATAAGATCGAATGTACGGTGTTTTTAAGACTCGTTTGATGATTTTTCCCTTAAAATACTTATCAAGTATTTCTTGGTCTACTTTAGGTATTTTCATAATCAAGTCTTTTTAAACACTTTAATTGTTTCTTTGTTTTGGACTTGCGGGCTAGAAGGGATTCGAACCCTTATTTGCACGGCGTGACAGGCCGGGTCTCCCGCCATGGGAGCTTACTAACCCTTTTAAGAGGTCGTAGCTAAGCAGCCCTTCAACATTGCTGCTACTATAAGAACACCAAAACTTACAATACTGGGAGTCAAACCCAGGGACTGAATAAATTCCTATAAATTTTTATATAAATTCCTATAAATTTTTATCAATTATTAATGCTAAAAAGAAAATTTGCTGTATGACCTCTTTAATTTGGTATTTTTATTCTCTACGGGGGCGAGAGAATTGTGGAGCTGAAGAGAATCGAACTCTCCGCAAGTTCCTTGCAAGGGAACCTCGCCAGCCTTGGCACATGCAACCCCATAGGAGCGGAGTTTAACGTGTATCCGCAGCCACGATATATATATTAAGGCCACTCACCGAGAGGCATCTTGAATCCTTTTTCTTTAGGAAATGCTGGATTAGAATTTTTAGCATCACCTGTTACAGCATCAATCCAAATTTGTTCATGAACATTACCAAAAATCCATTGTGTATTAATTGCTACTGGACCTATAGGATTTCTTAAAGTAACATACCTTGAATGTGGTTTTGGAAAATTAGACTGCATCATTCTATCATAAGCAGCAGTATAATTAAGTTTAATTACTTCATCATTTAGTGCATAATTTTCAATCCAGAAACCTTGAATAGAGTCATGTACAACTTTTCCATCTTTAAAATGCTGGAATTTATGTACCCATACATCAGCACCATTTCCTTCTTCAACAATGCTTTGTAAAACATTCACAACCATTTCTGGATCAGATGTTACATTCTCAGCATCAAGAAACTCTGGAAGAAGAATCTCTGTCTCATACCAACAATAATTATCTTTGTATTTTGCATACATAGTTTGTCTGTCTAGAGCTATTGTATGGTCTACATCTATTTTCGTAACAATCTCTGTTTTTACCTAATTTACAGGCTGATTTGAACAATTAGTACAGCTTGAAAATCCTATAATAAGACTTACAAGAAATACAGTAATTAATCCTAAAAATTTCTTCATTTTAATTTTAGTTTAATAATACATTCTTAATCTAAAATATCTTTTCATACCATCTTAATTGTTGAGGAGTTAGGTTTGAATACCACTCTTCAAAATAATGCTTATACTTAGCATGATTGACTTGATAAAACCATTGTCTTAATTTGTCTTTCATAATTGTACATCCTCCGCGGCTCGAACGCGGGACCTACTGCTTAGCCTACCACTCTATGTTACCATAGCCAAATAAAGAGGTTTATACATAAAGCCTACTTCCCACCAAAATGCAGTGGAGTTCGTAACATATCGTTACCCCTCTTTCTTTATTTGTTGTGGTCTGGAATACATCTTTACCATATTGAAATTCTTGCAAGATACTTCTATAAGAAATGTTCTATTCTCTTTGAACTATTGTGGCTTCTTTCATCCAGTTTTTTCTTACGAAATAAATTTCAACTTAGGCATTCTTATCAGATACATCTGAATAGAATGTGAGGGTATTCAATGTATTTCCCTCATATCTCCTCTATACTCTCTACACATTTATGAGATATAAGCAGCAAATGCCATAAGCTTAAGTATCTCAATTTAGCACGGTATTATCCTTACACATTATTGGTTAGTGTGCTGATGCCCTTGTGTTACAGCGATTGTCTGAGGATACAGATTTAATCTGTACTGTACTAATAAGTACTACGAGGATTTCCACCGTTTTAGGGAGATTCTACTATGGGATTTCTCGCCATAGCACTCCGTTTATTTCTTCACAGAAATATTTGAAGGCAGTTGCTCTATCCAACTGAGCTAAGGATGCATAGTTTGCTTAGCGAAGCTAAGTAAACGTTAAAAAGTGAGGACTGCCTTGCATTGTACTACTGAATTTTATTTAAAGATGTGGCTCTCAGCCTCCTCAACTCAGCAGTCCTCGGTTGAACCATTTTTTAATAGATGCAGAAATAATTTGCTGTGTACTCCGAAGAGCAGCCACATCTTTAGCGTGCCCAGTAGGGATCGAACCTACGATGGGGATTTCTCCACGGCAGATTAACAGTCTGCTGCCTTCAACCACTCGGCCATAGACACGAATAAGAAGTCTTAATACAAGCTACTCCTTTCTTTATAAAAGCATATAATTTGTAATTTGCTGTAAGACTTCTTTAAAGATTCCTTGCCAGGTTGGAAATACAATTCTAACTATATTTCTGGCATTTCCAAATAAATTAACAAAAATTTACAATTTATTCTGGAGTTGCATTTAAGTCAGTTGTTCTTATTTCTTTAAGAATTGAAAGTAACATTTTACATCCTTCATACCAAGCATTGTAGTATTTAGATGCTCTTTTGTATAGTTGAATTCGTTTTTTCTCTCTTTTTACTTCTCTACGAGTTTTAATATTATTCCAAGTATGAAGTATATTAGAAAAACTACGATTAACTTGTAATACAGGACTTAGTTGCTTTGTAAGATCTTGATATTTCTTTATTTTATTATTAAGCTTATCAATCTCTTTATTCTTTTCTTTCAACTTGTACTTCAATTCTTCAATTTCTGACTTCAATTCTCCTACCTCCTGTCTACTATACTTCAGCAAGAGTTCTACAGGTATTTTTTCCATATTTATAAAATAAAGGAACGAACTTCACAGCGGGTTCCTTTCAATGATACAAACTTAATAGCAAAATTAAATTTTAAGCAATTGGATGAGTTCTTGTTGCATTGCTGTTTCAAACAATTCTTCTGGAGTACGTGGAGTTGAGGCTACTTGAGAAGTTCCTGTTAAAAAGGCAATTCCAGCAGGATCAAACCCAGACATGTGAAATATATTTGGAGTATTAGCTAATGCTTCAAACTTTGGAGTACTGTTTCTGTAAAAGCTATTAGGAATATCCCATAGAACTAATTTGAAGTTATCTACATACTCTTTAGAGAATCCACACTTTAGAAGATGCTTCTTAAAGGCTTCAAAAACAGTTTCTCTTGAAGCATTACTTCTAGAACGCCAATCAGATTCACCTGTAGTATCCCAATCTCCAGCCTGTCTATCAAACTCACCGTCTGAAAGACATACTACACCAGTTGGGAAGTCTGATTCTGGATAACCCTTAGCCTTTAACTGTCCAAACAGTTGAGCAATCTGGAAGAAGTTTGTATTACAAGCATTGTACTTATAATAACCATTATAGAACTTCTCTAAAGGAGTACCTCCTTCAAACTTATCTATTACTACTTTATCACTAAAAGCAAGCAAAGTATTTGCAAACTTACCCTTTAATAAGTAAGAGAAATACAAAGCCATTGCTCTAGCTACAGAATAAGCAGACATAGTAGTAGAACCTGTACACTTAGATGTCATAGAGCCTGACACATCCATAGCTACAATGAATCCAGTTTGTCTGTTCATATCATGCTTAGCTACCTCTACAAGTTGCATGAACTGTTTATTAGTAAGTTCTTGCTGATACCTCTTTGGATACAAGCTCTTAATAAGCTCTGAACCTTTCTTACTATAAGTTCCATAGTAATCATAACCTCCATCTTTAAAGAGTTCATAAGGATATCCAGTATACTTAGCTACTTCTTGATTAAGCATCCAATTATCAAATATCTCTTCGAGATTATGATTTTCTAAGAACTTAGAGTTTACAAGCCTTTGTAAAGCGCGTCCCGCAATGGTATCCCAATTAATATGGAGATAATCTTGCTGAGCAATTTTCTTTTGCCAATCATGTGCAGTTCCAGAAGTTTTGAGCTTTCTATAATCAGTGGTATTACGAATCTTTTCTTCATCAGTATTAGCTGGGCCAAATACAAAGGTAGCAATACGCTTTCCAATTACAGTATTGCACTGCTTTTGTAAAGTGTTACAAGCCTTCGCACATTGAATCTGAGGAAGATATTTCTTAACTAAGTTAGACTGATTCTTGTCTGCAAGTCCATCAACTATAAAGTTAATCATAAACTTCCAATCTAGCATTGGCCTTTCTCTACCATTATATGAGAGATCATATCTCAGCAAATCAAATACATCCTTCCAAGAGCCTGCAACCACAAAGTACTGCATATTCTTTTCAAATGTATCTGGGTGCATGCATGCCATCCACAATAAACGTCCTAAGAACTCATGACGTAAACCTTGTCCTCTCTGTGTAGATAATTTGTTACCATTAAATAGTACAGTTTTACGAGTAATCAATCTCAAAAATACTGTAATCTGTAAAGTACGAAGTGGGTCATGACTCCATAACTTATTCATGGTCTCAAAAATCTCACTAACATCGCGTGGAGCTTTATACTTAGATAACATAGCAAAGTCATCTAAGAATACATTTCCAGTAGTAGTGTACTTATCACTACCATTCTCAGAGAGAGTGTGATGCTCCCGTGCAAATCTTTCTTGCTCAAAGATATTTGCATCTGAGTTGAGGACATCCCTAGTGTCCTTCTTAACAAATAAAGATTTAACTTTTTCCATATCACAAAGTTGTTTTGTCCCCAGGAATGGATTCGAACCATTCCAAAGCACCAGAGCTGAGGTTAATAGGGCATTACTGCTCTTAAGCAATTATGCTCTATATAAATTACATGGATTGAATCACTGATTTTGCGATAATGGCAGACTACATTCTTGTCTTTACTATTAGGAATATCTTCTTCAAATAAACCTGTATAAGTAAACATTTGCCCACCATCATCCATAGCGTGTTCTGGTTGTGGGAAAATAAATGTTTGTCCCACCTCCAGCTGACCCATTGGAATACATCTATCTATTACAGACTTCTTAAATTCTATTAAGCTTTCTGTACTAGTTATCTCTTCTATTAAAGAGAGTAAAGATATATATTTCTTTACAAATGCTTTAATTCTACCTTTAGACATTAAATCATAGAAATCTGGATGCTCACTCCAAATGTTTCTAGACTCTTTAGATATATGAGGAAGGACTTTTCTTGATAGTTCATCAATCATTTTAAGTTGGAGTTCATACTCACCAATAACAGTGTTGAATCCATGTTCAGTTTCATCCTCTTTGTATCTATTTATAGCTTGCCTTGAAGATTCTGTTAACCAAGATGTTATTTTTGGATAATCCTTCTTAATATTCTTAGTATACAGATTACCTTCTTTGAGACGGTCTACCATCTCATCTAAGATTGTCTGAGCAAGTAAAGGAATTAAATCATACATTCGTAAAAGAGCCTTGACGTTGTTCCTTTCAAGTGGATCTTTTAAATAGTCGAAAGCACTTATTTTGTTAGGTTGTGCTTCCAGAACCTTAAATAGTAAGTTGTTGTTCATAATTTTCAGGGTTTTAATTAGAACTGCATGTGGACTCGAACCACATTCCTATAGGGAACCCTTCCTGTTGCAGCTTTACATATAATCACGTGCATTTATACGTCCAGAGAATACTCTAGATTATTCTCGTAGGGCAGAAGGGACTCGAACCCCCACAAACCTTTCGGTTTCTTGATCCTAAGTCAAGTGCGTCTCAACCATTTGCGCCACTGCCCCAACCTTGTTTAATTTTTAAGGCCTAAAGAATCAAGAAGATCATTAACAGAATCTTCTATTTCTTCCTTTTCCCTTTTAACTTCTTCAGTACAAGACATGAGCATCTCCTTTAAGGATTCCATAGATTTTACAAGTAATAAATTTACCTCCTTATCTAGGTTTCTTTCTTCATGCCTTTTAAGTAGTATACAACCTATAGCATCTAGCATACTGTCAATAAACTTACAAGAATTAAGTAAGCAATGACAAGCCTGATGAAGCATAGATTCTTCTCCAATTACACAACCACATCCTGCATATGCATCAGGTGTATCTTCAGTACTGAATTTAGTATGTATTCCAGTTCCTGCAGCTATAATACAGCTAAATTCTGGACCATACTTTACATGTAATGCCTCAACATACTCATGAAGTCTATCAAGGTCTTCTTTTATTTCTTCTTTTGTATGCATAATTATTAAAAATTTATTGGTTTATGTAGCTCCGATGGGAGTCGAACCCACACGTCCATTCCTGGACCTCAGATTTTAAGTCTGATGCGTACTACCAATTTCGCCACGGAGCCATACGGAGGAGAAATCATCTCCTCCTAACAGAAATAGTAGAAAGAATTATCAACTATAACTGTTTAACACTTGTTAACAAGTAATTTTCTTAGCCAAATATGAAAACTCCTCAAGAATAGCTACAAGTGAAGTTCCACCTATTATGCACAGCCACTGAGTAAGAGTTAGAGGTTCAGTTCTAAACATTTCACCTCCAAACTGTACAATTAGAAACTGTCCTACTAGAATAGCAAGGGCAATACCAGTAAACGCCCAATTCTTACCTAGACCGTCAAAGATTGAACGATTTTGTCCATATACTCTAGCATTAAATAGATTCCACCATTGTAGCATTACAAAGATAGTAAAGAATTGAGTTAGATTAACCCATTCAGTTACTAATAATAGGACCATCAATGTAAAGAATATAATTCCCTTAGTACAAATGGTAAACCACATTTCGCTGGTTATAATAAATGCCTTAGGGTCTCTAGGTCTTTCTAGCATTACAGCATCATTAGCTGGTTCAGTAGCAAGAGCAAGAGCAGCAAATGTGTCCATTATAAGATTTACCCATAACATCTGCGTTACAGTGAATGGGAGGTTCACACCAATAAATGGACCAATTATTGCAGTGAGTATTGCTACCACATTAATAGTGAGTTGGAACAAAATGAAATGCTGAATATTCTTATAGAGACTTCTTCCCCATTTGATTCCTGTAATTATAGAAGGAAATGAATTATCTAATAAGACTACATCAGCAGCTTCTTTAGCTATATCTGTTCCATTGTTCATTGCTATTCCTACTTCTGCATGATTGAGAGCTGGAGCATCGTTAGTTCCATCTCCAGTCATAGCCACCACTTCACCAAGAGTTTGGAATTTCTTCACAAGTAATTGCTTGTCCTCTGGCTTAGTACGAGCAAAGACATCTGCTTTATTTATTACAGATAGATTAGAATTGGGAACATCCTTACCTAATACTACCTGTGGATAATCAGAAATCTTTGCTTGTCTAGCTATTTCAGCAGCAGTTTCAGCATTGTCTCCAGTTACTATTTTCACTTTGATTCCTGCTTCTCTAGCTTGCTTTATAGCGTTAGGTACATTACAACGGACAGGATCCTCAATAGCGACGTGACCTAAGTACTCAAATTCTTGATTAAGTTCCACGGTGTCAAGTGTTTCATCAACACGTATAGCAAAACCAATAACCCTGCGTCCTCTAGTCTGTTCAGCTTTATAAGAATCATTTCTATCCTTAAGACAGAAACCAATCACAATTTCTGGTGCTCCTTTAATAAGTACTATAAATCTTCCGTCTTCAGCTTTATATACGGATTTCATGTATTTACGATCAGAGTTGAACTCTTCACGATACACAATAGGATAACGAGTCCTTACATCCTGTATAGCTGCATCAGTAGTTCCAAGACTGCGGATAAGCGCCTGTTCTGTCGGATTGCCTACATGATTAAATGCTGTAGAATTCAGCACTATATCGTTGTACCCTATATTAATAGACTTAAATACCACAGTCATCTTGTTTTCCGTAAGAGTTCCCGTCTTATCAGTAAGAATAAGTGTAGTTGCACCAAGAGTTTCACAAGCATGCATCTTCTTGATAAGATTGTTCTCTTTTGCCATTTTCTTCATAGAGTAAGCAAGTGCAAGAGTAACTGCCATAGGAAGTCCTTCAGGAACAGCAACAACAATAAGTGCTACTGCAATCATTAAGAACTGTAATGAATCATTAACAATTCCTAATGTATCCTTTCCTATATAAGCTTGATCAATAAATACATACTTTGTAAATAAAGCTACTAATAAGATTCCTGCAGACCAGAAAGCTATCTTATTTATTAAGGAAGCGAGTTTATCCAATTGTATATTTAGTGGAGTTTCTACATCAGTAATTTCAGATGCTTGTCTAGCCATTTGTCCAAGAACCGTAGTGTCTCCTGTGCTTTCTATAACACATTCTACACGTCCTTCCAATAGGGTAGAACCTCTAAGCATCTTATTCTGTTGTACAAACATTCCCGGAGTTTCAGCATTAAGTGGGCCCTTATTAACAGGTTTAGATTCTCCAGTAAATGAAGATTCATCGCATGAACAAGTTCCAGATAGTACTGTAACATCAGCTGGAACTTCTTCTCCAGATTCTAGAATGATTACATCTCCAACTACAAGAGAACGCCTTTTAACTTCCATGATGTAACCATCACGATAAGTCTTAACAAGAGTGTCATCAGCATACGTAAGTAGCAAATCAAACTTCTTAGATGCTGAATAAGTATTCCAAAAACCTATACCTACTGCTAAAGCAATAGCAGCAATGATGCCTATAGGTTCCATATATTCTGTCTTAATAATACCAATGACAAGAGACAGAATTGCGGCGACAGACAAAATAATGATTAGAGGGTCTTTGAAACCATCTAATAGCATTATATACCAAGGGTCACGCTTTGCAGGTGAAAGCACATTCTCTCCATTTAAAGAGAGTAATTGTGCTGCTTGTTTATTTGTTAATCCTTTCATACTTTAATTGTTTTAAAATGGAACAAGTCCCCAGTGGAACTTGTCCCACTGAGATAGAGAGTTTAGTCGATAAGTGCTGCTAAATCCTCTGGAAGAGTTACCTCAGAAGCAAGAGCTTCAAGAAGGGATTTTTCATTTTCATCAACTTCGCCGTCCGCGAAGATCTGGTCTTTAAGGAAAGTAACTTCCTCTTTGTCCAGCACTCCGTCTTCCAGGAAGTAATCTTTCAGAGCCTCTACAAAGAACTCTTTAAATTCAGGGCACTTTTCAGAAGCCTCATTGTTGAGTTTGAACAACGCCTTGGCTTCCTCCTCGTCGATTTTACCATCTTCGAGAATGATTTCACGAAGCTTTTCAACTTCTTCCTTGTCGATTTTTCCATCGGCTAAAATTTGCTTTACTAGTTCTTCCATATACTTTTTAAATTAGTTGTTTACAAGGAGCAACGAAATCAGATACACTTTGTACATTACCGAATTGCCCTATTGCCTTAAATTTCCATTCTCCATTATGGCGATATGCTTCACCAAGAATAACACTCTCTTTACCCTGGAACTCATCAGCCATATCCTTTAGAGAATACTGGGCAAGTACAGTTACAGGATCAGAAACACGCTCCTTCGGTTTATTATTTGGAGAAGTATAGATTCGAATTCCTATGTAAGGAATCTTATCGAACTTGTGATGACGGTAAGAATTGAGAACAAAGAAGACATGCTCTACTCTAGATTCTACCTTAGATAGAGTAATTTCTATTGTCTCATTGTCCATACCATCATCTCCATCTGCATCTCCAGTTAAGTCATCTCCATAGTGATGAACACCAGGAGCATTCTTATGACCAAAGTAAACAATGTCGACTTTGTTTCCTTTAGCATCAAGGAGAACTACAGAAGAATCAAGGTCTACAGCTTCTTTAGATAGACCAAAATTCTTTCTAATCATTCCCCAATTAGTTCCAAAGAAAATCTTATCGAGACTGCTACCGTTCTCGTCCTTCGAGAGATTAATTCTGCCTCCTTTAGATAAGTTTATCATAAGTCAGAAGGTGCAGATTCGATACCATAACTAGAGAGGACCTGATGGTAGGTAGTATCATTAAAGCTACCCTTGCTCTCATTGATAGCCTTGAACTTCCACTCTCCATCTTTCTTGTAAAGCTCACAGAATACGAGGCATCTGCTCATAGAAGCATCTTCCTCAAGGTCATACTTGGCCAGGACAGCATCGCCTGTAGTTCCAGTACTTCCTTTATAAAGGGTCACTTTAGAGTTTCTTACCATGCCAAAGTTTTGCTGCCGTCTCTTAGCATCATAGATGTTTACAAGAACAACAATCTTAGCAACCTCAGCAGGTAACTTGGCAGTGTCTACAGTGATAGTCTCATCATCACCTTCAGCAGCACCAGTACGTTCGTCACCAGAATGCTTAATAGCATCCTTCCAATTGAGCTGGCCATACATGCAAATTGCATCATTAGCAACAGCTTTCCCATCTTCCTTAAGAGGGATTGCAGCCACGTCCAAATCAAAGTCAGCACCTGAACCAGCATTGGCATCCCAAGCTAGGCCCATTCTGAAGACTGTGATTCCAGCAGCTTCCTTTGCGAGATTAATATTCCCGCCTTTGCTTAATTGAATCATAATATAAATAGATTAAAAATAAAGGGCGCAGACTTAATGCCTTTGCCCAGTAGATTTTACATTAGTTCAGCATTCATTGATTCCATTAAAAACTCAATAGTAAACTTCTTTTGAAGAGCTACAAGATTTGGAGAAAGTTTAAAAACTGCATATCCCTTTGTTTTAAGAAAATTAATACAGAATTCAGGAGTCAATCTGGTTAAACCAGTAATCTCATCCTTAGTTTTCTCTCTTTTCTCTTTCTCTTTTTTAGGAAGCTTACCATTATAGTATTCAAGTTGGAGTTTTTGTAGAGTCTTATAAGAATAAGGATCCAAAGGAACCATATAATATGTATATCTCTTAGAACCTTTCTGAATAATGAATTCGTACTTGATAGCAAGTTCCCACATTTTTGGAGATTCATGTGGAAGTCCCATACATTTAAGAAGATAAAGAGCTTGTTCTTTCTTCATCTTCTCTCCTATATAGGATTTACGAAGTTTCTCCATTTCCTCATATATTGCAGAGGAAATATCTAATGGGTATCTATTATAACTCATACGGCTTCTCCTATAGTTATTTTATTAACAGTCATATCATACACAGTCATTTCCTGCTCAAACTCCATAAAGTACTCAAAAAATAGTTCGAGAAAAGCTTCTTGTGCTTCTTGGGAGTCTTGCATTTCCAGGAGCTTGTTGAATATACGAGAGGCAAAGGTAGTATTATCAATGCCTATGAAGTGCATCTGATGTACTCCATTGATAATATCCTCCATAGTTCTTATGCCTTCTTTATAAAGTCTTATTGCACTACAAACATTATTTGCAGTTTCAAAGACATTATAGCCGATTAGTCCTTTTACATTCATTTGTCATTTTTTTTTTTAGCTCTACCATTCCTTTATGAATAGAGCCAGTATTGTACTTAGTATTAGCAGTAATAGTCCAATGTTGGCCAGAATAGCACTTCCTAAGAAGCACGAAGTCAGGAACACTGCTATCCCTATTCCTGACGTTAAGTAAACTATTTTCTTTATCATTTAAAATAGAGGTTAACCTACACCTCCAAGGTTTAAAACAATTAAAGTGAATATGTATTTATAAAACGATAAATCAACTTTAGATAATGTATAGGATAATTACCAGCCAGTTGAATTGAGTCTCCTTGAACTATGCAGAATAATACAATCTTATTTTCGAGTGTGTACCATCCATTACCATAGAACTTAGCTACTCTAGAGATATTAAAGAATCTTCCAGCCTTTTCAATAAATTTATTATTACGATGTCTGGAAATCTTCAGTTCCTTACCTGCTTTAACAGGTACAATTTCGGTTTCTGTTGTAATGTTCAACGTATTCAGATTTACCAATCTCTTATCGTTGATTTGTAATAAGGGTGTGTTTGAATTTATAGTAGTGTAAAATTTCATAGGCATTTAAAAAGAATGTGAGAGGCTACTATACTTCTACCTCTCACATCCCAAACGAACCTTATTAACACCGAATATGCATTATATGCATTGTAGAGCAAGTAGGGCTCGAACCTACAAAGATATAGTTTTTGAAACTATTGCGTCTACCAATTGCGCCATTGCTCCAGTGTTCTCTAACACTTTTTTCGTACTTCACAGTAGGAAAAACCTAGTATCGATCTGCATTTCTTGAAACTACGAAATTGTCTATAATATGCCAATAATTTCTCAGAAGACAGAATTGATCTATAATCATCTCGACAAAGACTTTTTCCTTTAAATTTTCAACAACAATGAAGGGCTCGTTTACTTCATTCCTAATGTATGAAACCTTCACCCAACCAATCTTACTTGGTCTTAGATTGGTATCATTAGGAACATGAGTATTCTTTTTATTATTAATTACCAGATTTACATAAGCATAAAATGCATCTGAATTATCTGGAATAGATATATAGTACTGTTTCATATTTAAATACAATTACCTATACATTGTGAGGTTTTAAATTATTAATAGATATATTCAGACTTTAGCATTACCTATCCATACCACATAGAGGTACCTGAACTGATGGACATTTAAGAGGGAGCGGATTTCGAATTGCTACTCCCTCGGGAATTTCAACCCTAGTTATAAACAACAAAAAGAGCCCACTCTAGTGAGCGGGCTTTTATGGTCTGAGACCAAGTTTATTCATTTTACCTTCTGATAATTCCAAAGGTTCAACCCACATTGTATCAGGGTATTCGCCTAGAACAAAGAGAGTTACAGGACACAACCAGAATGTTCCATCAGTTAAGTGCTTAGCACCACTGAAATGTGGTAGATAAGTAGCACCTCCAGTTAAAGACCATTCTTTACGACTGCATCTGAAACATTTATAACCTGCCTCAAGTGCTTCTTTATTGTTAAGTCCTATATAAACGTTCACCTTAGTATGCTTGCCATCATAAGATAGCATCTCACAGAGCTCATCTGCACCACTAACCATCATAAGATTGTGATGATCAAAGGGCCAATCTGGGAAATCAACATACCAACAATTATCATCTTCCTTAGTAAAAGAGATTGTATACTTCTCTTTCTTTTTAAGAGATGAAATCATTTGTGCAGCTTTAAGTGCATCAGTAAACGAATAATTCATTAAATCTTGCCTCCGTTTTTATAAATTATAAACTATGGATTGGGTAAGAGTAACTGTTTGTCCCATACAGGAGCAGCTAATCTATCCTTTCCTTTTAACTGTAACACTTTATTAGTTTCTTCAATAGCATCAATTAAGGTTTTCATGATAACCTAAGGATCTTGTTTTCTTATATATCCCTATGATTTACCATTATATAGAATATGTAAAAGATCTCCTTCACGCTATACTTTAGTTCCTTGAGGTAGCCCTCTAGCTTCTGTAGTTCCAGTACTTCCTTTATAATGTTGCCTTAGTAAGCTCTAATATTCTGGAGATATTCCACTAGTATCATACATCACTTTTGTACTAAATCCATTTGGATTAACCATTTCTTCATATTGAACTTCTCCTTTTTCTGGATTAAGTGTATTGTATCTTGTTCTTCTTAAGTTCATTCCCTTACTATATGCATCTCGTAATTTAGCGAGTAATATTAAATAGCTATCTAAGCTATATTCTCCTCCTTCTGCATTCGTATAAGTTCCACTCACTTGAGTTGGATTCTCAGACATAATTGCTCTTAAAGGAGACATTACTCGTACTGTTCCATCTGGATTAAGAATTGGCTTTCCTGTATAGGCATCAATAGCTGTTTCTCCAGGATTACCATTAAAATGAGTTCTTAATATACTTGATGCTTCTTCTTCATGGTTCTTAGGTTTCCAGTTTGCTTCACCATGATGACCTGATTTAGATGGACGCATTCTGAAGAAAGCCTCTTGTCCTCCTCTTAATGAACCATTAGGATTAAATAAGTCTATAGTTTGATAGCGAGGAAGTCCATTTCTTGTATCCAAAGTATATCCAAGTCTTCCAGACTAAGCTTGTGTCAAACCTAAATTCTAAAGAGTATGAATCTTACCTTCAGCTCCAGGTATGGAAGTTGGAGGATTTATAATATCAGAAATTCCTCTCTAAATAGATCCCTCTGCTTTTTCTAAAAATCCTGGATTTCCATTAGGCATTTTTACAGCTTCCAATCCATTACTTCTTATAAACTCTTCTAATTCTGCATTAGTAAGGTCTTTTCCTCTTTGACTCTTTATAAAGGAACTTATATCCTCTTTACTCCATATTCTTCCAGATGGACTTCTAAATTTATGCTTAAATGGGAGATTCATACCTACAATTCCTTGTGGTAATCTTATCTAGGCAGCTTTTGCTCCTGTGGCTCCTCCAAACCATCCTCCTGGATTTGTAATAGCAGCTAAAGTTGGACCAAGTCCTAACTATTCAGCATATTCATTCCAGGTTTTTCCTTTTCCATTTGTAAGAAAATCTGAAATCTTTTTAGTTGCTTTATTTACTGCTTGTTCTCCAGCAATTCCTCCAACTAATCCTAAAGCTGTAGCAGCAGGAGCAGCTACGAATGAACCAAGTAATCCTAGTCCCATTCCTCCAACTCCTATATTATGAAGAACATCAGCAGTTTTACCCATCCATGATTTTTCTTGCTTTATCTTAGCTACTTCTTTCTATACTCTCTTCTTCTCTTTTTCCCAAGCATCTTCTTTGGGTTCATTTCTTCTTCCAAGTCTCTATATAGACTATAGAGATGGAAGAGTGTTTCCATTTTGTAGTTTATAAATCATGATTTAATAAAATTTGTATACATGAAAATATAACTATTTAAATAGGAATAAGCAAATAAAAAGAAAGGGAACTTTCGCAAGCTCCCAATTCCGAACTAGCAATCTTATTTTGAGTAGTAGAAACTTCTTAAAAATGTCCCAGACTTATGCATATTACTGCTGCTGGGACGCACGGTGATTTGGGAAACTCGGTTTCTTTATTATACCGCAATTCAGTTCTTGTATCAGCTTGCGTTCCCATCATTCAGCTGACCTGTCCGCGTTATGCACAATCGGTTACTTGGACTATTGTGGAAGAGTGGGAGTTGAACCCATTTATATCTAATTCTTCTTTGAAGCTAATAGTATCTTACTAAGTACAAGTTACTTATGTACATCCTCCAATACGTCTTCATTAAAGCAAGATAGACACCTATTGTCTCTCTTCCCGAGATTGAAAGCAATTCCTCCAATCTCCTTGGCAGAGTAGTCCAGTTTCGCTCTGGGCAGCCGTTCACAGTTCACATTCAGTCCATTACGCCACTGCTACTGTTACACTAAGCCTGTTACTCTGTAAATTCGGATTCGAGAAAGTGCCAGAGCAGGTTGCGACCCTACTCTTTACTTGGGCATCTAGAATAGGTCCAAGCTGCACTTTTCTCTCATCCCTGGACTCCACGTTACCGTCTACTCGGTGAAACCGAGCAGACTAATCGTGGTTTATCCAGCGTACTGTATTTGTCCGGAATCCCTGCTAAGGCCTCGACGTCGCGACTGACACTTAAGTCTCGCGGCAAATGGCGTGCACGGGCTAATCCCCAACATCTATCTCATTTTAGAGATATTTTACAGTACTCCCTGAAGGATTTCTCAGGTACTTGGTCGCTCTCACTTTTACATGTGTTTCACCAGTATACACACAACTCCACCTTAACCTAGACAGGACGTCGGAAGAAAACGTTTTCGGAGGAGTCGCAATAGGCTCCTCCTGGAAGGGCAGAGCATGATTTCTCCACCCTTAAAAGCGCGTAAATGGTAGCTTTGTTAAAGTCAGCGACCTCGGCAGATTCGCGCTATAGATAATGAGTAAGCATCATTTGTGTTTCCCTTATTCTGCTAAGGAGTTGGGATTAAACATCAAATGTACCTCGCAAAGGACTGAGACGAGTTCTGAGAACTTGAAAGAACCAGAGTCAGCATGGTCAAGCTCAGGATCATTCATGATAGCCTTGATTGCCTGGTCTACAGAAGAAGGAGTATCCAAAAACTCCTTGTATCTGCCGTGCTGAAGCTGCTCAATAGCCTTCTGAATGTTCTCATAGCCAGGAATACAGAAATATCCTACTGTTCCATCCTTTCTGTGCCAAGCAATGGTAAACCCGTCGTTGAAGAAGACATCATTGATGTGGTTTCTCAGAAGCTTCATACATGCTTCTCCTCTTCTCTTGAGAAGAAGAATAAGATAGGCTGAGAATGAACCGATGATGTCTAAGGCTTTACCAGGACTACGGAAGATCTCATCACTCTGCATCAGAGGAATTGTCGTTGTGATTTCTACAGCATTGTTCTTTACTTCTACTTTCATTGCTGTTTAAATACAAAATCGTGGTGTACTGCCACAAATAGCCTATTTACAGTTGACCTTCTCATCCCCATATTGGTGACCGTCACAACCCCTCACGCGTGTGCTCTCAAGCCCACGCAAACTGTAGACTAGGGAAAGCATACTATACTTCTGCTTTTACGAATTGTGTTTTAC